>ENA-UOOI01000150-UOOI01000150.1-fermentation-metagenome-genome-assembly--contig:-NODE-150-length-87328-cov-9.169319_pt1 | contig 87328 bp, 73 predicted proteins | sample MGYA00245779_ERZ724027 | MGnify/ENA primary metagenome ERZ724027 (study PRJEB28704, sample SAMN03018318) | fermentation metagenome | biome: anthropogenic terrestrial biome; feature: soil; material...
GTCCCAATGGCTTTTCTATACCTTCGCGAAATTGCGAACTTTATTGTACTCTATCGCCGGGAGAGCAGAACATCAATCATGGGACCGCGACGGTTAAAAAAACCTAAAAACGATTCTGCCTTTCAAAACAGCAACGGTATCTCCCGGAAACGCGGATAGAGGATGTCCGTCCCGAAAACCTGCAAAGCAAAACGGCGATATGCCCCCAAAAAAGGGAAGCATATCGCCGTTTTTGTTCAGAGAAGTTTGCTGAATCCGAAGTTGTGCAAACAAACCGGTTATCTTTTAAAGACTCCCTTCAGCGACGTCCATTCCGCGCGGCTCGGGATAAACAGCCGATAAACCGGCGTGTGGGAAAAAATACAGAAAATCGCCACGCAGGTAATCCCCTGCACCGTCAGCGAAATGGACGTCGAAAGGGCGACGCCGTTCACGCCCAGAATCGGGACGATAATCAGGCTTGCGACAGCGTTGGAAGCCACGCCCGCGATGGTCGGGATAATGTTGAGCTCCGGCCTGCCGTAGGCGGCGATGGAATTGCCGAGCACCTTCGAGAAGGAAATGAAAATGGAGCCGACGATCAGATAGGCGAGCGGTGCCAGCGCGCCGACGTACATGGGGAAAAGGATCGGGATGAAGAGATCCGCCGCCCACACAATGAGCAGCGCCGCCACTGCCGTAATATAGGTGACGACTTTCGTCGAGATCAGCGTCAGGCGCAGCTTGTCGTTCTGCTTGTCCATGGCGGCAATCCGGCTTAAGATCACCTGGCTGACGGCGTCCGGCAGGATCCAGACCTGCTGCATAATGTTAAAAGCGGTATTGTAAAGGCCCAAATCCGAAATGTTGAATTTTCCCTGTACAATATAAGAGCCCAAGAAAGTATTGACATAAGTAAGGACGTTGCTGGCATGCGCTTTCAGGCTGTATACCGTCAGGCCCTTTACCGGCACCGGATGGTCGTCTTCCGGGACGGGCTGCGGTTTCGGGCCGCTCCAGCGCCAGATTCCGTAAAGCGCGAGAAAGATCATGGCAAACGCGATGGCGTTTGTTCCCCAGATCCAGATGTCCGCCGAGGGGCGGACCGCAATGACAACATACAGGAGGAAATTCAAAACTTTCTGGACAAGGTTGACAATGTTAAAAGATTTAAACTTGTTCTCGCCGCGGAGCACGCTCATGCATACGCTGAGGAGCAGCGAACACAGGGCGTAAGCCATAATCGCCACCAGGTAGGAAACCGGCATGGTGTCGAACTGGAAAAGCGATTCCTTCCGCAAAACAAAAAGCACAAGGGAACCAAGGACGGCGATCACCACAAATAAAACGCCGGTCAAACGCATGATGGACGCTTTTGTATTCTGAATTTTATAGCGTGCAACAAAATAAACAACCGCCGAGGCGATGCTGAGGCTGAGGATTGTGCCAAACCCGCCGCCCCAGGTCTGCACGGCGGTGTAGTAGCCTTTGATCCCCGGGTTGGCTCTTCGCAGCACAATAAAGTTGGCAACCAGCACCAGCACCGCGCCGATCGCGTTCGTACCGAACGTATTGACGGAATCCCTGACGACGTCGCTGCGGATGATCTTCTTTTTGCTCATGTTCCTTCTCCATATTCCATTGATTCCAACATGGAGAATATTATACCATCATCCGTACGCGATAACAATATTTAGCCGAAACTGACCCTGCTCCTTTTCAGCGCCCGCCGGATCGCAAGGAACAGCGGAATGGCGATCACGTCCGCGAGGGCCGCGTTAACGAGGGTAACGGGGATTTTTGTGGCAAGCTGGGCCAGAATAACCGGCGTGGGGTTTCCGGCAACCGCCGCTTCCAGCCAGGATGTCGCGATATAGAGCACGCAGTAGGAAAGCGAACCCGTCACCGCCCCCACAATCAGGCGGGGAAGCTTTTTGGCGTTCCCTTCTTTTCCCGCCCAGACGATCCAGCCGCAGAGAAAGGCCATGGCGAATTTGGTCACCAGCGTCACGGGAGCGCTGGAAGCCCAGCCGCCCAGCAGATCGAACAGGCAGGAGCCGATGCCCGCCGCAAGTCCGCCGTAAACCGGCCCGAGCAGCAGGCCGGAAAGAATGCAGAACACGTTTGCAAAGCCCAGCATGGTTTTGCCCCCGCCGGCGGTGGCAATCTGTATTTTAAAAAAGTAAGTCGCCACCAGGACCAGCGCCGCCATCAGGCCGGTCAGGGAAAGGTTGACGGTCGAATTTTTGGAAATGCAGTTCAGTTTCATGGTTCTAACCTCACAGATATAATATAAGGAAAGCGACGCCGCCCCCGCCCCGGGAAGGCGGCATCTTTATCTTTCGGTCTCGGTCTCCGGATTTCCGGCGGAATTATTTTACAAAGGCCGCCACGCTGTTTTTGAGCTTGGCACGGTCGAGCGCCCGGCCTGCCAGCAGGAAGACCACCGCGCTCGCCGCCGCCTGAACCAGGTTGGCCGGAATCTCCACCAGCGGCGAAGCAAAGCTGTGGTACAGGATTGCTTCCGTCAGGTAATAGCCGGCGACGCAGATCACGCCCGCCGCAGCGGAAGCGACCGCATTCCGCTTTGTGACGATTTTCTCCCCGGCGGAGGTGAAACAGACCGCCATGGCGGATTTAATCAGAAGCGTGGGAACCGCGTATACGACGCTGCCGGTCAGCGCATCGGAAAGCGCCTCGCCGATTCCCGCCGCCGCAATCGCATACGGTGCGGGAAGGATGCTGGCCGCAAGATAGACAAACGCGTCGCCGAGGTGGATGTATCCCCCCGTCGCCGGCGTCGGAATGTGCAGGATGTAGGCCGTCACCACAAAGATCAGCGCGCCGAACAGCGCCGTGATGACACCGAGCCGCAAGGTTGACTGCTTTTTCATGATTTTGTCCTCCAGACTGTTGCATAATTTCTTTTCTGTGGTATCATCATAGCGTAAAACTGTTATGATTGAAATACACAGTTTATAAAAAATTAATCAGCACAGATTTAAAAAGGAACCGAGGCGAAAAAATGACCTACGACTATTTGCAGCTGGACAAAAACTCAGGCGTGCCGCTGTACCGGCAGCTTTACCTCTCCATCCGCTCCGCGGTGGAATCCGGGCATCTGCGCAAAAACGACCGCCTTCCCTCGATACGCCGTCTTGCAGGCGACCTTTCGCTGAGCTGCACGACGGTGGAAAGCGCGTACCAGCAGCTCTGCGTGGAGGGGTACCTCCGCTCCGTGCCGCAGCGCGGCTATTTTGCGCTCGACGCCAAGCGCGAGGGTCCGGCCCGCAAGGCCGCGCCGCCCGCATACCGGCACCGGCCCCTGTCCGCCGTGCGCTACAATTTCGGCAGCGACTGTGTGGACAGCGAGAACATCGACATCAAAATATGGCGGCGGAACATCCGCGGCGCACTGAACCGTCAGGACGTGCTCGCCGCCTACGGCGAGCACCAGGGGGAAACGGAGCTCCGCGAGGCACTCGCCGCATACAGCTACGGCGCCCGCGGGGTCGTCGCCTCTCCGGAGCAGATCGTGATCGGCGCGGGCACCCAGCCGCTGCTCTCCCTTCTCTGCGGGCTGATCCGCTCCGACCACCGCACCGTGGTCTTGGAAGAACCGGGCTTCACTCAGGCCGAGCAGATTTTTGCCGACTGCGGGATCACGGTGCTCAAGCTCCCCTGCGACGGCGACGGCCTCCGCATGGACGCGCTGGCCCAGAGCGGGGCACGGCTCGCCTATGTGAGCCCTTCGAACCGCGTCCGCACCGGAACCGGCATTCCCATGAGCCGCCGCCTGGAACTGCTGAAATGGGCGGGCGAAACCGGCGGGGTCATCATCGAGGACGACTACAACGGCGAACTGCGCTACCGTGCGCGCCCCGTGCCGGCCATGCAGGGCATCAACGGAGGAAAGAGCGTCGTCTACCTCGGCTCGTTTTCCAAACTGCTGCTGCCTTCCATCCGCATCGGGTACATGGCCCTGACGCCGGAGCTTCTGGAACGGTATCGCCCGCGCGCCGCGAATTACAACCAGACCGCTTCCAAAGTGGCGCAGTTCGCCCTTGCCGACTATATCAAAAGCGGCCAGATGGAGCGCCACCTGCGGCGCCTCCGGAAGCTTTACGGGGTGAAAAGCGAAAAGCTGACCAGGGCCCTGCGGCGGGCGTTCGGCCCCAAGGTGGAAATTTTGCTGCAGGAAACGCCGCTCACGCTGATTCTGACGGTGCACACGGAGAAAAGCGCCGGGGAACTGTGCCGCCTCGCCCTGAAAAACGGCGTGCGCGTCCAAACGGCGGCGGGCGGGAAAATACGGCTCGGCTTCGCGGGAATTCCCCTCGCGGACATCGACGACGCCGTGGCATGCCTGAAATCCGCCTGGGAAAACGAACCGTAAGGGCAAGCCTTTGCAGGGCGGAGCAAAAAAGCGTATGATGGGCACAGAATTATTTTTGGAAGGACGAGGATGAAATGCGGGCTTACGAAAGGCTTCTCCAATATGTGAAATACGACACGACGTCCGACGAAAACGCGCCGGAAGGCCGCTGTCCCAGCACGGAAGGGCAGAAGGCTTTCGCGGAATATCTCGTCAAGGAAATGGAGCGCGCCGGTCTGGCGGGCGCCCGCCGGGATGAAAACGGCTACGTCTACGGCTTTTTGCCCGCCACCTGCGGCGGCCGGCCGGTGATCGGCCTGATCTCGCATATGGACACCAGCTTTTCCGCCAGCGGAGCCGGTATCCGGCCCCGCATCGTCAAAAATTACGATGGCGGCGACCTGGTGCTCAACGCCGAAAAGGGGATCGTGATGCGCGCCGGCGCGTTCGAGTGCCTCGCCGAATGCCGGGGGATGGACCTGATCGTCACCGACGGCACCACGCTCCTCGGCTCCGACGACAAGGCCGGCATCGCGGAAATTCTGACCGCCACAGAAACGTTGAAAGCGCGGAACCGGCCGCACGGAAAGATCGCCGTGGCCTTTACGCCGGACGAGGAGATCGGGCGCGGCGCCGACCGGTTCGACCAAAAGGCCTTCGGCGCGGATTTTGCCTACACGGTGGACGGCGGGCGGCTCGGGGAACTGGAATATGAAAACTTCAACGCCGCATCTGCCGAAATCACGGTGCACGGCGTAAACACCCACCCGGGGGACGCCAAGGACAAAATGAGAAACGCCATCCTGTACGGCATTGAATTCCAGTCCATGCTGCCGCCGGCGGAAACCCCCTCGCACACGGAGGGATACGAGGGATTTTACCACCTGACCCGTTTTGCCGGGGACGAGGAAAAAGCCGTCCTGCGCTACCTCGTCCGCGACCATGACAAAGCAAAATTCGAGGCGAGGAAAGCCTTTCTGGGGAAGATTGCGGACTTTCTCAACGAAAAATACGGACGGGGCACGTTCGAGCTTGCCGTGAAGGACTCCTATTACAACATGAAGCCCGTGATCGAAGCGCACAAAGACATTGTCGAGCGCGCGAAAAAGGCGATGCGCGAGGCGGGCGTAGAATCAAAAGCCGTACCGATCCGCGGCGGCACGGACGGGGCGGTGCTTTCGTGGAAGGGCCTTCCCTGCCCCAACCTGCCGACGGGCGGGTTCAATTTTCACAGCCGGTTTGAATGTATCCCCGTTCCGGCGATGGACAAAATGACGGAGGTGCTGGTCCATCTGGCGGAAGGATAACCGCGAAACGTTGGAAAAAGGCTGGAAAAAGCGGTCGCTTTCCGGCGGGGAATGTGGTATGATAAATTCATGTATTTTTTCGACCGGGCGCGGCTCCCGGCCGGAGCCCCCTTCCGTTGAAAGAAGGGCTGTTTCATGCTATAATTTGCTTTGTTATTCTTTAGTATCGTGAAAGAAAAGCACATCGCATAAAGGGGATTTGCGGAACATGATCTGTGTCAACCAATACCATACGCGCCTTTGCGGCGAAATCGGCGAAAAGGACATCGGGAAGGAGATCCGCGTGGCGGGCTGGGTCGAAAATATCCGCGACCACGGGGGCGTCCAGTTTATCGACCTGCGCGACCATTACGGCGTCGTTCAGATCGTCATCCACAACGAGGACATGCTGAAAGACATCAGTCGGGAATGCACCGTCACGGCGAAGGGAAAGGTCGTCCTGCGCGACGAGGACACCGTCAACCCGAAGATTCCGACCGGCACGGTGGAAGTCCGGGTGAACGAGCTGACGGTCCTCGGCCGCGTTCTCGCGCCCCTGCCGTTCGAGCCGGACGCTTCCCTGGACACAAAAGAGGACGTCCGCCTGAAATACCGCTACCTCGACCTGCGCAACCCCAAGGTTCACCGGAACATCGTGCTGCGCTCGCAGCTGATCTCGTTCCTCCGCAAAAAAATGACGGATCTGGGCTTTCTGGAAATCCAGACCCCCATCCTCTCCGCATCTTCCCCGGAAGGCGCGCGCGACTACCTGATCCCGAGCCGCCGGCATTCGGGCAAATTCTACGCGCTGCCGCAGGCCCCGCAGATTTTCAAGCAGCTTTTAATGGTGTCGGGATTCGACCGTTACTTTCAGGTGGCGCCCTGCTTCCGCGACGAGGACGCGCGCGCGGACCGTTCCCCGGGCGAATTCTATCAGCTCGACTTTGAAATGGCCTTTGCGACGCAGGAAGACGTCTTCTCCGTCGCCGAGGAAGTCGTGGGCGACACCTTCCGCAGATTCTCCGATAAAAAAGTGTCGGAAGCCCCGTTCCGGCGTATCCCCTACGCGGAGTCCATGCTGAAATACGGCACCGACAAACCGGACCTGCGCAATCCGCTGGAGATCATCGACATCACGGACCTCTTCGAGGGCACGGCGTTCAAGCCGTTCCGGAATAAGACCGTCCGCGCCGTCAACGTCCCGGACTGCGCCGGGCAGCCGCGCAGCTTCTTTGAAAACATGCTCCGGTTCGCCGAAAGCATCGGCATGAAAGGGCTCGGCTACATCAAGGTGACGGCCGAAGGCGAGTACCAGGGCCCCATCAACAAATATCTGCCGGACGAAAGGCGCGACGAGCTGACCCGACGCGCCGGCCTGAAACCCGGCTGCGTGATTTTCTTCATCGCGGACGAGGCCGACACTGCCCCCAGGCTCGCGGGGCAGATCCGGGCGGAGCTCGGCGAGCGCCTCGGCCTGATCGACAAGGACCGCTTCGGGTTCTGCTTCATTGTGGATTTTCCGATGTTCGAGATCGACGAGGAAACCGGCGCGACCGTTTTCACGCACAATCCGTTCTCCATGCCGCAGGGCGGGATGGAATCGCTCCGGACCAAAAAGCCGGAAGAAGTTCTCGCCTACCAGTATGACATCGTCTGCAACGGCGTGGAGCTCTCCTCGGGCGCCGTGCGCAACCACCGGATCGACATCATGAAAAAGGCGTTCGAGATTGCGGGCTATACCGAGGACGACCTCAAGACAAAGTTCACGTCGCTGTATCACGCCTTTCAGTTCGGCGCGCCGCCGCACGCCGGCATGGCCCCCGGAATCGACCGCATGCTGATGCTGCTGACGGACGAGGACAACATCCGCGAGGTGATTGCGTTCCCGATGAACTCCAACGCGCAGGACGTCATGATGGGCGCGCCGAACGAGGTCACCGAGCAGCAGCTGCGCGAAGTGCACATCAAGCTGAGAAAATAACCGCCGGGAGGAAAACGCCATGGTTACGCATGAGGATGTTTTGAAAATTGCAAACCTTGCCAAACTTTCCGTCGCGCCGGAAGAGCTGGACGGGCTGACCAAAGACATGAACGAGATCATCGCCTTTGCGGACACCGTCAGCGCCGCGTCGGCCGACGTTTCCGACTTTGACAACATCAACGGCCTTTCCAACGTGTTCCGGGAAGACGTCCCCGTCCCTTCGTACCGCCGGGAGGACATCCTGAAAAACGCGGAAAGCAGCGAGGACGGGTACTTTCTCGTGCGCCGGCGCAGGTAGGAGATTGCAAATGGGTAAATACGGAACGATCGCGCGGCTGCATGAGCTTCTGACAACCAGGCAGATCAGCTGCGCGGAACTGACGAAAAAATATCTGGGCGCGATTGAAACGGACAACGGCAGGCTGAACGCCTATATAAAGGCGACGCCGGAAACCGCCCTCGCCGCGGCGGAAAAAGTGGACGCGAAAATCGCGGCGGGCCAGCCGATCGCCCCGCTGGAAGGCATCCCGATGACGCTCAAGGACAACATCTCCACGGCAGGCATTGAGACGACCTGCTGCTCTAAAATTTTAAAGGGCTATGTGCCGATCTACGACGCGACCGTCTGGAGCCTTCTGAAAAGGCAGAACGCCGTCCTGCTCGGCAAAACGAACATGGACGAGTTCGCCATGGGCTCCACCTGCGAAACTTCCTGCTTCGGCGGGGCGAAAAACCCGCACGACACCGGGCGCGTCGCGGGCGGCAGCAGCGGCGGCGGCGCTGCCGCCGTCGGCGGGAACCTTGCCGCATACGGGCTCGGTTCCGACACGGGCGGCTCCATCCGCCAGCCGGCGAGCTTCTGCGGCATCGTCGGGTTTAAGCCGACCTACGGCGCCGTATCCCGCTACGGGCTGGTCGCCTTTGCTTCCAGCTTCGACCAGATCGGGCCCATCACGCAGAGCGTGGAGGACGCGGCGCTCGTCTACGACGCCATCTCGGCGTACGACGAGATGGACTCCACCAGCAGCGGGCGGAAAGAGCCAGCGTTCCCTTCCCTCGGAAACGACATCCGCGGGAAAAAGATCGGCATCGCGAAGGAATACTTCGACGGCGTCCGCGAAGACGTAAACGGGGCCATTCGGAAGGCGCTGGACGTTTTCCGCTCGCTCGGGGCGGAAACGGTCGAGCTCAGCATGCCGTCGCTGAAATACAGCCTGCCGGTGTATTACATTCTCGCGTGTGCCGAGGCTTCCTCCAACCTCGGGCGGTACGACGGGATCCGCTACGGATACCAGACGGCGCACTACACCGACCGCAACGACATGGTCTGCAAGACCCGCAGCGAAGGCTTCGGCGCGGAGGTCAAACGCCGCATCCTGCTCGGGACCTATGTCCTGAGCGCGGGCTATTACGACGCCTACTACAAAAAAGCGCAGAATCTCCGCGGCACGATCGTCCGGGCGTTTGAAAACGCGTTTCAAAAATGCGACCTGATGCTCGCCCCCACCGTTCCGATGACGGCGTTCGCTTCGGGCCGCACGGCGAAGGACCCCGTGGAAACCTACCTGACGGATATCTGCACCGTTCCGGTCAACATCGCCGGGCTGCCGGGAATCAGCGTCCCCTGCGGAACCGGCGCCGACGGAATGCCCGTCGGCCTGCAGCTCATCGGGCCCAAATTCAGCGAGGCCGCCGTTTTGAACGCGGCCAACCGGTATGAGCTGGCGGCGCGGGAAAGCTCCTTCAAAGCCGTGAAAGCGGGGGTGTCCCTATGAATTACGAACTGGTCTGCGGCCTGGAAACCCATGTGGAGCTGGCCACAAAAACGAAAATCTTCTGCTCCTGCACAACGGAATTCGGCGCCGAACCGAACACGCACTGCTGCCCCGTCTGCATCGGCCTGCCCGGCACTTTGCCGAAACTGAACAAAGCCGTGGTGGAGTACGCGGTGACGGCGGGGCTCGCGACGCACTGCGAGATCAACCCGGACGCGAAAATGGACCGCAAGAATTATGTCTACCCCGACCTGCCCAAAGCCTACCAGATTTCGGAATACGACCAGCCGCTGTGCTGGAACGGCTATGTGGAGCTTTCGAGCGGAAAGAAAATCCGCCTGACGCGCATCCACATTGAAGAGGACGCCGGAAAGCTCGTGCATGAGCGCGGAAACACGCTGATCGACTACAACCGCGGGGGCGTACCGCTGATTGAGATCGTTTCCGAGCCGGATATCCGCAGCATCGGCGAAGCGGCGGAATATGTGGAGCAGCTCCAGACGATCATGCGGTACATCGGCGTTTCCGACTGCAAAATGCAGGAAGGTTCCCTGCGCTGCGACGTCAACGTCTCCGTCCGGCCGAAGGGTTCCGACAGGCTCGGCACCCGGACGGAAATCAAGAACATGAACTCCTTTTCGCACATGACGAAGGCGATTCAATACGAAATGGACCGGCAGATCGACCTGCTGGAGAGCGGTGAAGACGTCGTGCAGGAGACCCGCCGCTACAACGAGGAAAACGGATGCACGGAAGGGATGCGCGGCAAGGAAGACGCGAACGACTACCGCTATTTCCGCGACCCGGACCTCGTTGCGATCCGTGTGACGGACGACATGGTCGCGGCACTGAAAGCCAAAATGCCGGAGGACCCGCAGAAACGCCTGGCGCGCTTCCAGACGGAATACGGCCTGCCGGAAGCGGACGCCCGGCTTTTAATCGACCGCCGCAGAACCGCCGATTACTTCGAAGCCGCAGCAAAGGGAACGAAAAACCCGCGCACCGTCGCGAACTGCATCCTCGGACCGATTTTCTCCCGCCTGGGCAGCGACGCGGCAAAAGACGAGTTCCGGGTCAGCGTATCGCCGGAAAACCTGAACGCGCTCGTCAGTCTGCTCGACGCCGGGAAAATCCGTAAGAACCTCGTCAAGTCTACGCTGGAAAAAATGCTGGACACCGGCAAACCCGCTGCGGCCTTTCTCAGCGAGAAAGACCTTGCGGGCGTCAACCCGGACGATCTGCGGAAGATCTGCGAGCAGGCGGCCGCGGACAATCCGAACGCGGTGAAGGATTACCGGAGCGGGAAGGAAAAAGCGCTGAAAGCGGTCCTCGGCGCCGTCATGAAGGCGACGCGCGGACGCGCGAACCCGCAGGAAGCGGAAAAAATTCTCACCCAGATCATGAAAGCATAAAAATTTTACAAATGGCCGGGGGCTTCGCACTTTTATCAGTGCGGAACCCCCGGCTGCTGTACGCCGTACCACATAATAGAAATTGCTAATTGAAACAACGAACAAGGTTTGTCTTTGCGGCGTTCGTTTCCGCTTCATACTGGGAAATGCTTTGTTTCAGCTGGAAAAGCGCTTCGCTCAGCAAGCTTTTCGGGCAGGCAATATTGATCCGTTCAAAGCCTTCCCCTTCCGGCCCAAACAGCGGACCGGCATCGAGCCATAATTTCGCCCGGTTGACGATCAAGTCTTCAAGCCGGTCCCCGTCGAGGCCGAGGCACCGGAAATCCAGCCAGACCAGATACGTCCCCTGCGGCTCCACCAGCCGGACCTGCGGCAGATTTTCCTTTAAAAATTGCCGGACAAACGCCAGATTTCCCGACAAATATTTCTTCAGCTCTTCCAGCCACAGTCTGCCGTTTTCATACGCCGCCTGACAGGCGGCAAGCCCCATGGTGTTCAGTTGGGAATACCCCGTTTTCTTCCGTTCGCTTTGAAATCTGCGCCTCATTGCGGGGTCGGCGATCAGGATATTGGAAACCTGCAAGCCGGCCAGATTAAAGGTCTTGCTGGGCGACGTACAGGTAACGGTCTGCCTGAGGTACTCCGGCTTCAGGGACGCAAACACAAGATGGCGATAGCCCCCGTAGACAAAATCCGAATGGATCTCGTCCGACAGGACAAAAACATGATGTTTTACGCAGAGATCCCCCATGCGGATCAGTTCCTGCTTGGTCCATACCCGTCCGACCGGATTGTGCGGACTGCACAGGATGAAAAGCTTCACGTGATTGCGGACGATTTTTTCCTCGAAATCTTGAAAATCGATGGAATATTTTCCGTCCCGGTAAATCAGCGGGCTATTCACAAGCTTCCGATTGTTATTCCGTATGGATTCGGAAAACGGATAATAGACCGGCCTTTGAATCAGGACGGCATCGCCCTCGTTTGTCAGGGCCCGAATGGCGGTGCAAATCGCAAAAACGACGCCCGGCGTTTTTACGAGCCACTCCCTTTGAATCTTCCAGCCGAAAGAGTCGGAATACCAGCGGTACAGTGCGTCAAAGTATTCCCGCTTGCTTTCGGAATAGCCGAAAATACCGTGCCGCACGGATTTTTCCAAGGCTTTCTGAACGGCGGGGCAGGTCCGGAAATCCATGTCCGCGACCCAAAAAGGCAAAACATCCGCCGGTTTCCCGTGTTCCGCGGCAAAATCATATTTGAGGGAATTTGTTCTTTTCCGATCGATAACCGGGTCAAACGAAACGTTCATTCTGTTGCCTCCCTGGCTTCAAAGCCTGCTGTAAAGAACCAATCCCGTCTTTCGAAAATTTCAGCCCTTGAGAACCGCAAAAGCCGGCCCGCGGATTGTTCCAAATGGAACCGCTTTAAACCAGCCTGATTTTTTCTCTCTTTTCCATCTGAATAATTTTGCCATCCTGAATGATGACCGCAATGGAACCGTAACGAACCGCTTTGATGTCCCGTGCCAGCTTTTCATAAATTCTTTTTTCGCGGTATTTCTCATTTTCCGCCACCATGCCGGCTCACTCCTTTCGGCAATAAATAGATAATAAAAATCCCGTCCTCTTAAAACTTTAAGAAGACGGGATAAAATTCCCGTGTTACCACTTCAATTCACCTGCACCTCGCAGCACAGGCCTCACAAAGTACGCCGGATTTCAACAAAACCGGATATACTTTTTCGCCATAACGGGCAACCCCGTCGCAGCCTAAGCAGCAAAGCCTCGGTGCGCCACTCCAGAGCCATTTTCAGCTTGTTTCGATCTGTCCTCTTTCAGCGGGAACCGGACTCTCTGTAAGATCCATCCACAAACTTACTTTCTCTTTCCCAGTGTTTGAAAGATGAACTTGTTAATTGCACTTATTATAACACGGAAATTTCCGCTGTCAAGCGTTCTTTCCCGGTTTCTTTGCGCGGCCTTTTAGTCTGCCGGCGAGCTCCGATTGGAATGAAGCAAGTTTTTCCCTTATCCGTTGGGGCAGGCTCCGGTTTGTTTTTCTGCGCTTTGCAAGGAATCTTTGATCCAGGCCAAGTGAATCGGCGGAATCAGGCCATAATTGTAAAAAAGGAATCCGTCAACCTTTTGGTCGTAGGCGGTTTTCACTTTTTCCGCAAATTCCGCTTTGTTGTGGTACTCCGGCATGAATGCCCGCATGCCGACCAACAGATCCGCACCTTTTGCAAATGTCCTGTGGCATTCTTCCAGATCCCTTTTCGTCTGATCGGCTCCACAGTCGTAACTGCATACGACCGCGCCGTCGCATCGTGCGGAAATGCTCCGTAGGTCTACGCCGAAAATCCACGATTTGGAATGCGGCAGCAGGCTGAGAAAATAAAGTTTGCTGCGTCCCCCGACTGTTTTGTAGACCTCTTCCACCAAGGAAGTCACAACCGTAGAACGCCATTTCAAAAATTTGTAGACCTCGGGTGTGTCGCGGAAAAAGTCAATGCCCTGCGCAAAGAATTTTTGATCCAGGTCCGGGGGAACGTCTCGTTCCGAAAGGCGGTCCAGCCAGCCCTTCACGGTCTCCTTTGCCGGCAGGATGTCGAGCCCTTCTTTTTTTGCGCGTGCCACACAGGAATCGCAGAAACACAAGGAGAGAAGAAAGTCTTCCAGAGCGGTAAGGCCGATCCCATCTTTTTCATGGTGGAATTCATGTGCATGGCCCATGAAATTCAAGGATTCCAGTTCCAGAGAATACAGAGGAAGATGCGCGCAGATATCATCCACGAGCGTATTCATATACAACCTGACATCCGGGTTGGACGGACACTGGTTGTAATATACGGCATCTCCGTATGCGTTATGAACACAGGTGTCCGGATATGCCATACCGATTCGCGTGTTGTGGAGACATACGGTCCAACCGGAAACCGTCATGTTCAGCTTCTGAGATTCCTCAAGCAGGTCATGCCAGAAAGTCGGATGCGCCTGGATGAATTTTCCGACCCGCGGCTGAATTTTCTGTCCGCGAAACCGGCTCAAATCGGTCGGATAGTAGGTCACTCCGTCTTCCGGAAAATAAATTTTTCGCTTTCTGCTGCGTAACTGAAGGAAACGCCCCGCATGATAGCTGGTAATCATACTGACGCCGGTCAATCCATTGGCTTTCATATCGGCCAGACTTTCATGGATGCCGCAATCGACAAGATCCCAAGGATACGACCACATGGATGCATACATTATCACATTACCCCCTGCTATATATTTTTAAAGTGCTGTATGAAGCTCCTGCTGTATTTGACGGATTGCCTGATAGGCGTGGAGATAAATGTTAAAAATCCGACGGTATTTTTCATGCACGGCCCGGTTTGGAACGTTCTCGGCTTCGGAGGAAAAAGTGCGGCGAGCCGCAGCTTTCAGGTCTTGGAAAACACCTGCGCCGTAACCTCCAAGGATACAGGCGCCCACCGTAGACGCATCCGCTTGTCGGACGAGACGCGTGGTACGTCCGAAAACATCGGTGATAATCTGATTCCAACCGGCCACTCGAATTCCGCCGCCGCCAAGAGAAATATTTTTTAGTTTTCCGCCCCGTATCTCTTCAAAGATCTGAAGTGTTTGTAATAAATTGAACGAGATTCCTTCCAGAATACTCTTGAAAAGATATTCCGGGCGGCAGGACTGGCTGACGTTAAGGAAAGCCCCTGCATCATTGGAATTGAAATAAGGGCTTCCGCTGCCGACAAAAAAAGGAATATTCAGGACCGGATTGGAACCATTGGGAATCCGGGCCGCAAGCTCCGCAATATGATCGGAAAGCTTGTAGCTAATTTCCCCGGTTTCGGAAAACTGGGACACAAGCCAATTCAGCGCAAGGCCGCCGTTAAAATGCGAACCGAGTGCATAGTAGCAGTTTGGGAGCGCATGGAGATGGTAGGTAATCCTGCCATGCCCTGTTTGGGAAGGCGCCTTGACCGCCATCAGAAAGGTAGCGCTTGTCCCAAGGGTTACAGCGGCGTCTCCCGGCTCGGTTACACCAATCCCGAGGGCGCCGCACGCCATGTCCGCAGCCCCCATGACCACGGGGACCCCGCCCGGCAGCGAGAATTTTTCCGCAGCCTCCCTGCTGACCGCACCCGCAAGATCGAACGGTTTCCGAACCGGAGGAAAGATCGATTCCGGCAGCCCCAGCGTATGAATCAAATCCATATCCCAGGAGCAGGTGGACGATTTTAACAGCAGGGTATTGTAGGCGTCCGTCGTTTCGGTTGCAAGCCGGCCGGTCAGAAGATAGCGCAGATAATCTTTCGGCGCCAGATAAACCGCCGCGTTCCGGAACGCTTCCGGGGCATTCTTCTTCAGCCACAGCAATTTCGGCGCGGAAAACGCGTTAATGACCGGGTTACGGCAGTTTCTGTCAATCCGGTCACCCGCCAGATCACGGATTTCCCGGCATTCCTCATCGCTCCGACAATCCGACAAAGTAATGCAGCTGGCGGCAGGCTTCCCCTCACGATCCAGCAGGACAACGCCGCTCATATGGCCGGAAAGGGAAATGGCCGAAAGGTCTTTCATATCCACACGCCGCGAGGTTTCCGCGAGGACCTTTTTCATGGCGCAGACCCATTCGGCCGGATTCTGCTCGACCCACCCCGGGTGCGGATACAGGGAAGGATAGGAAGCCGAGCATACCGACACGACTCTTACGGACTCGTCCATCATCATACATTTAATCGATGACGTTCCTAAATCCAATCCCATAATGAGTGACACTGTGTTCACCTTCCTGCTTTTGGCCATCCTCTTCGGACAGCGTTTGATCCTCATCGTTTCTTTGATTGAAGCCGATGCAAATATCCAGCTTGAAGCGGTCGCTCCGGATAAAACTTTCCACATATTCCGCAAGGCGGTTATCGGCAAGGTAACCGACGCGTTCCGAAAAGAAAATCGGGGAGCCTTCCTTGCACGCGAGGAGCGCCGCGGTCTTGGGGGCCGCGGAAACGATGCTGTAAGTGTCCCGCGCTTTTGTGGGAATCCTGCCGTATTTGCTGTTCAGAGAACCGTAAAGGGACTCTCCGATCTCTTCCACTTTGAGATCAGGATAAATTTTACTGCTCAGATAGCTTGTTACAACCGCCAGAGGGCCGTCTTCCAGAGAAACAAGGCGTTTGAATTTGAAAACCGTTTCTTCCTTTTCCGGATTCAAATGAAAGACTCCGCAAACACGTTCGTTTGGGATGATTTCCTGGAAATCCAGTATTTTGCTGTGCGAATTATGGCCCATTCTGCGGATATCTTCCGTAAAAGTCGGAAGCTTATCAAAAGACCGCGGGATCTTCGTCAGCGACACAAAAGTGCCTTTGCCTTGAACCCGATAGAGAATCCCTTCATAGACCAGTGCCATAACCGCCTGCTTGACCGTCCCGCGGCTGACGTGAAAACTCTTTGCCAGCGTTGTTTCGCTCGGGATCAGCTCGCCGGGGGCCATGGTCTTGATCATTTCCATCAGATGAGACTGGATTTGCGCATAATAAGGAACATGTTGTTTATAATTCATGACATTTAACCCTACTTCATCCGTTATTTGGTTGGGGATGCTCCATAGTGCGAAACTGCAAATATATTCTAACATTGATTAGTTGTATAATCAACACCTATTTTCATTGGCTTTTTAAACGAAAAGCTAATTTAATAAACTTTTTCTCGCGTTTTAAATAATTTTGTTAAATTATATCATTAACTACTTGATTAGTCAACTGATAAATGATATGATGTGTTCATTCGTAATTGGGAACGGGCCGCCGCAAAACTTTCGTTTTGCAGCAGCGCCTACCGTTGAATGATGGAGGGAAATCATTTATGAAAAGAAGATTGATGTCATTCGTTTTGGCAATCACCACCCTGTGCGTTGCTTTCCTCACGAGTTGCGGAAATTCGGGCAGCAATTCTTCCGCGTCTGGCTCCGCGGCACCGTCCGGCTCGGCAGCGTCCACCCCGGCAGCTTCCGGCTCAGGCAAAAAAATTACAATCGGCTATGACATTTATTACGTTGGCAACACCTGGTCGGTTCAGCTGTACAAGGAATTTCAAAGTGCAGTGAAGCGCTATCAGAATCAGATTGCCAATGTGATCTATGTGGAATCGGAAGGGAAAGTCGATAAACAAATCGCTAACATCGAAGATCTCATTACCCGCAAAGTCGACGTGATCATCACGACTCCGAACTCTTCAACGGCACTCGTCCCTGTCTTAAAAAAGGCACAGCAGGCCGGAATTAAAGTTGTGCTCCTTGGTGCGACAATCCAGGGAAGCGGTTACGACTCCCTTGTGACCGTGAAAGACTATGATTTTGGCAAAACCGGTGCCGAATGGCTGGCAAAAAAGCTGAACGGAAAAGGCAAAATCGTTATGCTGAACGGCATCGCCGGCATCTCCGCCAGCGAAGACCGCACCAAGGGCGCCATGGATGTGTTGAAACAATACCCCAACATTAAAGTTGTCGCTTCCTCGAATGCGGACTGGGATTATGCAAAAGCCAAGGTTGCAATGGGCGATATTCTTACGGCACAGCCGCAAATCGACGGGGTCTGGAGCCAAGGCGGCGCAATGACGCTCGGCGCTATCGAGGCATTTCAGGCGGCCGGCCGCAAGCTTGTCCCCATGACGGGCGAAGACAACAACGGGTTCTTGAAAAAATGGAACGAACTGAAATCACAGGGTTTCAGCAGCGTCGCCTGCTCGAAACCGACTTGGCTCAGCGAAGAAGCCCTAAAAGCCGCGATCAAGCTGGGCAACGGCCAGTCGGTTACCAAGGACGACTATGTCAGCGTACCGGTCATTACGGACAGCACGCTCAGCCAGTATGTAAAGCCGAACATGTCCGACAGCTTCTATGCAAACACGAAAATGTCCGAGGCCGAGATCAAGGCGGCATTCTCCAACTGAAATTGTCCGGGGCGGGAGCAGGCCTCCGATGACGCATCCGCAGGCCTGCTCTTCCATTTTAATAAAAGAAACAGGTGAATTCAATGGATAAGAACATTATCCTTGCAGGCAAACACCTGCGAAAGGAATTTCACGGCAACGTCGTTTTGGACGATGTAACGATTCTATGCAAAAAAGGGGTGGTACTGGCACTCGTCGGGGAGAACGGCGCCGGAAAATCCACTTTGATGAATATCATCAGCGGCGGGCTCCAGCCGGACGGGGGTGAAATCGAATTTGAAGGAAAGCCGGTAAAATTCCGCAATTCCCATCATGCCCTGCAGATGGGGATTGCTTTTGTGCATCAGGAGTTCAGTCTCTTTGACGACCTGACCGTGGGCGAAAACATCATGCTCGGTTCCGAGCCGCGGCGCAGCTGCTTTACCGATTCCCACGCGCTGCACCGACAGGCACAAAAAGTTCTGAATGAGCTGGACTACCAAATTGATGTCGGCCGAATGGGCGGCGGCCTCACCCCGGCCGAGCAGCAGATAACGGAAATTGCCAAGGCGTGGGTCACCCGTCCGAAAGTTCTGATTCTGGATGAGCCGACGTCCAGCCTGAGCAAAGTGGAGGTTGACAAGCTGTTCCGTTTCATTGGCCGGGTGAAAGAATCGGGTGTCTCCGTCGTCCTGATTACCCATCGCATGGATGAAATTTTTCAGGTGTGCGATGAAACAATCGTTCTGAAGGATGGCGTCATGACGGCGGTGGAACCGGTCGGCAACGTGACGAAGGATGATCTCATCAGCAAGATGGTGGGCCGCGAAGTCAGCAATACGTTCCCGCAGCGCTGTAAAAGCGTCCCGAAGGACGCCTATTTTGAGCTCCGCAACGTCTCCGTGGGAAAGCGTGTGCAAAACATCAGCCTTCGGATTCCCAAAGGCTGCGTAATTGGATTCGGCGGTCTTGAGGGACAAGGGCAGCGCGATTTGGCCAGGGCGATTTTTGGCATTGAGCCTTTTACCTCCGGCCAGGTTCTGATTGGCGGGGAAGAAAAGTCCATCCGGACACCAGGCGCTGCAATGAAATCCGGCATCGGCTTCGTTCCGGACGACCGCAAAACGGAAGGCCTCGTGCTGCCGCTGTCGATCGAAGAAAACATGAGCGTCCTGGTTTTGGACCGCATTGCCCGGAACGGTATTCTCAGCAGGAAACGTGTCCGCGCGGAAGCGCAAAAGGGCGTTGATCGCCTTCGGATCAAGCTGAGTTCCCTGAAACAGCCGGTCGTCGATTTATCCGGCGGGAATCAGCAGAAAGTGGTTTTTTCCAAGTGGGTCACTGCCAATCCTGAGATTTTAATTTTGGATGAGCCGACCCGCGGAGTCGATGTCCAGTCCAAGCTGGAAATTTACACGCTGATCCGGGAATTGACCTCAAAAGGTGTCTGCATTCTGCTTTTTTCCAGCGATATGCTCGAGCTGATCGGAATGTCCGACGTGATCCATGTCATGTATGAAGGACGGATTTCGGGAAGTATCAACGGATGCGAAGCAACCGAAGAGGCACTGATGAGTCTCAGTTCCGGTGTTTCCCCAACCGTAAAGAAGGAGGGTTAAGATGCTGGTAGGTTCTGTGAAAAGGCAGTTGAAGCAAGCAATTCCGGCTTATGTGATCTGGATTCTGATGATCATCCTATCGGCCGTCCTGTCGCCCGATTTCCGGTCGGTAGGAAATATTTCCAATATCATTCTGCAGGCAACGCCTCTTGCAATCGTTGCAATCGGGCAGAGCATTATTCTGATTATGGGCGGAATCGACATGTCGGTCGGTTCTGTGATCAGCTTTTCCACCGTAATTGTCGCGACGGCAAGCAATTTGGTCGGTGGATTCGGCTCTTTTGCCGTAGCCGTGCTGGCAGGTCTGTTGGTGGGAATTGTCAATGGATTAGGGGTTGTCTACCTAAAAATTCCTCCGCTGATTATGACAATCTCTACCGGGGCTATTGTGAAAGGCCTCGCGCTTCTTCTGCTCCCGAGCCCCGGCGGAAATGTTTCGGAGTCTCTTATGTCGTTCTTCACGGCAAGCTCCGGCTGTTTCTCCGTGGCAGGCGTATTTGGTATTCTGCTGTACGTGATTGTGACGGTCTTCATGCACCAGACAAGGACCGGGCGCTACCTCTATGCAACCGGGGGCAACCCGCTTCATGCCCGCCAAAGCGGACTCGCCTACAACCGGCTGACCATCCTGAGTTATGCGCTGGCCGGTCTGTTTGCCGCGCTGGCCGGGATTATTCTCGCGGCCCGCTCCTTTTCCGGTGATCCCGTCATCGGTGACACCTACAACATGGACTCCGTAGCGGCGGCCGTTGTCGGCGGTATTTCGCTGACCGGCGGGATGGGTTCCGTGGTCGGCGCCTTTGCCGGTTCCTATATTCTCGCAATGATCAACAATACGCTGAACATGCTGAATGTGTTTGCCTATTACCAGTACATCATCAAAGGACTGATCTTGGTCCTGGCGCTTCTTGTCTTCCAACTGAAGAGGAGGAAAAAATATGAGGACTAATTTGAAAAGCCGGGAACAATTTTCAAAATTGTCTTACGGCGTATACCTCCTGCTGGTGATAACCCTGATTGCATTCCTCATTGCATCGGGAAGCCAAGGATCCGCCAAAGGCGTTCTGAATGTAATCCGTCAGGCAGCGCCGCTCGGGATCGTTGCCATCGGCCAAACTCTGATTCTCCTGATGGGCGGGATCGACCTTTCCGTCGGCTCCGTAATGACGCTGGTCAATATTGTGGCTTCTTCCATCATGGCCGGGCGGAATGACAACATCGGAGCCGCCGTTGTCGTCTGTCTGCTTCTTTCCGCCATGATCGGCCTGATCAACGGCCTGATTATTGCGAAATTTCAAATGCCGCCTTTCCTGATTACCATGGCCATGGGAAGCATTATTGAAGGCATATATTTTGTTTACAGCAAAGGTTCCCCGAACGGAAGCATCGCTTCCCGGTTCCGGGTAATCTCCGACGGATGGATTGGAGGAACGTTTCCCATTGCCATCCTCGTCTGGCTCGCTTTCTGGGGCCTTGTCAGCTTTATCCTTTACAAAACCCCATACGGGAAACGTTACTATTTTACGGGCGGCAACCGCAGGGCGGCCTACCTCTCAGGAATCCATACGTTTTCCCTTACGGTATCGGCTTATGTTCTCTGCTCGCTGATGGCGGGGATCGCCGGTTTGATGATTTCCGCTTTTATCGGCGTGGCATCCATGAGCGTGGGAACCGACTATACCCTGAACTCCATCGCAGCTACTGTGATCGGCGGGACTTCCTTCAACGGTGGAATCGGTACTTTGGAGGGTACTTTCCCCGGTGTCCTCATCATGGCTTTTCTGCAAAGCATCCTGACCATGCTCAATATTTCCCAGGCAGGGAAAAACATCAGTCAAGGCCTTATTATCATCATCATGGTCGCTATGAACCACTACAAGCAGAAATAAATACAAAGGAGTATTTTTTATGAGCTTTATTCGTACATTGACCAAAGACATCGATCCTAAGGATCTTGGGTTTACTTATTCGCATGAGCATATTGTCTGCCGCCCCCAGCACTGGGTTGATCGCGGCGCAGACGATCTGCTCCTGGACGACCCGGCGAAAAGCCAGAAGGATGTCCAGATTTTCAAGGATCTGGGGGGGAACAGCATTGTTGATGCAACTGCGGTGGATTATGGCCGCGATGTTGCGGCTGTAAACCAGATTGCCCAGGCGACCGGCGTTCAGATTGTTGGTACGGCCGGTTTCAATAAAGGTCTCCTGTGGGACGCAAAACGTCCGGACGCGGATGAAACATATGAAGAATGGATCAGCCGCAGCACGGTGGACCAGTTGACAGACTATGTTGTGAACGAAGTAGAGCATGGAATGAATGGAACGACCCTCCGCGGAGGCCAGGTCAAGTTTGGAACCGGATACAATTCGATCAGCCCTCTGGAAGAGAAAACAATCCGCGCCGTGGCTCAGGCCCATCTGCAGACCCACGCTCCCATTCATTCCCATACGGAAAGCGGCACCATGGCGCTGGAACAGATTGAAATTCTGAAGCAGGAAGGCGTCGATCTCCACAACGTGAGCTTTGGGCACATGGACCGTAACCCCGACACATGGATGCACCTTAAGGTGGCGGAAACCGGCGCCTACCTCAGCTTCGATGGAATCGACAAAATCAAATATTACCCGGAATGCGTCCGGATTCACTGCATTCTCGAATTGGTCCGGCACGGTTATCAGAAACAAATTCTCATCGGGGGAGACACGGCGCGCAAAAGCTATTACGCTTCCTATAAGAACGGCCCGGGCCTTGGCTTTATCATTGGCAAATGGGTCCCTCGTTTCCGGGAAGAAGCGAACGAAGCGGGCTTTGACGGTCAGCAATTGATTGAGGACTTCTTCATTAACAACCCGAAAGAATGCTTCAGCTTTAAGCTGTAAGGAGGATGCGGTCTTGAAATTTAGCGATGTGAATCAGAGCGAGGCGAAGAAACTGCTGAATTTGCATCCGGTCGCCTTGTTGCCGATCGGCGCCGTGGAGGTCCACGGCGACCATCTCCCCCTGGCAACGGATGATTATTTAGCGCAGAGTGTCGCGGAACTGGTAGACCAAAAGCTGGAAAACAGCATTCTTATGCCGCCCATCAACTATGGGCAGGTCTGGTCGCTGAGGGATTTTCCCGGCAGCGTCACCGTTTCGGACGATACCCTGGCACACCTGATTGCGGATATCGGCGAAAGCCTCTTTCAGCACGGTGCTGCAAAGCTTGCCGTGATTAACAGCCATGTGGGAAACTGTAACGCGATCAAGCAGGCTACGCGCATTCTTTACGACCGCTGTGACCTTAAAACATACAGTTTCACCTATCCGGGAGCCGAAAGCGTCATCCGGAAAGTCTGCACGGCAAAACGTCCGCACAAAGTCTATTTTCACGCATGCGAAATTGAAACGAGCTACATGCTTTACCTGTGCGAGGACCATGTCGATATGACAAAAGCCGTTGCAAACTATCCGGTCTTTCCACCGGATTTCGACGTTTCTCCCTCCCCATGGAGCAAGGTGCTGAAAACCGCCGTGATGGGAGATGCCACTGCCGCCACGCGGGAAAAAGGGAAGGCAATCATCGATGCCGTCGTGAAAAACATTGTCAGTATTATCAATCACTCATGAGAGGTGCTGCAATGGCCGACGTCTATGAAAATCTCCGTAGGCAGGGAATTACTCTTCCCCCTCCTAAAAAGGACGGACGTTATTTCGACCGCATCGTCCCGTTCGGCGAGACGCTTCTGTATACAAGCGGATTCAGCCCCAATATGCCCGGCGAACCGAATCTCTCCGGCAGAATCGGAAAAGAATACACCGTGGGGCAAGGCGCACATTTCGCATCCAATGTGATATGCAACATTTTGTCGGCCGTTGAAGCCGAAATCGGTGACCTGAACAAGATCAGGCGGTTTATAAAAATGCTTTGCTTCATTGCAGGCGCCGAAGATTTTACACAGCAGGCCGCCGTGGCGGACGGCGCTTCCGATCTCTTGATCCGTTTATTTGGCGAAAGGGCCGGAAAACCGGCACGCAGTGCGATCGGCGTTGCGGTTCTGCCACATAATTCTCCGGTCGAAATCGAACTGTTGCTGGAACTGAAGCATTGATTCTGAAAAAGGATCCCATGCCGCAGGACAAGAAACTGCTGCACAGGGACCCTTTTTATCGTTATTTTATGAAATTCAGGAAAAAACGTTTGGCAGCGATTCGAATGACCGGTATGGACTCTCTTCCTATTTCAAACCCGGCTCCGGGGCCCGTCCATTCCGGGAGTCCGGCCGCGGCATTGGGATCTTTCCGAAAGGCAGAGCTCAGCCGGACCGCTTTTTCAGCAAATGCACTCCAATGAGGCATGCCGCGGCGAGCAACAAGCAAAAAACGGACGACGTCAGGTACGGATTCGCCTGCGCGGCATTCTCCGTCACCGTAACCAAAGGATCAAGCAGACCGGCGGAACCGTTCTGCAAAATCTCTTTTCTGTGCGCGGCCGCGTAAAAATAAAGCGCGGTCTGGCTGCCCGCCGTCAGCAAAGCAAGCGCCGCCGCGACCCGCAGCAGAGTCTTTGCTTTTTTCCGAACATCCGGCATGGCGGATCCGCCTCCCTGAAATCTTTTTTTAAGAATAACAGCAAATGCCCCAGCAGTCAAGAGGGAAACCGCCCGCGAGGAAAGGGAACCGGATCTTTTGGCGGTACAGCGACGCGCCCCACACCGCATGGCATGGGGCGCGCTTTTTATTTTTGCTGCTTTTGCCTTCGGCGATTCCTCGGGCACAGCAGGCGGCTTTTCCGAATCAAACGTCACAATACGGAACGAATTTATTTCATGCCGTCTTCAACGCTTTTGATCATGCTTCTTACCATGCCGCCGCCGATTCTGCCGGCATCCTTCGAAGTGAGATCACCGTTGTAGCCCTGCTTCAGATTCACGCCGACTTCAGAGGCGATTTCCATCTTCAGCTTGTTCAGGGCCTCACGGGCTTCGGGAACAACATGCTGGTTATTCCTTGCCATAAATCATACACTCCTTTTCTAATTCATTTCCCTGCGTTTGCTCTATTAGTTTGCGGCTCCACCGAAATTTTATGACTGTAAATATTTTGCATTTAAACGATGTACCCGTTTCCGGAGTCGATGTCGGAGATCAGCAGAACCGCGCTGACGAACAAAACCTGATACGGGCTGCGCTGCCGGGACAGACTGACGTTGAAATCGTGGGGTTCCAGAAGGTTTCCGCTCAGGGTGATCAGATTCCGCTGCAGGCTGACCGTGGCGCAGGAGTTTTCCAGGCCCGCGAGGCTCAGGGTATCCTTCGGCCCCGTCCCGCAGGTGACCACCGCGGCATCCGTCCCGTTCAGCAGCTCGGCCGCCTTCGTATTCTGGGACCCGAGGACACAGAGGAACCCTTCCGGCACATGGACCGGCGCTTTCTGCCGGATGCCGTTTTTAAACAGCAGGATTCCCTTCTCCATTTCGATATCCGGCACCTTTTCGCTCTCATAAAGGAAGTACCGCACGGAAGCACCGCTTTCCAGTACCTGCTCCCTGCCGGAAAAGCAAAGCCCTCCGTACAGCGACAGCGCGGGAACCAGCGCTTCGGAAATTGAAAGGTCCAAAGGATTGCCGCACAAAAGAACGTTGACCATAACAACCCCCACTTTTCAACTCTAAAATGAAAAGGCACAGCGGAGATCGAATCATGATAAACGAAATGCCATACCGTTTTCCGGCATGGCACTCCGCAATTTCGGGAAAGGCTTATTTCGCGCTTTCCTCATATCTCTTAATCATGTTCTTGACCATCTGGCCGCCGACGGATCCGTTTTGCTTGGAAGTGTTGTCGCCGTTATAACCCTGTTTCAGGTTCACGCCGACTTCGGAAGCGGCTTCCATTTTGAAACGATCCATCGCTTCACGGGCTTCCGGCACAACGTGCTGGTTACTTCTCGCCATATTTAAGCACTCCTTCTGTCAATCAATATTCCTTGCGTTTGCTTTAATATTGTGCGTTGGAACTGTCCGTTTATGAATGTTTGTATTTTCCAATTGAAATCGATATAAATTTTTATTTTGAGAATTATTTGAATTTGAAACCTGATGCCCACAGCGTCGATCATATAATCGCTTTTGTAAACCGACCGGGAAAGAAGGCAATGCCGGCCGAACCCGTTTCCGACCGGCATTCTCGGTTTGGAGCCGGCATCAATCGAGCAGGTCGATTCTGGCCTTTCGGGAAACATAGGCCGGTTCCAAAACCGGGCTGTATAAAAAGCCGCGGCGATACCCGCTTTGCAGTTCATCATAAAACGCCGGGCACTCCAAAATGACGGAGAGAATATTTTCTTCGTCCCGACGGATGTAGCTTTCCGGGATATGGAACTTTTGCTGCGGCCCCAGAATATCGTAGCGTCCGACCGGCCTGCCGTTCACATAAATTGTCAGCCGCTGGTCGGCCTCCTTCGTGCGGAACTGAAGCGGGGCGCTGAACGTTTCCCTCCGATTGTAGCGGAATTTCCGCCGGAACCAGATCACGTGCCCGAGCTTTGCGTCCGGGACAAATTTTTTTGCGTCCGGGACCGTGTCCCAGCGGCTGTCGTCGTAGGCCAGGGTATGGTATCCGCTGTTGATTCCCGTCAGGCCCTTTTTGAGAAAAAAGTCCAACACTTCCAGCCTGCATGGATTTCCATTCGCATACGTGCCGTGCAGGAGAAACGGATGCATAATGCCGCTGTACTTTACAAGAGCGCCCTCATGCGGATGGGACTTGTTATGGAACTCATTTGCATAAAGGATCGTCATGTCGTTCGTGCCCTTTTTGACCGCCCGGGTAATATCTTTCATCCGGATTTTTTTATTATGGCTCTTATAGACCAGACGGCCGTTGAGATAGAGGAACATGCGGTCGATGCCGTTATGCTGATAATCCATAAAGATCGTGCCCGGCGTATCCTCCAGCTCAAACTTCGCCTTGTACCAGTAATAGCCGTGCTCGATAAATCCGGCCTCTTCCAGCGAAATCGGCTCGGCGAGCCTGGTCCAACCGGAGCAGTCGCAGTCCGCCTGGATTTCCGGCGTATCCGCTTTGTACTTCCATGGCGAGGTCCAGCGAAAAACCGGTTTGTCGGGAAAAGTCCCCGTATGGAACGCAAGTGTGCGGATGCCGGTGCGGGCGTCCTCGGCGAGCGGCACGGATGTGCCGTTAAGCGCGGCATTCTTCGGCAGGCTTCCGTCGGCCAAGGAAAAAAGGCGGACGGCATAGGCGGTATTTTCCCTGACCTGAAGATCGAGGCCGACTCCGCCCTCGGTTTCATGGACTGCGGAAAGATAGGAGAGGTTGTGAAACAGCAGGCCGGTTTTCAGTTCTTCCACGCCGCCGATTCTTTCTTCCTCGATCACAAAAAGTGAAACATTGCCGATCCGCAGAAGCTGCAGGCCATCATGCGTATATTGCAGAAGGCAGCCGTTCCCGACGTCATGTTTTCCGACTTTGCCCCGCATGACCTGGACGTCCGCGGATTTCACATTCAGGCATAATTCGCCGTACGAGCCCTTTTTGCCGTATAGGATCAGTGCCGTTCTGCCCCCGCACTCCTTGGCGAGCAAAACCTCCGAGGTCCCGTAAACCAGCAGAAGGCTGCTGCCCGGCACCCGGAAGGCCACGGGAAGCATGCGCGTCTCACCGCCGTTCACAACCGTCCGGAAGGTGATTTCCCGCCCCAGAAGCTCCGGCGCGATACGAATCGTAAGGTCCTTCGGCTCCCGCTCCACATTCCGGATGAAAAAGAAACGCCCCTTTTCATTGCCTTCCTCGTAGACGTCGAAGTTTTCATGGCATGTGTTTCCACAGGTATCCCGCCTGGCTCCTGTTTCCGTCAACAGCACGACGTCTTCGCCGCCGGCGACTACGCTGACATAAGACTTGCCGTCGCTGTTGAGAATTCTGTCGGAAAACTGCTTTGCAAACCGGATAAATCCCTTGATCCAGCCATATTTTTCCCGGTTCAGTTCCCCGTTCTCATGGATCGGCGCTCCGCCGAAATCGTAACTCGTGATGTTGCCCAGCCCGCCGCGAAAAACGACGTCGCCCCGCGCGCCCATAAACGGGAAGGACGTGCCGCCGACCATCATATAATAATTGATCACGGAAGCCCCCTGGATAAGAACGCTTTTTGAAACGCCCTGCACCACGGAAAGACCCGGTTCATACGTCGGGACTCCGATCTGCGAGAACCAGCCCGCCTGAAGCTCAAGAATGATAACCGGCAGATTGTTCCGGAGCCTTTTGAAATCGATAATCTTATCCTCATACAGGTGGTACTCGCCCATCCACAGCCCCGGAATATACGGATAATACGTTCTGGTATCAATAATGTCCTTCCCGCGCAAAAAAGCCGCCTCGTTCGCGAGCTTCGGGACATCGATTCCGTATTCTTCCAGAATTCCTTTCAAAGTAAGGAAATAATCGACGGCGTCCTGCGTCGTAATGGTTTCTTCCCCGTATTCGATCAGATGGTCGTACTCATTTTCAATCTGCGCCGCAAGGATGGTTCCGCCGTTGGTGATAAGATGGCTGCGGATTTTGTCGCTTACGGTGCGGTACCATTTTCTGCACAGCTTCAGGTAGCCTTCGTCCAGCATGCGAAGGCACAGTTCCTTCCGGGCGACTTTGGCGATCAGCCAGTCGGGATGGCCGCCGAAATCGAGTTCCGCGCAGATATACGGCCCCGGCTTAATCAGAACATAAAAGCCGTATTTTTCGCAGAGGGTCAGGAAGCGGTCCAAATCATAATCGCCGTCCCAGCGTTCTTTTCCCTCTTCCGGCTCGTGCATGTTCCACGCGACATAAACCGAGATCAGGTTGGCGCCCGTGCTTCTCATCTTCCGCAGGCGATCCTCCCACTCCGCGGCCGGAACGCGGAAATAGTGGAATTCCCCTCCGATGAGGAACACATGTTTTCCATTAATCCGGAACCCTTTGCTGTCATAAGAAACGATCGGTTTTTCCATATTTTTTCTCCCCTTGTTTCATCCGATTTTCAGAGGGCCGGCACTGTTTGCAAAGGAATCCGCCTCGCGGCCCCTCAGGCCAGATACACGTCGACCCGGTCGAATTCTCCGGCACGAATCTGCCCGGCATACGGCGCGGGAACAACGCAGCCGTCCAATTTGATAACGGAGCCGGAACGATACAGCTCCATACGGCGTATTTCCGCGCCGTCCGGGCCGAACGTGTCTTTGCACGGTTCGTCGTAATAAACCGCCAGCGTTTTTCCGAACAGCCGGAACGCAAACGCGCCCGCGGGAAACGTTACGGACGCGGGCCTTCCCGCGGAGAAAATCCGGAACGTTTTTGTTTCCCTCAAAAAAAGCCAGCCCGGCAGAACCGGCTTCAGCTTCATGTTCAATTTTCCCTCTTCATTGAGGAAAAAGGGCCTCTGCCCGACCGTCATCATCCGCCACATCGTGAGGAATTCGGCCGAAGCGCCGGTCAGCCTGGACACAAATCCGTTTCCGCGCAGTTCTTTATCGGGATAAACCGAGCTTGCGAGGAAGGAGGAATTCTCCAGAATGCTCCTTCCGTAAACCTCCGGGTCCAGAAACGGAATGAGGGCGGTTTTCATGCAGCGGAAAAATTCCTCGTAGGCGCCGCACCGAAGCAGTTCAAGAAAATATTTATATTCCATGTGGAGAAACACCGATTCGTTTTCCAGCCAGCCGCGCGGAAAAATATTCTGCCGGCCGATCTCGCCGGTCTCGTTCATGATGTTGCCACAGATTTTATACATGCCCAGCGCCGGGTCGTACAAATCCGTCTTCCGGATCGACCGGTCCAGGCCGCGCGCAAGTCCGCCGCTCCCGGTCATTCGCAGCACATGCACGGGGCCCTCCAGGAAAAGCGGCAGCGGCCGTGGCCGGAACGCGAGAGCCCGGACGCACGGAAAACCGTCGCCGTTTTTTACGACCGCGCCCTGCCCGTCGCGCAGGACATCATACTGCGTCACTTCATGGATAAAATAAGTGACATAAACGCCCGTCCGGGGATCGACCGCCTTCGAAAGGCCCCGCTCCACTTTGGCGACGACGGCGGAAAGGAAATCCTTCAGGTCATCCGCGGAAACGGCGACTTCCCTGCCGGTGACTCCGAAAAGGACCTTTTTCCGGTAGGTTTCTCTGGCGCCGCTGCTGCGGTCCCAATATTCGTAATCGCCGGCCGGATGCCGCAGGAGCTCCCGAACTTCCGCGTAAAAGCAGGCGGCTTCTTCCGGCAGGGAAACGGCCGCGTCTTCGGGTGCGAAGCGGTCCAGGACATCCCGAAAGATGCGCGCCAGGCGCCCGGTTTCGGCGCTTTCGTTGATGGACGAGCCCAGAAGGCCGGGCAAACCGTTGAGCGCATCGCACCAGCCGGGTTTATCCGCTTCCATTTCGATGCCGACGCCTTCCGGGTCCAGCGACGCGATCTTGTTGACGAGCAGCACCGTTATTTTGGTTGCCAGCGTACAGAAATAAACATTTCCCTTTCCGCAGCCGGCGCGCACTTTGAAAGGGTCGTCCCCGCGCTCCAGAATCATCTTCCGTTTTTTCTCGAGCCTTTCCACGGAATGGAACTGGCGCACCCCGGAATCGGTCAGAACATACTTCCTGCTTCGCGGCAGCACGACCTCGTCGCTGTCGTAAAAGGAAAACCGCTTTTCGCCGAAAAACAAAGCGGAAATGCGCTCCGGATACATTTCCATATACTGTTCCAACAGATCGCTGTTATAAGTCCAGTGATCCGCCCAATAACCGTCCCCGAAATCGGCAAGGTCCTTTTTACCGCATTCTTTCAGCACCTCGTTCAGGAGGCGATCCGCGGCGCTCCTTTCGGCCGCGAGCCCATTCTCTTCCAGGTAATTGAGGAACGAGCCGGGCGTAAACGGCTTTTCCAGGAACCGCAGCAGCTTTTCCGCGTTCGGTTTTCCAAGGGAAGAATCCAAAAATTGTTCCGCACGCTCCGTTTTCCGGAACTGAAAACACGATCCTTTCAAGACCAGCGGATTGAAGCCGTCCAGCTGCATCAGGTTGAAAAAGGTGTCGATATTGGCGGTTCCGGTAAACGGGAAGAAAAAAATATCGTTTCTGCGGTTCTGATCGACGTCGCGGAAATTGGAATTGCCCTGGGAATAATAGGTGGAATCCACCTGAAAAAAATTATATTCCCGTTCCAGGTCGCCGTGTTTTCTTGAAAAAACATAGAAGCAGTGTTTTCCTCCGCCCAGCGACACCGGGTATCCTCCGCGGAGAAGGTTGTCGAGAAAGGTCTGGCCGCAGTAAAGGTTGAACGCTCTGGAATCGCTGGCCGTGAAGGCGGGGTCTTTCAGTTTTTCAATCAAGATCCGGTTTTCCGCGATCTTGCCCTTCAGATACGGCGAAGTCAGCTTCCGCCCGGCGAACTGCCGGACGGTTTCATAGCTTTTGGCATTTCCGACCAAGGTGTAGCTCACATCCGTCTCGCCGGCGCCGACGGCGGCGCGCCGGTAGCCGAAAGCGCAGGGGGTAAAACCGCAGTCCGGCTGCTCCGCCGGAAAATCAAATCCGTCCCGAAAGTTCGCCGGTTCGAAAAAATCGGTTACCCGGCCAAAGACAACGGAAGGTTTGACGACGGTTCTGTGGATTTCCGGTTTCTCTCCGGAAAAGCTGACCGGAAGAAAAAAATTGCCCCCTTCGACCGACACAGTTTCCGGTGTGTCATAGGGCAGGGCCCGGATTCGGTAAAACGGGATCTCGTCCGCGTGCTCCACCCGCATCCACGCCTGCCTCAGATTGCTCATTTCCTTCAGGTCGCGGTTTTCCAGATAATAGGGGAGCATCACGGGCATCCCGTCCAGCATTTCGATCTTTCGATCCCGCTCCGACCGGTTCTCGATTTCCAGGCGGCGGATCAGGCAGCCGAACGGCTCGCCGGGCAGGGTGCAGACCATCATGCGGAATTTCAGCCCGAGCGTCCGGTTCTCTTCTTCCAGCGCCAGGTCGTGCGAAGTCAGAATCATTCTTTGAACGACGTCATAGCGCTTTCCGCAGTGGGAAACATCCTGGAACGGCTCATAAAAGACGGCCCGATCCTCCCCGGATTCATAAATCCTCAAAAAAGTGCGGAATCCTTCCAGAGGCGTCCGCCGGTACGCTTTGTTGGCGGGCTCGAACTCCATAATCGCGTTGTCCTTGTTATTGACGCCAAACGTGGAAACGCACTGCCCGCGATTGACATAATACAGCCACATCGGTTTTCCGTGCAGGCCCGCAATCGCGGGCAAAAAACCGGCAAACGGTTTCATCCGGTTGTAATTTTCAATGACGAACCCGCCGTTTTCATCGATACGGTTCTTCCCTGCTCCCATGCACTCGTCCCCCTGCAAAATCAAATTCCGCCGGGACCGCGGCCGCCGTAAAATCGGCGGGCGGTCTTCGGCTTTCCTGATCTAATACTACCAGCCGGGAAGCATAAAGTAAGTAGACGATTTTGACTTTTTGTATGTATTTTTACGATACCGGCCCGGAGTGGGCAAAGCGGGCTGCCACGCTTTCCGCTCGTTTCCTGCTCTCCGGCTGCAGGACGGGGTCGGGCGGTGCGCCGCATCCGCAGACCCCGTCGCGGAACTGCCTTGTGGTTACGCCGGTATAGCGCTTAAACAGGTTGTGAAAATATTTTTCATCCTGAAAACCGACTTCGAACGCAATTTCATAACTTTTTAAACTGCTGTCCTGAAGCAGCCGCTCCGCCTTCCGGACGCGGAACCGGTTGACATACTCGATAAAATTCAGGCCCGTCTGCTGTTTGAACAGCATACACAAATAGGACGGAGTCACATGAATCTCCTCCGCGGCCGACTCCAGCGTGATGCGGTTTTGATAATTCTGCTGAATGTAAGCGACCGTCCGCCGCACAAGCGCCGAGGTGGAATTGGATTCCGCCATGTTTTTTGCGATGGCGGAAAGGAAGCCGACCAGGGCCGACCGGATTTTTCCGATGCTGCCGCTCGCCATGACCTGCTGGACGGCATCCCGCTTCTGTTCCGTCATATCCCGGAAGGAAAGCCCCTCTTCCCGGCAGGACTGATAAAGATTGCAGATGAGGGTAACGACGGATTCCTTTGTTCTCTCCTTTACATCCATACTGCAGGTATTGCAGGCCGCAAGGAAACGGTCTGCCAGCTTTTCCGTCGCGGCGGCATCCGCCAGGTTCCGCAGAAAGGGCTGTTCCGGATTTTCCGGAAGCGGCGGGGCCCCCGGACCGTTTAATTCCGCGAAGAACAGAATATTCCGTCCAAACAGGAATTTTAATGTTTCAACCGCCTGTTTTGCTTCCAGATAGGCGCTGTGCAGAAATTCAAAGCCCTGTTTGCACTCCGAAACCCCCGCTGCACAGCTTATGCCGCAGAGGCGGTAACAGCGGTCGGCCGCATTTTTTAATCCTCCGCGAAATGCCTCGAAACCATCGGTGATCCCGTCCATTCCCACGACCGCAACGACCTGATCCCGGAAATTCAAGACCACGGCCGGCCGGACTGCCGTAAGGGCGGTCTCCGTTTCTCCGCGCAGCTCTGGAAGTCTGTCCTGCGCGGAATTCCCGCCCGACGCGTCAAATACGCAGACGGCAACGGTATTCCCCAGCGCGCTGAGGCAACATTCCCGCTTCCGGGATTCCAGATTTTCCACCGGATTCCCCAAAATGAGGTCACAGAGCAGCCGCTCCCTTTCGTTCCCCAGGCTGTTTTTCAAAAGATGCCGATAATCTTCCTGAAGCTTGCGCTGCTTTTTCTCCTGCTCAATCAGACGGATACATTTCTGCACGGACTGAACAATATTCTCACACCGGCACGGCTTCAGAAGATAATCCACCACGGAAAGGCCGATCGCCTCTTTTGCATAGTCAAATTCGTCATACCCGCTTAAAATAATATACTTTGTAACACTCCCCGCTTTCCTGGCCCGCTCGATCACCTCCAGACCGCTCAGGAGAGGCATTCGGATATCCATAATGCAGATGTCCGGTTTTTTCGCGACGATCTGTTCATACGCATCGACTCCGTCCCCGGCTTCCCCGCAAATCTCCACCCGGCAGCCCGCCCAGTCGTACAGATTCCGCAGGGCTTCCAGCTTATCCGGCTCATCGTCCGCTGTTAAAAGCCGATACATTTTCCCCACCTCTTTCCGGCAAATTGATAGAAACGGCGGTTCCCTGCCCCAAGCAGCTCGTGATATGGAGCAGGACGTCCGATTTCCCGTAATAGAGCTCCAGCCGCTCCTTTACATTGCGTATGGCAAACCCATGCCCTTCTTTCCCCGGTTCGTCTCCGCGCAGGATCCGGCCGAGGCGGCCGGGATCGATGCCGCAGCCGTTGTCCCGGACGGTAAAGCGGATGGCGCCGCCGCGCAGTTCCCCTGTAACCCGCACGGCGAGCGGCCGCTGGATGCTGTCCAGCCCATGCACGATTGCATTTTCCACAAAGGGCTGCAGGATCAGCTTGGGAATCTTCCGGCGCAGCATCTCCGGGTCAATCTCGATCTGATATTGCAGGCGGTCTTTGAAGCGGACCTTTTGAAGGGCCAGGTAGCTTCCGACCAGCTCTTTTTCGTCCTCGACCCTGCTCCATTCGCTTCCCCGGTTTAACGTAAGGCGCATCAAGCGGGAAAGCGTGTAAATCATGTCGGCGGTGTCGCGGTCGAATTTCAACGCTCTTATGTAAATGGAATCCAGGGTATTATAGAGAAAATGCGGATTGATCTGCGCCTGCAGAGTTTTGATCTCGGACTCCCGGTTCCGGATCTCGAGCTGGAGCACCCGGTTGAACAGGCGGTTCAGCTCCGTCGTCATCTTGTTGTATTCTTCCCCAAGCACGCCGATCTCGTCATGGTAGACAAAATGGAGCTTGTTGACAAAGTCGCCCTTTTTGACGGCCCGAATCGCCAGGACCAGTTTCTTCAGCGGCTTCGACACCAGCGACGAAGTAAACAGCGTCGCAATGAGGGAAAACGCGAGACAGACCAGCAGGGACAGCAGCAGGGAAGGCGCTTTATCGGTTGCCGCCGACATCACGGTTTTCATGGGCATCAGGCTCACGACATTGCTGTTGTCGGTAAATACCTTGCTGCCGGTATAAAGATATTCCTCGCCGTCGACCGGAACGACCGTCTTATCCGGCAGAGAAAGATAATCGGCAAAAGACACGTCTTTTTTCAAGTCGAGCCGTTTCAGCGGTTCGTAATCCGTATTCATCGAGAGGATCCTCCCGGCGCCGTCGGTGAGGATATACGCATTTTCATCGTGAGGGACGTAGGACCAGACCGTGTTCCAGTCGATGCAGATGACCAAAAAGCCCTGCACGGTGTAACGGTTCAGGTCGAGCAGGCTCCGCAGCATGGTCAGCTTCGGACCGGACTGGTCCCCGGCAAAATAACCGCTGCCCTCCGAATAAGTGGTCCAGTAGGGTTCGCCGATCCGGGAAAGCATTTTCTGATAATCCGCCGAACCCCGGATCCTGGAAAGCGCGTTCGGCTTATTATATTTGCTGTAGTAAAAGCTGAATCCGTTTTTGGTGTAGATGGCAATATAGCTGATGTAATCGTTGGATACCAGCGTGTTGATGGCGAGATTGATGGATTCTTCCATGTTTTCGTTCAGCCCGGCCCCGTCCGCCACCTGTTTTGGGGAAAGCCGCAGCATGTTCTGAAAGGATTGGTTCAGGAACAGATTGGTGGAAAGCGCTTCCACATTGGTTTCAAGCAGGTCGATGTTGTTTCGGACAAAGCTTGCGTTTTTGACCTGAAAACTGCCGATCTCATGAATGACATTTTCCTTATAGATATGATAAAAATTTGCCGTAAGCAAAATCGTTACCAGAAAGATGATAAAAAAGTTCAAAACGGTAATTTTGTTTCGCAGGGAGAGATTCATAAAACGCTTTTTCACATTTTCACATCCTTCCAGTAATACTTTATCATTTTTTTGTCTATTTTCAATGGTTATTGAAAAATTGCTAAAATAGTTCACCAAAGTGGAAAATCATCTACTTATTTTTTATGAATTGTGTGCTAAGATTTTTACAGCACAAAGTTGCAAGCGCATTGATTTATGATGGGAGGAAATTTTATGGTCAAAAAAAGAATCTCAAGAGCATTGTCCTTATTCCTGGCCGTCGTGCTGACGGCGGCCGTCGCCGGGTGCTCATCCAACAACGGTGCCGCGTCGTCCGGGGCCGCTTCCGGCGCAAACGGCGACTCGTCCAAAAAAGTGGCGTTGACTTTCTTTTCCAACCTGCCGGACCGTTCGACCGGCCAGGGGCTGCTGGAGCAGCAGCTGATCGACAATTTTACAAAAGAGAACACGAACGTCAGCGTCACCGTCCAGTCTCTGCAGGACGACCCCTACAAGCAAAAGTTCAAGACCTATGTGGCGGCGAATAACCTTCCGGACGTTTTCATGGTCTGGGGCCAGCCTTCCTTCTTCCAGTCCATCATGGAGCAGGGGTATGCCGCCGAGCTGAATAAAGGCGATTACGATTCCTACGACTTTCTGCCCGGCTCACTGGACGGCTTCTCCCTAAACGGAAAACTGTACGGCCTGCCCAGAAACTCCGACTTCATGGCGCTGTTTTACAACTCGAAGATTCTCAGCGACAACGGGCTGCAGCCGCCGCAATCCACTTCCGATTTTACCGCGATGGCGCAGAAGCTGAAAGCAAAAGGAATTTCCCTCTTCGCAATCGGCGGCCAGGAAAAATGGCCTTTGGCCATTCTGTGGAACGACATGGTCGTCAAGGAAACCGGATCGGACAAAGTGGTCCGCGACGCGTTCACGAAGCAGGACTTCAGCGACCCGAAACTGCTGCAGGCGTCCACCGATTTTCAAAAGCTGGCCAAATCCGGCATCTTCCAGGCGTCCATCTCAACCGACAAGACGGCCGATGCGCAGAACCTGTTCGCACAGGGCAAAGCGGCCATGTATTACTCCGGCGAGTGGGATATGTCCATGGCGACAAACGACGCGTTCAGCGAAGATTTCCGTAAAAACCTGAAGGTCATGGCATTCCCGACCGCGGAAGGCGGCAGCGGAAAACTCACGGATATCATGGGCTGGAACGGCGGCGGATACGCTGTCTCCGCGAAGTCCCCCAACAAGGACGCGGCGGTCAAACTGGTCAATTACATCCTGAAACCCGAAAACTGGACGAAATCGGGCTGGGAGCAGGGGCTTATCGTCCCCGCGCAGAAATTTACGGACTACATGACCGGCAAGGAAACCGAAGTACAGAAAAGCCTCGTCAACATTCTGAGCACTGCAACTTCCACAAGCGGCACGCCTGTCAACGACAGCGGCTCGGCACAATTCAAAACGGATTTTGAAACGGCCGTTCAGGAACTGGCTACCGGCATGATCAAGCCGGACAAATTCATCCAGACTCTCAACGATTCCGTCAAAGCAAATCCGGTTTCCTGAGCCGTCGTCCGGTTCCCCGGCAAAGCACAGAGAAAATGACAATCCCGAACCCGAATTTGTGAATTTCGGGAACGGCGGGAAACGGAACGTGGGAGGCGGTCGGCTGCCTCCCACAATTTATTACCGGGCGTCCACAGAAACACAGATTGCGGCTGCGGCCGGGCGGAATTTCAGACTCGCTGGAAACCGCCGTACAAACGTCGGCCGAAAACGGGCCACTGCTTGGAGGTTCTCAATCATGCATCGAGTATTATCAAACAAACGGGCAATTTTTTGGATGGTTTTTCCCGGCTTTGCAGTTTTCTGCTTCGCGGTTTTTATTCCACTTTTTTACAGCGTTTTCCTCGGCATGACCGACTGGCGCGGCTATGGCGAAATCCATATGGTCTGGGCGCAAAATTTTTCCAAGATTCTGTTTCACGACCCGGTTTTTTGGATTTCCCTGAAGAACGCGCTTCTGCTCGCCGTTCTGACCATGCTGATTCAGCATCCGGTCGCGCTCCTGTTCGCCTACCTGATCGCCAAGGTGGGTGGAAAACGTGAGAAACTGTTCCGCACGCTCTTTTTCGTCCCCTGCGTAATTTCCACCGTGGTCACATCGCGCATGTGGGTCGCATTTTTAAGCCCCACCTACGGCCTCGTCAACCATTTCTTAAAAGCGGTGGGCCTGGGTTTTCTGCAAACCGATTGGCTCAGCAACCAGAGAACCGCCATCTATGCCTTGATTTTCGTCATCATGTGGCAGGGATTCGGCTGGGCGATGCTGATCTATTATTCCGGAATCAAAGGGCTTCCGAAGGATATTATGGAAGCCGCCAAAGTGGACGGCGCCAACCGGTTCAACCTTCTCTGGCACATCACGCTGCCGCTCCTGCGGCCGGTGATCGTCGTCAACCTTACCGTTGCGCTGATTTCTTCCTTTAAACAGATGGAAACCATTTTTCTTACCACAAACGGCGGGCCCGGCAATACAACGCAGTTTATCGCAAATTACCTCTACACGGAAGCCTTCTCCGCACAGAAATACGGTTATGCGAATGCCATTTCCGTCCTCTTTGTCGTCATCTGTATCCTGGCAACGGTTATTTTGAATCACTCGCTGAAACGTGACGCGATAGAAAGTTGATTGGTGTGGTGAAAATGACTCAAGAGAAAAAGAAACGCAGCATTCCCCTTACCGTGCTTCTGACCCTCGTCGCTTTGGGGCAGCTGGTCCCGCTTATCTGGCTCTTCGATTTCTCCTTGGCGAAAAGCGGCGACCTTTTCGGCTCGAACATGTTTATTCTTCCCGACCCGCCCCAGTGGGGAAACTACGCAAAAGCATGGATCAACGGAAAAATCCCGCAGTATTTCGTCAACAGCATCATTGTCAACGCCGTCAGCATCGGCCTCGTCGCAGTATTCTCCGTCACCATGGCCTATGCGTTCACGCGGATGAAGTGGAAGCTGAGCAAGCCGCTTCTCGCGCTGGTCACCATCGGCATCATGGTGCCGATTCACGCCACCCTGCTTCCCAATTTTCTGATTTTTACAAGGCTTAAAATTGCGGATACTTACCTCGGGCTGATTCTCCCCTACGTCGCTTTCGGGCTGCCGATGGGGACCTTCATCATGACCGGATTCATGGAAGGGGTTCCGCACAGTGTCGAAGAGTCCGCTATTCTGGACGGCTGCAATACCCGTCAGCTCATTTTTCGTATTATCTTCCCACTGGTACGTCCCGCCATTGTCACCGTAATCATCATGACCTACATCAGCACCTGGAACGAATTTATTATGGCGGCTACGTTCGTCGCCGACGATTCCCTGCGTACCCTGCCGTATGCCGTTTATAATTTCGCCGGCGAATATTCCGCGGACTATGCCGTTCAGTTCGCCGTTATGATGCTGGTCGCCCTGCCTTCGCTCTTAATCTACGCGTTTTTAAGCGACCGGATCACGGCCGGCGTAACCGAAGGAGCATTAAAGGGATAAAATAGAGACAGCCGCTCCAAAAAAGCCGCTCCGCCTGAAGACAAAGTATCTTTCCCGATACTTTGTCTTTTTTTTTGCTCGGAAAGTCCGACTTACAACAGGGCAGCTCCATTCCTGGGGCTGTCGCTTCAATCCGTCCGCCGCCGCCTTTGCGGGCCGCTTTCCGCATCGCTATAACTGGCTAAATTAACTGAATGTTAAATTTTTTAAAAATTATTTAAAAATAGTAAACTTTTTCTAAAAATATTGGGTTGTATTTATAAAACTTCCTGATATAGTAAATTTGGAGAAGGATAACTGCGCCATCACGAAAGCAGGAGGTGAGGCCTCGCGCTGTCCCGGCGGCCGTCGCTCCGTTTTCCTCAGACCCCTCGGCCGAAAGCTTTCCGCCGGCGAATCCGGGACAAAAAGGTTACGGCGATCGCTCCAATCAAAAGGGACAAGGGAAAGGAAGTTATGATGTATGGGAAAAAAATGTATTTCCTTGGGACTGGCCGCGGCGCTGCTGACAGCCGTGTTTCCAGGCGCAAATGTTTGTCCGGCCGCCGCGCAGGGCGTGCAGGCCAAGGTGTCCTTTACGCAAACCTGGGATGACAAAACGATTGCGGACGATGTGGCCTGGAAGGAACAGCCGGAGCTCAATTTTGCGGAACCTTCCTCAACGGCCGCAAACGCCGTGATCAACGTAGACCCGTCCCAGAGGTATCAGGAGTACCTGGGCATGGGGGGTTCCATGGATGAATCGAGCGTCCATAACCTGTACCGGATTCCCGACGCCGCAAGCCGGGACGAAGTCCTGAAAAAGCTGGTGGATCCCGTCGAGGGGGCCGGATTCAATTTCTGGCGCGTCTGCTTCGGCTCTCCCGATTTTATCGCCACCCTGCCGTTCTACTCGTATGACGAGCTGCCGTCGGGCGTAACCGCCGACCCGGATTTACAGTATTTCAGCATCCAGAGGGACAAAGATCTTCATCTGATCGACGCGATCAAAAAAATGCAGTCCTTTAATCCGGCCCTGAAGTTCTTTGCTTCCGCATGGTCCGCGCCCGGCTGGATGAAAACCAACGGCAGCGTAACCGGGCATATCGGGCAGGCCGACGGCCAGTGGGTGCAGCAGGCGGCGTTAAAAGACGAAGATATTCCCGTCTTTGCAAAATACTACGCAAAAGCCGTCCAGGCTTATGAGAACGAGGGCATTCCCATCCATGCGATCACCATGCTGAACGAGCCGGGAATGGATGTCGTATATCCGTCGATGAGTCTCACCATTGACCAGCAGCAGCGGCTGATCAAGGCAATTAAAAGCGAATTTGCGAACGCGGGCCTGTCCACCAAGCTATGGGCACACGACTTTAATTTCTGGGACTGGAAATACTCGGATCCCACGACAAAAAATTACTACCGTATTTTCAACGATCCGGCCACGCTGAATGCCGCCGACGGCATCGCGTTCCACGCGTACTGGGGGTCTCCGACCGTTATGACGGACGCCCACCAGACTTACAACAAGGACGTGCATTTAACGGAGACTTCCTGCTTTGGCGTAAAAGGTGCCGGTCAGATTATAAGCTTTTTCCGGAATTACGCCAAAAGCTACAATGCCTGGGTATGGATGCTTGATACGGAGGGCAAAAAACACCACTGGACATCGTCGCGCGACAACAACATCGACTGGACACAGGATGATCTGATGAGCCAGGCCGGAGACACCATGCTGCAGCTTGACGCATACGATCCAAGCATCGTCCATTATAATTTTGATTATTATATGATGGGGCAATTCTCGAAATACATCAAAGAAGGGGCCACCAGAATCGGAACAAACGATACTTATGCGGATTACAGCGGCAACGAATGGGACTTTCTCTCCAATGTGGCATTTCAGAACCCGGACGGGGAAACCGTTGTCGTCGTTGCAAACAAAGGAGAGCCGAGAAGCGTGCAGATCAACTGGAACGGCTCGCAGATTGAAACCGCGATTCCTGCCAATACGGTCGCAACTTTCCGGTGGGGAGGCACGGCTCCCGACCCGGACCCTGATCCCGATCCCGACCCGGATCCCGACCCCGACCCGGAGCCGGACCCCGGCCCCGTCGTCATCGATAACGGGGAATTAAGCAGAACCGGCTGGACGGCAACCGCCACAAGCTCCAACGGATCCGATATTCCGCAGAATGTACTGGACGGCGACCCTGCCACAAGGTGGTGGTCCGGTTCCAACGACGGAGCGAGCATCACCGTCGACATGAAGGCCAGAAGAGAGTTCGACACGGTTGCATTCAGCACGGGCGCTACCGTGAACGACTATGCGCGTGCCTATCGGATCGAGGTGTCCGACGACAATACGAACTGGACACCGGTGCTTTCCAGCGACAGCGGAAGCCCGAATACCGTAGCCCAGCTGGGTTCCAAAACAGACGCCAGATATATTAAGCTGACCCAGACCAACTCCTCCAACTGGTGGGAAATCAATGAATTAAAAGTGTATAACGGCTATTCGGAATCCGAACCGCCGCCAGCGGACAAAGCCGTTCCGGGAAAAATAGAGGCGGAAGACTACGACTCCATGAACGGTGTGCAGACGGAAAACACCAGTGACACCGGAGAAGGATCGGACGTCGGCTGGATCGACACAGGAGACTGGATGGACTATAACGTCAATGTTGCAGCCAGCGGAACATATACCGTAAAATTCCGGGTTGCAAGCGAGAACGGGGCGGGCGGCGCACTTCAGTTGAAGCAGGGGGACTCCACGCTCTGCACGTTAGACGTACCCGCTACCGGAGGCTGGCAGAACTGGACTACCATAAGCGCAGCCGTGACGCTGCCGGAAGGGCCGCAGACGCTGCGGGTATCGGCCGGAAACTCCGGGTATAACATCAATTGGTTCGAGTTTGCAGAAGGGGCCTCGGACCCTCCGCCGGAGGAAAAAGACAATCCGGTTATCAATCCTTCCTTCGAGGACAACAACGGATATTCGCAGACGGTGAGCGGATGGAATGAAACCGCCAATACAGACGCAAGCTTTGTCGAGGATGATAACGGGGCCCACACCGGGGCCTACCACGGTACGCACCGGTCGGCCGACAGCTACCAGGCCTATACCTATCAGATCGTCAACGGGCTGGAAAACGGGAATTATACGCTCACGGCCTGGGTGAGATCGAGCGGCGGGCAGAACGCCGCAAAATTCGAGGCGAAAAATTTTGGGAGCAGCACGATGGGGGTGGATATTCCGGAAAGCGATTCCTGGACCCAGTTGGAAATCCCGGATATTAACGTTACCAACGGCCAGATCGAAATTTCGTTCTATTCCGATGCAAGCGCCAACCAGTGGATTCATTTCGACGACGTAGAGCTTTCCAAGCAGTAATCCGCCGATTGATTCCGCGAAAAACGGGCTTGAAACCCACAGCAAGCCGCACCCGCTTATTTCAGAAAAATAAGCGGGTGTCTTTCGTTTTCTTCTCTTTTGGGGTCCCACAGCGATTCGGCTGCAGCGGAGAAAGCCGGAGGCGGGGCGGCTCAGTTTGCAGAGACGGCGGACGGCACCGCAGAAGAAGCCGCTTTGTTTGGAATCTGCATGCCCGCAACGTCGATCATATAATCGCTTGTGTAAATCAGCTGGGAAACCGGAACGATCTGGTATCCCTGCCCCTGGAGCGTCTGCAGGACGGAAGGCAGCGCTGCCGGCGTGTTTTTCGCCCCGTTATGGAACAGGACAATGGAACCCGGCTTCACCCGGGACGTCACGCGGCCGGCGATCTGCTGCGGCGTCGGGTCCTTCCAGTCCAAGCTGTCCACGTCCCACTGAATCGGGTACATCTTCAGACCGTTGACCGTATGAATCACCGCATTGTCGTAGTCGCCGTACGGCGGGCGGAACAAAACCGGGCTGACGCCGGTGACGGCTTTGATCTTTTCATTGCAGGACGTGATCTGCGACGCCATGTCCGATTCCGACAATCTCGGCATGTGGGGATGCGTATCGGAATGGTTCCCGATCTCGTGGCCCGCCGCAGCCAGCGCCTTGACGGACTCCGGGTATTTGTCGGCCCATGCTCCCACAACAAAGAAGGTCGTTTTCACTTGATATTTTTTCAAAATATCAATCAGCGTCTGCGTCTCTTCATTTCCCCATGCCGCATCGAACGAGATGGCGATCTTTTTCTCATTGGTCTGCACATTGTAAATGGGCAGTTCCCGTTTCGCAGCGGAAACCTGTGCCGCCCGCGCTCCCCGTATGCAGGCGCACACGGCCAGAACGGCGGCCAGCAGGATCAGCAAAACGGCGAGAATCCGTTTCTTCGTCACGGCTAAGACCATCATATTCCATTACTCCCTTCGCAAAAATATATGCGAAAGGAACGTCTTCTATCGCCTGAAACGGAAAAACGGTCAAAAAAGCCTTCGGCCCCCCTGAGTTACCGCTTCGCGCAGGACGGTTCCACTCCGTACGGGACGGAAAACACCACAATCCCGGCGGCGTAGGGCGCGACCTCGTATTGCTGGTAATACACGGAAACGCCGTCCTGCGCCAGAAAATAACTGGACGGATTGAAATACTTCCGGAGCAGCGTCCGGTAATCCTCAAAAAGCATGCCGGACCCGTCCGCCATAGCCTCGTCCGCCTGCCGCAGGATCTCGTCAAGAACCGTTTTCCGGTAATTTTCCCCGGGACGGAAAAAGTGCGAAAGCGGCAGCCGGCGGCCGGTTTCCAGATTCCAGGTATCCGAGGCGCGAACCGTGTTGCCGTGCGCCCCGCCCGTGTATTCATATTGATCCCGGTACAGGCTCAGGTGACAGTCCCGGTTGAAGGGGACTTCATATTTCAGCACGGCGTCATAGGGGCGGAACGGGAAATCGTGCGCCTGGGAATCCCGGTATTCCCGAACCGCCTGCCGGTACAAAGGCCCGGACGCGTTGCGGTAAAAACGGGAAACCTGCCCCCGGACAACCGCGTTGATCCTCTCCTGCACCCACCGCGCGCCCGGAATGGATACGACGGGATACGCGGCGGAAACGGTCAGCACGGTCTGATTCCGATAAAAAAACTGCCATGACCGGTCCTGCATCGTGACGGCGGCAGAACGGTCCGAAACATCCATCGCAATCGCCTCCCGTTCCATATTATGCGGATACGGGAGAAAGGACCCGTCAAATTTCTTCCGGCAAAGTCCGGAAAGGGTTAGAAATCCCTTGTGAAGATGTCGCTGTGCTCCAAAAGGCTCTCGACCGTGTCGAGCCCCAGCCGGTGCAGGAGCTCAATGACAAACGGATTGTCGATCGGGGTGCGGTACGGCGCCGTTCCGCCGTATTCGGCAACATGCCTGCGCCCCTCCTCTTTCGGGATCAGCGCCCTGGGGCCGCCGACGCAGCCGCCCACGCACCCCATGCCTTCGATAAAGTTCGCCGTCCTTCTGCCCGCGAGGATGTCGTTCAGCATGGCCCGGCAGGCCGGGACGCCGTCCGCCTGGGCCGCGTGCACGGTGACCTTCCGGTGCGGGTTCAGGCGTTCCACCGTGCTCTGCACCGCCTCGCTTACGCCGCCCGTTCCGGCATAGATCCGGCCCGCGCGCGAAGAATGGTCGCGCTCGTCCTCCGGCAGGCCCGCCGGGTCGATGCCCGCGAATTCAAAAATATCGCGGACTTCCCGGAAGGTGAGAACATGGTCGGTGGAATCCGCGACATCCTTTTCGCGTGCTTCCGCTTTCTTGGCGATGCACGGCCCGACGAACACGGTGACCGCATCGGGGCGGAGAAACTTGATGGAACGCCCGCACGCGACCATGGGCGAGACCGCCGCCGGAACATGGGGGACCAGGTCATGGTAAACCTTGCGGATCATGGCGATCCAGATCGGGCAGCAGCAGCTGGTGAGCTGATAATCCTTCTCCGTCCGAATGTTCCGGTCAAATTCCAGCGCTTCCTTCAGCGTAAGGATGTCCGCAAAAAGGGCGACCTCCACCATACCGGCAAAACCGAGCCTCTTAAACGCCGTGCGCAGCTTGCCGGGCGTGACGTCGCTGTTGAACTGGTTGACAAAGGCCGGGGCGATCATGGCGTAAACCGGCGCTTTGGCATCATGGACATCCGCAAGCGTGGGGAGAATGTCCCTGCTTTCGGTCAATTTTCTCGCGCGGCAGTTCTTCACGCATTCGCCGCAGCCGACGCAGAAATCCTTTTTGACGGAAACATTCCCCTTCTCGTCGCGGTACAGCGCGTCAAAAAGGCATTTGCCGGCGCAGGCCGCCTTCTCGCTTTCCGAGCAGGCGCAGTCCCCGATGCGGACGACCGGCGGATGTTTTTCGGGATTCAGCAGGCAGTCCAGCTGCCGGGGATCAAAATCCTGTTCCCTTATTTTCCTCAGTTCTTCCGGGACGCGGCCGTCCACGGCGGCGTGCGTCAGCCGGCAGTACAATTCGTCGAAAGTCATGTGGTTTTCTCCTTCCTGTTTCCTATCATACCCCATTTTCAGCTTAGCAAATACCGCCGTTTTCCGCAACTTGAAGCAGTAAAGCCATACGGAAGACAAAATTTTTCCGTCTTATTAAATATGGTTTCTCCTCCCGCATCGGTTGACAAGCACGGAAAAAGCGGATAAGATAAAACATAGATAAATACGAAACTTTACGCGGCATTGCCGGGGACGCGGACAACCGATCCGTTATCCGCCGCAGGAAACCGGACTTGCCGGAAAATGGGAAGCGAGGAATGGCAATGGGCACGGTGCCGAGTCTGGAAGAAGCGGAAAAACTGCTGGAAGAATACAACCAGGATGCGTTTCATTTAAAGCACGGGAAGATCGTATCGGGCGTAATGGGGTATTTCGCGAAAGAATACGACCCGGAAAACGTGGAGTTCTGGAAAGTCGCCGGGCTGCTCCACGACCTTGATTTTGAGAAGTACCCGGAGCAGCACTGCACCAAAGAACAGGAAATCATGCGGGAGCGCGGCTACGACGAAAAGCTGATCCACGCTGCGGCGAGCCACGGCTACGGCCTGACGGTGGACGTGAAGCCGGAGCACATCATGGAAAAAATCCTGTATGCTACGGACGAGCTGACCGGCCTGATCGGCGCCGTCGCGCTGATGCACCCTTCCAAAAGCGTGCGCGACATGAAGCTGAAATCGGTAAAAAAGAAGTTCAGGCAGTCCACTTTTGCGGCGGGCTGCTCCCGCGAGGTGATCCAGAAGGGCGCGGACATGCTCGGCTGGACGCTGGACGACCTGATTTCCCGCACCATCACCGCCATGCAGACGCTGGTGGACGAGCTCGGGATCTGAATTTCAAAAGGTTTCGTAAAGGGCACAAACCGGGGTCCTGTTCGGCGAAAATGTCGAACAGGACCCCGGTTTTTATTCTCTCAATGGGTTCGCGCCTTTCAGGCCGCCGCCAAAAATGTCGGAAAAAGCCGCCGGGGAAGCGCCGGGCTCAGGCGGTTTTTTTCACCGCGATAAGGACCAGCCGCCCGTCGTTTCCGGAATCCTCGCAGGTGGAAAGCATCAGCAGCCGGTCCTCCCGGCGGATGTCCCCCCCGGTTTTGTAAAGGTCAAGCTTTTCGCGGCGGCTTTGAAAATCCCGGAACGCGCCCGCGTCTTTCCATGCGGCATAGGACGAAATTGGGAAAAAATCCGGGCTTCCGGGCACCGCGCTGGTTTTTAGCACCGCCGCGATCCGGTACACGCCGAATTCTTTCAGGGTATCAAACCGGACGGCCGGGTGGTTTTTCAGATAGGATGGGTCCCTGTATTGGAGCAGCGTGGAAAACATGGAGCCGTCTTTCATGTTGTGCCCGTAAACGATCCAGTTGCCGCCCGCGGAGGAGAGATCGCACGACGCGTCCAGAAAGGGCACGCCGTAAAGGCTGTACCGTTTCCGGAAATCGTGCTTCAGGTAAAAATACGGGTCCTTCGGCGTCTGCATGACCGGATAATCGACCGCAGTTCCGTCGATGCGGATCCACGCGGCAAAATCGGGATTCTGTTTTTTCAGCGCCCCGTACACGGCCGCGGGCGTCCGCCGGTCTTTCGCGGACGTTCCGCCGGCCGGGTCGGCGCGGGAGCTTCCCGCGGAGATTTTCGCCCGGAGGTCTTCCAAGTCTTTTCCTTCGCGGTTCCGGTCGAAATTCTGCCGCAGAAGGGCCCCGGCGGAAAGGACGATCAGTGCCCCGAACAGCACGCAGCCCGCGGCGGCGATTCCGTGCCTGAATTTCATGGGTTTCCCGCTTTACCGGCGGCCGCGCTTTTTACGCAGCCAATACAGGCAGGCGGAAAATCCCAGCAGCGAGCCCGCAAACAGGAACGGGCTGACCTGATACAGGAACGGAAGGCCGGTCTTCGGCCCCTCGGTTTCCTCGCGTGCGGGGGCCTCCCCGCTCGGGTTTTCGGAAACCGTCCCGGTTGGAGCGTCTGTTTCCCCGGACGAGGGATTCCGGGTCGGCCCGCCGGACGAAGGATTCCCGTTTTCTCCGCTCGAAGGCGGATTTTCGGTTTCCCCGCCGGGTTTCTTGGGGGCCAGCTTATTGTAGAATTTCAATTCCGCCCCGACCGTCGTGAGCCGGACTGTCTGCGCTGCCGGCAGCACATACCGGCCGGACGTCAGCGCGGTATTCTGCTCCGCGACGGTATACGTCCCCACCGGCAGACCGGTGATGGAGATCAGGCCCCTGGCATCGGTGGTGAATTCCTTCGAGCCGCCGCTTCCGCTGACCCGGAACGTAAAGCCTTTCAGCGTCCCGTCCTCGGATGTTTTCCGTATGGTGAGATTTCCCACCGGAAGAAGGTCGTTTTGGATGACGATGGCTTTGCCGTCCTCGTCCTCGGTAATCGCTCCGGTATTCCGGTCGACGGTCACGGTATAGGAAACGGCCGTATTCCGCTCATACCCGGCGGGGGCGGACAGCTCGGCGACGACATACGTTCCGTAGGGCACCCGGGCAAACGTGAAGGAGCCGTCCGCCCCGCTGGCGGCCTTGACGCCATGGTACAGATTTTCCTGCGTAAAGTCGGTGGTCCCCTCCGGGAAGAGGCCGATGACGGCGCCCGCGAGCGGGGCGTTTTCGCCCGTAACCTTTTTCCCGGTGATCGTGCCGCACGGCGTATTGGTAAACGCCGTGCCGGACGAATCGACGACCGAAACGTCCTGCCCGTCGGCCGTGATGGAAAACGCGTGGCGCGCAGGGCTGCCGGACGCGTCGGTGTCGGGCAGGTAGCCGTCGGGCGTCGCGGTTTCGGTCACGTAATAATCGCCCGCCAGCAGCGCCGGCTTCCCGCTTTGCACGCTGACGAACGGGTCTCCCCGGGCGTTCACGGCATCGGCGGAGGCGAGAACGTAATCCCCGGCCGTTCCGCTTTCCCACAGGTATGCCGCCAGTTGATCCGTTCCTTTCTCGTAGACGGAGAACGCCGCGCCGGAAACGGGCGCTTTGCTGACGGAGTCGGTCTTGACAAGGTGAACGGTTCCGCGCCGATACGAGTTCGTCAGGACGTACCCGTCCGCCGCACTGCCGGACACGGAAGCCCCCGTCATCTGAACGGAATAGACGCCGTTCGTCAGGGTCACGGTCACGTCGGTATCCGCGGCCGGCCGGAAACCGGCGGGAGCGGTCTCCGAAAGGGTGTATTCGCCCGCGTCGACGTTGGCAAACTTCACGGTCCCGTCCGCGCCGCTGACGGCGGTCCGGTCCTTCAGCTTTCCGTTTTTGTCATGGAGCGTGAAGGTCACCCCGCCCAGCGGAGTCCCCGTATCCGTCTTTTTGGTGAACGCGAGGGTATCGCCGGCCTCGGCGTTCTCCGGCTCGTTTTCCACCACCGGCTTGGAGTCGGCGGCCGGCGATCCGGATGAAATCACATGGACCGCGATTCCCCCGATCTCCGCCGGATAATCCGTTCCTTGCGTTGTGCCGAGGAACACATAGTAAGACGGCGTGCCGTCCAACTGGTATCCGTCCGGCGCCTTCGTCTCCGTCAGGCGGTAAAGGACGTCTTTTTTCAGGAAGAAGAAATTGGCAAGGCCGGTGCTGCCCGAGGTGCGCACCTTGGAGAGCGCGCCCGCGTCGGCCGTCCATTGCCCGGAAGCGTCTTTGGCCATGGGCGTGAGCGTAAACGCAGCGCCGGCCAGCTTGTAGAGCGGGCTGCCGCCGGCATCATACGCGGTGTTGGAGCTGGTTTTCCGCACCTGCAGCAGCGGGGCCGTCGTCGCCGTGGCAAAATTCTCGGCGTTGAAGTCGACCGCGCCGGCCGCGCCGGCCTCATTGGAGCCGGTCTCGCTTCCATCTTTCCAGACGAGCGTCACCGTGTTTTTCATGGCGGATGCGTTCGCCGTGCCCACAACCAGCGTACGGAACTTGAGGACGAGCGGCGTTCTGGCATAACCGTCCGGAATATCGAAAGTAAAGCCGGAATAACCCGGATGGAGCCCCTCCGCAATGTTTTCGTCTGTCGGCGTGGCGTCGCCGTTCTGGTTTATGTCGGCCTTCTGGATTGTAACGGAATCCGGGTCGAGCTCCAGAAAGTCGGGAAGCTCATCTTTGAGCTGAACGCCCTGCATGTCGATCCCGTCCCGGTTGACGACAACCGTCCAGTCGGCGTAGCTCACCCTCCCGAGATCCGGATAATCGTCGGAATTGTCGTGATAGGTCCCGCTTTTCGTCACCGGCGGCACGGAAACGGTCTGCGTCGCGTCGTCGCTGACATCGACCGGCGTGCCGGCGTTCTGCCCGGTGGGGTCCGGCACGGCCCCGGTCAGAATGCTGTGGTTGACAAAATCGTGCGACGAGTTGGTCGGGTCGGTTTTAAACTTCGCGTCCCGGTAATCCTGATCGACGACCGTGGTGAAGTCAAAATCGAACCGGTCGCTGATTTCGTCTTTGTCGTCCGAATCTGCGGTTGTGAAGGTAAACGTTTCCGTGTCTTTGGAATACCCCTCCGAGCTGGTTTTCTGGGTGTTTCCCAGTCTGATGGTCAGGCCGTCGTCGGCAAACGTGACGGTGCCGTCCTCCGCATCAATGATTCCGGAAGAGGAAGTACCATCGGTCGAAGTCCGCGTGACGGAATTCAGCGTGCCGAACGTCGTGCCCTCCGGCAGCTCGTCGGTCAGCACGGCGCCGTCAATGGGGACATGGTTCGGATTTGCCGTAATCCGCCACCGGACCGCGTGCGTCTGGTAGTTATAGCCGGAGCCGGTGCTTCCGTTCGCCTTCAGCGCGTCCTTGACCAGCAGCGTGTTGGGAATGTCTTTTGACGCGGAAACTCTCTTCTCCACCGAAGCCTCATCGATTGTTGCCGAAAGGTCGGCGCTGTTCGAAACGGTGCCCACCATCTGCCCCTGCTTGCTCAGGAGCGCCGGGTTCACCACGGTCGTCGTCAGCGCAAGGGTGTAATATTCATTCGCGGCGACGTCCCCCAGATGGATGGTCAGGGTCGTCTGATGGGTATCCGGATTCTTTTCCAGCTTATAATACCGCCCGGAACTGTCCTCCGTATCCTTTGGAATCGTTACATCCTGCGGGGCGCCCGTTCCCGTCTGAAGCTTGGCCGTCAGCCCGGAAAAAGTCTGGACGCCGTCGTCCAGAACGTCCGTAACCGTGACGTCCTTTAACGCTTTTCCGCACTGGTTGACGGTAAAGTTCCACGTCAGGGCCTGCGTGGACTCAACGTAGTTGCCTGCCGCCTTGGTCAGGAGCGAATAGTCGGCCGTCACGTTTTTGGTGATCTCATAGGACGGCGCGGTCACCGTTCCCACGCCCGGGCCGTACCCGGCGGAACCCCACAGGATTTTGGCGGTGTTTTTCAGCGTCCTGCTGCTGTAATCGTCAGGGTCGGTTCGGGACAGCATTTTGGTATCGTAGGTAACGGTAAGCGGCGCGTTCAGAACGTCCTGCGCGAGGGGGATCACGAGAACGGCCCGGTCGGCCGTCCCATCCCCATCGCTGTCATAGGTATAATACACCGCGTTTTCGCCCGAATTGGTCAGGGTATCGAGATCATCGACCGTCAGGGATTCGTAAGGCGTACTCGAATCCGTTTTTTTGGTTGCGGTTTTGTCCGTTTCGTTGATTTTAAAGGGAAGGTTCTCGTCCTCATCGGTCGCATACCGATGCGTCGTGTCGATGCCCTCGACGGTGTCCACCAGATAGACGTGTTCTCCGCTGCTGAACCGGGTGTTCGCCTGAATCGTCCAGTGGAACAGGCTCCCGTTTACGCCCTCGCGTTTCCCTTCTTTGGAAAGGAACGTGCTGTGGAATTTGGAATCCACCGTGTTGGAAGTGGCAAGGGGTTTTCCCGGGTCATTGTCATACAGCGTCGCGGTATTGGAAAAGGTCCAGTCGACGCCCGACTCTGTGTTCAGATAATCCTGATATTTTTCCTTCGTCAGACGGGTGGAAACGGTCAGCTCGGCCGAGGTCAGCGCGCTGGAAGGGTCGTCGCTGTCGTAGGCGGGGAGCGTATAGGTCAGCACCCCGTCCTTGACGGTATAGTCTTGCCCTTCTGTGAGTGCTTTTTCGCCGTATTCCACCGAGGCGACTTCCATTCCGTCCGGGATGGGGTCGCGGACGGTCAGGCCGTTGACCCGGGCGAGGGTTCCATCCGGCGCGCCCGGCGCGGCCGTGGCGGAGGCTTTCAGCGTATAGGTGAAATTGGGGTCGCCGGGGTCGCGATTGCCTGCGGATTTCTCCAGCTTATAGTCCACATCGGCCGGATTCGGCTCTTCCCCGCCGCCGGAAAAGACCACGCTGACGGAGATTTTACCGTTCTCAACGCCCAGATCCGGCGTCGGGCCGGTTTGGCCTTCGCTTGTAATATCCAGTTGCAGGTCCGCCGAGCCGGAAACACCCGTGCGGTTATTATAAATTTTCTTGTCCAGGGTGCAGGCTACCGTCAGGACATTGGGATTTTCCCCCGTTCCCTGCGACACCGTATAGGTGCCGATCTTCTCTTTGCTCTCGGTTTCCAGGGCGAACGTCCCCAGAAGCCCGCTGTCGTTCGGGATCGACACCGTCTGCGGATCCAGCACGCAGGAAAACGTGAACCCGACCGGCGGAAGTTCGGCATCCGACGCCTTTGTAAACGCTGCGTCCACCGCAGTCTGGTTGTCCATGTCCACCTCACCCGCAGACTCCAACCCAACCCGAAAGGCATCCACTTTGTTTTGGATATCGGCGCTCTGCAGGTATGGATCCGACAGCTGGAAGGCAAAGTCCAGGCTCAGGCTGTCGTCTTCCGACGCCGCGGCGTTCAGGTTCAGCGTCTGAAACGCTTCTTCCGGGCTGGCGGCGTCCAGCTCCGTCAATAAATCGACGCTTGTTTTTCCGCCCGTTTCCCCCGCCCCGTTCGCCCGCAGGGGCAGGAACTGGACGGACAGCGCGCAGCATAAGAGCAGCGCAAAGAATTTTTTGACCAGTTTCAACGGTAAATCCCTCCCGGTAAATTTCGGACATTCTGATCGGATTAAAAATAAGAATCCTTCTTATATTTGTTAAGACCATTATACAATAAAACCGCACGCCCCGTACGTCCTGTTTTTTCCGAAGCATCTGCAAATATTGGTAAATTAGAATTTTAATCACATTATAAGCATAAATATTTTATCCATATTTTTTGTGACCTGAGAAAACGCCGTCTCCCGCAAAGCCGTTTTTCCCCTTGCGGGCGCGGCAGGAACGGCTTATACTGAAAGAAACGCCCGGGCGTACGGCCCGGATCGATTGAAAAAGAGCGGATGTGATGTTTGTTGCGTAACCTTCTGGACCCGTCGTCCCAGCGAATGATGAAAATTCTGGAAACTCTCGTCGCGAGCGGGGGCTGGGTAACCGCGGCCGAATTGTCCGAAAAAGCCGGGGCCAGCGAACGGACCGTCGCGGAGGACCTCGCGGCCCTGAAAAAGCGGTGGGGCTCCCGCCTGCGGCTGGAAACTTCCACAAAAAACGGGGTCCGGGCCCGCAACCGCAGCGTCGCCGTCATGGGCGAAATCTTCATGCAGCTTTTCCGCGGCTCGACCGCCCTCCGGTGGCTGGAAGACATCTTCTTCGAACCGGAGCGCGGAATCGAATTCTACGCGGCAAAGCTCTTTTCGAGCCGGTCGACCCTGAACCGCCTGCTTCCAAAGGTCAACGCCTTTCTGGGGGAAAGGGGAATGGCCGTGCGGCGCGCGGACGGCCGTTACCGGATTTCGGCCGAAAACGAGCAGTACCTGCGGCAGTTTTACGCCGGTTTTCTCATCGAGCTGTACGGCCTCGACCTGAAGCGGCACCAGACCGGCCTGAACCCCGAAATACCCGGGCGGATCATCCGGCGGATCCTGGCGCGGAACCTGGGGCCGGAAGAGCTTTCTTTTGTGGAAGGCAACCATATTGCCATCGCCTACTACATCATGTTTTACACCGTGTCTCTGGTACGGGAAAACCAGGGCTATACGGTTCCTTCCGGCTACCCCGCGGAAAAGGAGACCGGCAGCGGCGATCTCCAATATCTGCGGGGGATTTTCCCGAATATCTCCGAAGCGAACCTGCGCCCCGTCCATTAGTTTATCGCCGGCCAGTACAGCGGCTGGAGCTCCGGCGCGGAAAAAGCGCTGGTCGCGCGGGAAGCGGACGCTTTCCTCCAAAGGGTGTTCCGGGCCGAAAAATCCATCCCCGGCGCCGACACGCTTCGGCTGATGCGCTTCATCCTGAACAGCCTGTACCTGAACACCAAGTCGCGCCCTTTCCGGACCTCCATGCTGTTCGACCGCATCCGCTACTTCTCCGCCGCCCTGAAGCGCACAACGCGTTCGCATATAAGCTGGTTGCGAAAAACCTGAAAGCCTTCTCCGAAAGAATCCATTTCGACATGTCGCCGAAGCTCAACGACCTTCTGTTCTGGATGTGCCAGATCGACCCGGGATTCGGCAGGCTCGCCCCGCCCAAAACGGTTCTGGTCGTCAGCGACTTCGGCACCCGGCATGCCGATTTTCTGGCGGAATCGCTGTCCGCCCTCCTCCGCCCGGACAGCACGGACCGGATCAGCCTGGTCACGGCCTGCTACCCGGACATTCCGGTTTCCCCCGCGGCGGAGCCTTACGACCTCGTGATTACGACCGTCCCGCACCTTCCGGTGCCCCGCAAAAAAATGATTCTGGTCAACGATTACCCAAGCGACGAAAATCTTCTGGAAATCTATAAGGCCCTGTACCGTTAACCGCAGAGCGGCCGGCACCATCGCGCCGGCGCATCTCTTCCGGACAGCATGCAGAAGGGCGGCGGAGCAAAAGCTCCGCCGCCCTTCTGCATGCCCGGGACAGGCCACATTAATAGGGGAACTGGAACAGCTCGCCCAGCCATTCGGCACAAAGCGGAAACCACGTCGCGCAGTGCGGGTTTTCCGTATGTACCTCCGCGTTGCACATGGACAGGCCGTGCGCGCCCCTGGGGTAAAGATGGCATTCGAACGGAATCCGGTTCCGCCGCAGCGCCGCCGCAAACATCAGGGTATTCTCAACGGGAACCGACCGATCTTCCACGGTGTGCCAGAGAAACGCGGGAGGCGTTCCCGGGCCGACCTGGTTCTCCAGCGAAAAGAGCCGGACCATTTCTTCCGTCGGGTTTTTGCCGAGCAAAGCGTCCCTCGAACCCGGATGGGTCAGCTCCCCCATCGTGATGACCGGGTAGCACAGAACCATGGCGTCCGGCCTGTTCCGGCCGCCTTTCGTGTCGATCCGTTTTTTCAGGGCCGGGCTGTCCCACAGCGTGCCGAGGCCCGCCGCGGCATGGCCGCCGGCCGAAAAGCCGAGCACGGCGATCCGGTCCGGAAGAATTCCCCATTCCGCGGCGTTCTCCCGGATCTTCATCAGCGTCAGGGAAGCGTCGATCAGGGGCCGGAAATCCGTCGCCTGTTCCCCGATGGAATAGTCCAGGAGAAAGACCTGGTAGCCCTTCGCAAAAAACGCCGCCGCCGGCGGATCCGATTCCCTCGCCGAAAGGAACACATACCCGCCGCCCGGAAAAATCACGACGCACGGCCGCCGCGTGCGGTTCGGCATTTCCGCGGCGCACACGTCGTGGAGATACCCCACAGCCTTTGCGCCGCTTTCCGGATTCGGGCCGAAAGAAACAATCTTCATCCGAGCATTTCCTCTTTCCTGCTATTCCGGATCTTTTTCCCCTTTGATCGCGTTTTCCAGCGTATGCCAGCCGAGCACGGCGCACTTGACCCGCGCGGGCATGTGGGAAATATCCTTCAGGGCAATCGCCTCGTCCAGAACTTCCAGCCGCTTTTCGTCCGTGATCTCGTTTTTGACCATGCCAAAGAAGGTCTGGGCAAGCTTAAGGGCCTCGTCCGTCGACTTCCCTTTAATCAGGTCGATCATGATGGAAGCCGACGCCTGCGAGATGGCGCAGCCCACCCCCGTAAACCCGGCGTCCTCGATCACGCCGTTCTTTTCGCGCAGTTCCAGCTCGATCTCGTCGCCGCAGCTCGGGTTGACTCCTTTGAGCGTCGCCGTCGGATTTTCAATATGGTGCTTGTTGCGCTTGGAATTGTTGTGCTCCGTCAGGATCTGCGTATAAATCTGGTTAAGCTCCAAGGCCGAGCCACCCCCTGACTTTCCTGAGGGCGGCCAGGAACACGTCGATGTCATCCTTCGTGTTGTAAAAATACAGGCTCGCCCGGCATGTGGAATGGACGCACAGATACTCCATCAGCGGCTGCGCGCAGTGGTGCCCCGCCCGGATCGCCACGCCCGCCGCGTCCAGGACGGTCGCAACGTCGTGCGGGTGCACCCCTTCCACGTTGAACGAGATCACCCCGCAGCGGTTGGCGCGGTTGTCGGTGCCGCCGTAAACCGTAACGTGCGGAATTTCGGCAAGGCCGTCCAGCGTATAATTCAGAAGCTCGTTTTCCGTTTTCTGAATCCTGTCGTACCCCACGTTCCGCAGGTAATGGATCGCCGCGTCCAGACCGATCGCCCCTCCCACGTTCTGGGTGCCGGCCTCGAATTTCTGCGGAAGCGGCGCGAACGTGGCGGACTGCTCGTGGACGTATTCGATCATTTCGCCGCCGCGCAGGAAAGGCGGCATCCTGTTCAGAAGCTCCTCTTTTCCGTACAGGACGCCGATGCCCATCGGGGCCAGCATCTTATGGCCGGAAAACGCCATGAAGTCGCAGCCCAGCTCCGTGACGTTCACCGGATAGTGCGGGATGCTCTGCGCGCAGTCCAGCACGACGACCGCCCCGACGGAATGCGCCTTTTCCACGATCTTTTTGACCGGGTAGATCGAACCGAGCACGTTGGAAACGTGCGCCAGCGCGACGATTTTCGTCTTTGCCGTGATCTTCGCGCCGATCTCCGCGTCCGTCAGGCGCCCCTGCGCGTCGGGGTACAGGTAAACCAGCTTCGCGCCCTTCGCCTGCGCCACCATCTGCCACGGAACCAGGTTGCTGTGGTGTTCACTGACGGGCAGGGCAATCTCGTCGCCCTCTTTCAGGAAAGTCAGGCCGTAGCTGTACGCGACAAGGTTCAGCGATTCGCTCGCGTTGCGCGTGAAAAGGACCTCCTCGTCCTTCCTCGCGCCGATGAACTTTTTCACCGTGCGGCGGGCGTCCTCATACTTCTGCGTCGCTTCCACGCTCAGCGCGTACAGGCCGCGGTGCGGGTTCGCATTCGCTTTGCGGTAATAATCGTCCACGGCCTTCAGCACGGGAACCGGCTTCTGGGTCGTCGCCGCGTTGTCCAGATAGACGAGGCGCTTGCCGTTTATGGTCTCTTTTAAAATCGGAAAATCTTCAGCCCAGGGATTCAAGTCCGTTCAGCCTCACTTTCACATATTCCAGAATCGCGGCGCGCAGTTTTTCGTCCGGGATCCGGTCCGTCACCGGCCGGAACTGCGCTTCGATGATCAGTTTTTTCGCTTCCAGTTCACTCAGCCCGCGCGACATGAGGTAAAACAGCCGGTCCGCGTCGATCTTTCCCGTCGAGGCGGCGTGCTGGCCGTCCACGTCCTCTTCCGAGCAGAGGATCAGCGGGGCGGTGCGGTTGCGCACCCTGGGGCTGAACAGCAGGTTGTACTCGCTTTCGTGCCCGACGGCCTGTTTGGCGCCGCGCACAAAGTCGATGGTCCCGCGGAACGTCTTTTCACTCTCGTCCAGCAGGGCGCCGCTGACGTGGATTTCGCTCGCGGTCTTTTTTCCGGTATGCTCCGCGACGTAGTTGAAGTCGATGGAGCGCTTCCGGTCGCCAAAATAGATGGCGTCCATATTCAGGCGGCTTTTCCGGCCGTCCAGGCGTGTCTTGACGCCGGAAAGGGCCCTCCTTCCGCCGAGTTCCGCCTGGATGACGTCGATCTTCCCGTTTTCTTCGGCGAACGCGCCCACATTGTCGAAATGCGCGCATCGGTCGCCCAGAAGCTGTACCTGGATCAGATGAATCACCGCGCCTTTCGCGGCGTACAGCCTGGTAAGGCCGCCGTGGAAACCGGCCAGGTCCGCCCGGGAACGGTAGCTCATCACAACGGTGACTTCGCTGCCTTCCCCGGCCACGACGGCGTTTTCATCCACAACGGCGGAGCGGGCTCCGTCCAGTTCATAAGGAAGAAACACGGGCCGTTCCGGTTTTGCGCCGGCCGCAACCCGCAGGGAAACGCCGCAGTTCCGGTTCTTCTCCACAAAATCCGCCGCTTCTTTCCCCATTCCGGTCTCGATCTCCGCGGGAAACGGCTCCGCGGAAAGCGTCACGCCCGCGGGCAGCGAAACCGCTTTGTCTCCATAAGGCACGGCCCTCGCCGCTTCCGCCCGGAATTCCGTATCGTTGATCCCCAGCCGGTTCCAGGTGCGCCCCGGCAGGACGTTTGCATGTTGAAACGCTACTTTCATCGTTTTCCGCCCCCGGCTCAGCCGATGGCACCCTCCATTTCCAGCTTGATCAGATTGTTCATTTCCACCGCATACTCCACCGGCAGCTCCTTGGCGATCGGCTCTGCAAAGCCGGTGACGATCATCGCCCGGGCGTCCTCTTCGGAAATGCCGCGGCTCATCAGGTAGAAAATCGCGTCGTCGCTGATGCGGCCGATCTTCGCCTCGTGCCCGACGTCCACGTCGTCGTTGCGGATGTCCATGGCAGGGACGGTGTCGGAGCGGGAACGGTCGTCGAGCATCAGGGACTCGCAGGAGACGGACGACTTGCACCCGTACGACTGCGGCAGAATCTCGACGGAGCTGCGGTAGGTGCAGACCCCGCCATCCTTGGAGATGGACTTCGTGCTGATGTTCGAGTAAGTGTGCGGCGCGGCGTGGACCACCTTGGCGCCCGTGTCAAGATTCTGGCCCTTCCCCGCGAACGTGATGCCGGTGAATTCCATGCGGGAATTCTCGCCTTTCAGGATGCTCATGGGGTACAGGTAGGAAACATGCGAGCCGAACGAGCCGGAAACCCATTCCACGGTGCCTCCCTCTTCCACCAGCGCGCGCTTGGTGTTCAGGTTATACATGTTTTTCGACCAGTTCTCAATGGTGGAGTAGCGCAGGTGCGCGCCCTTCGCCACATAGAGCTCCACGCAGCCCGCGTGAAGATTCGCCACGTTGTATTTCGGGGCGGAGCATCCCTCGATGAAATGCAGGTCCGCGCCCTCGCCCAGGATGATGAGCGTGTGCTCGAACTGGCCCGCGCCCGGGGCGTTCAGGCGGAAATACGACTGCAGGGGAATCGACACCTTCACATGCGGCGGAACGTACACGAACGAGCCGCCGGACCAAACCGCCCCGTGCAGGGCCACAAACTTGTGGTCGGTCGGCGGGACGAGCTTCATGAAATGCCCTTTTACCATGGGGCCGTACTTCGGGTCGCGGATGGCGCTTTCCATGTCGGTGTAGACGACGCCCTGGCGGCGGACTTCCTCGCGGACATTGTGGTAAACGACTTCCGAATCGTACTGCGCGCCCACGCCGGCGAGCGACTTGCGCTCCGCCTCGGGGATGCCGAGGCGCTCGAACGTATTCTTAATATCGTCCGGCACCTGCGCCCAGTTCCCGCGCATGGGGGTGTTCGGGCGGATGTAGGTGACGATGTCGTCCATATGGAGGCCGTCGAGCGAGGGACCCCAGCCCGGCATGGGCAGCTCGTTGTAGATTTCCAGCGACTTCAGCCGGAAGTCCCGCATCCACGCGGGGTCGTTTTTCGCCTTGGAGATTTCCCCGACGATTTCCGCCGTCAAGCCTTCCCGGACCTGATAGGACGGGTTTACTTTATCCTTGATGTCGTAAACGGTGCGGTCGATGTCCCTCACCATGGTTTTCTTTCTTTCCATCTGTTTTTCCTCCGAACCGTCAGACCGCTCCGGAAGCGGCAAGCTGTTGGAATCCGGACTCGTTGATCCGGTCGATGAGCCCGCTGTCCCCGGTTTTGACAATTTTGCCGTCCATCAGCACGTGGACATAGTTCACCTTCAGGAACTCCAGGATCTTGGTGTTGTGGGTGATGATCAGCAGGGAATTTTCCGGATTTTTGAATTTCTCGACTCCCTGCGAAACGATCTTTACCGCATCCACGTCAAGGCCGGAATCCGTCTCGTCCAGAATGGCGAGCTTCGGGTTCAGCATGAGCATCTGAAGGATCTCGGACTTTTTCTTCTCGCCGCCGGAAAACCCGACGTTCAGGTAACGGGAAGCATACTCCCCGTCCATAGCCAGGCCGTCCATTTTCTCCTTCAGTTCCCTTTTGTAGGCGAACAGCCGGACGGGCTTGCCGGTCACCGCCACGCGCGAAGTGCGCATGAAGTTTTCCAGCGTCACGCCAGGGACCTCCTCGGGGCTCTGGAACGACAGGAACAGGCCGGCTTTCGCGCGCTCGTTCGCCGGCGCGTGCGTGATGTCTTTCCCGCCGAACCGGATGGAGCCGCGCTCCACTTTGTAAGCGGGGTGGCCCATGATGGTGTTGACCAGCGTGGATTTCCCCGCGCCGTTCGGGCCCATCAGCACATGGGTCTCGCCCCGGCCCACGTTCAGGTTCAGCCCGTCTAAAATAACAGCGCCGTCGACGCTGACTTTCAAGTCTTTGACTTCCAGCAGCATATGATTTCCACCTCATGTGGGAAACTGTTGTTCCCTTAATGTATACTAATTTGATGTACGTTTCTATTATATCAGAATTTTCTGTCAATGCAAGCCGCAAAGAGCGGAATTTACCGGAAATTCGCTACCTCGCACCCCAGGATCTCCGCAATCCGCTCCAGCGTCGCCGCGTCGGGTTCTTTTTCAAGGTTTTCCCACTCGTAAACTTCCTTTTGGGACACGCCGAGCCTGTCCGCAAGCTCCGCGCGCGTGAGCCCCGCGAGATGGCGGTAGGTCGCCATCTTTTTGACCGGCTCCAGCAGGTATGCCATCCGTCTCTCCGGGTCGACCAGCAGCGGGCAGCCGTTGTGCAGCGTCAGCCCGCAGGGCTTGCCCGCCTTGTCGAAAACGGCGGGGGAGCCTTCCTGCGAGTGCCCCTGCGTATAACCTTTCGGAAGGATGTATTCCCGGCCGCCGTCGTCTTCCCCTTTGCAGTCCGGGCCGCCGCCGCTCCAGGGGAGCAGGGAGCAGCTTTCGCCTTCCCGCTCCGGGTCCGGCGCCGCGAAGCACTTGATTTTATAAATGGTGACGATTTCGTTCATCGGGGAACGCCCCTTTCGCTCCTGTTTATTATGCCAGTTTATTATAGCACAAATTCATTTTTATGGAATTTCGCCGACCTTTCCCGCGCCGGCCGGAAACGGGCCGCACCCGACGGAAGAGGGACAGGCCCGTTTTGCGCCTGTCCCTCTTCCGTTTTTGCTATATTGGCCCGGCTTTTTTCTTGCCGGTTTTTGCCTTTCCCTGGATTTCCGGCACGGGCGGCCGTTCATTCTTTTTAAAATGCGTGATTTTGTTGCTTTCCGTCCCGTGCGGCGCCTTCGGGTCCGGGCGTCTCATCTCCGCTTTTGCCATTCTGCCGCCCCCCCTCAGACGTCGTTCCGCCCGGCGGACTGCTTTTTCGCGGTTCTGCTCCGGTTCTGGTTTTCTCTGGTCAGCGGAATCTGCCCGTTCGCTTTTTCTTCCCGGGCCCGCTTCTTATCCGGCTGGCTGTCTTTCGGCATGCGAACCACCTCCGCCGGTAGTATTCGCGCCGGCGGCGCGTTCTATGCTCCGACCGCCGGCGCCGGGCGTCCTTCCAGCCCGAGGCTGCGGATATAGCCCGGAAGGCCCGCTTCAAAGTTTACCCCGAAGCGAATGTCCGTACCGGCTTCGTGCGTACGCCGGATGCTCCCCACGGTAAAATCGACGGCAATCCGCGCGGCTTCCAAAAGCGGAAAACCGTCCAGCACCGCACCGATCAGGGCACTCGCGAAAACGTCCCCCGTGCCGTGGTAAGCCCCTTCGATGCGTTCGTTCAGCGCATACCCCACACGGTCCGCCGCCGCATCGTAAACCGCGCACCCCAGATGCTCCGGCTCGAACCACACGCCCGTCAGCACCACACGCTCCGGGCCGAGAGCGGCAAGGCGGCGCAGAACGGTTTCAATATAATCCTTCGTATAAGGGCCCGCGCGGTACGGCTCGTTCAGCAGAAACGCCGCTTCCGTCAGGTTGGGCAGAATCAGGTCCGCCTTCGCGCACAGTTTTGCCATGCCCTTCGGAAAATCCGGCCCAAACGCCGCATACAGCTTTCCCCCGTCCGCCATAACGGGATCGACGCAGACCAGCGTGTCCCCGTTTTTAAATTCGCGGATCAGGCGCGAAACCAGCGCAAGCTGCGCGAAGGAACCCAGGTATCCGGTGTAAATCGCGTCAAAACGCAGGCCGAGCGTTTTCCAGTGCTCCGCAATCGCCGGGATGTCCTCCGTCAGGTCCCGGAATGTGTAGCCGGTAAACCCGCCGGTGTGCGTGGAAAGAACCGCCGTGGGAATCACGCTCGTCTCGATGCCGGCCGCCGACAAAACCGGAAGCGCCACCGTAAGCGAACATTTGCCGAAGCATGAAATATCGTGAACCGCCATCGCCCTTTTCTGTCTGCCCATTTTCATCCCCCGTTTTCCTTTGGAAATCATGTTATGCCCTATCATAGCGCAAAACTGTTCTGATGAAAACAGGCAGTTTATAAAAATCCGTGCAGAACAGTCGCTGCGTTTCCGGACGCAAAAACGCCCTTCCGTTCCGGAAGGGCGGCAATCAATATTTTTCGAGGTAATTGTCGATTTCCCAGCTGGTGACCGAACGGTTGTAGCCGTTCCATTCGCTTTCCTTTTCCAGAAGGAAGCTGCGCAGGGCGTGCTCCCCCAGAACGCCGGAAACGACCCGGTCCCTTTTCAGCTCTTCCACCGCCTCTTTCAGGCTGAGCGGAAGCATCCCGATGCCGCGCCTGTTTCGTTCCGCCGACCCCATTTCATGGACATTTTCATTCACGGCGGGGGGCGGCGTCAGCCCGTGCTCCACCCCGTCGAGTCCCGCCGCCAGGCAGCAGGCCAGCATCAGGTAGGGGTTGGCCGCCGGGTCGGGGGAGCGCAGCTCCAGGCGGGGGCCCCTTCCCCGTGTGGACGGGACGCGGATCAGCGGGCTCCGGCTGCAGTACGACCATGTGATCCAGGCCGGGGCCTCATCCCCGGCGATCAGCCTTTTGTAGGAATTCACCGTCGGGTTGCAGACGGCGGTCAGGGCCCTGGCGTGCTTGAGGACGCCCGCCATAAACCGGTACGCCGTTTCGCTCAGTCCGTGTCCCGCGGGGTCGTCCGGATCCGCAAACAGGTTTTTCTCCCCGTCCGTGAGGGACATATTGATATGCATGCCGGAACTGCTGGTCCCCGCTTTCGGCTTCGGCATAAAAGTCGCATATGCGCCGGATGCTTTCGCAATGGACTTAACGGCCATTTTGAACGTCATGATATTGTCCGCCGTGCGGAGCGCCGTGTCGTATTGAAAATCGATCTCATGCTGGCCGAACGCGGCCTCATGGTGCGAGGCTTCCAGCTCGAAGCCCATGCTTTCCAGCGTCAGGCAGATTTCCCGGCGGATGTCGCCGCCCATATCCACGGTGCCGAGGTCGAAATACCCGGCCGTGTCGTGGGTCGTCGTGGTGGGCAGGCCGTTGTCGTCGGTCTGGAACAAAAAGAACTCGCATTCCGGCCCGACGTTGAATTCATACCCGAGCGCCGTCGCACGTTCCACCTGCTTTTTCAGAATCTGCCTCGGGTCCCCCTCGAACGGGCTCCCGTCCGGGGAATAAACGTCGCAGATCAGGCGGGCCACCCCGTAATGCGACGGGCGCCACGGCAGCATGGTGAAGGTGTCGCGGTCCGGGTGCAGACACATGTCGGATTCCGCTTCCCGGGCAAAGCCGTCCAGCGACGAGCCGTCGAATACGCACTCGTTATCAAGCGCTTTTTCCAGCTGACTCTTGGTAATCGCCACGTTCTTCAGCGTACCGCTGATGTCGGTAAACTGAAGCCTGATGAAATTGACATCGTTCTCTTCCACCAGCCTTCTGATGTCATCCTTGCCGTTGGCGCTCAATGAAATTTCCTCCTTATCGGGCCGCTTCCATCCCGGCCAAAAAAAGCCCGGCACTTCCGTGTCGGACTTCTTTGCCCAAATTTACCAGCCGACTGACCCATTCAGTCATCTATTGTGATCCATTTATATATTATACCAATCCACGGCATTCCTGCAAGGAGTTTTTCGATTATTTTAAAAAAATTCATAAAATTACCGGGCAAATCCGCTTTTGGGGCGCAGCCGCCGGCCCGGGCGCGGAGGAATTGCAAACAATTCGTAAATCCTCGCCGAAAAGGGTTGGCAGACCGTTCGTTCCGCTTTATAATAGAAGAGAACAAAGAGAAAAAATCCGGAAAGGAGTGCCGCTCGCGGGATGAAGCAGGCTTCTTGGATTTCAAAAATAACCGACGTCAAACGGTTTCGACTGAAAATTTCATTGATTACCCTCGCACTTCTGCTCGGAACGGGCGCTACTCTGTTTTCGTGCCGGCCCGATCTGTGGGAAAGCCTGCGCACCGCGGCCACCGGAGCTTTTTCGCTGGACCGCACCGCCGCCGCGGCGGCGTACCCGGTCGTCACGACGGACCGCCTGAACATCCGTTCCGGCCGCGGCACTTCCTATGACGTGATTTCCACCGTTTCAAAAGGCACGCCCTTGGAACTGCTTTCCAAACCGGCCGGGGACAAGCAGTGGGTCCGGGTAAAAACGCCCGACGGAAAATCCGGATGGTGCCTCGCGGAATATCTGAAGCGGGCCGGCTCGGCGGATTCGCTGCCGCCCAAAGCGGCAAACCCGGCGGTCTCCAGCTCGGCCCCGGCTTCTTCCGCTTCTTCGGCCGGAAACGAAAGCCGGAAGCAGGACGCGCAGGCCGCCGTTCCGATTTCCCTGGAAACAGCCGCACGCCCGCTTTCCGTGCAGGTTTCCATCGCCGACCAGAAGGTCACCGTGCTGGACGCGAAAAGCCGCATGGTAAAACAGTTCCTCTGTTCCACCGGGGCAAAGGGCAGCGAAACCCCGTCGGGAACGTTCATCGTTTCCGACCGGGGAAAGTCTTTCTATAACCCAAGCATCCGGGAAGGCGGTTACTACTGGACCCGCTTTTACGGCGCGTACCTGTTCCACAGCGTCCCGTTCGACGGGAGCTACAAGCTGGAACCGGAAGAAGCCGCAAAACTGGGCACACCCGCCTCACACGGATGCGTCCGTCTGTCGATTGAAGACGCAAAATGGATTTACGACCATATTCAGCAGGGTACGAAAGTCGTCGTCCGCTGACCGAAGCGGCGGCCGGCTTTTCAAAAAGCAGTAAGGAAGGCAACATGGACAGCAAAGGAATCATTTTCGACCTGGACGGGACGCTGTGGGATTCTTCCGCGCGGGTCGCCGTCGCATGGAGCAGCGTACTGGAACAGCGTGCACATCGCCGGATCACCGTCGAAGACATGCGGAACCTGATGGGAAAAACCATGACCGATATTTTCCGGATTCTCCTGCCGTCCGAAAGCGAGCAGACCCGGGCACGGATCGCCGGGGAGTGCTGCAGGGAAGAGCAGGATTCTCTCCGGAAGCACGGCGGCACCTTGTATCCGCTGGTGCCGGAAACGCTGGAAAAGCTCGGCCGGGAGTACCGGCTGTTCATCGTCAGCAACTGCCAGACCGGGTATATCGAATCTTTTCTGGATTATTACCGTTGGAAGGGCCGTTTTGCCGATACCGAATGTTTTGGCCGGACCGGAAAATGCAAGGGCGAAAACATCAAGGCCCTTGTCCAGCGAAACCGGCTGGAAAGGGCAGTTTACGTCGGGGACACGATTCTGGACCGGGAAGCGGCGGCGCAGGCCGGCGTCCCGTTTATTCACGCGGCATACGGGTATGGAAAAGTTGACGGCGCAAGCTATTCCGTCCGCGCTTTTTCGGAACTGCCGCAAATAATTTCCGAAGTCTTTTCATGAGAAAGCCGCCTGTCCGAGTTTTCGGACTGGCGGCTTTTCCGTTCACACCCCCGAAGGAACCGGCAGGTGCAAAACACAGTATGCGCTCGATTTCCGGTAATCGGTCCACCACTGCGCATAGGACGGTTCGTACCGGTGGTCGGCCAGCGAATAATTCTGCTTCAGATAATTTCCGAAATGGGCGCTGACTTTTCCGGCTCCCCAGACATTCAGATGGCCGGCGTTATTCATATCGTTCGGGAAATCGAGCCCGATTTCTTTGATTTTATCGTAGTAGTCGAGAAACGGAATCCCGTTTTGCTCCGCCAGATCGGCGACGGTGTTAAACAGGGCCTCACAGTCGTCGACCCAGTCTTCGTCTTTGTCCGTGTCGCTGTAGTCGCAGGGAAGATTGACGAAAACCAGCGGGAAATTCTCGGATTTTGAAAGCTCAATGATTTTATTGAGATACTCGAGATTTTTCGCGGGGATGGAAGCTTTTTCCTCGGTATCCGCAAAAGCTGTCATCGGTTTTCCGTACCGGTTGGTTCCCGCTCCGAACCCTTTTGCATAATACCTCGCCGAATTGTCATAAAAAAGGTCGTTGATTGTGAGCTCCGACCACCGGTAATGGTATTTCAGGATCGGCACAAGGGAATAAATCCATTCCGACGGCGGCGTGCAGTCGCGGATCGTTTCGAGCTTGTTCCATGAAAACCGCATATTGTCCAACGGAATACTGATCCATGCGTCGTCGCCATACGGGTCCGACATGGCAAGGTAGAATACATCGAGCACCACGACCGGATTCTTATGTTTTTGGAGGACTTCGCGCAGCAGATGGTAAGTTTCCGCTATCGGCTGGCCGCCGGTCGCATAGTTAAAGCTCGAAATGCCGTGTTTTTCCCAAAGGACGTTCGGGTCCATTCCACCGTTCATGTGGCTTCCCCCCATAAAAACCACATCATAGGAATCGTCCGAAAGGTACAGGCCCTCCTGCAGGTCGCCCGTATGCACGGTTTTCAGCACAAACACTTTAGAGAGCGCAGTCAGGACAACCCCCACCGCCAGGCAAAAAGCAAAAATCTTAAAAACAGTCTTTCGAGCCATGCTGTTCCCTTCTTTAAAACTGTGAATAGATAAACTGCCCGGAACCGCTGATGGGTCCGTAGACCCCGAAAATGACGATGGCCAGAACGGACGCCGTGCATACGGTCCACCGGAAAACACGGCCCCTGCTCAAAAAGCTCTCGCGCAAGTCCCGGCCGCGGCCGAGGAAACCTACGGCGGCCACCACGGCGATTCCGACGACACCGGCCCAAAATTCCGGCGCCGAAAGGCCCAGGCCAAACAGAGTGCCGTTCCAAAAGGCCGCGGGGTCAAACCGGAACAGGTTCCGGATCAAAAGGACGGCCTGGCGGAAACCGTCCGCCCGGAAAAAGATCCACGCAAAATCCACCAGAACGAAGGTGCATCCGGCGCGGACCGCTTTGAACCAAAGGGCGTTCTGCCGGATGTTCAGCCGCTTTTCCAGCCGGTTCTTGCCGGGCCGCAGCAGCAGGCCAACCACCTGGTAAAGGCCGTGCAGAGCCCCCCACGCCACAAAAGACAGGGCCGCGCCGTGCCACAGCCCGCAGACGATAAACACGGCCATCAGGTTCAAACCATGCCGCAGCTTGGAGCACCGGTTTCCGCCGAGCGGAAGATACAGGTAATCCCAAAACCACGATCCAAGCGTAATATGCCACCGCTTCCAGAATTCTTTGATGGACTTTGAAAAATACGGTCTCTTAAAATTCTCCGACCCACGGAACCCCAGAATCTCGCAGGCGCCCAGCGCAATATTGGAATACCCGTCGAAGTCGCAGTAAAGCTGAAAAGCAAAAAAGACGGTGCCTACCGCCACTTCAAGCCCGTAATGGCTTTGCGGAGCGGCATAAACCGTATCGACCAGCTTGCCCAGCCGGTCCGCCACGACCATTTTCTCGAAATATCCCCAGAACATCTTCAGCAGGCCCCTCTTGGCGCGCTCGAGGTCAAAAGAATGCGCTTCCGCAAACTGGGGAAGAAAGTTTTTTGCCTTTTCGATCGGGCCCGCAACAAGCTGCGGGAAAAACGACACGAACAGCGCGTATTTGCCCAGGTTCCGTTCCGGCGGAGCATCGCCCCGGTACACGTCCATCGAATAACTCAGAACCCGGAACGTGTAAAAAGAAATGCCGACCGGCGCCGCCAGGCCAAACCGCGGCGCGGCGGCCTGCACTCCGAATGCGGCGCAGAGCCACGATCCAAGCTCTCCGAAGAAATCCAGATATTTAAAGGTGCACAAAATTCCAATATTGGCGGCCAGGCTGACCGCCAAGACCGCTTTTTTGAGAAAGTCGGCTTTTCCGTCCGAACGTTTTCCGGCTTTTGCAGTCAGAATCCCGCCCAGCCACGTGATAACCGTCGAAAGGAACAAAAAGAGGACGGGATAGGCGTCCCAGCTCATAAAAAAATAATAGCTGGCAGCCAAAAGCCAAATCCAGCGAAATTTTTGCGGAATGACAAAATACAGGAACGTAACAAGGGGAAAAAAAAGCAGGAAACGAAATGACACAAAAGACAAACAGGCACCCCCCTGAACCGGACCGGCCGCGTAAAAAATCATGCATATTAATTTTATATCGATCGGAAAAAATGTCAATAGCTTTTCCATGAAAAAGCCATGAGAAAACAACGGCGGCCGAGCCGCGGCCGCCGGGTATATTGCTCTTCACAATTTATTCAACTTCGGCCGAACCGGATGTGGTATGATAGAAAGAAAGCGGAACCGCTTTGTACCGCCGTTCATCTCATCGGGTAAAACCGATGCTGCAAGGAGTTTTCACCATGAATTGGACGTCCCGTTTTTTCCTTTGGCTCAGCCGCGCCATGGCGGGCCGGCACGGGGGGGATCAGCTTTCCGTGGCCCTGCTGGTTTCGTACTGCCTGCTGATGGTCTTTTCCCGCATCTTCCGGAGCCCGCTCCTCTACCTTCTGGCCTTCGCGATATTGATCTGGAGCATCTGGCGCATGCTTTCCCGCAACCGCGAACAGCGCTGGAAGGAAAACACATGGTTCCTCAACTGGTGGAAGCCCGCCTGGAACTGGATGCGGGGACTTGCAGGGCGCTTCCGGTCGGCGCAGGAGAGGGCCGCTGCGAAAGCGCGGGACCGCAGCATCTACCGCTATTTTCAATGCCCGAAATGCAGGAGCACGCTGCGCGTGCCGAAAGGCAAAGGAAAGATCGTAATTACCTGCCCCGTATGCCATACTGAGTTCACCAAAAGGACATAGGGGTCATTTTTTCTTGCCTGAATTGGCTGAAAACCACAGGCTCAGCGCAATTCCGACGGTAATGCAGAAACCGGCCGCCAGCACGCCGATGAGATAGTCGGGCATGCGGTTCTGGAGAATGGTCAGCCCCGGCGCGGACGCCGGGCGGTTTTGGTTCTCCGCGGCTGCCGGGATGTCCTGGGCCGCATTGTTCCCCTGCGGCGCCGCGGAAAGCGTGTCCGACCTCTTCCCGGAACCGGAGGAAGCCTTTCCCTTTTTCGCCGCCCGGAGGATTTCTTCCGCGGCCCGGCTTCCGGTTCCGCGTGCCTTCGCGCTTCCGGAAGCCTTCGAGGTCGAGGCCTTCCCGGACTTGGACGAGGTTTCCCCGCCTGCCGGCCGTACCTTCGCCCGGCTGACCGTGACGGAATACCGCACCTGGCTGCTTCCGTCCGCCGAAGTCACCGTAATCAGGATCGCCGTGTCCGTACCGGCGGGGTTCAGGCTTTTCCGGCTGACTTTCACGCTCGCGCCTTCCGACGCATCGGCGCGGAACGTAACGGACCGCACGTCGGAACCCACATCCAGCCCGTAAAAATAGACGTCCGGCGAAAACGCCGGGTGGAGGGAACCCTGCGAAGGCTCCAGCGCCGTCAGAAACGCTTCGGCGGGCTCCTCCCGCTCAACTTCCAGCGGCACCGCGGAAGCATGGTCCAGATCCAGCGCGGCCCCGGAATAGTCGCAGACCTCATCCACACAGGCGCCGATCTCCGTCCTCCCGGCGGGCGCATCCGCCCGAACCTGAAACAGGAACGTCAGAACCGTCCCCGAAAGCTCCGGCGCGTATCCCTTGCCCGGATTGCACACGTAGACGGAATAAATCGGGTTGGATTCCCCGTTTGTCTGGAGCGTTCCGCTCTCGATGCGGGACGAGGCTTCCGTGCCCGAAAACCGCAGGACGGAATCGTCGTACGCCACCCGCACGCGGAAACCGGCCGCCGCCGTGTTTGCGCCGACGCGCAGGGTGAACTTGATCATGTCTTCCCCGGACGCGCGAGGCTTGTCCACCGCAAACGAAAAGCCGGGGTCCGTTTCCCCGAACGCTGGGACGGCCGAACCGGCCAGCCACAAAACGGCGGCAAGCGCCAACGCCGCAAACGCACGGATTCGCCTCAATTCGGTTCCCCCATTTCAAGCCCCGGACCGTGGGAAAGCAGAGGTGCGTTGTACCCCTGCCGCCAAAAACAGCAGCCGAACCGAAACGGCCGGCTGCTGCAAAGTCTTGCGAACGTCTCAGGCGGTGACGGCATTCCGTTCCATTCCCGCCGAGCGAAGCCGCTCCCTCACGCGCCTTTTGCGGAGTATCTGAAGGCGGAAACGGTTGTACCGCTGCACCAGGGCAAACGGCAGGTTCCCAATCAGGATGAAAGAGGAGATCAACACTCCCACAAGCAGGGGATTGATGATAAGTGTCACGACGGCGCAGATGCAGTTTTTCATATGCATCCATTCGCCGCGGCAGGTTTCCAAAATAAACTGATCCAAATAGCCGATGGAATCCCCTCTAAAATGTTTTTTTGAAAATCCGCCCTTTCCAATGTGCTGCGGTAATTTATCTTTCCAGATCTGGATTTTCAGGTTATCGCGATACCAGCGGCCGCCATGTTCCCACGGGCGCGCGGCATAGCGGCTCTTCGACGCGTCGAATTTTACGTCCGGAAATTTCTGGCATGACAAGAAAGACACCACATGCCACAGTCCGACAATCAGCAAATTCCAAAACAGCATGTCAAGGAAAGAAGAATTTTTCAGCATTGCAGTCACTTTCCTTTCCTAAAAGCAAATTTCCGCACTCAATCCTCTGCATACCTTTCCCTGCGTATAAAAATAGTATAATACAAAAATGGTAAAGATGCAAGACGGCGCAAAAGGGAAACGGCGGGGCGAAGCCGTCCGGCCGGTTCCGTCAATTAAAAGTGTAAAGGGCCTTGTAGGGATTTTTCGTATTCGGCGTAATCAGGTGAAATTTTTTGGAGAGGACTTCTTCCTTTGAAATTCCGAACGTCCGGCAGAAGTCGTCCAGATAGCCGTCGATGGACGCCATATCTTCCGGCGAAGCCACTTTCGTGTTGACCTGCGCCGGCAGGTCCTTCGGCAGTTCCTCGCAGCGGACGAACATGCGGCCGCCGTGCATGCCCGCGCAGCAGAGGTTCCCCATCGGGGCGCCGGTGCCGTTCAGGCCGAGCACAATGATGGTGCCGCCCGCCTGGTACTCGCCGAGGAAGCTGCCCGTTTTTCCGCCGACCACAATCAGCGGCTGCTGCTCCCGGTAAGCTTTCATGTGGATCCCGACACGGTAACCCGCGTTCCCTTTTACAAAAATCTTCCCGCCGCGCATGGCATAGCCCGTCGCGTCGCCGCTGGAGCCTTCCACGACGATGGCGCCCGCGTTCATGGTGTCGCCCGTCTGGTCCTGCGCGTTGCCTTTCACCCGGATGTTCCCGCCGTTGAGGTAACAGCCCAGCGCGTTGCCCGGCACGCCGTGGATCAGCAGGCTTTTTCCGCTCATTCCCGCGCCGATGTAGCGCTGGCCGTTGCAGCGGTCTATCGTGATCTCCGTATCGTCCGCGGCCCGGACTTCCTCATTGAGCTGCCGAAAATATTTTCCGTCCGCATCGATCCGCATCATTCTCTTTTTCCTCCCAGCATTTCTTCTCGCTGCCCTCTGGCAAACGCCATCAGCTGCGGCTTTTGCCGGACGAGCTCATAGTCGATGGTGTCGAGCGGGGTCTCCTCGCGGATCAGCGACGTGTAAATGCCCGCGCGGGCGACGTCGCCGATCAGGATAAAGCCTTTGAGCCGGTTGTCCTTCGAAACCAGTTTCTTGTAAGCATGTTCCGTCCTCTGCGTCCACGCCGCGCCGTCGTAGCTCCCGGCCGTGATGATGTGCAGCCCGAAGAAGCCGATGGCGTTCATCGGGATGGCGTTGTCGAACGTCTTTTCCCCGCCCGCCATATTGATGCCGGCGGTTTCGCCCTGCAGATACGCATTCGGCAGGATGGCCAGGATGCGGCTGGAGCCGGTCGTGATGTCGCGGCACTCGCAGCAGTCGCCGGCGGCGTAGACGTCGGCAAGGCTGGTCGCGGAATGTTCGTCGATGGCGATGCCCCGTCCGACCTTGCACCCGATGTCCGCGGCGAGCTGCGTGTTCGGGCGGACGCCCACGGCCACGACCAGAACGTCGAACGGGACTTTCCCCCCGCTCTTCAGGGTGGCGACATTCCCCTCAAACCGGGCCACGCTGTCGCCGAGCGTAAACGAAATATCCTGCGCTTCCAGATGCTTCTGCACCATGGCGGAGCCTTCCTCGTCCAGGATGCTCGGGAGGATCCGGCCGGCAAGATCGACGACCTCGATGGACCGGACCAGGCGGCGGATTCCCTCCGCGCATTTCAGGCCGATCAGCCCGGCGCCGATAATCAGCACGCGGGTCGACGGGCGAAGGGCCGCGCCGAGCGCCTTCGCGTCGTCCAGCTTCATGAAGCTGAACTTCCTTTCCACCGTATCGAGGCCGTCCATCGGCGGAACGAACGGGCGGGAGCCCGTCGCGAACAGAAGCTTGTCGAAAGGCACCCTCCGGCCGTCCGACAAAAGGACTTCCTTCCGGGAATCGTCCACTTTCTCCGCCCGGACGCCCAAAAGCGTTTTCACGCCGTTCTTCTCATAAAAATCGTCCGGGCGGTACTTCATGCGCTCCTCATCCGTCTTTCCGTACAGAAGGTACGAAATCAGCGGGCGGGAATAGACGGCGTACGGCTCGTCGGAGATCACCGTGATCGGTCCGGTCTTGTCGACGGAACGGATGCCCTCAATACAGCCGACCGCGGCCGTGGAATTTCCGATCAAAACATATTTCAACACGCTCACCTCTCCTCAAACACAATGGCCCCGTTGGGGCAGCCTTTCACACAGGCGGGCTCGCCGAAACGGTTGTTGGTGCAAAGCTCGCATTTCCGGATGACGTGCCCGTCCAGCGCGGGCACAACCGCCCCGTACGGACAGACCAGGACGCAGGTGAAACAGCCGACGCACTTGTCCTGGTTGCAGCGGATCACGCCGTCCTGCACGCTGAGGGCCCCGGCAATGCAGCTCTTGACGCAGATGGGTTCGTCGCAGTGGCGGCAGGAAACGGCAAAGCTGACGTTGTTGTCGCCCTCCACCTGGATTCTCGGGTGGATGGTCACATTCTGGAGCGCTTTCGCCATATCGGTTTCGCCGGAATTGGCAAACGCGCAGTTGTATTCGCACAGATGGCACCCCAGGCACCATTTTTCATTCACATAAACACGTTTCATCGCTCATTCCCCCGCATGCTTGATGCCCAGAATCTCAAGCTCTTTTTCGTTCAGGCCCACGCCGCGCAGCATCAGGCGGTTGCCGCGGAGCGCCTCGATGGAGTTGATGCCCATGCCGCCCATCATTTCCATGATCTCATGCCGCCACGCGGAAACGAGGTTGACCAGCCGTCTGGAGCCGATGTCCGGGTTCAGGCGCTTCACCAGGTCGGGCCGCTGCGTGGCGATGCCCCAGTTGCACTTGCCGTTCTGGCAGGTGCGGCACAGGTGGCAGCCGAGCGCGAGCAGCGCGGCGGTTCCGATGTACACGGCGTCCGCCCCGAGGGCGACGGCCTTGACCACGTCCGCCGAGCTGCGAATGCTTCCGCCGACGACCAGCGACACGTTATTGCGGATTTTCTCCTGCCGCAGGCGCTCGTCGACCGCCGCAAGGGCCAGCTCGATCGGAATGCCGACGTTGTCGCGGATGCGGGTCGGGGCCGCGCCGGTCCCGCCGCGGAACCCGTCGATGGCGATGATGTCCGCGCCGCTGCGCGCGATGCCGCTGGCGATGGCCGCCACATTGTGCACCGCGGCGATCTTAACGATGACCGGTTTGGTGTAGTTAGTGGCCTCTTTCAGCGAATAAACCAGCTGGCGCAGGTCCTCGATGGAATAAATATCATGGTGCGGCGCCGGGGAAATGGCGTCGCTTCCCTCCGGGATCATGCGGGTGCGGGAAACGTCGCCGACAATTTTCGCCCCCGGAAGATGCCCGCCGATGCCCGGCTTGGCGCCCTGGCCGATCTTGATCTCGATGGCCGCGCCGGCTTCGAGGTATTTCTGGTGGACGCCGAACCTCCCGGAAGCCACCTGAACGATGGTGTTGGGCCCGTACTTGTAAAAGTCCTCGTGCAGGCCGCCCTCGCCGGTGTTGTAGTACGTGCCGAGCTCACGGGCCGCGCGGGCCAGGCTTTCGTGCGCGTTGTAGCTGATGGAGCCGTAGCTCATGGCCGAAAACATGATGGGGACTTCCAGCCGGAGCTGCGGCGGAAGGTTATCCGTTTTGATCTGCCCGTCCGGCGTGCGTTCGAGCCGGTCCGGCTTTTTGCCGAGGAACGTCCGCGTCTCCATCGGTTCGCGCAGCGGGTCGATGGACGGGTTCGTCACCTGCGAGGCGTTGATCAGCATTTTGTCCCAGTAAACGGGGTAATTCTTCGGGTTGCCCATGGAAGAAAGCAGCATGCCGCCGGTCTCCGCCTGGCGGTAAATCTCCCCGATGGTTTCATTGGTCCACTGCCCGTTGATGCGGAACGTGTCCGGATTCTTGACGATCTTCAGCGCGTGCGTCGGGCAGAGTGCGACGCAGCGGTGGCAGTTGACGCATTTGGATTCGTCGCTTTTCATCGTTCCGGCGTCCGGGTCGTAGGAATGGACCTCGTTGGCGCACTGCCGCTCGCACACGCGGCACGCGATGCACCGCTGCGGGTCGCGGACGACCTCGTACTCCGGGACGTTATAGTTGATTCCCATTACACTTGAACCCCCTTGTTCAGCGTGACGATAACCGGTTCCCCGCCCTGCGGCGACCACAGCCGGTCAAGGTCCGGCTGGACGGCGCGGATGGCGCACTCCTCGCTCGCCACATAGACGGTGTCGCCCTTTTCGCCGACCACCATGCTGCGCAGCTTGCACCGGTCGTTCAGGGCCATCATGCCGCCGGTGTAGCCCAGCAGGATGGAGAACGGCCCCGTGATGAGAAGGCTGGAATAAATGTTCCGCAGGTAGGTGTAACGTCTGCGCTCTTCCTCCGGCATGGCTTCGATCTGGCTCCAGAACGGAGCCGCGATGACGTCGGCGACCTCCTTCAGGCTCAGGTGCTGCCTGCGGTTCAGGTAATCGATGATATAGGTGATGACCTCGGTGTCGGTCAGCAGCGTGCAGTTGTACCCGAACATCTCGATGAAGCGTCGGTTCGCGTCGTAAGAGGAAATCTCTCCGTTATGTACAATGGAGTAGTCCAACAGCGCAAACGGATGGGCGCCGCCCCACCAGCCCGGCGTGTTCGTCGGGTAACGGCCGTGGGCCGTCCAGCAGTAGCCCTCGTACTCTTCCAGCCGGTAAAACCGGCCCACGTCTTCCGGAAAGCCGACCGCCTTGAAAACGCCCATGTTCTTGCCGCTGCTGAACACATACGCCCCGCGCACCTGCGTGTTTACCTTCATGACGAAGCGGGCGACGAACTCGCGCTCGTCCAGCCCCGTGTCTTCCAGCTGTTTGGCATACGGCAGGCCGAAATAGCGCCAGATGGCCGGCTCGTCGGTGATCTGCGGAACCTTGCGGGTCGGTATTTTTTCGGAAACGGAGATATCGAAGCAGGACGAGATAATACGCTCGCATTCCTCTTTTGCGCGGACGCTGTCGTAGAACACGTGAAACGCGTAAAGGTCTTTCTGTTTTGGGTAGATCCCGTAGGCCGCGAAGCCACCGCCCAGCCCGTTGGAACGGTCGTGCATCGGCGCAATGGAGCGGACGACGGCGTCACCGCTGAATTTTTTGCCGCTGCGCGAAAAAATCCCTGAGATTGCGCAACCGGATGGGATGCGCGTTTGTCCTTCATACTGCATAAAATGACAGGCCTCCCTGCAAGCTTGTAACTTTTGAGCGGTCATACCGGCGTCAAAAACGCCGCCTGAAAATCGGCCGGCCGTCCCGCTTATCTTAAGATCATAAGTTTTTTAAAGCGTTACTTGCTTTTATATGTTTTTTTATCATATAATGTTTATCAATTAAAGTCAATACCTTTTGCATAATTTTAGCAGAGCGATTGCAATATTGTGAAAAAAAGATAGAAATCGAACCGCCGCAGAGGGCAGAATGCAGTAGAGCGCTTAATTTATTGCAATTTTTGCTTCTGCTCTTGACAATGTTAAATTTTCGCTCTATAATGTAAAACATACAGCAAAGATGTTGTAAGGTGGGCGAAGTCCGCCTTATGGCATCTTTTATTTTTATGTAATTTATATAGGGAGTGAATTTTCAGATGAGCAATGTTCCTGAAATGTTCGGCAGCTTGGTATTTAACGACACCGTGATGAAAGAACGGCTGCCGAAGGCGACTTACAAGGCTTTGAGAGAAACGCGGGAACGCGGCAAGGCGCTGGACCCGAAGGTTGCGGACGTGGTTGCAAACACCATGAAGGAATGGGCTCTGGAAAAGGGCGCAACCCATTTCACCCATTGGTTCCAGCCCATGACGGGAATTACCGCCGAGAAGCACGACAGTTTCATTACCCCGGTGGACGGCGAAAAAGTCATCATGGAGTTTTCCGGCAAAGAGCTCATCAAGGGCGAGCCGGACGCTTCCAGCTTCCCTTCGGGCGGGCTGCGCGCGACTTTTGAAGCCCGCGGCTACACCGCGTGGGACCCGACCAGCGACGCTTTCATCAAAGGCAATTCTCTGTGCATCCCCACCGCGTTCTGCTCCTACGGCGGCGAAGCGCTCGATAAAAAGACCCCTCTGCTCCGCTCCATGGACGCCATCAGCAAACAGGCCCTCAGGATCCTGAAGCTGTTCGGAAACACCAAGGCGAAGCGCGTAATTACGACCGTCGGCCCCGAGCAGGAATATTTCCTGATCGACAAGGCCATGTACGGGCAGAGGAAAGACCTCGTTTACACCGGCCGCACCCTGTTCGGCGCAAAACCGCCGAAGGGTCAGGAAATGGAAGACCATTATTTCGGGGTCATCAAGCCCCGCGTCGCCTCGTTCATGCAGGACCTGAACAAGGAGCTCTGGAAGCTCGGCATCCTCGCCAAGACCGAGCACAACGAGGTCGCCCCGTCCCAGCACGAGCTTGCCCCCATCTTCGCCACCAGCAACGTTGCGACCGACCACAACCAGCTGGTCATGGAAATCATGAAAAAGGTCGCCACAAAGCACGGCCTGACCTGCCTGCTGCACGAAAAGCCCTTCGACGGCATCAACGGCAGCGGCAAGCACAACAACTGGAGCCTTTCGACCGACGCCGGCGAAAACCTGCTTGAGCCCGGCGAATCCCCGAGCCAGAACGCCCAGTTTCTCCTGTTCCTCGCCGCCGTCATCAAAGCGGTCGACGAGCACCAGGACCTGCTCCGCATCTCCGTCGCAAGCGCGGGCAACGACCACCGCCTGGGCGCCAACGAGGCCCCGCCGGCGATCATCTCCGTCTTTCTCGGCGACGAGCTCACCGACGTTCTGGCTTCCATTGAAAGCGGCAAGCCGTGCGTGCAGAAAGACCGGGTCTTTATGGAAATCGGCAGCGACATTCTCCCCCGTTTTCCGAAGGACACCACGGACCGCAACCGCACCTCGCCGTTCGCTTTCACCGGCAACAAGTTCGAGTTCCGCAGCGTGGGCTCCACCGCTTCCCTTGCCTGCCCGAACATGATGCTGAACACCATCGTAGCCGACGAGCTTTCGCAGTTTGCCGATATTCTGGAAAACGCGAAGGATTTCAAGGGAGCGCTCAACAAGATCGTGAAGGACACCATCCGCGACCACAAGCGCATCATTTTCAACGGCAACAACTATGCCCCGGAATGGGTCGAGGAAGCGAAAAAGCGCGGCCTGCTGAACCTTAGGAGCACGGTGGACGCCATGCCGAATTACATCACCGGCGAAAATGTCGCCCTGTTCAAAAAGCACGGCGTTCTTTCCAAAACGGAAGTCTACGCGCGCTACGACATCGAGCTGGAAAACTACTACAAGCAAATCCATATTGAAGCGCTCACCATGCTGGACATGATCAAGAAAGACATTCTTCCGGCCGCCGCATCCTACATGAAGGAACTCGGCGAGACCGCCGCGCAGAAGAAACAGCTCGGCATCGGCGCAGGCTTCGAGGAAGATCTGCTGAAGAAAATCGCCGGCCATTCCGACAAGCTTTACGCGGAGATGGAAAAGCTGGAAAGCGACGTCGACAACGCCCCGCAGTCCGGCGATACTCTGGAAATTGCAAAATACTACCGCAGCACCGTGTTTGCGCAGATGGCGGAGACCCGCAAGCCCGCAGACGAGATCGAGTCGCTCGTCGGCTCCAAATACTGGCCGTACCCGACCTACGGCGAGCTGCTTTTCAGCGTCGTCTGACCGGTTTTCAAGCACTGGATTACAAGATTTTTTCATATCTTCCTATATAAAAGGGAAAGCGGTTCGCCTCACGGCGGCCGCTTTCCCTTATCTATCTCGCCGTCATGGGGACGTCCCGACAGCAAAAAGCCCGCCTGCACGGCGGGCTTTTTGCCAAATACGCGACCAGGTCTGTAAGCCGAGTTCTGTCTTGAACAGCCATCTATCTTGGCCGGATGTTGCCATCGCGGCTCAGTGCCACCTTCTCGGGACGCGCCGGGCCGGCGCATCATGTCCCTCTGCGGTGTTGCTCCGAATAGGGTTTGCAGAGCCGCGCGGTCTCCCGCGCGCTGGTGGGCTCTTACCCCGCCTTTCCACCCTTGCCGCAAAAAGCGGCGGTATCTCTCTGTTGCACTTTCCCTGGGGTCGCCCCCGGCGGCCGTTAGCCGTTATTCCGCCCTGTGGAGCTCGGACTTTCCTCGGGCGCGCGCTTTCGCGCTGCGTCCGCGGCTGCCCGGCCTGCTCGCACTGTAAAAGATATTGTAATAAAATTTTTTTCAAAAGTCAAGCGACGCGGGGAATATGGGACATGTTGGATGTAGGATTACAATAGATATTGGACAGAAGAGGGTGCGGACTTCTTCGATGATATCCGGATACCGTTTTTGCAGGGCAAAAAGCTGTTCTTTGAAATACGCGCCCATCTTCACTCCATTTTCCAGCGCGCCATCATGGAGCAGTACATCCAGCATTGCGAGAGCCGCCGCGTAAAGCATGTTTTCACGCATCGGCAGCGAAAACCCGCATGGCCTCCAGCGGGAGGCACTCGCTCACAGAAGTGCTCCGTTTGGCGAGGTAAAGCCTGCTGCGACGCTCCAGAAACGCCACGCCCCTTCCGAGCAGGAGGGTAATGCTGAGGGGTTGCTTCTTTGCGCCACGATGCCGTTGAGATCCGCGACGACGGCGCAAAATACATTCTTTTCAAGCATGGGGAAACCCCGGTGTGCCACGTTGCCAGCGAAGCGACCGACGCATTTGCCACGGCAAAGCCTCATCATAAATCAAGACCACGCGTTAAACGCGCGGTCTGCACAAGTCCTGAAAGGGCATGTTACTGGCAAGCGCACTGAAATAGGCCGCCAATCGCATTATTTTTACAGCCTGAGTTTCCCATCGTTGGTGGGAAGCCTTTTTTGTGCCCGCGGGACGAGAGCCCGGCCTTACCCGAAGCGGGAACGCACGCGATTCTTTCTCATCTGAAGCATATCGACGAATGCTTCCAGGCGGGTGATATAGCCCGTTTCCGCTGTCATCTCGTCGAGGATCAGCGTCATGATCGGCACATTGTTTTGAAGCTGCACTTCATTCAGAACTGACTTTGCCGTAATTTCCGGCATGCAGGTAAAAGGGTAAATCTGTATGATTCCGTCGATCCCGTCACGGCACATCAGTTCCGCATTTCCGATCGTGTAGATGCCGTGCCCCCCGATGTAGTCGGTATGCATATAATTTTGCGCCGCCCGCACCGTTTTGTCTTTCGGCTTGATCGGAAGGATGGCGCTTATGAAATGCCTGCGGATCCATTCGCTTGTGCTCATGGTATTGACCGCGAGCGCCCCCATATTTCCAAGCTTCTTTTCCAGCTCAAGGTTTGTGAAGGGATCGCTGCAAAGAAAAATTTCACCGATGATACCAATCTTAACAGGGTCTGCGGCACCGTTTGCGGGGACATGGGCAAGGCGGTCTTTGGTTTCCCGGATGAGGCGGCGGGTTTGTGAAAAGCCTTTCGCGGCTTTTGCCCTTTGCTCAAACCGCCGTATCGCAAGATCGGCATCGCCCCTGCGGCATTCCCGGCAGCGCACGCCGCATGCTTCGGAGTAGAGGTCATCCACCGCAAAGATTGTTTTCACGGCGCTGGAAACCGCCGAAAAAAGGCGGGCCCGGCTGATGCCGCCCGGTAAAAGAGGCTCCAGTTTATTTCGGATCTCGCCGTAAGTCAGATCCCGAAAATTAAGATTAATATAATGGAACCGATAACCCATATCGTGGAGAATATTTTGCAGGAGATCGCCGTAGTGGCTCAGCCTGCACTGTCCGCGGCTGTTTCCGAAAAGGATGGTGTCGGCGCCGTGATTTAATCCTTGAATCAGGTCTCCCAAAACTTTTTTAAAGGGCAGGCACATGAACTCGGGAGAATTCGCAATGCCAAGCTCGAAGGATTCCCGGCTGCCCGTGGGCGGAACGTAATAATCCACCTGCAAAGTATCCAGCAACGCTTTCAGCGCAATATACGTGTTCCCCATATGAGGAAATGTCAGCTTCATACAATTTTTTCCCTTCGTATGCTTTCAGTGTTCGGCAGCATGTCTAAAAACGCTTCGATGCGGGTGTCGAAGCCCGCTTCTCCGGAATGCTCATCGATGGTGATCTTTAAAAAAGGAATTCTCCGTCCGTTCCGGATTTTATGCTCGATGATTTCCAGGACAAGGGAATCGATTCCGCAGGCAAACGACGAAAGATAGACCATCCCGGCAAGCTCCGGCAGATTCACAAGCGCCTGCGCGCCGCCTAACATGTCGAGGCCCGTTTCAAAAAAGCTGTCGCTTAAAAACGGAGCCACATTCTTTCTGCGAACGGATCGCCTCACATCGTAGGGCGTCATAACACGATACCCCGCATCCTGAAGTTTGCCGATTAAGTTCATGCTGAGCAGCCTGTCAAAAATCATATAGGGATGTCCGAGGACCGCAAGAACCGGTGCGCCCGGTTCATAAGAGCAGGAACGGTTCGGTGAAACTTCCGCGGCCAACCCGGGTTTTACGATGCTGTCGAAAGCATCCCGGACCGTTTTTGGGGAACGGCCGAGTTCTCCGGCAAGAAGATCAAGGCTTTTCTGCGTCTTTTGCGAATCCCGATTAAAATCGATATCGATTTCAAGAAATTTTATTTTATTGTTTAGACTAATCCGCACTTCGTCCGGCAATCCGCAAAATTTAGGGCAGGACTTCTCGTGGGAACAGACGCTGGCATACCGCGGGATAAAAATACAGTCCGCTTTTCCGCAGAGGCTTGCCGCGTGGCCGGTAAACGCCTTCACCGGCAGGCAGGTTTCATTGCAGCACATCTCGATGCCGGAATTCATAATACGTTTTGTGGTGTGCCCGGAACAGACAGCATGACACCCCAGGCTCTCGAAAAATTTCTTCCATAACTGCTTTTGTTCAAAAATCATCAGGCCTTCCGGAATTCCGATCACCTTTAATTTTGAAGGCCCTGCACCGTGATGGGATTTCATGATGCGGTTCCCTCCTTTACGGCGGTTGCCGAAGCTGCGTTCTGCCCGCTCCATTTTCCGCAGCGGTCTCCCCAGCGGGCCATGACCGTGTCATTTTCCCGGACTTCGATCACTTCGCAGTGATTCTCGCAGCCTTTGCACTCGATGCTGCGTGTCCGAAAGGTATGATACGCATGACTAAAGCCGTGAAACGAAGTCTGTTTTCCGGTCCTTTGGTAATTTTGGCGCGCAAGAAGCGCCGCGCCATACGCTCCCATAACGTCATAATATTGTGGAATGATTACGCTCTCTCCCAGCATTCGCTCAAACGCCGCCACGATCCCGACATTTGCGGCAACGCCCCCTTGAAACATGATCGGCCCATCGATCTCCTTGCATTTGGCAAGGTTGCTCAAATAATTGCGTACCAACGCTTCGCATAAACCCGCGATAATGTCTTCCTCGCCATACCCCATCTGCTGCTTGTGGATCATGTCGGACTCCGCGAAAACGGCGCATCTGCCTGCAATCCGCGTTGGGTTTTTGGAACGCAGCGCATATTCCCCGAAACGTTCGATCGGGATGCCGAGGCGTTCCGCCTGCCTGTCGAGGAAGGAGCCCGTGCCGGCGGCACAGACCGTATTCATCGCAAAATCCGTGACGACTCCGTCTTTCAGGAAAATTATTTTCGAATCCTGCCCGCCAATCTCCAGAATCGTACGCACTTCGGGCATGATTTTCCGGGATGCGGTCGCGTGTGCGGTAATCTCGTTCTTCACGATATCGGCGCCTACGATGACGCCGGCAAGCTGACGCCCGCTTCCGGTTGTGCCGACTCCCGCAATGGAAATGCCGCCGAATTCCTGTTGGAATTTTTTCATGCTTTCCGTCAGGACATAAATCGGGTCCCCTCTGGTCCGTAAATACAATTTGGAAAGGATTTTCTCCTTTTCGTCCATGATCACAAGATCCGTACTGACAGAACCAACATCGATTCCTAAAAAATACTCGCTCATCATACGTTCCTCTTTCTGCAAACGGAACTCCTCAAATTCGAAAATAATCCATTAATTTATTTATTCACAATATTGGGATCGGTTATACAACATTTACGAATCAAAGTTCAGCAGAAATGGGAAGGCCCCTGGTTTTCACCCCGCAGAGGCACAAAAGAAGCTCCCCGCCACATATGGGAAGCTTTCTTCGGCAGGTTTTACCAACCGGCCCATTCCGCGTGCGCGGCCGGGGCAAAACGCGGCCCCCGGGCTTTGACACCGGGGGCCGCACAAAAAGCCTTTCAAGAATGCTTTTTGCGTTTCATGGCCGCAAACACGGACTGCAGCACAATGAAGAAGCAGAGCAGGACGGAAAGCGCAATCCGGACCCACCAGCTGGAAAGCGTTCCCTGCGTCGTGATCAGAGACGAGATCGTGCCCTTGATCAGGGCGCCGAAGAAAGTGCCGATCGGCGTGCCGACGCCGCCGGTCAGCAGCGTTCCGCCGATCACGGAAGCGGAAATCGCGTCCATTTCAAACCCTTTCGCCTGCTCGACGAATCCGGCGAGGCTGTTCAGGCAGAACAGGAAACTGCCCAGGCCCGCCAGGAATCCGTCCAGCACATACGCCAGGAATTTGGTCCGTTTCACATTCAGGCCCATCATCAGCGCGCTCTGCTGGTTTCCGCCGATCGCGTAGAGCTGGCGCCCGAATTTGCTGTATTTCATCATTACGATGATCAGGATCAGGACCACAAGCGCAATCACGACCGTCGGATAAATATAAGCCGGGTGAAATTTCCCTTTATTGCTGTAACTGCCGAAGGGCATGTAGATCCGGCATTTTGCCCAGCTTTGAAACAGGCCGTTTTTGATGGAGATCATTTCCTTGCTTACGACTGCGGTGAGGCCGCGGCCGAAAAACATGCCGGCCAGCGTGACGATGAAAGGCTGAATATTCAAGTAGGAGATCAGGAATCCCTGCACCACGCCGAACGCAAGGCCGATCAGCAGCGCGGCAAGGACCGCCGCATAAGGGCTGACCCCCTTGTTTTCCATCAGATCCGCCATAACCATGCACACCAAAGCGATCACGGAACCGACGGAAATGTCGATTCCTCCCGTGACCATCACGATGGTGAGGCCGCAGCCGATCACGATCAGGCCGGCATTGCTGATGAGCAGGTTCAGGAACATCTGGGGCTTGCCGAAACCCTTGTCGCTGAAAACGACCATACCGGCTATGTACATGGCCAGAAACAGCCCGATGGTGATAACCAGGAGGAACGTGTTGCCGTTGAAGGTCCTTTTCTCTTTCCGCCGCTGTTTCATCCGCAACTTCCCCCTTCCGCCGTCCGTCTTCTTCTGACCTTTCGCGCCTTCAGAAATTCCTGGAAGACCGGGCTCTGCAGCGTCACGATGATGACGACCGCGATCGCCTTATAAACCGGAAGCTGGTCGCCGGACACATTCATCGCATACAACGTCGTGGTAAGGGCCTGTATCGTGAAGGCGCCGATCACGGAACCCATCAGCGAGAATTTGCCGCCGCCCAGAAAGTTTCCGCCCAGCGCAACCGCCAGGATGGCGTCCATTTCCAGGTTCAGCCCGATGTTGTTGGCGTCCGCCGAATAGATGCGGCTGGACGCCACAATGCCCGCGACGCCTGCCAGCAGGCCACAGAGGACATAAGTCAGGAACTGGATCATGGTGGAGTTGAGGCCCACAAGCCTGGACGCGCTGCCGTTGATGCCGACGCTTTCAATCGAAAGGCCCAGCGCGGTCTTATTCAATACCAGATAAACAAGGAGCGCCGTGCCGATCGCGATGAAAATCGGGGTCGGAATCGGGCAGGATGCGATATAGCCGCCGATCACCTGGTACGTTCCCACCCGGACGTATGTGATCTGCCCCTGCGTCACCAGCTGGGCGATGCCGCGCCCCGCGGTGAACAGGATCAGCGTGGCGACCATCGGCTGGATTTTCAGCCGGGCCACCAGGAATCCGTTGAACGCGCCACACAGGGCGGATGCTGCCAATGCCGCGACGATGGCGAGAAGCAGCGGGTTCTGAAACGCGCTGGTGGTCACCTTGCCGCCGGAAAGGATCTGGCAGCAGACCGCGGCCGCAACCGCCATCACCGCGCCGACGCTGATATCCTGCCCGCCGGACGCCGCCGTGACCAGCGTCATGCCCACCGCGAGGATCACCAGCTCCGACGCGCGGTTGACCACGTCGACGATATAGCCGTACAGGACCCCGTTGCGGATGGAGATCTGAAAAAACGCGGGGGTCCGGATCACATTGATCAGCAGCACCACAAGGAGGCACACGACCGGCAGGAACAGGCGGTTGGACGTTATCTTTTTCCAAACGGACGGTTTTGTTTCAGCCATCGTCCTCTCCTCCTCCCGCAATCGTCTGCATCACAGTCTCCTGGTTCAGCTCGTCGCCCGAAAGCTCGCCGACCTTGCGCCCGTCGCGGAGCACGAGCATGCGGGAGCAGGTCCGCAGCATTTCTTCCACCTCTGCGGAAATAAACGTGACCGCCATGCCCTGGTCCGCCAGGCTGAGGACCAGCTTCTGAATGGCCGTTTTGGTGCCGATGTCGATTCCCCGGGTGGGTTCATCCAAAATCAGGTAGTCCGGATGGGTCAGCAGCCACCGCCCGATGATGACTTTCTGCTGGTTTCCGCCGGAAAGGCTTTTGACCGGCGTTTCGCGGCCGGCGGTCTTGATCTGCAGCAGGTCGATATATCGGTCCGCCGCCTCGTCCATCTCCCTGCGGCTCATCAAACGGCACATGCCCCGCTTTGCCTGCAGGGCAATAATGATGTTTTCCCGCACGGAAAGCTCCGCGATGATGCCGTCCCTCTGGCGGTTCTCCGGAAGGTATCCCATGCCGAGCTTCATGGCATCCAGGGGTTTGCTGATTTTTGCCTTTCTGCCCCTGACCATCAGTTTGCCGCAGTCGGGCCGGTCGGCCCCATAAAGGACACGCACCATTTCGGAACGCCCGGAGCCCAGCAGGCCCGTCAGGCCGACGACCTCCCCCTTGCGGATGTCCAGGTCGAAAGGCTTGATGGTTCCCCGGTGGCCCAGCTGCCGGGCGGAGATGACGGGCACCTTTTCCTCTTCAAACCGGTGCTCCGAGTGGGCCGATTTAATCTCCGCCAGGTCGTCGAGGTCCTTGCCGAGCATCTTTGCCACCAGCATGACGCGCGGCAGGTCTTTTGTCTCGTACTCCCCCACGAACCCGCCGTTGCGCAGAACCGTGATGCGGTCGCAGACCGCGTAGACCTGCTCCAGAAAATGCGTGACGAAGAGAATGCCCACGCCCTCGGCTTTCAATTTCCGCATCAGCGCGAACAGCTTCTCCACCTCATCGTCGTCCAGGGACGAAGTCGGTTCATCCAGAATCAGCACTTTACATCTCATATCCACGGCGCGGGCAATGGCGATCATCTGCTGAATAGCCAGGGAACACTCTTCCAGCATTGCCGCGGGCGCCACGGGAATCTCCAGGCTCTTCAGCAGCGCCTCGGATTTCCGGTTCATGGTTTTCCAGTCGATCATACCGAACCTTCTCGGCTCCCGGCCGAGAAACAGGTTTTCCGCGACGGTCAGGTTCGGGCAGAGGTTCACCTCCTGGTAAACGGTGCTGATGCCGTTTGCCTGGGCTTCCTGGGGGGAATGGTTGACGATCGGCCGGGCGGCCCCATCCATGCGGATCTCACCGGATTCCAGCTGATAAACGCCGGTCAGCACTTTGATCAGCGTGGACTTTCCGGCGCCGTTTTCTCCCATCAGCGCGTGAATCTCCCCTTTTCGGAGGGTAAACTGCACATGCTGCAATGCCAAAACGCCGGGGAAGGATTTGCTGATGTCTTTCATTGTCAGAAGGATCTTTTGATTCATTGAGCGTTTCACCTGCTTTCTGATCGTTCCGGCGTCCCGGGAAGCCGGCCGGTAGAAAACCGGCGCGATACGGATTCCCCCGCCCGGATTTCCGGGGCGGGGCGGCGGCAGTCTCCGCACGGTATCCTGCCGGCGCCCCGGGGAGTTTCCATATCACGCCGATGAGAAAAAGGGACTGCCGATCCGTAAAATTACCGCCGGTCAGTACGCGCGGCCTTTGATGACATCCTGCGTCACGACCGTCACGTCGAATTTTCCCGTTCCGGCCGACACGGATTTCACGGTGTCGTCGGCGGCAAACATTTTTTCATCCACATACGCTTTTTTGTCAACATTCCCGTTTTTCTTGAGCTTTTCGATGATGTTCTGCACACGGGGGCCGTGCAGCGGATTGCACTCGGTATCGAGGGCGATTTCGCCGCTGAGCACTTTGTTCAGGCCGGCTTTGGTGGAGTCGAAGGAAAGGACCATGATCTCGCCCTTATCGGTGCCGACCTTCTTCCCGGCCGCCTTGATCGCGTCGATCGCGCCGAACGCCTCGTTGTCGTTCTCGCAGTAGACAACGTCGATGTTGCTGTGCTGTTTCAGCACGGATTCCATCACTTCCTGCCCTTTGGCCTGCGTAAATTCGCCGGTCTGCTGGGCGACAAGCTTCCAGTTGGAATTCTTCTTGACGCCCGCTTCCAGCGCCTCCGTACGGCCGATCTGGGCGGAAGCACCGATGGTGCCCTGGATGTCGACGATATTGATCGTGTCCTTGTCCCTGCCCTTCGACTTGAAGAAGTCTTCCATCCACGCGACGGCTTTGTCGCCCTCGGCGCGGAAGTTGGAGCCGACCCACGCGGTGTACAGGCTGTCATCTTTTACGTTGACCATACGGTCGACGATGATGACGGGGATATCGGCGTCCTTTGCCTCCTGAAGCACCGTGTCCCAGCCGGTTTCCGTAACGGGCGCCAGCACGATGTAATCGACTTCCTGCTGAATGAAGTTGCGGATCGCCGTGATCTGGTTTTCCTGTTTCTGCTGGGCGTCGTCAAAGATGAGCTTGAACCCGTTCGCGTCCGTAAAAGTGCCTTTCATGGACTCGGAATTCGCGGTGCGCCAGTCGGACTCCGCGCCGACCTGGGAAAAGCCCACCGTAACGGTTCCCCCGGATTTCTTTTCCGCGCTGCCCGTCTGGGACTCTCCGCCCGCCGAAACGGCGG
>ENA-UOOI01000152-UOOI01000152.1-fermentation-metagenome-genome-assembly--contig:-NODE-152-length-86911-cov-7.724360_pt1 | contig 86911 bp, 78 predicted proteins | sample MGYA00245779_ERZ724027 | MGnify/ENA primary metagenome ERZ724027 (study PRJEB28704, sample SAMN03018318) | fermentation metagenome | biome: anthropogenic terrestrial biome; feature: soil; material...
CTTCCTTTCTTGTTTCTTCTTTTCTTGTTTCTTCCTTTGCTGTTCCTTCCTTTCTTGTTTCTCCCTTTGCTGTTTCTTCCTTTAATAATTTTTTATCCGATACCTTTTTCTTTGATACTTCAATATTGGATATTTCCGACGGTTTCTTATGTAAGGATATATTACTTTTCTTACTTGCTTGTACCATTTTCTCACCAAAATAGTTATTTTTATATCATATGTTAGAAAATGGTTAAATATGAAGAATACGTAGAAATTTATTATTTCTGCTTATCTTTTACTAGGAATTATTAGTTTATTTAAAAATTAACATAGGATTATTCAAATGTTATTCTTTTCATGATTAGGTTTTATCTTATTCTATAGCCGGAACAAGTCTTGCCTTCTTAAGTGCATATACAATAGCTGGTATAACAAGGAGCTGAATCACAATTCCAGGTAACGCATTAATAAATGCTGCTGATATAAATGCAGATACTCCATATGAATTACCTGCCACTCCAAATATAATAGCGTTAACAATTCCCATTACAATTCTTCCACCTAACATGCCACCAATTAAAGAAGGATAAATCTTACCTTTTGTAGTGCGGTATAAAATAGCTGTTAAAGCACCATAAGTGCCGAGTTCAAATATCATAGAAATACCAACCGGATAAAGAGGTGGCATTCCTGTTAATAAAAACGCCAAAGGTGGCAAGACCATGCCACAAAATGCAGCAAAGGGCACTCCACATAAGAATCCGCTAAGTAAAACCGGAATATGCATAGGAGATATAATCGCGCCTATGTTGGAAATAGGAATTAGTTTAGTTATTTGTGGAAGTATAAGACCAATGGATATGCATATGGCTGTGTAAATAAGTTTTTGTGTGTTTGCTGGTTTCAAAGTTATTTCCTCCATCTATTTTGATTTATTATTTATCTTATAAACTTGAAGTATCCATTACAAGGTCACTAATCCTCGGAATATTTAATTCAGAAAAATACTTATTTTCCAATGGAATCCACTGATTGAGAAATTGTTTTAGTTTCTCTTCTCCACATCTTTTTCCTATTCTCTGGATTTGTACCTGTTCCCTGACTGTTAGAAATACTTTGCAGTCGTAAACTTGATTTAAAAATGGGTGGAGACTATAAGAACCTTCAATGATGTTGATATTTTTAGTATTTATTATGGTCGGTTCTCCATAATTACCTGTGGCACATTGATAAGGAACATAGATTACTGGTTCCTGCCTTACTATTGGCATAAGAACCTCCTCTTTAAATCTTTCATAATCCATATGACCACCGGGTTGCTCTAATCTTTCCTTTGTTCTCATTTCAAAAGGGAGATAAAAATCATCTATGTGAAATACATTGCAGTTATAGATTTCACTTAACTCTTTAGCTAGTGAAGTCTTACCACTGCCACACATACCATCTATGGCAAGAAGAAAAGGTTTTTGGTTGTCAGTATGGGAACTGACGAAAGTATCTATTGCATATAGCAAGGGTAGGAAGGGGGAATCCATTTTAATTTTCTGGCGCTTAGACTCCATTGGTTTTTGATTCGATTTACCACACGCCGTATTTTCACTCATAATAGCCTCAATTCCGGCGCTTCAGCGCCTTTTAATAATGACAGCGATTTGTGCCCCCGCACAAATTGCCGGTTGAAAAAAGCTTGCTTTTTTCAACCTAACTCCATATAAAAAAACATGAAAATAAAACCTGCTGTTCTCAGCGGTTTTCATCTTCATGATTTTGATTCGACTTATTCACTTTTAATGTATAATTTTTCTTAGGATAACACCTTGCTATTATAAAGTTCCTAACTTCATGAAAGGAATATTCTTGTTTTCTATAATAACAAATAAGATGACTATCATATATCATTATCTTAACATATTACAATCTTAACATATTACAATCTTAACATATTTCAATCATAAAATATATAATAATAATAAATACTTTGTTTTCATTTTATATGTATGAGTAGGAAATATCACATCTGTAATGAAATATCCCATTTGTTCTCTAGATACTCTTTTACCAATTGAATACTATAATCAATATAGGTATCTGTCGTTTCCTTTAACTCTGCCGCTACTATTACTCCACAACGGTTTAGCGGGATTAATATCTTCTGTGCCGACGAGGAACTTATGGCTACCGCCATAGCCGGCGTTAATTCTCCCAACATGGAGTTAGCAGTGATAATCGCTAGGGGACCAAGAATAATATCAGATTTGGCTGATGTCCGAATAATTGCATTTTCTCCGGTTGCTCCTACGTCTGCCCCTGCTTTTATCATATTGTTTGTGGCTGTAGAGTTAGTGCCTAGGGCACAGATTGTAATACTATAATCTTTATATAATTCTTTATTCTTTAAAATGAGTTTTCTTAGTTTTCCTACGAGATTCCTGCCAATGCCTCCGCCTTGACCATCTATAATGGATATGAATATTTTTTTTGGCATTATAATTTCTCCTGTAATTTAGTTGTAGTAAATGTAGCTTTTTCCCTTTGTCGCAGAAATATCCTCCGATATTTTGTGAGTTTTGATTTTTTCCCAACTTAACAATCTACATACATCGCTTTTCGTATATGCTAAATTGGAATATGAATATTGATTTGTGAATCCAGCATCAAGTCCTCTTTTTATATCTCCACATTAAGTAGACCGATTCATTTTCCAGCATTATCTATTGCATTCATTATAACGTATTTAAGAATTTTAGCAATTGCATTATTAACATATTTGAATATTTTAGCAATTGCATTATTAAAATATAATAAAGAGATATTTACGAATTCATATTATTACAGTATTTTGTAACTTAGACTATTACTTTTATCTTTCCAAATCATCCTATTTCATATACAATAAAGCTATAACCTATCAGAGGAGGTATCGAATGAACCAAAAAGGTATTTTACTATTACAAACAACAACTCCAGGGCAAATTAAGATGTTACAAAACATTGCTCCTGATTACAAAATTGTCGATGGATTTTCTACGGAGGTCCCAGATTTTCCTTTAGATAACGTTGAGATTCTATATGGCTGGAACGGTAAGGCAGGCAATACTATATTGCATAGCCCTGCCAGTAATCTAAAATGGGTACAGATGCACACTGCAGGTGTTGATTTTGTAGACCAAGATACTATGAAAAAGAAAAATATATTATTAACCAACAGCAGTGGCCTTCATGGGAAGGTAATCGCAGAATCCGTATATGGTATGTTATTGTCTTATACCAGAGGTATTGGGAATGCCATTAAAGATCAATCATTGAAAAAATGGGGAAGCAGAGATAATATCATGGAATTACAGGATAGTACCATGATGATTGTAGGTGCGGGGCATATTGGTATTGAGGTTGCAAAACTTGCTAAAGCTTTTGGCATGAAAACCATCGGCGTAAATCGTACAGGTCAAGCCGTGGAATATATGGATATAATTGTAAAACAGTCAGAGTTGATAAGCTATGTACAGGAAGCAGATGTTGTTGTTAATATACTTCCATTGACAAAACTGACTACCTATTTCTTTGATAAGATAATCTTTTCTAAGATGAAAAAGACTGCTGTATTCATTAATGTAGGAAGAGGTAAATCTGTTAATACTAAGGATTTAGTAGAAGCTTTGGAAGAAGGACAATTGGCTTTTGCAGCACTTGATGTCTTTGAAACAGAACCATTACCTGCTGATAATCCACTTTGGGAGAGAGATGATGTACTAATTACTCCACATATTTCAGGGTTATTACCTAAATTTAAAGATAGATTATTTGCCATATTTGAAGAGAATCTTAGAGCTTATGTGGAAGGTAAGGAATTGCCTAGGAATTTAGTTGATTTTGAGAGAAGTTATTAACGGAAAATTAATGTTAGAGTTTTGAATAAGCCTATTCTTTGTTCCATGCCGTTCTGAGCCTAAAAGCTATGTCATTCTGAGCCTGAAAGGCGAAGAATCCCATACGTGAAGTAGAGATTCTTCGCCTTTCAGGCTCAGAATGACAGACCTTTCAAGCTTAGAATGGCACTTCCTTTCAAACTCAGAATGGCACTCCTTTCAGATTCAGAATGACATAATTCCCAGACTTAGAACACCATCAAAAATCCTTCTTATTCAATATACCAACTGATAAACGATAAGATATGAATAATATTAGCAATACAATAAACGGCGATGCATAACATAAGTATCTAATTTGTTCTTCCGTAGGTTGTGGAATTGAAAGTCCTTTAAACAAACGGATAAGCTTGGAAAACCCGGTAATCAAAATTGTAGGTAATATAAATATAATAAGCATTATAATACGTGCCTTTTCTGTTCCCAGCTTAAAAATAATAGGTAGTAATATACCAACCAGAACTAAAGAAACTAATGAAACGCTTCCGCTGGTCAGCAGCAATTCCTTGTAATCACCCACACCTGTTACCTTGGATATAATAAAGCCTAAGATAAGTGAGATTATTCCTCCGGATAACGCAAAAATTACTAATAATACATATTTAGACTTTGCTAAATCCTTTCTAGAAATAGGCATGGTTAATGCATATTTGTCCCACTTAGTGCTTTCATCATAAGCCATTGAAGTTACTGTCATCATGGTAGTAAACAGTATCATCATAAATATTATATAAGATGGGCTTTTAAGACTAATTCCAATAAAAGTAAACGCTACTAAAACAAGTCCTAATTGTTTTATATATTTTTTTAAATTTATTATATCCTTTAATATTAACCCAGTCATTCTATTCACCCCTTACTTTATATAAAATTATTTCTTCAATGGTTGTATTATCCATATAAAACTCGTTGCTGTATTTCTTCTGATTCATTTGTTTCATAATTTCCTTTTTATTATTAATCATTACTTCATACCCAAATTGATTTTTACGAACACCGATAATATTGCTTTTATCCAGCTTCTCAAAATCATCTTTTTTACATTTTATAACACCATAATTATCCGTCAAATTATCTTTACTTTCGCTTAATATGATTTTCCCATCATGTATAAATGTAATATAATCTGCCACCTTCTCTAAGTCACTTGTAATATGAGAAGAAATGAATATCGTATGTTCTTCATTTTGTATAAATTCAAGGAATATATCCAGGATTTCATCTCGTACAATAGGATCTAGTCCACTGGTTGCTTCATCCAGAATTAAAAGTTTTGCCTGATGGGACAGGGCAACTGCTATGGATAGCTTCATCTTCATACCACGGGAATATTCTTTTACTATCTTATCTTTTGGTAACTTAAATGTCTCTGCATATTGATAAAATGTATCTTCTTCCCAATTGGAATAAATATATTTCATTATTTTGGATATATCAGTCAGAGTAAGATTTTCATGAAAAAAGCTTTCATCAAATACTACGCCAATCTGATTCCTAATAGCCAGCTGGTCCTTCTCATAGTCCAGTCCCAAGATACGAATATCTCCTTTATCTACATGTATTAAATTTAATATTGTTTTTATGGTTGTGGTTTTACCTGCTCCATTCTCACCTACAAATCCCATAATACAGCCTTTGGGTACTTTAAATGAGATATTGTCTAGTTTAAAATTCTTATAACTTTTAGAAATTCCACTTAATTCTAAAGCATAATCCATAATCTATTCCTCCTTATATATCATATCCATAATCTCATGTAGTTCCTCCAGCGGTATACCACCTTGTCTTGCATAATCAACAGCACTTTGGATATTTTCTTCAATCTTTCGAAGATGTTCTTCCTTTACAAGTTCTTTGTTATTTTCAGATACGAAGCTTCCTTTGCCAACTATGGTTGTAATGAAGCCTTCTCTTTCCAGTTCCTCATAAGCTCTTTTCGTTGTTATAACACTAATTCTTAATTCCTTAGCTAACAAACGCATAGAGGGCAAAGAGCTTCCAGGCAGTAAATCTCCACTCATAATTAAGTTTTTAATCTGAGATGTTATTTGTTCATAAATTGGTTTACCGCTGGAATTGCTTATAATAATCTCCACGTATTCACCTCAGTTCATTTCGCAATTCATTTTTGATAACTTCCTGTTAATTTTCACTTTTTAGTATATACTGTATATATTAACTATACACAGTATATACTGATGTATAAACTTTGTCAATAGAAAAATAAAATTAATTTTATCTTGAAGAATTTAGCCAATTTACTGGATTTACCGCGAATTATTAGTTAATTGTCCAGCCTTTTTTATCCTCCTTTAGGGAATTAAAAACATATATGACTTTTTTCACTTTTCCTCTTTACAAACAGGAAACTTTGTGGTTAAATATAAAAAATTTAAGGAGGTTCAAAATATATGTCACAACAAAATCAAGCTGTGGGTTATTTACCTGATGAGCGCCCACCATTTATTCCACTTATTTTATTTGCACTTCAGCAAATTGTCGTTATGTTTCCTGCAACTGTACTGGTTGCTCTGATTACCGGATTCCACGTTTCAACTACCATATTTGCCAGCGGATTAGCCACTTTAGCTTTTATCCTTGTTACCGGTAGAAAAATCCCTTTATATTATGGTTCTAGTTTTTCTTATATTGCTGCTATTGCCTCCATCATGGGTGCAGAAGCATTTGCTAATTACACTCTTGATGAAAAAATCTCAGTTGCACAATTTGGTATTGTAATGTCTGGTTTCGTTTCTATTATCGCAGGTATGATCATCAAGCGCTGCGGAAAAGCCACTATCGACAAAGTCCTTCCCCCTACTGTTACAGGAAGTATCTCTATTATAATTGGTTTATCCCTTGCTGGAAATGCAATGACTGGTGCCTCCACATTCCCTGAAGTAGCAGCAAACCAAGCTGGTTTAGCAAGTAACATGGCTTGGATTATCTCAATCGTTACATTATTTTCAACAATTATATATTCGGTATACTTAAAAGGTAAGCTGAGTCAGCTGCCTATTCTTTTTGGCCTTTTTACGGGTTATATCGTTGCTGCAATCATTGGCGGAGTTACCGGTATCCCATTTATCACCTTTGACACCATTCAAAGTAGTTCTATATTAAGCCTTCCGGTCTTTACATTGCCAAAGCCTTCCTTAGCTGCAGTTGCCGCAATTATGCCAATAGCTATTGCAACAATTCCCGAATCCACTGCTCATATTTATCAACTTGATATATATGTAAATGACTTAGCTAAGAAAAAAGGTTCTAAAAAGAAATACAATATTGAAGATAAGTTAGGTCTTAACTTAATCGGTGATGGTATTGGCGATATTGTATCAGGCTTTGTAGGAGGACCTGCCGGAACCAATTACGGTGAAAATATTAGTGCTATGGCACTGTCCAAAATCTTCTCAGTACCCGTACTTATTGCTGCATCTATTATTACCATGATTATCTCTTGCTTTACACCATTAATTAATGTCGTATACTCCATACCGAAGGCAGTTATCGGTGGTTTATCCATCTACCTCTTCGGTGTTATCGCCGCACAGGGTATTACCATTATGATGGACAAGAAAGTAGATATGTTCAAATCTAAAAACTTAGCCGTTATCGCAGTAATCTTAATTATTGGATTAGGCGGAAGTTTTGGATTCGAAGCAAGCATGATTCCTATGTTCGGAATGAAATTCCCTGCTATCGCAACAGCTGCTGTAGTAGGCATCTTATTAAATCTGGTATTATCCATTGGGGAGAAGGAAGAAGCTTAAAAATCGGTGATTAGTATGTAAAAAGGCTCCCATATAAGGTGATTTATTGCTATAAGGTTTTTCCGTATAATTTCTATAAATATATTCGAAAAGGCGAAGAATTTCAAAATGAGATTCTTCGCCTTTTAAGTTTAGAATTGTCGTGTAGCATTCTCCATTATTATACAATATGCACAATTAAATGTATAATAATGCATATTATAGTGTTAATATTGACAATTATTCTTCCCTGCTATACAATATATTTGTCAAAGCAAAAGAAAAGGGTGATATTTTGTACAGTGTAATTATCATTGATGATGAACCATGGGTTACTATTGATATTGAACAATCATTTAGATTAAAAGAAGTTGGCTTTCATATTATCGGTTCTTTTCGGAACCCTACAACTGCCCTTTTTGAAATTTTAAGAAATAAACCAGACCTAATTATTACTGATATTCGAATGCCACATATATCAGGCTTGGAATTAATTAAAAAGATTCGGGAACAAGGTCTTAATAGTGAAATTATTATTGTTAGCGGTTATAGCGACTTTGAATATGCAAAAGATGCCATTCGTTTAGGTGCAGCTGACTATTGTTTAAAACCAATAAACCCAGAAGAAGCCTCCATAGCTATTATGAAAGTTAAGGAAAAGTTAGATAAAAAGTATTCTGCTGCATCAAATAAATGCCCGGATGAGCAAAATTCTTTCCAAATAGATAGTTTTCATCAGCTTTTATATTATGTAGAAAGTCATTTCTATAATAAATTAACTTTAAAGGAATTGGCTCAGAAATTTCATATGAATCCAAATTACTGCTGCTCCCTTTTTAAAAAATATAAGAATACTACCTTCTCTCAATACTTGACTAATATTCGAGTTGATGAAGCCCAAAAGTTACTTTCAGAAACTGATCATTCACTTGATAAAATAGCATCTTTAGTAGGTTTTCATGATTATTTCTATTTTAGTAAAGTATTTAAAAAAAGCTGTGGGATATCTCCTAAAGACTACAGGAAAAAGATTAGAGGGTGAAACTATGTTTAAATCTTTATTACACCAATTTATAGCTATTTTGATTATTCCGATTATCCTTATTCTTACAATAACACAATATACATATAAACAGATGCAAAAAGACCAAGAAGTAAAATTAGAAACTTATTGCACTACAACAATAGAGAATATTAATATTAACTTTTCCCTATTAATGTCTAATGTTTCAAAAATTGCGTCTGCTTTTTCAACCAGTCGAGATGTACAACTTTATTTATCTAACTGCAACAAGGGAGTTGATTTAGCTCAAAGGCAAAAGTTCTCTGATATTGTAGAGCTGTCCAGTACTTTTCTGCCTTACCTCCTTGATATTGTTTTAATTGACAGCTCTGGCAATTCAACAAGTCTGGTTAGCTATTTATCGTCAGATTTACATAATTATATTCGGTCTTTAAGCAAGGAGTCGCAAAATGTCGACAAATCATATTCTTTTTACATTAATCCCAAAACCAATAATGTTTATATCGTTTATCTGGCTCCCATTTATGTAACAAAATCATCAACAAACTATGGTAATTATACTGGCTCCATTGCCATTCTATGTAAGTCCAGTATTATCTCCAAAATCATTAATTCTACTAATGATATATTAATAGAAATAGTCAACAAGAATAATAATGAAGTTTTATTTTCCAATAAAGCACTTTTTAGTAAGGAGAACATAAATAGGCTTTATTCTTCAAGCTCTCAGCATCGTTCAAAAGATATTATCGGTACGAATTTAGCAATCAAAGGTACTTATTTAAAACATCCTTTCAGCTCCTATTCTTCTATAGGCAAGGAAAGTACCCTTAATAACTTTTTACTTGCTGCCGGCCCGATTTTTTTAATTATTTTAGTATATCTGGCTATTACAATTCACCTGGTTCTCATACGACCAATTGATAAGTTGAATATGCAAATTAAAAATATGAACTTTACTGATGGAAAAATCAAAATAAAAAGTACTGCACAAAATGAAATTGGCTCTATTGCCAAACTTATTAATCAAATGGTAGATAGAATCGTAACTTTAAATCAAGAGAATTTAAATTCAAAAGTGAAACTTTATGAAATGGAAATTTCAAAAAAAGAAACCCAGCTTTATGCTTATCAAAGTCAGATAAATCCGCATTTTCTTTACAATATGCTTCAATGCATGAGAGGTATCTCCCTGATGAATGGCATGGAACAAATAGCACGTATTTGTACAAATATGGCTGATTTATTCCGATATTCTATTAAGGGTGAGAATTATGTAAGCTTAAATGATGAAATTACCATTGTAGATAAATATTTGTATATGATTTCTGTACGTTTTCAAAATAGAATCACTTACACATTTCAGATTGACGAATCTACTAAATCACTTATGATTCCTAAAATGATATTACAACCCATCGTTGAAAACTCCATCTTTCACGGTTTAGAACAAATCACGGAACAAGGGAAACTTTACATATCATCAAAATGCATTCATAATGATTTAATAATATCCGTAAAAGATAATGGAATCGGATTTAATCCGGAACAGCTAGAAGAATTAAATCACCTGCTTATGAAGACTTCCGATAATTTTGATATTTCACATTGTGAAAAGGAAGGAATCGGCATTATTAATATTCATAATAAAATCCAGCTATATGAAGGAAATGATTACGGATTATCTATTCATAGTTCCGGCGGAGAAACGGAGGTTATCATAAAATTAAAAATAATAAAAAATAATAAAGAGAAAATGTAAGATAAAATAAATACCGGAGAATGTAAGATAGAAAAAATACACTTTGATAACCACATGGGATTCTTAGTATACATACATTTGTAAAAAAGAAGGGTTTATTGCAAATTGTCATTACTATGAAAGAGCCACAGTAAGCAACTCCTCCGGAATTGTTTATGCCCGCGAGTAAACTTAGTGTAGCAGAATTATCACCCAATAAACCTTTCATTTACTGGGGGCTGTTAGAGTATGATAATCCTGACATAAACGCACGCACTGTTAAAGATTTTAATTTAAGAAACTTTTGTAACGTCACCTTTCATTTATAACCTGGTTAAAAGATATTCTGCATTATCATGGTATATTTTTCTTAATATATCAGGTTCTAGTCCAATCCCATATATCTTCCACCTTCCTTTTGCTGGGATGATATTATAGTCATAATTAAAATATTCATCCATTGACTCTAAGAAACGATAATATATAGGGTATAACAAATCTTTTGTTGGATAATAATCTGTGCCAAATAGTATTCTGTCCTGATGTTTTGTAAAGAATTTTTTGGCTGTATAAGGCTGGCGTCCCAATTCAGAAATTCGGGCAGAAATATCAATGTACATATTGGGGTGCTTATTTAATTGCTCACTTACAAAGTTTAAATTTTCTGCGTAAGAGCCACAATGGGCAACAACAAATGTAGTGTTGGGGTTATTTCCTATTAGTTTGTCCTGTTGTTCTAAAAGTTCTTCAAAGGAAGGTAGTCCTTTACCATAAAAACACCATTCTGGATGTTCAATTAGTTCTTCCACACGTTCATTGTTATTGTCAATTGGTTTAAAAAATGCTGGTGGGTCTGCAAGGTGCACTACTACGGGAAAATGATTTTCTTCTGCCTCCTGCCAGATAACTTGTAAACGTTTATCATCTGCCCTGAGCAGTTTTCCATTTTTGTCCTTATATTCTAATCCAAGATTTTTCCATACTTTTAACCCTTTAATACCTAATTTTTTATATCTTTGTATGGTTTTATGAACATAGGTTTCGAAATTGGGTTCATTTATGTAATCAAAATTAATGGGGGCAAAAATTGTACAAAACTCTTCCTGCCCTTCCCATATTCTACATACATGTTCCACTTCTTCCGGAAATATCTCCAAATCTATTACCTTCTCAACTCCATAACTTTTTAATATTGATATGATATTTTTTGCAGTATAAGTCTTTTCATACCGCTGACCCCTATATACAGGGCCAAAATGAGTGTGAAAATCAATTACGGAATGACAAGGTTTATTATATTCTGTTTCTTTAACAATAAGCTCACTAAAAGGTCTATATTCTGATAGAAGCAAAAGAACTCCTCCTTATTCTGCTATTACATTTACTATTTGCAAAAAGGGTTGCTGCAAAATATAAATATCGTTCTGGGAAGGCTTTATCACACTAAGCAAGTTTTGTCATCCTCAGAAGTTTTGCTGCCCAAAACAGGCTTTGTCATTCTGAGAGCAAATTCAGCTTGCCCAATTTGCTCGAAGAATCTCCCTTTAAAATGAGATTCTTCGCCCCTTGGGCTCAGAATGACAGTTTTGTAACAGCTAATTTTAATAGTGGTTTAAATCTAAGTTATTTCTTGGGCTCAGAATGACATGCTTTCATAGGAATGACATGCTTTCACAGCAATGACAGTTTTGCAACAGCCCACTTTACTAATTTTTACTAGCTTTTACTAACCTTTTTTACCAGTCCCCCATAGCCGGATTAATATTCTACTTCTACCGGCATTCCAGTCTCTGCTGACTCATTGATTGCAATAATGGCTAATGCTGTTTTTCTTGCATCTTCAAGGGTTACCCTGAACTCTTTTCCATCCACTAGTCGGTCAACGAAATCTCGTATGCTTTCATAAGAAAGACCTTTACATCTGTCAAATACATAATTAGATACCAAGATATCCGGTGTATATGCTCTTTCTTCTGTTACCTCATGAATCAGATTATGACTCGACAAGTCTAAGCTAATCATACCTTCTGTACATAATATGCTGAATTTAAAATCATTAACATTGGTATTTCCATTTGGAGTTATCCAGCCATTTTCCATCTGAGCAACCCCGCCTTTATTAAATTCAATGGTAGTCAGGAAAATATCCGGTGTATCCACTCCAAGTTTTTTCAATATGCCAGTTTTCTTAACAGAATAAACCCGCTTAACATCATCATCAAACATCCAGCGCAATGTGTCCAGACTGTGACTCCCTAAGAACCATAGTATGGAAGACTTTGCTGACCAGGATAACATATCGGTGGCAACCCATTTAATATCACTATGTCTTATATAGGCTGTATAGGGAGTCCCTAATTTGCCTGATTCTACTTCTTGTTTCGCCTTATTAAAAGGTGGATTCCAACGATTATGTAAATCAACCATACATCGAACTCCATTTTTCTTTACCGCTTCACATATCCTTGCAATGTCCTCTTTTGTTGTAGCAAGGGGTTTTTCAATTAACATAGCTTTCCCATGATTAGCAAATTCAACAGCAATATCTGCATGTAAAAAGTCAGGTGTTACAATTGCAACTGCATCAATATCACTTTTTTCTGCCATTTCCCTATAGTCAGTGTACACTTCTTTAATACCATACTTTTCTGCAATTGCTCTTGCTCTTTCTTCATTTTTATCGCAAATAGAAACCAGGTCCGCAAATAAATGCTCCTTATATATGGAAGCGTGGGTTTCGCCCCATACGCCAGCTCCAACAATTCCTATTTTAATCTTCTTTAGTTCCATAATAAAATCTCCTTTCAATATATTTACTGCTTTACTGCACCTGCAGTCATACCGCTTACAAGATGTCTTTGCAATAATAAGAACAGTATTACAACCGGTATGGTTATAAGTACAGAACCAGCCATAATAGTATTCCAATTTGTAGTATATTGCCCCTGAAAACTAGCAATACCAACCGGCAGAGTCCAGTTATTATAGCTTTTCATAAATGTGCTTGCAAATAGATATTCGTTCCAGCCTGTTATAAAAGAAAACAAGCATGTGGCTACTAAACCTGGAGCCGTTAAAGGAAGTATAACCTTAGTATAAACTTTAAATCTTCCCGCGCCATCTACCATAGCTGCCTCATCTAATGAAATTGGAATGGTATCAAAAAAGCCTTTCATCATCCAGGTACAAAATGGGACTGAGAATGTGGCATATGCTAATATAAGACCTAAGAGAGTATCTAACAATTTCAGCTGGCTCATAATAATATATAAAGGTACAATTAGTAATGACCCCGGCAAAACCTGTGTTGTAATAATGACGTAAGACAATGCTGCTTTTCCTTTAAACCGGAATCTTGAGATACCATACCCTCCCAAAGTTGCAATAATCATTGAAAAAATTGTTGTTAATACTGCAACCACGACACTATTTAATGTCCATTTTATAAAGTTAAAACTTTTTGAATTGGTGGTAAGTATCTCTACATATCCCTGCAACGTTTTTTTGGCAGGAATAAAAGTTGGTGGATAGCTATATACTTCTTCTGCAGACTTAAAAGATGTCGAAATCATCCATATGAAGGGAAATAGCGTAACGATGCAAATAATAATAACAGCTGCTATTACACACCAATGGGCTATTTTTGATTTTCTCATTCTTTTTCTTCACCTCCTGTCAAAGCCTTAAAGTACACGTAAGTAAAGATTAAAGAAACAATAAGCATAAGCATACCGGAGGCTGAAGCTTTGCCAAAATCAAAGTACTTAAATGCATTTTGCTGTACAAATATTGTTAAAAGTTCGGTTGTTCTTGAAGGTCCCCCTTTCGTTAAAACATATGCAATTGCGTAATCCTTTATGGTCCATACGACCAAAAGCAATAGCACAATCATAGACACTGGTTTTATGGATGGTACCGTTATATGTTTTATTTTCTGTATGACATTTGCTCCATCCATTTCAGCTGCCTCGTACAAATCGTTTGAAACACTTTGCATACCGGCTAGCAACATAACTGCCACAAAGGGAAATCCCTTCCATATGTTTACTACCATGGCGGCAGGCAACGCTACTTTCGTATCTTGTAAGTATGCAATATTTCTTGTTAATATTCCTACGTTATTAAGCAAATAGTTGATTATTCCATAATCCTTGTCATACATAAGTATCCAAACTAAGCAAGCCACTACCTCAGGTACAGCCCAGGGGATAATAATCAAGGACCTTGCAATCCCCCTCCCTTTAAACTTATTGTTTAAGAGAAGTGCTACTAAAAATCCAATTATAAATCTGGCACTTACCGTGATTACAATATATAATAAAGTTACCTTAACCGAGTTATAAAAATGTTCATCCGTTAAAACAGCTTTATAATTACCAAGCCCCACAAAATAATTTCCTCTATCCGACGGTTTAACAATATACCAATATTGGAAACTCATAATTGCAGCTTTTATAATCGGTATGGCTAAAAATACAAATATGATAATTAATAAGGGGGCAAGAAAAGCATATGGTGTTAGTATTTCTTTCATTCGTTTTCTTTTCTTTATAATCATAATTTTCTCCACTTATCTTATTTATAATTATCTAGACATTACCTCTTCAATTGCTTTCTGAGCTTTATTCATTTCCGTTTGAACATCGGCAGCCTGTTCTGAGAACATAGCTTGTCCAACGTCCAGCATGATTTGTGATAGTTCACCTAGTTGTGGGATATTAGGATCTGCTATTAAATCTGTATAATTATTTTTCATAAAGTCAACAATTTGATATTCCAGAGAATGGTTTTGAATGTACTCTTCACTTGTGGAATAATCAATATTACTTGGAATCATACCACATTCTGCAATAATCGCCTGAGCTTCATCGGATGCCATCCATTTCAGGAATTCCCATGCTTCATCGGGATGTTTACAGTTTTTACTAATCATCGTTACAAGAGGATAGTTGGTTGGATTTGGTTTATAATTCTTTCCTTCATAAACAATGTCAAACTGGGGTATAATTCCGATATCATCCATTAATGATTCGTCTCTTTCTCTTGTCATACCTACGAACCAAGGTCCATCCATATTAAAAGGTACTTCGTTATTCCAAAACATTTCTCGTGAATCTTTTTTATCCGGAACTAATTTAGCAGCTTTATCTTTTAATATAAAATCCTGCCACCATTTTGCTGCCCAAACATTTTCTGGACAATTAACATTAACATTTTCTGCTGTATAGGGACCGGATTCATTATTTTTAAAATACAAACCACCGGATACTGGTCTTGCAATTAATCTGTTCCATTCACTTATTGTAAATGCATGAGTACCGGAAACAACGCCCATTGCATGTTTTCCTTCCTTAACAAATTTTTTGCATGCATTTCGAAAATCTTCCTGGGTTTTTATTGATTCAGGGTCAACACCTGCTTCTTTTAACAAGGACTTACGATAAAAGATACCCGTTGTTCCCCAAGCATAATTAGATATTGCCAAAACCTGATTATCTACTGAGCACAACTCTTGTCCAACTAATTTATCTTCAAGACCTGTTCCTTGTATATATGGAGTCAAATCAATAAAAGTACCTTCTGGTCTGATTGCTTGATATGTAGAAATATTTTCAGGATATACTTGTATCATATCGCTTTCATTATTTGCTAATATTTCTGTTGTGATATTATCCCAATATCCATCATACCCAGCACCATATATTTCAATTGTTACATTGGGATTTTTTTTGTTATAAGCGGCAATTAAACCATCAATCGCTTTTTGATGAGGTTCTTCTACATATACAGAGGTAGAAAAAGATAATGTAATCTTTTCATCTGTATCTGAAGTTCCTGAAGATGTGTCTTTTCCAGGGCTGACTTCTGTTTCACTGGAATCTGCTGAATCTGAATCTTTTTTAGAAGCATCTGTAGATTCTGATTTTTTCCCACAGGCTGTCATTGTGAAGATTATCATCAGACTAAACATAATTAGAAAAACACTTTTTAACTTTTTCATAAATTATCCCTCTTCTTTCTGATATTTTTTATTCTTTCGAACAATTCCATTATAAATGTCCTTTTATCTGTAATACATAGAAAATGCTCAGTATTCAAAAAGAATAGCAACCTTTTTATGAGTATTTTACATATTTTATCCTCATTATAATATTTTATTAACATTTCATCTAATATAAACTTATTAAAAGTAACTTATCGTATTATTACTAATAAGTAAATCATTACTATAAGCTTTATTTTGTGCATTATGTTAATACATAGGGAATTAGAGATATTATGGTAAGGATGTGTGTTGGGATGTAAATAGTGGCATACAGCCTTACTTAAAGTACGCTATTTTAAGATGTTGACTAAAATTATACTCAAAAAAGAGGTTTCATTTAAACAGCATAAAAAAGTACCTATAAAATAAACACTTTTTCTAGTGTCTATCCTATAGGTACCATTTTAAATATGTAAAATCTATTTCATATCTAAATTATTTATAATAATACATACTTTAGTACGAACAATACGGCTAGTACATACATAACAACGCTGATTTTCTTTTCTTTTGCTTTGCCTGTAAGTAAGTTAATTACAACATAAGAGATAACACCGAAAGAGATACCTTCGGAAATACTATACATAAATGGCATAGCAATGATACAGATAAAAGCAGGAATTGCTTCTGACATATCATCAAAATCAATATGTGCAATTGAACCTATCATATAGAAACCTACAATGATAAGGGCAGGTGCTGTTGCAAATGCAGGAATTGCTAAAAATATAGGAGATAAGAATACAGAAAGAGCAAATAAAATAGCTGTTGTTAATGATGTTAAACCGGTTCTACCACCTTCAGAAACTCCAGTAGCACTTTCTACATAAGTTGTAACTGTGGATGTACCAAGTAAAGAACCAACTACTGTTCCGATAGCATCAGCAAGAAGAGCGCCTTTAATATGAGGAAGCTTTCCGTCTTCGTCTAGCATATCAGCTTTTGCAGAAACACCAATTAAGGTTCCTAGTGTATCGAACATATCTACAAATAAAAATGCAAACATTACAACTACAAAGTCAAGAGAGAAAATTCCTGAAAAATCAAGTTTAAAAGCTACATCACCAAGTGCTGTAAAGTCAAAACCTGATGAAAAACTAGGAAGTAATGAATAAAATCCAGCTGCAGGATCAACAACATAAAGACCAGTTAACTGACAAATTATGCCGAGAACCCAAGTTATAAGAATACCAAATAAAATACCACCTTTTACTTTTTTAATTAAAAGGATACCAGTAATGATAACACCTAGAATAGCAAGTACAACGCTAACATTAGCAGTCAGTGATATACCATCTCCATTGAATGCATGGAATTGAACTAATGTAGCAGAATTATATTCTACAATACCTCCGTTCTGCAATCCGATAAATGCAATAAATAAACCAATACCGCTGCTAACTGCAAACTTTAAAGTACCAGGAATAGAATTAAAAATCGCTTCACGCACACTTGTAAGGGAAAGTAGGATAAAGATAACACCTTCCACAAATACAGCTGTTAATGCGACTTGCCAGGTGTAACCCATTTTAACAACTACAGTATAGGCAAAATACGCATTTAGTCCCATACCTGGAGCCAAAGCAAAAGGATAATTTGCTAAAAGAGCCATTAGTAAAGAACCAATACATGCAGATATAGCAGTTGCGATGAAAACACCATTCGGATTCATTCTTGCTGACCCTTCAAGTCCAAGAATGTCATTAAATGCTGTCATGGTACTTGGATTAACCGCCAGGATGTACGCCATTGTCATAAAAGTCGTCAAACCGGCTAATACCTCCGTTTTTACATCCGTTTTGTTTTCTTTGAGTTTAAAGAATTTTTCCATAGATAATCTCCTTTTATCTTACTTATTATATTTAAGAGAATTTAGTTCTCTTAATTTCATTAATTAGCAAAACTTATAAATTGCATAGAAAACTATGCATTTCTTATAATAGTCTCATTATACCTTTTTTCAGTATAAAGTCAATCAATATTTATTTCATAAGGTGAAAATAAAAATAAAAGAAATATGGAAGCCTAAAAGTTAGTAAAACATTATAAATATATTAGATTATGTAAGCAGATTCATACACTTTAAATATGCCTTGCTGAGGTGCTTGTCTTTATTATACAACATATTAAACAATTTGTGTAGCATTTTCATAAAAAAAATTAACAAAATTATAAAATTGATTTAAGTTTTGTATATAAATCCAGTAAACTACAGGCTTTATAAGAAACTAAAGTTGTAAACTTTTTGTAAGAATTCTTAAAAAATATTTGTATTATTAGCAAATTATTGTATACTTGTAATATGACAAATAAATAGAAGTCTGGGAGCAATGATAAACAAAAAAATCAATTGATATCCTTGAAATTGCAAATTCTGTTGTATCCAGTTCCAAACAGGTATCTGATATTATGAAAGATATTTACAAATCCAGCCATATTATTAACTCAGCTGTTAGTGAAATTGCTTCCGGAACCCAGGAAAATGCAGAAAGCATTCAGGAACAAACGAATATGACCACTGCTATTCAAGAATCCATTTAAAATATTGCAAAAAAGGCAGAAATTATGGTTCAGATAGCCAATGATTCACAAAATGCTTTGATGGATGGTATTACAATTATCAAACAGCTTGAGGCACATTCTGTGAAAGTGCAAGGGCAGGTGAAGCAGGAAAAGGGTTTGCTGTTGTGGCGGAACAGATACGTTTACTTGCGGATCAAACAAGAAAATCTACAGAAAGTATTTCAGAAATTTTAAAAGAATTAAGCATAAATGCAGCCAATGCAGTAACTTCTGTGGAACAAATCTTATGTTTGTAACCGTTCTATTTTATTACATCTGTATGTACAGTTGATTTAGAAATACCAAACTGCTTCGCTGTTTGCCTTACCGTTGCATTATTATCAATTATATAGTTTGCTATTTCCACAGCCCGTTCTTCTATATAGCCTTTCAAAAGGATATCCCCCTATTAAACTTGTTTTTATATTGTATGCAGAAATACTATAAAATATATCAACTTGAAGCTACAAAAATATGTCATTCTGAGCCTTCAGGCGAAGAAACTTAGTTTCTATTCTGTCATTCTGAGCCCGCAGGCGAAGAATCTCAGCCTCTATTCTGTCATTCTAAACCAAAAGGCGAAGAATCCCAGTTTCTATTCTGTCATTCCAAACTAAAAGGCGAAGAATCTCAGTTACCATTCTGTCATTCTGAGCCCACAGGCGAAGAATCCCAGTTTCTATTCTGTCATTCTGAGCCCACAGGCGAAGAATCCCAGTTACCATTCTGTCATTCTAAACTAAAAGGCGAAGAATCTCAGTTACCATTCTGTCATTCTAAACCAAAAGGCGAAGAATCCCAGTTACCATTCTGTCATTCTAAACCAAAAGGTGAAGAATCTCAGTTACCATTCTGTCATTCTAAACTAAAAGGCGAAGAATCCCAGTTTTCTGTTCTGAGATTCTTCGCCCTCCGGGCTCAGAATGACATATTCTTTTTTACACAAAACCATGTTTGTATTTGTTCCTCGTTGCCATGCCGCCTCGTATATGCCGTTCTGATTTATTGACCATAAGTACTTCGCATACAGCTTTATACAATTGATTATTTACTGATGGTAGCCGGTCTTGTAAATCTTTATGTACCGTAGATTTACTAATACCATATTTGCTCGCAGTTTCACGTACAGTAGATTTTGTTTGAATCGTATAATGAGCTAATTCTAATATCCTCTCTTCCATATATCTTTGCATCGCTGGTCCCCCAAGCCTGTTTTCTTCAATATATGCTTGGTTGTCCAACGATATGCATTATACGATTTACCTTTTATTACATAATAATTTGACTATCAATCCTTTAGAAGCCTTCTTTTCTTCTTAATTTACGTAATTGGGTACGTTTATATCCGCCTTCCCACTCGGCACGTTGTGCTTCTGTCTCTATTATTAATCTTGGAACACGGGTAGGTCTTTCATTTTCATCAAGTGCCACCATTACAAGATAGGCTCTATTAATTGGCTTCCTCATTCCATCCATACCTTCCACATAAGTATCTACCCTTACTTCCATCGATGTATTTCCTACATAAGTAAGACGTCCAATTAATACTAATGTATCATTTAAATGTGCGGCTGCCTTAAACTGAAGATTATCAATTGCGGCTGTTGTACAATTGCATTGAGAATGGCGTTTTGCCACAACACCTGCTATAATATCAATCCATTCCACTAATTGACCGCCAAACAATCTTCCCGACCCATTAATATTTTCTACTAAAATAATTAAATCATGCTCAGCTATTGAATCTTCTACTCTTTTTTCTATGTCCATTAAAATTACTCCTTTATATATTAGTCTCCATATCTAATTGTTGTCACCGAGTCAAAAAATAACATTCTGTTATTCATTTATTGCAAGGAATTTGCCCTTATTGCAGCTCTGATGTAAGTCAAAAAATAACACCCTGTTATTCATTTATATCTACCACTTTAATATTTTCAAAGAATCCCTTTGTATAATGAAGTTCATAGTCATCTGTAATAAAAATGGCATATGTATCCTCCAGGCTTTCTATTAATTCCATTCCTTTTTCTAGCCCTAAAGCAAAACAGGAGGTGCTAAGTCCGTCACCGTCTACTGATTTATCTGAAATAATTGTTACAGCAACCAAATTGTTCTTATAGGGATACCCTGTAGAAGGATCGATAATATGATGATAGAACTTATCATCCTTCATAATATAGCGTTCATAAATTCCAGAAGATACTACAGATTTATCCTCAATTTCCATAGCAGCTACAATTTCATTTCTTCCTGCAAATGGTTTTTGTATACCAACTGTAAATGGTTTACCATTTGGCTTTTTGCCTACAACTAAAATATTGCCGCCAAGATTAATCATTGCACTTTCTACACCTTGATCCAACAGATATTCTTTTACTCTGTCAGCTATATAACCTTTAGCAATAGCTCCTAAATCAATTCCCATACCTTCTTTTTGAAAAGTGACTGTGTTATCTTTTAAAGCCATATTCTTATATCCTACTAAAGGAAGCGCTGCTTCTATATCACTTTTCTTAGGTATAACTGCATCTTCTGAAATAAAATTCCATTGTGATGTAATTGGTTCAACGGTTATATCAAATTTACCCCCGGATAAATTACTATAATACAAACCTTTATCCAATATGTCTGCTAATGTGTCTGATATTTTATAGCTGTATGGTCCCCCCTCTGCTTTCTCAAGGGCTCCATGGTTTAATTTATATAATTCACTTGTTTCAATTGTACGGCTATATATATCTTCATAATCTTTAATAAGCTCCATTGCACCATCCAGAATACTTTCATCTTGGGAATCAAAGATGGTTATTGTAACAATGGTATTTAATAAGAAGGAACTTTTTTTAATTGGTTCTCCAATTATTTTTTTTTCTTTTGTATCATTATTAGAAATAATAATATATACTGCCAGTAATATAATACATACTATTCCTAATAGGATAACTGGTAAATACTTTTTTTTCTTACTATTTTCACTCATATTTCCTCTTTCTTGCTAATCCTTAATTTACTTAAGTATACGCTAATATTTTTATCATTCCAATTTATAATTACTCATAACTGTTATTGTAGTGAAACAAGAATAAACTGTCAAGACTCGTATATAATTTGTCAAGCTTCTATAAAATGAGAAATTTTATTGTAAATTGTTAAATCGTTCACAAAATCATTGAAAGCCTATTTACTAAATATTAAATATATGGTAAAATATCTTGAGTTGATTTACATAAACAAAGCCGTGAAAAGGGCAGATAGGAGTATATTATGAAAAAGAATGGAAAAAATAACGTAATAGTTGGCTTAGTAGTTGTTACAATTTTAGCTATTGTTGTAATAATAGGAGCAAATCTATTAACCAAGAAGGACAAAACAGAGTCCGCATCAGGTGATAAAACAGAAACTGGAGGTACTGCAATTGATGTTACGGGTTATGAAAGCGGGGATATTAAGATTCAAGCTGCTACTGAAACTGAGAATGGTTATGTAGTAACCGTAGCAAGTCCAGGATTTGGCGGGGACATCATTATGGATGTAACTTTGGATAAAAGTGGTGATACGATTACTTCTGTAGCAATTAAAGAACATACAGAAACAGATGGTATCGGTAGCCAAGTTACAGAAGATGCATTTTTAAGTAAGTTTAACAACGTGAAAGCTCCTGTATATTTACCAGGAAAAGCACCAGCTGCAGGCGAAGATGCACCTACGCAAGAAGCTAAACAGGAAGAAACTGCTACAGAAACCACTGCTTTAAAAGATGGTACCTATACTACTGAAACTAAAGAATTTGATGGATTTGGATTCAAGAGTACAATGAGTATAACAGTTGCTGATGGTAAAATCACTGAAGTCGTATGGGATGGCTACAATAAAGCTGGCGAATACAAGAGTGTATTATCAGCAGATGGCGCTTATGTAATGTCAGAAGAAAAGGACGCACTGACATGGCAAGAGCAAGCAACGGCATTAGCTAAATATGTAATTGAAAATCAATCCTTGGATATTCCAAAGGATAAGGCTGGTAAAACAGATGCTGTAGCAGGTGTCAGTATTTCCATCAATGAATTTATTGATCTTGCTTCCAAATGTTTAGAACAAGCTTCTCCTAAGACATTAAAAGATGGTACTTATACTGTTGAAGGTAAAGAAAACCAAGGATTTGTTGGTATTGTAACATTAATAGTTGAAAATGGTAAAATTACTTCTGTTGTATGGGATGGAAGAAATGCAGCTGGCGAATATAAGAGTTATTTATGTTCCGTTGGCGAATATACTATGGTTGAAGGTAATCCTACCTGGAAAGAACAAGCAGATGCTTTAGCTGCTAATGTAATTGAAAATCAATCTACAAAGGGTATTGTTATGGATGAAAAAGGCAACACTGATTCTGTAGCAGGTGTTAGCATTTCTGTAGGTGAATTTGTAAGTTTAGTAGAAGATGCATTAGTGAAAGCTTCCACTGGCGACACCGCACAAGAAGCTCCAGCAGCAGAAGCACCAGCACAGGAAGCACCAGCAGCACCTGTAGAAGGAACCGAAATTGAAGGTATATCCGGAGCAACTATTTCCTCCACAGCAGTTATGGATGGAATTAACGCAGCTCAAAAATTCATCAAAGAATTTGTACTTGCAAAATAATAATTAATATATAGAAATCATAAAGGGCGCTTTTTCCTAAGGAAGAGCGCCCTTTTTATTAAGGTTAATTTGCGATAGCATCTATTTCGCTTTGGGTATCACTATTAATTTCTATAACAACTTTATTGGGAAGACATACGATAGTCTCGCCGTTTTTATCAATTTGCTTTTGATCCACACAAATTTTATCAGGGCAAGATGCTTCTGCAATATCTGCATGACCATTTTCAATGACAAGTAAGTTGGTTCCGCCGTTTACCCCTTTTATTTCATATGTGGTGTCCACATCTAATGGGAATTCTTTATATACTTTACCATCTACTTTAACAATAACGGTATTTCCTTCTTTTTTATTCAGATTTAAAAATATTAATGCTGCAATTGCCACTACCAATACAGTACCTGCTAAAATCAGGTCATTTCTCTTCATTGCTTTCCTCACCTTTCAAATAGTATCTTCTATATTATACACTGTAGGTTTTACGCAATGCAATAGAACTAATTTTATTATTCTGTAAATAATGGAGTTGATAAATAACGATCCCCTGTGTCCGGTAATATCACTACTATTGTTTTTCCTTCATTTTCAGGGCGTTTCGCTACTTGTGTTGCTGCCCATACAGCTGCACCTGATGAAATACCAACCAAGAATCCTTCTTCTTTTGCTAATTCTTTGCCAACTGCAAATGCATCATCATTATCCACTGTTATGACTTCATCATAGATACTTGTATTTAGTGCAGCCGGAATGAATCCAGCACCAATTCCCTGTATCTTATGTGAGCCTGAGGTTCCTTTAGAAAGAACCGGTGATGCACCAGGCTCAACTGCAATCACTTTAATGTCTGGATTCTTACTCTTTAAGAATTCACCAACACCGGTAATAGTTCCGCCTGTTCCAACTCCAGCTACAAATATATCTACCTTTCCATCGGTATCATTCCATATTTCAGGACCGGTTGTTGCCTTATGAATGGCTGGGTTTGCAGGATTATCAAATTGAGCAGGAATAAATGAGTTAGGTATTTCTTTAGCAAGCTCTTCTGCCTTAGCTATAGCTCCCTTCATTCCTTTGGAGCCTTCAGTTAATACTAATTCCGCTCCATAGGCTTTTAAAAGTGTTCTCCTTTCCACACTCATTGTTTCAGGCATCGTAATAATTAATTTATAACCCCTTGCCGCTGCTACAGATGCAAGACCAATACCTGTATTACCACTGGTAGGTTCTATAATGGTTCCACCTGGCTGTAATAATCCCCTTTGTTCCGCATCATCAACCATAGCTTTTGCAATTCTGTCTTTTATGCTTCCTGCTGGGTTAAAGTATTCTAGTTTAGCAACAAGATTTGCTTTTACATCATTTGCTTTGCTGTAATTTCCAAGTTCAATTAATGGAGTATTACCTATTAAATCTGTTATTTTCTTTGCGATATTAGCCATAATTCTATCTCCTTATATTAGTTTTTTCCAACTTCTTAAATGTATGATTAAATAATTGATTAACCATAGTTAAACGATTAATGACAATTAACTAATTAATGATAATTATCTGATTAATGACAATTAACTGGCTAATGATAATTAACCATTTAGCCATACATATTTTATTCTATAGGATGGTTTTATACAAACTTCTTATCCCATATTCTTAAAATGTTATTAATAACTAAATTTAATTTAGCATATAATTTTTCATTTGTCAATAATTATTTTCACCAATTCATATATGAATAGTATGGATTATGTAATCCGCTTTGATATGGGCGAATATGGTTATCTTTATATCTTTATATCTCTATATCTCTGACAGAACGATTGGCTCACTCTCTAATGTTCCCGGATATATAACATATCCCCAGTTCAAGGGTCGATTAAATCACCGCTCATTATGATGCAAAAAATCCTCTCATTATTCTTCTGAAAAGGTTTAATAAGAGGATTTCTTTATGAGATAATATTATTCTTTTTGTCGTTTCAATAATAAAGTTAAAATGCATTATAAGTAATATCCATTATAAATAACGTTCATTATAAGAACATCCATTATAAGAACACCCATTATAAGTAACATTCATTATAAATAACGTCCATTATAGGTAACATTCATTATAGGTAACACCCATTATAAAGATTATTTTACTTTTTTCATTAGACTTCATAAATCATAAAATATCATGTTTTACTTCAACAGTATATCTAATGGTGATTTTTCCTTCTATCCATAAAGAATCTTTCTTATAATTATATGAATTAGTACTTGTACCATCCAGAGGGATTTTTATTTTAAAAGTATAATTAGCCATAATCTCCAGGTTACTTTTGTTAACTTTATTGGCGGTTATTTGTTTCATTATATTCTTTGGTAATTGCAGGTCCGTTAATAATATAATCTTCTCTTCTTCAATAGGAACATTCTGAATCAGTACAATTTTACCTTTCCAATCACTATTATTTATTGTTCCTTTTCGTGTTTGATTACAACTATAATTAATACCTTCAAGACCATATACTTTATCTGGTAATAATTCATATATTACTTCCGGTACTCCAATATCACGAATGCCAATTCCCCAGCTCCCATTTTCATTGCTAATTCTCCAGTAAGGGTCATCTTCCGAAAGGGTAAGCACAACTTCTCCTATATTGGTACTGCTTTCCCTATTTTCACTTCTTATGCAAGAAGTTTTTTTCTTTTCGTCAAGGCTTGGAATAAGCAGGTCTTTCCTCAGTAAGCAAGCAGGGTTAGATTGTGCAAAGCTATAATAAATTTCTAAGCCTGCTGCTCCATTTTGAAGTTCTTCTAAGGAAAATGGTTCTAATCCAGTAATCTTTAATATTTTATCTGTATATGTAATTTGTGTTTCTAGTTGTTCTCCTTCTCCAGTATTCATATTAATTATGTTCAATGCAAAATCTGCATCTTCATCTGATGAAAATATGAAATCTGGAGCTTTGGTATCTTGATGTCTTGCAGCACTAACTGAGGTACTGCACACACTTAAAGCAATTGTAAGAATCAATGGTAATACTTGATGTCTTATTCTATTCATTGCTTTCCTCCATATTGACAGATATATGTATTATACGTTTATGCAGGATTTGATACTCCTTTTTCAATAGTCCTCCATATTAACAGATGTGTGTATTATACCGTAAAATAGTACCAATATCAAACTTTGTACCCTAAAATCGTTCGACAGCAGTTGACTTTTTAACCTTATCAAGGAAGTCCTACGCTTCTATAAACGCGGAGAATCCACTTTGTAAGTGGGGGATTAGGATTTCTCTGTTCAGCAGGAGTCCAAGCTACTGCTGAAATATCAAAAATGTCATTCTGAGCCTGAAAGGCGAAGAATCTCTTTTGGAGTGAGATTGCCTTTCAGGCTCAGAATGACATTCATTTTTTAAGTTACTTTATCATTATTATTTTATTATTGCTTTGACTTTATTATTGCTATGACTTTATTATTGCTATGACCTTATTATTATATTATTACTTTATTATTATTTTATTATTATTACTTCATTATTATTTTATAATATCTCCTAAGAATGATTTGCCTGCTGTTTCTCCTTTTACACCTAAGTATTCCAGAACAGTTGCTGCTATATCTGCAAAGGTGTCTCTGGTGCCTAGATTTACTCCTGCTTTTATTTTATTTCCATAGATTAAACATGGAGTATGCTCTCTGGAATGGTCTGTAGATTCTGTACTTGGGTCACAGCCATGGTCAGCAGTAATAATAAGAATATCATCCTCTTTTAGTAGTTCTAAAATTCGAGGCATTTGTTCATCGAAATAAGTTAATGCTTTTGCATATCCTTCTACATCATTACGATGTCCGTAAACCATATCAAAGTCTACCAAATTGGTGAAGCATAAGCCTTCAAAGTCTCTCTTCATGTAGTCAATGGTTCGCTCAATACCTTCTGCATTATTCGCCGTACGAACCATATCCGTGATTCCTGCCCCTGCAAATATATCATTAATCTTGCCTACCGCCAGCACTTCCTTATTAGCATCTTTTAGAAAATCTAACATAGTTGCCTTTGGTGGTACTAAGGAATAATCATGGCGCCTTGAAGTTCTCTTAAAATTAGGAGCTTCTCCTTCAAATGGTCTTGCTATGATTCTGCCAACTCCCCAAGGTCCTGTACAAATTTCCCTTGCCATATCACAATAACGGTATAATTCTTCAACTGGAACAACTGCCTCATGTGCAGCAATTTGAAGTACACTGTCAGCAGAAGTATATACAATTAAGTCTCCTGTTTTTACATGTTCTTCACCATAATCTTTGATTACCTCTGTTCCTGAATAGGGTTTATTGCAAAGAATACCCCGGCCGGTACGTTTTGATAATTCATCTAGTAATTCTTTAGGGAATCCGTTTGGGAATGTTGGAAGTGGTTTTTTAGAAATAATACCTGCGATTTCCCAATGTCCAATGGTAGTATCTTTTCCTTTTGAAGCTTCTGCCATACGAGCATAAGAACCAATAAGATTGTTCTCTTTTTTAGCTACGTCTACTCCATCTAAATTAAGTAAACCTAATTTAGCCATATTAGGAGTATTAAAATATGGGCTGGAAGCTACTGCTTTTAATGTATTGCTGCCTGCATCTCCATATTCTGCAGAATCCTTCATTTCGCCTACTCCAAAACTATCTAAAACAATTAAAAATATACGTTTCATAAAAAATTGCCCCTTTCTGCGTAAAATAAATGGCTATAAATTATAAAATACGGCATATATTTTGCCTATATTTAATATCTTAACTTTTTCTTACATTAGTATAAACTTTGTATGATATATATTGTGAGAAATTCAACTTTGTGCTATAATCCCAATAAAATAAGAACCTTAAAATATGAAAGAAAGGTTGGTTAACTTGAAAGAATTAATACGTAAGTATAAGCATGGCTGGGTATTCTCTTACTTTATTGTATACATTATCTGGTTTTTTACTCTAGAAAATGTAGTAACTACAAACTATACACCTATAAAAATATGGCTGGATGATTATATTCCTTTTAATGAATTATTTATTATACCATATTATTTGTGGTTTCTTTACATCTCTGTAACGGTACTTTATTTCTTTTTTACAAATAAAGAAGATTTTTATAAGTGTATTTCATTTTTGTTTATTGGAATGACCATCTGCTTAATTATTTATACCATATGGCCAAATGGTCAAAACCTTCGACCTGATTTATCCCAAATACCTAGAGATAATATATTCATTCGAATGGTTGGGCGATTATATGCAACTGATACTTCTACTAATGTATGTCCAAGTATTCATGTTTTTAACTCTATCGGTGCTACTATTGCCATACACAAAAGCCAGGCTTTAAAGAAATATAAGTGGATTCAATGGTCATCTGTTATTTTGATGATACTAATTTGTTTATCAACTATGTTCTTAAAACAACATTCTGCTTTTGATGTCCTTGCAGGCACTGCATTAAGTGGTGTTATGTATATTTTTGTATATGTACTGGGAAGCAACAAAGCTACTCATAAAGAAGCTGACAAAGTATATACACATTCCAGATTTTCTGAAAATTAATCAGAAAGAACATATCATTAATGAAATATCCAATAGTTTTTATATATGGTTTCGGCTCAACCGAAACCATATATTTTTTTTGATATTTTATAGCCAATGTCTACTATTTTTCTTCCCACCTTACCAGGCAGATTCATGGATCTGCCTAGGAACATGTTGTTAATTCTGTTGTATAATTTTTTATCCCTTTCTTTCAAATAATCCCATAGTTCTTGCTTCTTTTCTAAACTTTCACTCGTATTATCTCTTATTAGATATACAGATGAAACCGTCATCATCATACACAAATATTTAATCATATAACTTCTTAACTTTTTATTCTTAATCTGTGACATATCATGACTTTCTATCATAATCTTTGTAATTCGTATCTGTTGATCGATACGTTTTAACATAACACTTTCATTTACAGATTGATCCTCTCTTCCGATAAAATAACGATATAAATTTACATCTAAATAATACATGGTTTTTACAAAAGGAAGAGGCTGATAAACAAATATGTTATCCACATAGAAAGTGTGCTTTGGAAGCTTTAATCCACAATCTTTTAATAACTTTGTGCGGTAAATAGCTGCATGCATGATAATATACTGGCTTTGCTTAAAGAACATAATATCATTCCAGGTAAATATCTTATCTTTTGGTAAAGCAGTTTTATAGTTCATTACTTTATGTTTATTGATACTTGGTTTTTCATAAACATAGTTAGCAATCATAAGGTCTAAACTTTGTCCGTCTTGCACTAACTCTTTTAACTTATCTAATACCTGACGAAGGGCATCCACATTAACCCAGTCATCACTGTCTACCACCTTATAGTATAATCCGGTAGCATGAAGCAGACCAGTATTTACCGCTTCCCCATGTCCTCCATTTTCTTGATGGACAGATTTAATAATTTTAGGATATTTTGCAGCATATTCATCTGCAATCCTTCCAGTATCATCCTTGGAACCATCATCTACAATAATAATCTCCATCTCTTCTCCGCCAGTTAAAAGCGTTTCAATGGCGTGGCTCATATATTCAGCAGAATTATAGCAAGGAATCGCTACACTAAGAAGTTTCATTTTTTCGTCTCCTCTTTCTAACCGCATTTTGCGGCACATAATGAAAATCTAAAAGTAAGCATTTTTTGTAAAAATATCTGTCTTATGTTCATTTTTAGATATTTAGCTTAATTATGAACGAAAGCTTACTATTTAATCTTATCTTATTATAAATCATAATACATTAACTTTAAATAGAATTTCCAATCTTAATAAATTATTAAACATTTTCATTTATTCTTCATAACTCTAAGGGCGATTGCCTATTTTGCAAAAGCCCCTAATATTGTCAAAGTGGATATTCTTAATCCAATTCCAGAATTAGAAATCTTCCGTCCTAAGGTTATTCTCGTTTCTACTTATAGCTTATGAATACATTATCTGCTGCTTCAAACATAGCTATACCATCATTTAATCCAATTTTCATGGTATTACCAGCCTCTGGATCTATTACTGTAATATTATAGTTATCATATCCAACAATCAATACCCCATGATTAGAATCCTTTAAAGCCATAACAGGCCTTTGCTCACTGACATAATACAAAACGTCATCTAAAGAACTGCCGGTTAAGTTAAGCAGCTTATCCCCAATGTTATCCTGTAAAAATTTATAGGCAGATACTTGTTTTGGAATCTGGTTGCTGTTTATAACACCGCCTTTTTCATAGCTGACTAACATTATGGCACTTGCCATAATACTGTCTATATTATCCGTAGCATATATTGGAACTATATTCTTTATTTCACTGGTGGATTTTTTCACACCACGTTCCCAGATTACTTCCTGCTTTCTATTTAATACAGTCCCTACTAAACTGCTGGCTTCCTTAATAGCATCTCCGGCATGGTCATAAAAGCCTTCAATTCCACCTAACGCATAGACTGCATATTCACCTGGTAACCCTACATCTTCTTTAAGACGAAGGGTAGTATCCCTTGTAATAATCGTATTTACCGTATTTTTATTCTCCGGCTTTTCCTTCATTATATAGCCAGATGGAAGAGAAATATACTGTTCTGTCAGGGTGCGGTCTGTAACCCGCTCTGTTAATTTGAAAACAGAAGGTGATTTCATTACTTTATTTAATATATTATCTGGCGGAGCTGTTTTATAATAGGTCTTTCCATTCTCTTTTACCTGTTCTGCCCGAAGTAATGTAATGATATTGTCTTCTATAATAGCATTGGTTATATAATAACCAGGTTCTTTATAATCTTTTAAAATATTACAATTATAGTCTGCAATTTGGACTTGATACATAGGTATTAACAATTTACCATCTACGGTAGTGGTAATATCCCCATGTTTTACAAATCCATATACCATATTTTCATGGATTTTACCTAATATACGAATATTACTTCCTTTCGGTGCAGTAATTTGTTGCTCTGCACCAGTTTCCAAATCAAGAATGGTTATGGCGTCTGCCTCTTTGGGATTACTGCTGTTTTGAAAAGCCAGGTATTGTTCTTCCTTGGAAACAACAAAGTTGTTATTACATATATCCGTTGCTTTTGTAGTTAATTTATTCGTTATAAGGTTATAGGCATAGATAGTATTTTGAATGGTAAAATAAAAAGTACCATATTGGTTAACATAACTAAAATCGCCAAGCTGCTCCTTTAATATCTGATAGGTTACATTAGTTGGAATGTAAACCAATTCTTCAATTCTATTTTCACCACTATAAAAACGATATAAAGCAATACCTACTTTTCCTTCATATACACCACGGTTCATATATCCATATACCATAAAGTCAATATTGCCATCGTCATCCAGGTTTAAGATTCTTACATTATGTTGGTCATATACATCTCTTATATAATCGGAATTGTCCTGACGGAAGGAAAATACTTTTGTTGCAGTATTCTCTGGCAGATTGTAATACCAGAGTTCTCGTTCTCTTACAAATGCTAATTTAGTATCATCTGCACTAGTTACCAGATTCATGTCTTCTTGATTGGTTATTCCTACCTTGAACTGGCTTTTTGCTAAACTGGTTAAATTTATGTCAAATATCGATTCCATTCTTCTCTCATAATTTAATAGATACATTCTGGAAGCAGTATATCGAACTCGATAAAACTCCTGTACATTATAATATTCCAGTCCACTATCTGTTTTTGCAGATATCATATATTTTAATTCTATGGACCCCATTTCAGAACTCAGCTCTTTAATGGTTGGTATGACTTTCCCTATTACTTGGGGTTTCAGCTTACCCCAGCTGACTAAATCAAAGCTGGAATGAATATTGACATAAGCTAAATTGGAATTATCCTGTTTTGGATCTGGCTCCAGATAGCGAATCATATCTTCCGCCTTGCCTTTATCCAGAATGGTATTATGAAAATCCATGGTAAAGTCTACTTTTTCCTTAAAATTAGAGCCTGGAAGAAGTTTTACCCTGGTATAATAATTCATTTTCTTACTTTTTATTGTAACCAAAGTGATTTTTACTGCATATTCCACATCTTCTTCTAATGGAGTATTTAACTTAATTTTGGTTTTTTTAAAATCTCCCTCTTTGTCTAAAGCATTTATTGTATCAGTTTCCAACAGTCTTTGATCAGATACACTTCTTAATTCATATATAACACGTTTTACATCGTTTTCCTTTTCATCTATAACAATAGTAAAACTTTGATCCCGGTCCAGTGGCGTAATGGATTCCCTTACTAAATTGGCATTAATATTATTACTATAGCCATGCATTTGATTGATTTCTGTATCATTTACTTTTAGTGTTATAATAGGAAATGAGGCTTTGCTCATTTGTACTGTTTTTTCATCATTAATTACTTCTTCTTTCATATCTAAACTAAAATAATAAAGAGAGGCGGCAAATACACAAAGTAATATAATTCCTTTATATACGTGTTTTAACATGATAACCTCGATTCTGGTGCTTTAGCGCCTTTTAATCCATAATTTCTATATATTCATCCATCAATAATTGATATAAGGTATGATTAACATCTAAAAACTGCTTACAGGCTGCAATGGATTTCATTTTCTGGCTTTTTAGCTCTACCGTTTTATTCTGATTCTTAGGATTCTTTATTGCACGAATTAATATGTTTTTTGGTGTATGTTCCATATCTATGAATTCTAAAATTTGCGATTTGTAGCCAACTACTTCTAATAATTCAGCTCTTAGGGCATCCGTAGCAAGAGCTGCAAGACGCTCCTTAATTAATCCATAATGTAAGATAGGATTTAATATATCATTTTTTATCTGTTTATTCAACTCATGCTGGCAACATGGAACAGAAAGTATAACATCCGCTTCCCACTGAATCGCTTTAAACAAGGCATAATCGGTTGCCGTATCACAGGCATGAAGGGTAACTACCATATCAACCTTGCCTGCTCTTTCATAAGAAGCAATGTCTCCTACTAAAAAATGCAGGTTGTCATACCCATACTTTTCCGCAAGTTGGCTGCAATGCTTAATGACATCTTCTTTTAAATCCAAACCAATTACTTTTATTTGATAACCTTTTAATTCTTTCAGGTAATAATACATGGCAAAGGTTAAATAAGATTTGCCGCATCCGAAGTCTAAAATGGTAATTTCCCTATCCTTACTTAAACTTGGTAATATATCTTCTATAAATTCTAGGAAGTGATTGATTTGCTTGAATTTATCATATTTAGGTTTTAGGATTTTACCTTCACTATTCATAATACCTAAATCTATTAAAAATGGAACTGGTTTTCCTTCCGTTAAAATATATACCTTTTCACGGTTGTGCTGCAAGGTAATATTCTTGCCATTTTTATTATCTGATATAGTAATATTTTTAATTTTAATTGTGGCATTTCCTTTTTTACTTATTAATATATTAATTTGTTTAGATTTACAAGTCATAACTAACTGTTTCATATTATTTTCAAGCCAGTCAGGTAATTTTTTCAGAAATTCTTCTTTCGTATAATTAGTATGAAAGATTTGCTTTCCACAATATTCTGAAGCTTGAAACAGAAGATTGCCTTTTAGTAAAACTGGGCGTACTTTAACCTTTATTATATCAGAATTCTTTGGTGGATTGCTAATCACCATATCAATAAAATCTATATTTAAGTTTTCACTGATTACTTTCAAAATACCTTGGTCCATATGCGTTTACCTTTCTAAATATGGTCATTTATTTACATTATTGTATTCTACCATATAAAAGTAAATATTCCTACTATTTTTATAACTTTCCTTTTTAATTACTATGCACGGTTCCTAGGTTATAGCATATATTGATAAATGAAAATGCACTTGTGTACTTAAGGAGGCTATAATGAGATATTCATTTTCTGAATTCTCACCTTATTCGAGACAAAATTATACCCAGTCAATTAAGCCTTTTGATGTTAAAAATACTTTTGAAACTCCAGAAAGAAAAGGTGTTCCAAACTACACCACGGTAATACCTGCCACAGCTGAAGTTGTTAGAATGGAAGAACCCCCTGAAACAACTCCTAATCCAGAGATGGAAAGGAGATGCCCGCCTACTATGCCCGGAGTAACCATGCCTGGCTCTACTCCTGCTGCTCCTACCACGCCTGCTATGCCTAGAACTATGCCGGGTACTGCTCCTACCGCTCCTACTCAGCCTGCACAGCCTAGAACTATGCCAGGTACTGCTCCTACTACCCCTGCACAGCCTAGAACTATGCCAGGCACTACTCCTACCGCTCCTACTCAGCCTGCACAGCCTAGAACTATGCCAGGTACTGCTCCTACTACCCCTGCACAGCCTAGAACTATGCCAGGCACTACTCCTACCGCTCCTACTCAGCCTGCACAGCCTAGAACTATGCCAGGTACTGCTCCTACTACCCCTACTCAGCCTAGAACTATGCCGGGTACTGCTCCTACCACCCCTGCTATGCCTAGAACTATGCCGGGTACTACTCCTACCGCTCCTACCCAGCCTGCACAGCCTAGAACTATGCCAGGTACTGCCCCTACTACCCCTACTCAGCCTAGAACCATGCCGGGCACTACTCCTACCGCTCCTACTCAGCCTATGCCTAGGACCATGCCAGGTACTACTCCTACCACTCCTGCTCAGCCTAGAACTATGCCGGGTACTGCTCCTACCGCTCCTACTCAGCCTGCACAGCCTAGAACTATGCCAGGTGCCACTCCTACTCAGCCTGGAACTATGCCGGGGATGACTATGCCGGGTACCACTATGCCCGGAATGACTATGCCTGGTACTACCATGCCAGGGATGACTATGCCTGGCACCACTATGCCTGTAACCCCAGGGCAACCTAGCACAGCTCCTTCTAGTCCGGGAAGAACTATGCCATTTCAGCCAACCCCACAAACTCCTTTCATGCCAAGAACCACTCCACCTGCTCAAACCCAGGAATATTATAATAATCCAATGGATCATTACTACATGGATAGTTACATGAACGGGTACAATGATTACGATGATGGGTATGATGACGGGTATGACGATATGATGATGCCTAGTATGAATATGAATTCTAATATTCCAATGGGCATTCCACTTATGCCCCTCTACGGTTATGACAATATGGAAGATGCGGATAAAGACTGGGATTACATGAGACAAATGTATCCTATGGCTGCTAAGCAGATACTTGGTGAAATCGAAGAAGAATGTGATAAATTAGAATACGATGGAAGCTGTATGTATGATGAATATCCAGACAGAGTTTATCTTAGTAGAATCGTAGATAAAGTATATGACAAGGTAAAACATCTGATTGATGATGATACCTTTGTTTCGCCTGAAAGTTTAAATAGCAGTGAAAATACAGAATATAGTACTGCTGAGACAATTCAATATACTCAATTTTTCCGAGATGAAAGGCGTGACGAAAGAGAACGCAGAGAATCTTCCAGAAGAAGGTTTAATTCAAGAGATTTAATAGAAATATTATTAATCAATGAAATGCTTCACCGCCGCAGACGTTTTAGAAGCAGAAGACGTTGGTTCTAATTATTTATATATTGTAATGTGATAAAAGGGGCTGTTGCAAAAGCTGTCTTTCTGAGAGCAAATTCAGTAAAGCTGTCATTCTGAGAGCGAATTCAGCGAAGCTGAATTATAAGCTCGAAGAATCTCATTTTAAAGCGAGATTCTTCGGGCTAAAGTTCTCAGAATTATAATGCTAAAAAGCATCACCATGAACGAAAGGGATTCTTCGCTACGCTCAGAATGACACTCTTTCATAGCAATAACACTCTTTCATAACAATGACATGCTTTTATAGCAATGACAAGGCTTTCCCAGGGTGAGACTAGCTAATATCCTCCACTTATTACCGGTGTTCCTAACAATATTTTGGTGCTATCTGTTTCCTCATCATAATGAATAGCAATATGAATATTTATCTTATTTCCTATTGAATTCACATATTCATCTAACAAACCACTATAAGCATATATGGTATATAAATCATCCTGCCTGTTTGCATAAGCTATCTTTCCTTGCAGATTAGTAACCATACCATTGGCAATTTCATTCATCTCATCCAATGTTAATTTCCCTTTATAATTACCATTTACCTGCATATTGGTCTGAATATTTTTTGCATTTAGATTTTTAAAAATATCCTTTATTAAATCTCGATAACCTAATAAACTATCCATATTTTCATAAATAGTAAGACGAGCTAGTATATAATGATTAATTTCTGCTATACCGTTTGAATTCTCCAGTTCAACACTTACCAATTTAATTAAGGTTTCCGCATTTTTATTCTTCTTTTCAATATAAACTTCACAGTCGTTACCTTTTCGATTGGTCACAACATCATCATTTACCTGAAGCCCAATCTCACTGGCTATATATAGAATCAGCTCTCTTCTATCAGCCTCGCTTAAATAGCCCTTTCCATAGTCAGCGGCTACCTCCAGTTCAAAGGAGGATACCTCCGGATTGGTGTTAATAAAAGCATCCAAAATATTATGATTAGGTCTTAGGAATGTATTAACAGCCAGCTGCATAATTACAGATATCCAAAGCACGCCTAAAATATATATGGTTAGTTTTGCTTTTTTCCCAACAATGAATTCTTTGAATGTATCATTTAGTTTTTTCATTATAATTACCTCCACATCATACTGCATAAATTACAGCGTATAAGATTGTTAGATTTCTTAGTTTTATTATTTCCATTATCTGAGAAACCTATACAGGAAGGTAATATAAAAACTGATGAGGCTGTTGCATAACAAGCCTCATCAGTTGGATTTTTTTCATAAAATTAGTTCTGTTTAGTCTTCTATTAATCCAATTCTCCTAATATGTCTGGCATCATTTGAAAATGGTGTATCAAGGAAGGTATCCACAATCATCAATGCCAGCCCTGGTCCAATTACTCTTGCACCCATTGCCAGAATATTTGCATCATTATGCTCCCTGGTAGCCTTGGCACTAAAACAATCATGACAAAGTGCAGCACGGATTCCTTTTACTTTATTTGCTGCAATGGAGATGCCAATTCCGGTACCACATATAAGAATACCAAATTCACATTCTTTACTTACAACTGCTTCTGCTACTTTCTTTGCAAATACAGGGTAATCACAAGAATCTTTTGTATAGGTTCCAAAATCTTTAAATTCTATATTTCTTTCTTGTAAATGTTTTATTACTTCTTGTTTTAATTCAAAACCACCATGGTCACATCCTAAAGCTATCATAATTTTCTCCATTCCTTTCACTTTGCTCAAGGCACAAACAAGTTTCACACTTCCAAACATGATGCCTCTTTGGGGCATCTCAAATAATGGATGAAGAAGTTCGCCATGAGAATTCCAATGGATTCTCATGGTGGAGTTCTTCCGAATGGAAGACATAGTCTTCCATTTGAGAAGTATTAGAGTTTCTTAGGCGGCGTCTTTTGACGCTTTAGAAATTCTTTTCACACTTGTTCCTCCTCGTTAAGTTTATAAACTGTTTTTTTTACTAAACGTGCCAGTTCTACATAGCACTCTTCATAGTCTAATAATGTACCGCCATAAGGGTCAGTTACATCACCAGTTTCTCCTACAAATTCTTTAATCGTATATACATTATCCGTATATTCAAATGTTTCTATTACACTTATTTTTTGTTTTTCTGTCATGGTTAATATCAAGGTATTTTCATCTATATCTGATTGCTTTAATGGCTTGGATATATGCCCTGCTAATTCTAAGTTATGACTTTTTAATACTATTTCAGCTTTAGGATTGGATGGTTCGGAGAATAATACCACTAATCCTCTGGATATAGCCTTAATGTCACTATTGGTTTCAAGACTGCGATATATGGTGGCTGCCATAGGGCTTCTACAAGTATTACCCGTACATACAAATATGACTTTTTCGTATTTAATCATGCTAACCTCGATTCTGGTGCTTTAGCGCCCCATTCCTTTCTTGGTTCAAGCTACTAAAGTTACATTTGCAAAGGTCTTTCGGTCAAACTCTATTTCTCTTATAGTGATTCTTCGCCTTTCAGGCTCAGAATGACATTGTTTTACCTTTTGGTCAAACCCTATTGCTCTTATAGTAAACCAGTATCATGAACCTTAATTATATGATATCCTGCTGCTTTTAATAGTCTATTCATAATTGCTTGTCCCAGTTGTTTGCTTTCAAAACTTTCGGTATAGATATATTCAGTACCTTCTGTATCAAATTCTCTTAGAATCTGAAATAATCCATGAGCGATGGTATCTTCATCTTTTCTGGTCCCTATACTTTTTACCAATCCTTGGGGATAACGTGAAAAGGTTTCGTCTGTAGCAATAATACCGACCTTAAAGCCTTTTGATAATTTTTCAGCTGCACACTCATTAATTCCTTGAATAACCGCCTCCATGGAACCTTCCAGTATGGTTAAATCACCCTTTGGTGCATAGTGCTTATATTTCATTCCTGGTGCTTTAGGTACAATATTGGCATCAGCTTTCTTAGCAAGTACCACCTTATCAAAATTCACAGTGCCAACTACTGCTTCTAACATAGAGGCTGTAATGTAACCAGGTCGAAGAATGGTTGGTACATCACCTGTCACATCCACAATGGTAGATTCCAATCCTATATCTACCATACCACCATCAATAATCATCTCAATTCTTCCATTCATATCCTCTATAACATGTTCTGCCATAGTTGGACTTGGCCTTCCGGATATGTTAGCACTAGGAGCTGCTATATAGACTCCCGACTTACGGATTAACTCATAAGCTATGGGATGGGATGGCATACGAATAGCCACTGTCTCTAATCCACCAGTCGTCTTATATGGAACAGCTTTGCTTTTTTTAAATATCATGGTCAAAGGTCCCGGCCAAAAAGCTTCTGCCAATTTTAATCCCATTTCAGGGCATTCCACCGTTAATTCTTCTAATGCAGCTATATTAGCAATATGAAGAATCAACGGATTATCAGAAGGTCTTCCTTTGGCTTCGTATATTTTCTTGGAAGCCTCCGGATTTAATCCGTCAGCACCTAATCCATATACGGTTTCTGTTGGAAAAGCAACTAATCCTCCTTTTTTAAGAATATCTGCTGCTTCCTTTAGTTCCTCTTCTTTAAAATTATTTTTATCTATTTTTATTATTTTCGTTTCCATTGTTACTCCATTCTTGGTATATCAAGCCATACAAATCAAAAACATTATAGCACTATATTTATTTATTTTCCATAATTAATTATGATTACGATTTATATAACTAAATATTCCAAGATGAATGGACCAGGCTAGTTTTTCCTGATAAGCTTCATCAAGTAACAGGGCTGTCTCCGCGTAATTAGATAGGAATCCACATTCTACAATAATGATAGGGCAACTGGATTTCTTTAATAAATAGTAATTATTATTTGCTTTAGCAACTCGTTTATTACCGTCTTTTAAAGTTTTCTTTAATTGTTCTTGCATGATTTCTGCGAATTTTTTGCCTTCTTCTGAACCGGCGTAATAGAATACTTGAGCTCCTTTTATACTTTCCTGGATAAAGCTGTTTTGATGGATACTAACAGTAACCACAGCATCATTGCTATTAATAATTTCCACCCTTTTTCTTAAATCTCCAGTTTTCTTACTGGAATCACTTTCTGAATAAAGTCCTCTGTCGTCTTCTCTTGTCATGATAACATTAATATCATTTTGTTCTAATATGGTTTTTAATTTTAGAGCAATACTTAAATTAATATCCTTTTCCAGAGAATTATTTAATCCAACTTTTCCAGGATCAAATCCGCCATGACCAGGATCTACAACTACGGTTAATTTTTTTATATTGCTTTCCTTTAACTTTGTTGGAGTATCCTGCATTACACCTATAGAAGGTTCTGCCAGCATATAGATGGATAAAGCAATCATAATTAAAAATAAAACGTTAAAATACTTTTTTATCTGTATTTTCTTTCGCTCCATATACTAATCTCATTTCCTATCATCATTATATTCTATGAAAGGAATGAAAGCCCTATGATTCTTGTTTTAATTTATATATTTTTGAATCACATTCCAAACAGATTCTTTTTCCAGACCCAGCTTCCAGCATGCTATTCCGGCTAAATCTGCTTTATCAATTAATTTTAGTTTTGCTTCAATGGATTCGTCTTCCTCCAGCCAGATTTTATAAGTAGCATCATCTTTTTGGTATTCACCATAATACTGTCCAGCCTCTTTATTCCATACCGGTTCCACATTATTATTTTTAAGAATTTCTATTCCGGAGGACATTCCTAATGCTTCTGAGCTTACCTTAACTGTCCCATTATCCTGAACTTCCTTCCAAAGTCTTGTATAAAATGGAACTCCCATAATAATTCTTTCTTTTGGAACCATTTCCAAAGTCCGATTAATAGCCCGCTCTACAAAGCCTATTGTGGAAACAGAGCCACTTACTTCTGAATTTCCATGATGTTCATCATAAGCCATTATAATGACATAGTCTGCAACAATACCTTGTTCTTCTCTATCATAATAAGCAGAATAATTAGCAGGTACATAATTGTCAATGGATAAAACGATACCATTATTTCTGCATTTTACAGATAACTCTCGAATAAATTGAATGAAGTATTTTCCTGCCTCTGCAGTAATTCTTTCAAAGTCAATATTGATACCATCTATATTGTATTTGATTGTTTCTGCAATTAGCTCGTTAATTAGCTTTTCCCGCCTTGAAGTATAAGACAGTACCTCAAGCATATTTACTTCTGGGTTAAAATCATCAACTAACGCCCATACTTCAATCCCCCTGGAATGAGCACGTTCCACGTAAGTTTCACTAGCTAGTGAACTTATGGAGCCTTCATTATTTATTACCTTAAACCAGGTAGGAGAAACTGTGGTTACACTCTTGGTTTTGTCAAGCAAAGTCAAAAGTCCACTGTTTGCATCCCTATTGGTAACCTGATGCCATACTAAATTAATAGTGCCTTCTTTGGTAATATGGCTATATTCAGGAGCAACATATTTACTTTCTATTTTTTCATAATTAGATTCCCTTAGATTCTTATTTTTTACATAACCAATGACACCATCTTCTGTCATAACCTTGCTAAATCCTTTTTTTACCACCTCGCTGGTATCTACATATAAAAGTTTGGCATCTTGTTCTAATTGTTTTAATATCTCACTTTTAATACTTGGTTCTACTCTTAATTGAGTTGGTTTTTTCACTGTTGTATATAAATAATCACCTGTTTTATAATTAATAACTACACGGTTAGGTTCTTCAAAAAACTCATAGTTCAAATCAGAATATTGCTTAATAAAATCAATGGACACATAAACTTGTTTCCCTTCTGTTTTCACAATTGGCTTGTCCATTTCCTTTTTGCTTTTATTGACGAAGTATTCTTTACTTCCAACCTCAGCTTTTATTATCTCCGTTGGAGTAGTATAACTTAATATATTTTCATTGCCATCCCAATGAAACCTTTTATTAAAGGTATTGATTACTGTATCATAATCTATATATATCTGACCATCTGCAAGAAGTCCCTTTTTTTCATAAACCTGATCCTGCAGTATAATCAATACTTCATTATCCTTTACTTTATAATATTCATCCAATGACATAACCTCTTTACTAGGTGTCAAAGTTTTAAAAATAGATGCAATAATTACAATAAATATTATTAATAAAGCAATACTGGTTCCGATAATTGCTTGCTTTGTCTTTCTCTCCATGGTTGTCCTCCTAATTTATACTCTCTTACATCTTCTCTTTATTATAGCATCTATTGTCCTTATCGTCATTACTTAAATCGACTTTTTTGTAATAAATACTACATATTAATTACAAAGGAAAAAGGGCATGTGCAATTTATTCTCCTTTAAAATAAAATTGCCAGCCCTAATTTTTTAAGTTAACTTGGTAAAAATATATCTAATCCCCATAGAACTTGTCTTATAATCTAAATGAATTCAAACTTTATTTAATACTAATTAACATAAAAATACATTGAAAACTTAATAAAAGACTAACATTAGTATTGAGGATACGTATTGTATAGCCTAATACAATATTTTTATATGCTACTATTACAAAATATTCTATGGGAATTCTATCATATGACTGTTGCAAAACTCAACAGCCTCTGATAGTTTTAATTCATTATTTCTTTAATCCTATAATTCGAATAACAGCAATAAATTGGCAATATACATATATATCTTACCGAGAGGTGCATGATAATATTCATAAAGTTACTTATTTGGAATAAGAAGGTCAGATTGTGATATGCTAAACCATTCTTTATATGTATATTACCAGTTAAAACTGCAGCTCTATTATATTAATTTCTGAAATAAATGAATGGTTTCGGCAGACAAAGAAAATGGATTCGGTTCATAGGGGACTCCAAAAAACTGCCTTTGAAATTCCTTTCCAACTTGTTTCATTTCCTTACTCTGACCAAATGGAATCATATACAGCCACTCATCACTTTGATTCATATGACAAGTTAGCTCTATAAATCTTTCCAGCTCTCGTTGTTTCCAAGGCGCTAAGCTGCTAACTACAAGTTTTCTGTCACAACGGAAGAATTCATGCTTATTCTTAATAAAATCCATTCCCAAATCTAATACTACGCAATCATAAGAATCTCCTATAATCTCAGCTAAATCTACAGGTCTTACACTTTTATAATAGGTAACCCGGTGAATTGTAAAGAAATTCTTTTCTCCTGTGCTTTCTTCCCCACGCATAGACTTTCCTTCATAGATATACTGCATATACTGTATATCTTTTTGCGGATAGCACTCGATATAAGCAATATTCTTCCCCAGCCATTCACTTAGATAATTGGCAAGCAGGATACTAAGATGGGTAACCCCTGATCCATGGTGGGTTCCTATTACTCCTATTACTAATTTTCCAGGTTGATTTCCTTTTCTGGATATTCTTTTTAGCAGGATAGGCGATTTCCTCATACGGTTCCTCCAGGTTAAAATATATATATAGTAAGCTTAGATTTTTTACCCTTACCTTTTAAGTAAGCCTAGTCAAATAACTGATTTAAGAATTGATTTAGGTTTTTAGTACTCTGCCACCTAAAGGGATCCGGTTCATATGGTATCCTGTAGCAAGGCAGCTTTCCCATATATTTTAGTATTTCACGAAACATGCTTCCGTCTACAAAATTAAGCAAATATTTTATATCTTCCTTTTCGTATACTAGCTTTAATGCCTTCTCTGTTTCTTCTAATTCCCACTCCTTTCCACCACAGACTAGTAATTTAATATCAGCATTTAGGAAATCCTCATAATTATCCTGATTTAATTTCCCATAGTCAAATACCTTAACCGGATATGCCTCTAATTGATATGGCAGGTCAATGTGGAAGTTTGGCAACATATAGCAATTATGCAGGAGATAAACTCCGTCTTTCATTTTGCTCTGCTTATATCTGTTTAATATAGTGGAAATGTGGTTAGAATCATTTTTCTCCATGTAAAGTGCTTTCATGGACTTTTTGGAATAGTAGGTGGTGATTATAATTCCAAGATGGGTTGTTCCAATCCGCTCTTGTGTGCCTGCGATTGCTATAATACTAGACTTTCTTGATTGATCCTTTGCTTTTGCATTTTTTTGATGCAAATCTAATAATTTCTGCTTTAATACGGATACATTAGAGTAACGAAACATAGGATAATACTGAAGACACTGTTTCATAATTCTTTGTAAAGGAGCAGAACAATTCCTTAGCATATCCTTAATACTCCACTTTTGTTCGGTAACATCATAACTTTTTCCTGTTACCATAAAATACATTAAAGTTCCTATTCCATATACATCCGTTCGTTCATCCGGTGTATGCCCACTATATAGTTCCGGAGCTGCAAAGCCTTTTGTACCCAGTGAATACTTGCGTTTACCTATTTCATTTTTTAAACTGGCAGCTCCAAAATCAATTAGCTTAACCTGGTTATTAGAAATAATAATATTATCTGGTTTTAAGTCTAAATACAGAATGGGATTGTGGATAGAATAAAGATATTGCATTAAATCGCAAAGTTGAATCGCAAATTGGATGATTACTTCTTCTGAAATGTGCTCAAACTGACTTTTTAGCACTTTTAAAGGTTGACCTTCTATGTATTCCTCAATAATATAAGAATATTCGCCGTCTTCCTCAAAATCAAAGATAATTGGAATACATGAGTGGCAAAGATTTTTTAGAATATGAGCTTCATTAAGCAATTGAGAATATAAAATATGATTCTTACGAATACGCTTAATGGCTCTTAGGGTGTTGAGTTTAGTATGTAAGCTTAGAAAAACATCTGCTGTTCCTCCATGCCCCAATACTTTTATGATTTGGTATTTATGAAACCATATCTGGTCTGTCATTCTCTCCTTTCCTTAGATAAGACCAAACTGCAAAAGAAAATGTTAAATCAAGTAAATCATATAAATATTATATCCAATTTACATTTTTTTCTCAACCTTTTTTTATACGGTGTTTTTACCAAACTTTTCTATCCCTCTTTGTTAATTTTTTTGATAAAAATATTGTGTCAATTTAAAAAGAATAACGTAAATTATTAATAAATCTTTCACAAATAATCATATTGACTTTAGTAAATATTTAAATTATACTTTGTTTACACAACATAGAATATCGAGTTATAGCTTATATATATGTTGAATCACCTTATTGTAAAATTTTTAGGCCAGCACATAGAAAAGGATGTGATTCTATGAAGATAGAAAAAATTAGCGATACTCAGATTCGTTGTACTTTAAGTAGAGATGATTTAATTGACAGAGAATTACGAATTAGTGAACTAGCTTATGGTAGTGAAAAAGCAAAGGCCTTGTTTCGAGATATGATGCAACAAGCAAATTATGAATTTGGTTTTGAAGCAGAGGATATTCCTTTGATGATTGAAGCTATTCCAGTTTCACCGGAATGCTTAGTTTTAGTCATAACCAAAGTGGAAGATCCAGATGAATTAGATACTAGGTTTTCAAAGTTTTCTCCTGATTCAGAAGATATGGAGGTATATGATGAAGACGAGGATGATGAGTCTTATGCTGATGAAATAATTAATTCTTATGGTCAATCAGATGATTATATGGAAGATTCTATAGACGATAACAAAGAAGATTTTATACCTCTAGCTGATGCACTATCTTTTAATAAAGAAGAAAGGGATTCAAAAGTTACTTCGGCTGAAAGCATTTCCTATCAGCCAAACTTATTAAAGATATTTACTTTCCGCACACTGAATGAAGTTATTCGATTATCAGGTGTCATTGGCAGCTTTTATACAGGTACCAATACCTTATATAAAAACCCCTCTACCTCCATGTATTATCTTGTTTTAAGCAGATCGGAACATTCGCCGGAAGAATTTAATAGGATTTGTAATATCATATTAGAATATGGAAAACAAGAACGATTTACTTACGCTAGTCCATATTATTATGAGGAACACTTTGAAACAATAGTAAAGAATAATGCAGTTCAAGTATTATCAAAGATGTAGTTTATTAAGTGAAACAAGGTTTATGCTATTTCATACAAAACCCCAACAGGGCGAAGAATCCCCAATCTAAAATGAGATTCTTCGCCCTGTTGCTGAATTTTGCCTATAGTAAAATAGGGTTATAAGATTATAACAGTCAAAAGTATGACTGTAATCTCATAACCCGTATCACACATATAATTAGTTCTTTGCAGCAAGATATTCATTGATAGCTGCTAATAAAGCATCTCCATCCATTCCATGAACCATAGCTGCTTCCTCTAAAGTTTCTCCTTGAGAAGATGGGCATCCTATACAGTGCATTCCGGAACCTAATAAAATAGGGATGATTCCTTGATCTACCATAATAATTTCACCGATTGTCATGTCTTTCGTTACTTGTGCCATATCGATTACCTCCTAATTTTTATATGAAAACTATAAATAATTTGCTAAATTGCTACTTCATTATAAGCTATGTTCTAGTGCCAGTCAATAAGAATTCATATAGGATAATTAAGTTTTTATAAAATATTATCTTTTACTTGTATTATTGGGCTTAATGTATTAAAATAAGTACGGAATAAAAATAGAGGAGGATTTTAATCATGGCATATAAAATTGGTGAAGAATGTATTAGCTGTGGAGCTTGCGCTGGCGAATGCCCAGTAGGAGCAATCTCTGAAGGTGCAAACCATTACGAAATTGATCCAGATGCTTGCATAGATTGTGGAACATGCGAAGCAACATGTCCTACAGGTGCTATCGAAGCTTAATATATTCAAAAAGCAGGGGCTGCTTTATAATAAGTGTACATACCAGATTATTGTTTTACAATGCAATCTAGAGATTCGGCTTATTATATCGTAGCTCCTCTTTACTTTATATATAATATGATTGGTATATTATTGGTGGTGTAATTAATTTTTTTGTCCTCGCTTTTTAACCTATTCCAGAGGCCGGGTGTGGGCAGAACCCACAAATCCTTATAAATAAATGTTTCTCGGCATTGTGACCTATTCAGAATATTGTATGAAATTATAGGGAAAAACGCAGAAATATTTACACTCTCATATTATTTCATATACTTTTTCATTAATTTTCTCATGTACTTTACATATATTTTCTCTTGTTTTTTACTAATATGTTTTTTCTTATTTTTTCAAATATTTTTTCTTACTTTTTCTAATATATTTTCTCTTGCTTATTCTAATATATTTTCTCTTGCTTATTCTAATATATTTTCTCTTGCTTATTCTAATATATTTTTTCTTGCTTATTCTAATATATTTTTTCTTGCTTATTCTAATATATTTTTTCTCATTTTTTCAAATATCTTTCTTAAGTTTTCCAATGTCATAAATAGAATAAATTCTTAAACTACTATTATTTCTTTTAAGGTGCTGATATAAACATATTTGTAAAACTTACTTTAAAATTTAAATAGACTTTTTTTCTTCCTTTTTTTACCTCTGGCAGCTGCATACTCAGCTCGTCCATATTGAATATCCCTTAAGGTTTTGTCAAATTGTTTAAATCGTTCTTCTTCTCGTTCTTCCTTTATCCTTAGTAAATAATCCATTTCTTTAATCACATTATTGGTAACTGCGTCGCTAACGGTTTCTGACAATGCTTCATTGTTATCCCTAAGTACTTCCGTCATCATGTTGCTCATAATAACCTTAAATTGCTCCAGCTTTTCTAAGGACCTTGCCATCATAGTTTCATCATTTTCTTTACCTGCATCTTGAATAGTAAGTGAGGTTAAGTTAAGACCTTCGCTGATACCCTCCATGTACTTTTTGTCCCATTCTTGCTGTACTTTTTCAACTTCATTGGTATCTAGATTTCTTAGCTTCATTATTTCCGGAAGAAGCATTTTAATCGCCCGTAACTGATATCCTTTCTCCTTTAATACCTTTACAGCTTTTAAAATGTCTATGTCCTCCTGTCGATAGTACCTGTGTCCCATCTCATTCCTTGGTATATGTATTTCCAGCTCCTCTTCCCAATATCTTAACGTATGTTGCTCTACATCTAATTGTTTTGAGGCATCTGATATAATGTATCGGATTTCTCCCATAAGTCTTCCTCCTCTTCTATTTTTTTACATTGCTTTTATTATAACACAGCCTCATTGCATTTCAATACACTTCACAAACTTTCTTAAGAAACTTGTCGACACCGTTATCCAAGAGCTTGTCCCACTCATCACAGGTGGACAAAATCTTGCAGCATAAAACATAAAATTCAAAATAGAGAATAATAAAAATTTATCGCATTAACTAACGTATGTACGCTTTGCCCAATATAGGTTATTCAGACCTTAGAGAGTAGGCATGGGATATATTTCTTGTTCCGTTGAAAAATTCGATGGTTCTAATACGATAGTAATCGCTTAAAACATATATAAAAATTGCGAACTCCTCGGCTTCGCCACGTAAATAATAGGTGCAAGCACCTATTATTCAACACCACAATTTTTATATATTAGCGCGATTCCTATCGTATAAGAACCATAACGAATTTTTCAAAGTCACTAGAAATATATCCCATGTCTACTCTCTAAGGTCAATTTAGATTTATGAGGGCAAAGCTGTGTATTGAAATAAGGGAATACTTTTTTAGAATTTAGCGAGACTTGATAATATTAATATCTTTTAGTATTTTTTTCAGCTATTAGACTAGTATCTTAAATAACTTTGATGGATAATAATAGATACAGTCTGGATATCTACGCTCGAACTGTGCCTAAAATATTCCCCCTCTATATAGTCTAATTAGTACTTCCAACTGGGAAAGTAGATTCTTAAAAAATATTTCAAGCTAAGTAACAAAAATAATCACAAATGGAATACTTTACCCTAGGGTTGTGTAAAGAAGGGGTATCCTATATTAGAATAATGACTTTTAGAAATGTCATCATGCATTAATATATCAAAATTTATAGAATCTATATTTATATGTATTTAGCATCAAGGATGGAAAATAGAAACTATTTTAATTAACTCAATATATTCGATAAAATCTAACATAGATAGCTTGTTTAAAATAACTTCTTTTAGTATAATAAAGCCTTACTTCTAGAAATTAGGTCATTATATAAACAGCTTTGCCTCACAACATAAATTGAACTCAGAAAGTGTGAATTGGGTTTTCGTAATGACTAACAATAAATTAAATTGGGATAACGTGGTGTATATGATTGATTTTGCGTAGTCCGGCCGAGAAGGCTGTTTATGGCCGACTAGAGACTCAGTGACACGCATCGCCCTCCGCGGTGTGGGTCATACGCTTTGAGGCTCTACCAAGGCCATGCCGCACGAGGGAAAGGTAGCAAAATTAATCATATACACCACGTTATCCTACAAAGCATAAATTGTGTCATTACAAAAATCCAATTCACACTTACTGAGTTCTTAACAAACTGCAAGGCAAAGCGTCCTTATTTAATAAGCTAACTTTTAATTACTCTGTCTCTCCAAATTTGCAAACTTAGTGTACTGTGACAACCAAGCCAATTTAACAGTTCCCGTAGGACCATTTCTTTGCTTGCCTATGATAATCTCAGATATTCCGGCTTCTTCTGAATCGTGATTATAATAATCATCACGGTAAATAAACATAACAACGTCGGCATCCTGCTCGATGGCGCCGGATTCACGAAGGTCAGAAAGCATAGGCCTTTTATCAGGCCTTTGTTCAACTGCACGGCTTAACTGGGATAATGCAATAACTGGAGCATTGATTTCCCTTGCTAATGCTTTTAAGGAACGTGAAATTTCTGAAATTTCCTGTTGTCTTGACTCGGATTTCTTACTGCCTGACATTAACTGCAAGTAGTCAATGATTACCAGCCCAAGATTATGTTCTAGTTTGAACTTTCTGCATTTGGATCGAAGTTCGCCAACGGATATACTTGATGTATCATCTATAATAAGGTTTGAATTACCAATTGTTCTAGCACTTTCCACCAGTTTCAGCCATTCTTCATCAGATAAGTCACCACTTCGAATTGCCTGAGAATCTACTTTTGAATGCATGGATAGAATACGTTTTACTAATTGGTCCTTTGACATTTCCAAACTAAATATAGCAGTTGTAACATTGCTTCTTAAAGCTACATGCTCTGCAATATTTAATGCAAATGCTGTTTTACCCATAGATGGTCTGGCAGCTATCAGTATTAAGTCAGAAGGCTGTAAACCGGCTGTTTTATAATCCAAATCATAAAAGCCGGTTGCAATACCAGTTACACTTCCTTTATTCTTTGCTGCCGCTTCAATGCTTTCTAGGGAATGAAACACTACGTCCTTAATACTTACAAAGTCACCAGTATTTCGTTTTTGTAAGATATCAAATACCTTTTTCTCTGTTTCTTCCAATATATTTTCTACCTTATCTTTATCTAGGTAACATTGATTGGTAATTCCTTCTGTCACTTTTATAAGCTGTCTTAAGGTAGATTTTTCTTTCACAATGGAAGCATAATGCTTTACATTTGCTGAAGTTGGTACGGCTGTTATCAAATCCCTGATAAATTCAAGGCTGCATATCTCTGGTGGAACATCTTTTTCTTTTAATTTGTTGGAAAGAGTAATTAAATCAACCGGCTTACCCTCATTAAAGAGCTCAATCATAGCATCATATAAAACACTATATCTTTGCTCATAAAAGTCTTCCCCAGTTACTATTTCTGAAGCTGTAATTATCGCATCTTTATCCATAATCATAGAGCCAATGACTGATTGTTCCGCTTCCGAGCTGTGGGGAAGAACTTTTTTTATAAATGCCTCATCCATTTCCCTTTCCTCCTAAATCTAACTAATACACAGTAACACAATTACTTAATACAGTTCGCCTACTTTTATTGTTCATCTACTTTTACTTTAAGTTCTGCTGTTACTTGTGGGTGAAGTTTTATAGAAACTGTATGAATACCGATTGTTTTTATTGGCTCAGGTAACTGTAATTTCTTTTTATCAATGTCTAAACCATGCTGGTCTTTTAAAACGCTGGAAATTTCCTTAGAGGATATGGAGCCAAAAGTTTTTCCACCTTCACCAGTTTTGATATACATGCTCACTGTAATACTTTCTATTTCTTTAGCTAAAGCCTTTGCTTCATCTAATATTTCTTTTTGTCTTTTTTCTTCTGCTGCTTTTTGTAATTTTAAATCATTAAGGTTCTTTGAAGTTGCTTCTAAACCTAATTTCCTAGGCATGATAAAGTTTCTGGCATATCCATCACTTACATTTACTAAGTCACCCTTTTTACCTAATGATTTTACGTCTTGTGTTAATATAATTTGCATATGTCAATTCTCCTTTATTTATAATTTTAGCTATTATTGTTTTATCAAATACATATATTATCTGTTATAAATCTCCTTCTTTGCTCATAGTAGCCAATGTTGTCTTTACATTATGAATAGCATCTTCTAAGGTACAATCTGTAAATTGAGCACCGGCAACGCTCATGTGCCCGCCACCGCCCAGCTTTTCCATAATAATCTGAACATTAACCTCATCAATGGAACGTGCGCTTACATAAATCTTACCATTGAAATCAGTAAAGACAAAAGATGCCTTAACATTCGTAATATTTAATAATTCATTTGCAACTTGGGCTGCTAGTATGGTAGGGCTGCTAATTCCTTCACTAGAGCATATTGTAATTGCATAATGGTCTAAGTATATTTCAGTAGCAGTAATGGCTTCTGCTTTTGTCCTGTATTCGTCCATGTCACTTCTAAAAGATTTACGAATACGTGTTACATCGGCACCATTTCTCCTTAAAAATGCAGCTGCTTCAAAGGTTCTTACACCTGTTTTGGTTAAGAAGTTATTGGTATCAATCATGATACCGGCATACATGGCATCTGCTTCTGCCTGTCTTAGTTTTAAACCTTCTCCTATATACTGCAAGATTTCTGCTACCAGTTCACAGGATGAAGAAGCATAGGGTTCAATATAGGATAACGCTGCATTTTCAACGTTTTCACCAGATTGACGATGATGGTCTAAGATTACCACTGTTTTTGTTAGCTCCAATAGTTCCTGGCATTCCGTGTAGCTTGGTCTATTTACGTCGACAATTACTAATAAAGTATTGTTATCCACAATTTGAAGAGCCTGATCACTTTTTATAAACAAATCTTCATCATAGTCTGGATTATTGATAAAGCGTTTCATAATAGGTCTTACAGAGGTGGTAACCTCATTGATTACGATATGAGCTTTCTTACTAAGGGTCTTTGCGATTCGGTAGACACCTATGGCTGCACCAAATGAGTCAACATCTGCAATAGAATGCCCCATAATTACAACCTTGTCTTTACCTTCTACGAATTCTTTCAGGGCGTGTGCCTTTACTCTTGCTTTTACCCTGGTATTTTTCTCTATCTGAACGCTCTTGCCTCCGTAGTATAGTAGTCTTTCCTTATCTTTGATAACTGCCTGGTCTCCGCCTCTGCCTAGTGCCAAGTCCATGGCAGCACGGGCATATTCATAGCCTGTAACATAAGAATCCGTATTTACACCTAGTCCCATACTTATGGTAACAGACATTTCATTACCTATATTAACGGCACGAACTTCCTCTAATATATTGAACTTATTGGCTTGGAGCTGTGCCAAATACTTTTGTTTAAACATAAAAATGTATTTATCTTTTTCTAATTTCTTAATAATTGCATCTATGCCCTGCATATATTTATTAATTTTACGGTCAATTAATGCGATTAATAAAGAACGTCTTACTTCATCAATGCTTTCTAATGCTTCTTCATAATTATCAATATAAAGTAAGCCGATAACTAACTTTTGTTCTGTTTTTTCTCTTGTTAATGTGGTTATTTCCGTTTCATCATAAAGATATATAGCGATTAAGCTGTTCGTATCATTTAGTACAGAATCTTCATCTTGGAAAACCCAGCTTTCATCTTCTGTAAAATCAGGTGCAACAATTCTTCGTAATACAGCTTTATATGTTTTTTCATTCCTTACTATTTTTACTGTTTGGTCCTGCATGTTCTTTGGCAGCACGGAATCCTTTATCTCAGGAAATATACTGGAAACTGGTTTTTGCGCTAGCTTCTGATTTCCAATAATATCTTGAAATTCGCCGTTGCCCCAAAGCACTTTTCCCTCTTTATCCATAATTGCATAAGGAAGTGCCATTTCTTTTAATAGTTGTTTTTGTACTTGCCCATAATCTGCAGCAAATCGTACTAATTCACCGGTTATTGTGGATCTCTTTAGTAATAGCACAGCAGAAATGGCAATATAGAAAAGTACAAAACCAAGCATCAGTATGCCAGCTTCACTATTCACCATATATATGGCGATATTCATAAAGACTAATAATAGTGATAATATAATTGGCCAGCTTAAATATATCCTTAATGCCCCTTTAGCATTTATCCTTTTTTTCATACTACCTCTTTTCTATGTATCGGGTTGATACATTCAGACTTATTTCTGAAAATATATTGTAAATATAAGGTAAGCAGCATATCAATTAATTGGTATTCAGATTACGGTTATTAATTTTGGGGATAAAAAAACCTACTATCCCATTAAAACATTTATTGTGATGTACATTATACCATTTATATCGTTTAAATCAAAGTATTTTTTCTTTATCGGTAAATGGATATGTGTTTTATGAATAGGCTGTATTTTCCGATTACATAATATTAAGGCGAAGAATCTCCCTTTTATACAGGAGAATCTTCGCCTTAAAATTATAAATGATTATTTTATTTCTGCTGGTTGTCCGCACTCAGATGCTTCACCTTTTAAGATATCCAGCCCATGACCTAACCCGTCAATAATAACTTCCAGATTTTCTTTTACTCCCTTAGGACTTCCGGGAAGGTTGATAATTAAAGTACCTTTCCGAATGGCTGCAATACCACGGCTTAACATGGCACGTTTTGTAATCTGAAGGCTGTAATAACGCATGGCCTCCCCTATGCCAGGAACCAGTCGTTCTGCAACTGCAAGGGTAGCCTCTGGGGTTATATCTCTTTTTGAGAATCCAGTACCTCCGGTTGTTAGAAGTAAATCCACTTTATAATTATCGCACCAGTCTATCATTTTCTGCTCCAGCTGGTGCTGTTCATCCGGCAATATCTCATATTCTGATACTTGCCAGCCTTGTTTTTCAACAATTTCACGTATAACACCACTGCTGGTGTCCACACGTTGCCCAACAGAACCTTTATCACTAGCTGTAATGATACCAACTCGAACCATTTTGTTGCTTCCCTTCCATCTATATATTTTCTTTATTTACACTTTGTAAGATTATTCTTTTGGTCCTTTAGAGAGAATAACCATTTCATCTCCTTCAGAAATAGTTCCCCCGTGTTTTACTATTGAAAACACACCTTCTCTAGGCATAATGCAATCGCCAACTCTCTTATAAATCTCACAGTGAGAATGGCACTCTTTTCCGATTTGAGTCATTTCCAAAATAACATCATTACATTGAAATACAGTTCCGATAGGAAGGTTCTTAAAATCAAATCCGTCAACAATCAAATTCTCGCCAAATGCACCAGCTTCAACCTTAGCACCACGCTGATTAAATGCATCTATTTTTTCTTTTGATATTAAACTAACCTGTCTGTGCCAGTTACCTGCATGAGCATCTTTTTCTATACCATAATTCTCAATAAACGCAGCACTATGTACGTTTACTTTTTGAGTACCTTTTTTTTCACTAATACAAACTGCTATAACTTTTCCCATGTATAATCATGCTCCTTTCATAAGGGCTGTTGCAAAATAAAAAATGTCATTCTGAGAGCAAATTCAGCTTGCTGAATTATGCTCGAAGAATCTCACTTTAATATGGGATTCTTCGCCTTGCAGGCTCAGAATGACAGCCTTTGCAACAACCTCTTGCCCGCTTGTTCTAATACACTGCTTGTTCTAAATACACTGCTTGTTCTAATACACTACTTGTTCTAATACATTATTTATCCGCCTATTTGAGACATTCTGCGGCTTTCCAGTTCCTCGCCTGTAATTTGACTAATATCTTTTTGGATATCCGATAAATTATCCGACTCTTTCCCTCTATTCATAATTTCTTTAAAATGATGTTCCTTAGGTTTATGGGAAATAGCTTCCAAAATAGTCCCTATAAGTTCCTCATCACCAATCCCATGTCTCATTAATGATTTTAAATCTGTACCATTAGAATATTGGAGACAATTTTTTAAATATCCTTCTGAGGTGAGGCGAACACGATTACAGGAATCGCAGAATTGATGACTTACTGCACTAATAAATCCTATTTTCCCTTGAAATCCATCCAAACTGTAATAATGGCAAGGACCATTTCCAAGAGGGGCTTTATAAGGTGTAAGGGTTCCATACTCCTTCTCAATAATTGCCTTGATATCCTCCTCTGTAAAACCTTTTAAATCTTTACCCAGTCCAATGGGCATAACTTCAATAAATCTTACATGAAGCTTTTGGTCTTTTGCAAGGGAAACCATGGATAATATGTTGTTCTCCTTATAATCTTCTCTTAATGGAACACAGTTTATTTTTAATGCCACATTCGTATACTTAAGAGTTTTCTTGATTCCCTCCAAAACCTGATTCAGTTTTGGAAATCTTGTTAGTTGTTGAAACTGGTCCGGGTCAAGGGTATCAAGGCTAACATTTACAGCATCTATACCTGCCTTGGCCAGGTCTTCTATTTGTTCAGCAAGTAAGATACCATTGGTGGTAAGAGTAACATTTTCTATTCCAGGGATACTCTTAATCTCCTTAACCAAATAGGGTAGATTTTTACGAACCAAAGGTTCTCCTCCTGTTAATTTTACTTTACTGACGCCTAAACTGGCAAAACACTTACAGAGACGAATAATTTCTTCATAAGTTAATATATTTTCATGTGGTATGAATTCCATACCCTCCTTAGGCATGCAATAAATACACCTTAGATTACATCTATCTGTTATGGATATACGAATATAATCAATGACTCTGTTATAATCATCTACCACTTAATCGCCTCCTTCCCTTTATTAAAAGCAGGTATCTATCTTTCTTTTTCAGATTTTAAGTCTCAATAATAATATTTAATTTTCATTATTGCGATTATTGATATAGTTACCGCTTTTTCCTCCTGTTTTTTGAACAAGATGAATCTCTGTCATTTCCATTGATTTATCAATGGCTTTACACATATCGTAAATGGTCAGCAAGGCAATATGAACACCAGTTAGTGCTTCCATTTCTACGCCTGTTTTTCCTTCCACTTTAACGGTACTTATTGCAGTAATGGCATTGTTTTTTTGATCTACTTCAAAGTCAATACTGCATTTTTGTATCATAAGAGGATGACACATAGGTATTAATTCCCAGGTGCGTTTAACAGCCATAATTCCTGCGACTCTTGCCACTCCAAGAACATCGCCTTTCTTGACCTCTTTATTCACAATAGCATTCATAACTGCAGCATTTACCAGAATCTTGCCTTTTGCTATGGCTGTTCTGGATGTATCCGGTTTACCAGATACATCAACCATGATTGCATTCCCATCCCCATCAAAATGATTTAATTTATTTTCCATAGGTACTCCTTTGGTACTGTGTTTTACATGTTTTCCAATTTTATTATAATAAAAGAATTTCGACCTCATCACCCTTATGTAATTCATCGCTGCCTGCCGGTATGTCAATCAGGCAGTTACAGCCTGCCATAGATGCCAGCATGCCGGATGAATGTTTTGCAGCAGGAGGTACAGATACCTTTCCATCTTCGGCTTTGCCACGTATAAATCTTCTGCCTTTACTTATCTTAATAAAATCATCTTCTAAAATAACTTTTTTTCTCTTTGTATATAAAGATTCATCCATACCTGCCTTAGCAATGTATGGTCTTACTAATAATTCAAACGTAGTTGCTGCTGCAAATGGATTACCGGATAAATGAAACATAGGCTTGCCTTCATAGATAGCGAACATTGCAGGAGTACCTGGTTTTAAGTTTACTTTCCAGAAAAGTCTTTTTGCCCCAAGTATAGGCAATACTTCATGGAATATGTCTTTATCTCCTACGGATACTCCACCTGTGGTTACAACAAAATCCACACTTTTACAACTCATCTTTATTGCCTCTGCAACTTTAACCGGATCATCAGAAACATGTTTAGCAATAATTGGCGTAATTCCAAACTCACAAAGTCTTGCATATATCATTAATAGATTAGAGTCGTATATTTTCCCGGGTGTTAATTCTGTTCCTGGAGGTACCAATTCGTCACCGGTTGCAAATACTGCAACTCTTAATTTATCATATACTTTTATTTGGTCAAATCCTAAGGATGAAAGAATACCTTGTTCGATGTAAGTTAACTTTACACCCTTTTGCAATAGTAAGGTATCCTTCTTTACATCTTCCCCTTTAAAGCAAAAGTTTTCATTATGCTTTAATTCTTTATCGACCAGTATACATGTTTTTTCATCACTTGGAACTTCCTCTATATCTTCCAAGCGAATGACACAATCGGCTCCATCAGGTATTGGTGCTCCTGTCATAATTCTAACAGCTTCTCCTTGTTTCACTGTCTTATTACAATATCCACCTGCATAAACCGTATCGATTACCTGTATGCTCTTTGGCGCCGCCTTGGATGCACCCGTTAAATCTTCGGAACGAAGAGCAAAGCCATCTAAAGGAGAACGATGAAAAGGAGGATTATCAAAAGGTGCATATATCTCTTCCGCTAATATTCGCCCGTTAGCCTCTTTAGTAAAAATAAGCTGTGTTCTTTCCATCTCATCTACACTATTTAATATAATTTCAACTGCCTGTTCCAATTCAATTCCGATTTGTTCCATGTTTACACGCCCTTCCCGAAGCCACATTCAGGGAAGGTGCAGACCTTACAGCTAAGACATAGTCCGCCATGTCCTAATCTGATCAAATCCTTTTTCTTTATTTTCAAACCTGCTGCTACTCTTGGAAGTACCAAGTCAAAGATGGTTGCCTTTGCGTACATAACACATCCTGGCAGCCCCATAATTGGTGTTCCGTCATCAAAGTATCCCATTAAAAACATTGCCCCCGGTAATACCGGCGCACCATAGGAAATAATACCGGCTCCACTTGCCTTGATTGCACCAGGGGTACGATCGTCAGGGTCTACGCTCATTCCGCCAGTGCAAACAATCAAGTCCACACCTTTTTCCTTTAATTCTTTAATTGCCTTCTCAATGTTATCCATTTCGTCATTTACCGTAATGTGTTCCACTGCATCTATGTTATATTGGGATAATTTATTCACAACAACAGGGGTAAAAGTATCCTTGATACGTCCGTAAAACACTTCACTTCCTGTAGTTACAATACCTGCTTTTCTCTTTGGATATGGTAACAGTCTTAATAAAGGTTCTGGTCCTGCAACTTCCTTAACTTCATCCATTTTTTCTTTTTCTATTACTAAAGGAATAATTCTGGTTCCTGCTAATTTATCACCTTTTTTTACTGGATAGTTGGTATGCCTTGTTGCTATCATCATATTATCGATGGAATTAATGGCTTCCAGTCTATCCACATCAACTATAAATAAGCCATCACAACCAGCAAATAGCTCAATTTTTCCCTCTTTCGTTTCCGAACGGGTCATATTATCATTTTTACAAATATCATATAAAATTTCTGCTGCTTCATCTTCATGCAGCAGATTAGCATCTTTTTCCCATACATAAAGATGTTCCTTACCTATAGACAATAAAACCGGTATATCTTCTTCTTTTACTATATGCCCTTTGTGAAATGCTACACCTTTCTCTACATCTTTTACAATTCTTGTAATATCATGACATAGGACATGACCTACTGCATCAACGGTATTGATTAATTTCATACTTGTACTTTCCTTTCCTTAATAGACTACAAATAAGAAAAACTGCCTTCTCTTTTAGGAAAAGGCAGTATAAAGACAAGAGTCTGCTCCTGCAGCCTCTGTCTAAATACTCCTTTTCAAACACGGAAGGCTGAGGCGTTTCCACTTCAACCCTAAAGCAAATTCTTTGCTTAGGCGAAGCATCCTAGAATTTTCCTTAGATGCTTTTGCTCGGAGCTTATTATTTAATTAAATTCATTAATAATTAGTCTATGAAATCATCCTCATGTGCTAATGCCTTGGCATACTTTGGTGTTAGAAATTTAGTAGAGAATAGAAAGTCAACATTTTTGTTATTGGTAAACCGTTCTATATCACTATTTTCTTCTTTACCGGAAAGAACAGCATAAGCCCTTTCAATCTGAGGCCTAGTTACATAATAAGGATGTTGTTCAAAGTAGGTGATAGGAGTTGGTGCTGGATAAGTCTTACTATTAAATCGTACCATATTTACTATGGTAGTTACCAAATCTTTATCTTCTACTAATGATGCTATCATAGCATAATTATCGCTCATATTCAACTGAGAATAATAATATTTATCCTTCTGGCCTTCCTTATATGCAATGTCTTCACAGGCTTCATCCTTCTTCATTTCCATAAGAATTCGATCTACCTCTTCTATCTCTTCCTTTAAAGAAGCATATTTGGTTAGATTACCGGCAGCTGAACGAAGACGTATATACTCTGCCAGCTTCATTGCTTCTGTCATTTCTTCCTGTTCAGCTTGATTTTGGTCTTCAGGTTCTACAAGATCTGCAAACTCATCTTCTGCATCAGGTAAGGTGGAAAGGTATTCCAGCAAATCAGGCTTTTCCGAAGTTTTATTTAAAACTTTCTCTTCATTATCTATTGCTTTAGAATTTAGATTGCCATCCTTTACTGAAGTTTTGTTTCCTTCTGTATCCTGAGTTATTTCTTCTGAAATATTACTTGTATCTTCATTGATTTCTTCTATCTTTACAAAACCCGGTTTCTTTCTTCCAAATAACATGCTAAAACCTCTTTCTATGTACCAGCTTGCATATCAAAGCTGGTACTATAAATAAATTATTGAACTAAGTATATATTATTTCCTGCTTATCTTGGTAGGATTCCCCTAGCTTCCAAATCATCTGCCATGCCTGTTAAACCAAATTTCTCAAGAGTTTTTCTTGTAGGAATACCGGTTTTAACATCCCAGCCCATTTCTTCATAGAAATAGTCCTTTGCAGTTTCCATATCGTCACGGTCCATTTTATAAGTTCCTTCTTCAAATGGTTTGAAATCAGGATCTTGATCAAATACCCAGTCAGGAATAGCATCATGTGTATCACGTAAACTAGTGTCTCCAAAGGCAATATTAAAGGATATTGCTGTCATAACACGAAGCATTTGAGATATACGTTCCGCTGCAAATTCAAGGCTTTCTCTTGTATAATTTACACCAGTTACAGCTGTCATAAAGTCAGCTTCCAAGTTTAAATCACCAACATAATTTCTCTTCTTGGACGGTGATTGTGTCATTGGCCACATCCAGTTACATACCGTTGCACTATCATGTAATTGCTTACCGTTAAATGCCCATTTCGCTACTTTGGCTTTGTTACGATTCATAGGAGTATAAGCTTTCTTATTATCATAGCAGCCTTTGCCAAAGAAACCTTCCATAGTAGCTTTGGTGACTTCATAAGGAGCACCTGAATTTTCAACATTTGTTAAATGATGAATCATACAGTCACGGTTGTACATTAAGTTGAATAATAAACCGATTTGACCGGAGTCCTCATTGGCATGATGTTTTGGATATCCATTATAGGTAATATTGGTATTATTCGGATTCACATTATCAAAATATTCTTTTCCTAAATTCCATTTTTCAACCATGGCAAGAGTACCTTCTCCAAGAGTTGCAAGTTCACCTTCCTTGTAAGCAATCCGGCGAATGATTTCTACAGCCCAGCGAGGGTCACCGTTCTTTTCCCATTTCCAAGGCAGACTATCGTATTCATCTTTAGGAAGTACTTCCTTAATCTTACCGGATACGCATAACCAGTTAAAATCTCTATAAAGGTTGGCATAGTTGCACCATAATCCCATATCATCCAGGGCATGGGAAGTAGCACCGCTCATGACTAGATTTGCATCACCTTCATATTCAAAATCCTTAATTCCGCTTGGATAAAACATGAATCCATAAAGGATAGGAACACAAGTATTGGATACATGAACCGGAAGGTCAAAATCTGCAAGGGGATCCATTTCATATTGAGTGTAACAACGAATTGGACAAGAAGTACATCCGCCTTGTTTTACAATGTAATTTGCTGCAACATCTCCATGGTCAAATACACCTTTTAAGGTACGATATGCAATCTTATTAATATCACCACATGGTTGTTCACCCATGTCGATAGGACCGCCTTCTGCTTTCTTCCACTGACGGCCAGGAGCACCTGACCAACGGTTCTTGCCACCTACTGCAGAATATTCTGCCCAGCTTTGTGGAACTGCAGGAACGTTATGATTGTTATTAGCACCAATCAGGTCTTTTAACATATAGTTATTTAAATCAAACAATTTTTTTGGATCTGCTATTTTTACTGAACCAGTTCCACGTACTGCGATACCTTTTAGTTTCTTACTTCCCATAACGGCACCAACTCCGCCACCCCCTGAGTTACCAAAGGAAGTATTAAGGGTAGAATAATTAACCAGATTTTCACCTGCTGGTCCGATTGATGCTGTTTCAAACTCACGGCCAGTTTCTTCGGTAAGAATTCTATTGGCTTCGAAGGTTCCTTTTCCCCAGATATGAGATGCATTTTCTATGGTTACATTATCATCATCTATCTTAAGGTATACTGGAGCAGAAGATTTACCTTCTATTATAACAGCGTCATAACCTGCAAATTTAATACGAGCTCCTATATGTCCACCCATATGTGCATCGATAATGGAATTTCCTTTTGACCAGGGTGATAGGAAAGAAATATTCATTCTTCCTGAACATGGTACGCTGGAACCAGTTAATGGTCCTACTCCCATTACTAATTTAGATGCTTCGTCATATGGTTTCGTTGTTAAAGGTACTTCATCATACATAATGCGATAGCCCATACCCATGCCACCGATATAATCTTGATATTTTGTTGAGTCTTCTGTTGTAATATTTCCTGTCGTTAAGTTAACACGAAGGATTTTTCCAGCCCATCCGTATGTTGCCATATCTTGCCCCTCCTTATACTATAGCTTGTGCTGCTGCGGTTACTTCATCCCAAGGAATAATAGCTAAAGCGCCACTAGGACATCCTGCTGCGCAAGCACCACATGCAATACATTTACTTGATTTCTTTGTTTCCGGATTAACTGCTGGCATATGCCATGGACAAGCTTCTACGCAAGCACCACAGCCAACACATTTGGATTCGTCTACAACCCTGATACCCTGACCATTGGCAGAGATAGCCTTTTGAGGACATGCATTTCCACAGGCAGGTTCTTTACATTGACGGCAGGTATCCGGGTAATATGTAAAATTACCATTGTACATTCCATCTTTTCCATGAATATGTAGGTTACGGCTTACTTTAACTCTTGAAATGTAAGTAGAGATTACTCCGTCGTTTGCTAATGTACAGTTATTCTCACATCTTTCACATCCGGTACATTTTGCAGTGTTTACTACTAATAGGCCTTGTGGAAGTGCCCAAGTTGCCACTTGTTCGTTTTCAACTTCTTGCTGAGAGCAACCAAATAATGAAAGCATTGTTGCAGTAACAGTAAGTCCTGCTATGCTTTTTCCAGAAATTTTTAAGAATTGTCTCCTTGTCATTTCTTTGTCAAGAAAGCCCTTCTTCACTTCATTAGACATAAAAAATCCTCCAATCTAGTAATTTTATTCATTTATGTCCCATTTCATACTGCTTTGCACTTTATCCTAAAAATAAGGCAAAGCACAAACCCTGTGCAATATTTTTTAACTTCTATATTGTATATTAAAAATGCATATTTATCAATATGTTTTTGTTATATTTTTAACATTCTTAGCAAATATTTATTGATTTTAGAAAATTTCTAAGGTATAATAGTGTAGAACTTAAAAAATTAATTTTTATAAATAATAGGAAATGAGGTAGTTGTTATGTTTGGAAGATTGGGACCTGTTGAATTAATTCTAATCCTTTGTATTGCACTGGTTGTATTTGGACCAAGTAAGCTTCCACAAGTTGGGCGGGCTTTAGGACAAGCGATTCAAGAATTTAAGAAGGGAAGTTCTGAAGTAAAAAAGGAAATAAATAGCATTACAGAGGATACCCCGGATAACGATAAAAAAGCTTAAGGTGGCAAATATGAAATCAACGAAAAAGACCAATACACTAGTGGAACATCTGGCTGCGCTTAGGAAAAGGTTAATTATCATATTCGTTGTAAATCTTGGTGCAGCATTGGTCTGTTATCAATTTATGGATACTATGATACAATACATTTTAAATCTAAACCAAGGAACCCGGTTAGTATATTTATCGCCCTCTGAGCCCTTTATGACATGTGTAGAATTGGCAATAACTTGTGCTATTGTCTTATGTCTCCCCATAACTATTTCACAGATTTGGATGTTTGTATGCTCCGGGCTTTATAAAAAAGAAAAGCTATACGTCCTTTTATCCCTGTTTTTTGGGCTCTTTTTCTTTGCTGGTGGCGCCTTGTTTTGCTATTATGTTGCGCTTCCCATCACCTTGGATTTTTTTAAGAGAATCACTTTAGATTCGGTAAGTGCAGCCGTATCAATCAAAAGCTTTGTTTCTTTTTGTAATACAATGTTGTTATGTTTTGGAGCCGTATTTGAATTACCTGTAGTTGTATTCTTATTATCCCTGCTTGGTATTTTAAAGCCTGCCTTTTTTAAAAAAAGCCATGGTGTATTAATTTTAATCATATTTATCATTGCCGCAATTATTACACCACCGGATGTCTTAACACAAATAATGCTTGGAGTTCCTATGACAATCTTATTAGAATTAAGTATAGGTATATGTACTATTGTGGATAAAGCCAAAAGGAAAAAGCAAATTCTGAGCGAAAGCAATGCCTAATAGTGATTTAATTTTAATTACATAAGATAGTTTATCTGCTATAAGGTAAACCCAGATGTCTACCTTAAAAATAAAAGCCATGACGTATTTGATATTGATATACGTCATGGTTTTTATTTTTGGCTATGTCACAACGAATAGTTGATAAATGAGATTTTTTGTAGGAGAGCCTTAAAACCCTCCTACAAACTAGAAGCTGTTATTCTACTTGTTATGACCAATTATTTTTCTTAGCTTAGGTGCAATGAGATATAGAAGACTCATAATTACAAAATATGCGACAGTAGATACAACGATTTCAGCAACATCTACAGTTTTATCAAATAGATATGAAATCAAAGCATAACAAGCTCCAAAAGTAACTGCTGAAACAACATTTCTAATTAAATTTTTTTTATTCATTTTTCCTCCGTTAATTCTATCGAACTACTTTACTCAGTAAGTTCCGATTTGTATAATTCTTATGCGGTCAGTGGAACTTCTGGTATGTTTGATAAATCTCTACATTTATCAGTTTTCAATGTAGCCAATACAAAAGTTAAGAAGATGTTCCTTTTCTCCATATCACTTTCTTTGGAATAGTTTACAAAGTTATTCCATACAAGGTATTTTTAATTATTCATATTCTTAGTTGTGGATATGTATGTATCTGTACCTGTATATGTATCTGCATCTGTATGCCAAAATGGCTTCCGTTCATTTACCTTTTAAGAGCAATCCGAACTTGCTTAACGAGTAGTAGCCATACAATTTTCCCATTTTGGGCATTCAAATCTGCATTTATTTTTACTTAATAACAGCTTCCTTTAAAAAGAAATAAGAATTATTAATTGTAGTTGCAACGGCTTTGGAAGAAATGGTTGCACCTGATACAGCATCTACATCGGTAACTGTTACTGGCTCTCCTACCGGTTCTTCTTCATTTGCGGCAGTTAATAAATCGGCTTTTTTAAGTTTAGCCTCTGCTTTCTCTTCTGGTGAAAAATCTGAAAGTGGTGTAGCTAACTTTTCACCGTTCTTGGAACTTGCCAATAATCCTGTCACATATAAAGTACGCATTGCATTTGCTTCCGGTGAAGTATCTTCTGGATTCCATTCGGATGGACTATAATTTTCATCTGCTAAATCTGCAGTTACCCCAGCTTCTCCTGAAGTATTGACACTTCCGGTAGTCGGTGATGCCACTTCTAAATCTGCAACTTTGATAGGTGCTGCAATACCATTAAATTGGCTTAAAAATGCATCTTCTGTTACTTTACTACCTACTCCATCTGTTTCCCCTTGTGATACAATTGCTAAAGATAAGATATTTTCTCCAGTTTCATCAAAGGTTACTGCGGTTTCTAAATCACTTGCAAAGCCTTTGGCAGTTCCATATACCACGTAACTTCCATCATCCAGTGTATGTAATTCTTTCACCTGATATGCTTCTGCATTCATTCCGGTTATATCTACTGGTGTGCCGCTGATAGCACTAACTGTCTGCTTTTTAATTGTTTCCATACTAAAAATTATCCCTAAGGATAAAACACACATGGCACCTAAAGCAATACCTTGACCATACCTTTTTTTACGCATAACTTCATCTCCTACACATTTTAGTCATGGTTAAGCAAAGTAAGTTTGCATAACCTATCTTTAAAATGATACCAAATAGTATGGTATATGTAAAGATTTTTTGTTAAATATATGACATAATTTTTTGTAAATATAAAAAATGTTTTTAACTTACAATCTTCCGCAAAGAAACATTATAGTATATTGTAGCATTCAGCATTTAAGCTATTTATAAGTAAAGAAATGATCAATTGAAATAACTGATTCTTCTTTCCTCTCTATTGTAACCTGATTATGAAAATGCTATAATATATACAATTTTATAGAATAAAAGATACTAAGATTGAAAATTTATTATCAATCTCATTTTACATAACTATTAAATGATTGGAGCTATACATGAATACAAAAATTACAAATCTTCTACAGGCAAAGCAGATGATATTAATTGGAGCAACAGGGCGAAATAGTGGAAAAACAACACTTGCCCTTCAAATTATTGAGAAATACAAAGGTAAAATGCCTATCATTGCATTCAAACTAATTACAGTACGGAATCATGGAGATATATGCCCAAGAGGCGGTCAAGGGTGCGGAATATGTAAAGGGTTAAAAGGATGTTTTGATATAACCGAAGAAATATGCGATGGAACAAAAGATACCATGCTGCTAAAAAAAGCAGGATCTAAACATGTTTATCTTATCCGGGCTTTCAAGGAGAATGTAAAGGAAGCATTAGAAGAAGCGTTAAAATTGGTCCCAGAAGGCACACTTGTCCTATGTGAATCCAACAGCGCACGTCTTGTTGTTGAACCTGCTTGTTTTATTATGATTGAAAGTGGTACATCCTCTAGTGTAAAACCCACAGCACAGGCTGTGCTGGAGTATGCAGATGTTGTGTTAAAGCAGGATAAAGAAGCATTTGAAGATTTTGTACAAAATAAACTTCAAAAATGCATATGGAGCACTAATTAGTGCACTCTTATGAATAATACTTTTTTCAATCGGAATATATTTATATTTTATAGTACTGATTTAACTAAAATGATGGTGAAATCAATCATTTTTCATCCTCATTTTAGTTAAAGGGGGTAAACTTGCCTACAGGTAAGTTTACCTTTCAGAGCTGTGATGCAACAATCCCTTTTTTCATTCACGTATAGCTCTGCTAATTTTCCTTACAATTTTCGCTATGATGCAACAATCTCTTTTTTCATTTCATATAAAGAGCGCTTTTGCTCCATCGCTTATTCAGCTATTTTGTTAAAGCCCCTCCTATCTGCTTCGACAATACAAATTCTTGCAAACTACCTATAACAGATATCGAAATGGCTGAGTCGCTAAACCTAGAGTACGGTAGATAATCTTTTTATAAAGGGGCAATTCATTTATTACCAGATGTTCAGGTACTTCATATTTATCCTTTGTGATAACCTTCCTGCTGTCAGCTTCAAGCCTGTCTAAATTACTGTAAAGTTCTTCCGTAAAATCCTCACTTTTAATTACCAGCATTAGCTCGGTATCAACATAAGTACTTCTTAAATCTAGATTATAAGAACCGATGATGGAAATATTATCATCAATTACAATGGTTTTACCATGATAAGAGGTACCACCGTCATATTCATAAATATCGATTCCGGTATTAATCAGCTTATCCTTATTTCTCATATAATCACTGGATGCAAAAACATTGTCGCCATTTTCAATAGAATTTAACATGATATGAGTATCCGGCACTGTTTTCTTCACTTCTTTTAACATATTATACATATATTTGTTACATACTGCGTAGGGAGTATGAATTGTTACACTGTTCTTTGCGCATTTCATCAGTTCTGTCAGTTCATAAAAAACTTCTGGTTCTTTCCCATAAATTGATGTGGAACCGGATAAAAGTTGAACACCTTCTGTTGCATAGGTATTGTCCCCATAATCATAGGATTCAAATAACTCCGGATATTGGACCTGCAAAGATTGATAACGATTTTCTAAACTTCCTATCTGTTCTTTTACCTTCTTTTTCGCCTTATAGGACTCTTTTTCGCCAAATAGCTTACATTCTGCCTTACTCCATATGTTTTTAAAATAATCTTTGATTTGGTATATTGAACTGTCCTCATCATTTGGGTTATATATCAGGACTTCACGGTCCAGGCTCTTGCTGTTACTATTATAATTGCCGATAAAATAGTCAAAGGTATTCCTGCCTCCAAGAATATATCCTAAATCATCTACAATAACATATTTGTCATGCATTCGTCCTTGGGAGGTCCAGGAAGTCAATAAGTGAATTGGGTTATATAATTTTATCGTAATATTGGGATGTGAAGACAAGGCATAAAAGAAATTACTGCCATTCATTCGAAATGAGCCGTTAAATCCATCAACTAAAATAGATACCTTAACACCTTCGTCTGCTTTATGTAAAAGAATAGAAGCTAAGTCTTGTGTACTTTCTCCATACCTCATATCAAATGTTACAAGCACGATATTGTCTTTTGCCTGATTTAACAATCGTATTCGCTCTTCCCATGCACTCTGATTCGTTTCCAATAGCATGGCACGATCACTGCTGCCTTCCATATCCATCACTGCCTGAGCATTAAAATTAGAAGCCGTTTCTTTCGTTATTTCCTTCTGGTTGACAAATGGTGCAATTGCTCCGATTATTAAATAGGATATGGCAATTATTATTGCCCATTTAATCCATCTCTTTTTTTTCATTCTCGTATCCTTTGAATATTCTTAAGCTTTAACCTATTACGTAATTCTACAATTAGAATCTTATATAATAAAATTAATCTGTCGCTATAAAACCCCGGTGAACTATCTCACTTAGGTCATGTAACGACCATTTTTATTTTTCTATGCAAAGTGTGTACAAGTCATGTAAGTCGACTTTCACAATCTCTGAAACCTTTGACTTTACTGGATTTAGTCCATAGTATAAGGCATTGAAACGATATGGACTGATATAAATTCATCATGTTCCATGTTACGCTGTGATGCCCTATTTTACTACATTTTCAGTCTTTTACTTTTTCTACCCTACTCCGTCTGACACCGTCCTTCTCTTCGAAAAACGTGTACGAGGTCGTGTACAGGTGTATAAATATCAATTTTTTCCCATTAAGCCGAACATATTATCGACTTTTTTCTTTCCATATGATACAATATGTCCATGGTAACAGGAGAAGGTCAATTCATTGACCTAAGGATAATTATGAGTGCTTGCCCTTCATTTTCTTATGAAGGAGGTGAACTTCCCAACAATACATATAGAAAGGGGGAGTGAACCTTATGACAGTATTTGAAGCAATCTCTTTAATGATTACTTTCAGTATTTTTGTTGTAGCACTTATCACTCTAGTTGTGGAACTTATCAAGTTGTTTCACAATAAAAAATGATTATCCTCGACCGCCTAAAGTAGTGGATAACCATTTTTCATTACGCATTTAGGGCAAGCATAGGTTTTAACCTTATGTTTCCTGTTACCTACATTATAGCAGTAGCCTCCCTTTTTGTAAAGGGTAGGTTACTGCTATTTTTGTCACCTATTACTGACTGAATAAAATATTTTCTTATAACTATACTCCCCATGCCTCTTCCATATCACTTTTCAGAATATCCAAATCAGGATGGGTATAAATCTTCTTTGTTGTTTTCTCACTGCTATGCCCCAATGTGGCAGAAATGCTAAGTCCACGCATCTTTTTTCTATATGCAGTAGTAGCAAAAGTATGTCTTGTAGAGTGCATTGTATAGTATGGCATTAAAGTAGCTTTTCTTCCCTCTTCCTTGGCTTTTATAGTTTCTTTTTTGTTATAAGCATTTACAATTACATTAATGGTTCTATTCAAGGACTCATTTGCCGGTACAGTTCCTTTACTTGTTGTAAAGATAAACCCTCCACACATTCCAATGAGATGTGTATTTAGTTTTTGCTTTATTCTCTTCTATATAAGCAGCTTGCAATGTATGAAGTAAGTTAGAACACATACAAAAAGCCACTACATATCCCAGGCAAGGTTTCCCCCCCAGGTCATGTAATGGCTATTTTCACTTTTCTATGCAAGTCGTGTATATCGACTTCCTCAACCTCTGAAACCCTAGTAAAATAAGGGCTTAATCCATAGTATAAGGCATTAAAGCGATATGTCTTGCGCGCTTAATAGCTACTGTTAAAGCTCTTTGATGCTTAGCACAGTTTCCGGTAATTCTTCTAGGAAGAATCTTGCCTCTTTCAGATACATATCTTTTTAACTTATTTACATCTTTATAGTCAATTCCTGCATGATTCTTATCTGCGCAGAATACACAAACTTTCTTTCTTCTGCGAGGTGTTCTTCTTCTCATTTGGGAATCGCCTTTATCATTTCTATCATTTTTATTATATGGCATAACACCTGACCTCCTTATCCGATGATGATTGTTACATATGTTATTCTAATGCTTAATTAAATGGTAATTCCTCGTCAATACCATCAGGTATATTCATGAATCCATCACCAACTGCTTCTGTTGGAGCCGGTCTGGATGTATTCTGATAACCAGATTCACCACTAGCAGATTTGCTTTCAGCAAATTCTGTTTCTTCCACAATAACTTCAGTTGTGTAAACCCTCTGTCCTTCTTTGTTGGTATAGCTACCAGTTTGAATTCTTCCGGTTACAGCAATTTTAGTTCCTTGTTTCAGATATTTTTCAGCGAATTCAGCAGTTTTTCCAAAGGAAACACAACTGATAAAATCAGCCTCTTGTTCACCCTGTCTTTTAAATCTGCGATCTACTGCTAATGTATATCTTGCTATTGCTAAGGAATTCTCTCCTTGAGAGTATCTAACTTCTGGGTCTCTTGTAAGGCGACCCATTAAAATAACTTTATTCATATTAAGGAATACCTCCTTCTATTATGCGTCCTGTCTAATGCATAAGAATCTCATAACATTTTCCATGATACGAACTCTGTCTTCGACTTCGCCTGGGCATGTTGAATCAGCATCGAATTGGATAAAATAATAGAAGCCCTCTTTCATTTTTTGAATTTCGTAAGCTAATCTTTTCTTACCCCATTCATCAACATTAGTAATTGTACCGCCAAATCTAGTAATAAGTTCTTTAACGGCATCTACTGTTGCTGTTCTGGCTTCATCCTCGATTTTTGCATTTACAACTAAGGCTAATTCATATTTGTTCATAGTTGTTTGCACCTCCTTTTGGTCTCTGGCCCATTCTTTCGAAAGAGCAAGGAAAATTTTGTATAGCATATCACGAATATAAATTCTATCATAGTTTGCCAGGCAATGCAAGCAATTTTTGCTTTTTAATCAATCTTCCTGGAATTTCGTGATTTTTAATAAAATTATCCAAAATAATCAGCTAAAACTTCCTTTACCGTTCTTATTCTTGTTTCCTTATAAGCATTGGCGCCACAGAATAATAATGCTTCATCTAAATTACCTTTTGCCGCATTGGTAAGAGCATCAGTAATGCAGTATGGCGTAGTGGCAGGATTGCATGGTATAATACAATGATGGCATTTTTTAATCGGGATTCTTCCTAATTCTGCACGTTCCATAAATTTATTCTTAATTGCTCGTCCGGGCATTCCTACCGGACTTTTTACTATAATGATATCTTCTTCTTTGCAGTTAATATAAGCTTCTTTATATTTGATATCCGCATCGCATTCTTCTGTAGTAACAAATTTAGTAGCTACCTGAATACCATCTGCTCCTAAGGATAGGTAATGTTCCATATCCATTTTATTCTCAATGCCACCTGCAACGATAATCGGTATCTCTTTTTCATATTTTGTTCCGTAACTTTTTGCAAGTTCAATAATTTTCTTAATCTCCTCATCGTATTCAGATGGGTTAATATTCTCCAGTTCCTCCGCTTTAAATCCTAAATGGCCTCCGGCTTTCGGTCCCTCGATAATAATGGCATCCGGCGTTGTATTATCTTTTTTATCCCACATTTTTAATATAATATTAGCAGCTTTTAAAGAAGATACGATTGGCACTAGCTTGGTCTGACTTCCTTTGGCAATGGAAGGAAGTTCAATAGGTAAGCCTGCACCTGATATAATTAAATCAATTCCATTTTTTATGGCTTCTTTTACATAGGAAGCATAATTCTGGGTAGCCACCATAATATTTACGCCCAGTATACCATTTGGTGCGATTTTTCTAGCTCTTTTTATATGTTCTCCAATCATTTTTAAATTGATTTTTAATGGATTGGCATCAAAATCTGGTTCTGTAAAACCAATTTGAGCTGTAGAGATTACCCCTATACCACCCTCGGCTGATACAGCTCCTGCAAGCAAACTTAGACTGATACCAACTCCCATGCCGCCTTGTATGATAGGAAGTTTAGAAATTAAATTACCAATTTTAAGTGGTTTGTACATATTCCCTCGATTCCAGCGCTTTAACGAGCGCCTGACTATTTATCTGTTTTATATTTATTTTGTGTAGTTTTAAGAACCTGGATTACATAATCGTTATAGTTCAATCAGCAGCTAAACTGTAACGATTTAATTCCTTGATTCAACATCATAAACTTATACACTTAATTTTCTCTAATCTTGCAGGAAACATTATGCAGAACCACATACCTTACGCAGGTTTATTTTTACTCTTGTTTTTTTGTTATCTGCCTAATGTTTTTTTCAACTTGCTTTCTAGGTAACATAATTTGATGTCCACATCCCATACATTTCAAACGAAAATCAGCTCCCACTCTTAAAACCTCCCATTGGCTGCTTCCACATGGATGCTGTTTCTTTAGCTTTAATATATCTCCTAACTGAATATCCATTAATTTAACCCTCCTTTGATGCAATATCGAAGTAATATCGAAATACATAATTATCTAAAATAGTTGAACTTTTTTACATTAAAATAAATTGCCTATTGAAATTTATTTTGTTAAGGTGTAGTATTGGCTTATGCATTACATAGTTTTTAAAACTATGTCATATGATATAAATAACTTATTAGTAGAGTTAAGAACCATATTAACTAAATAGCTATAATTCAAATCGTTTGTAATATTTTACATTATATATTTTAATATATAAATTATATAATAAGAAAGGAAAATGATTTTATGTCTCAAAAAATTAAGAAATTGAAAGATCCGGGCAGCGCAATTACACATTTCATCGGCATGCTAATGGCAGTATTTTCTGCCCTTCCGCTACTAATCAGGGCTTCTGATTCCCCGGAGAAAGTACATGTACTCTCCTTAGGCATCTTTGCACTAAGCTTAATCTTATTATATACTGCAAGTACAGTATATCATACCTTTGATTTATCAGACAAGATTAACCGTCGTTTAAAAAAGTTTGATCATATGATGATTTTCATATTAATCGCTGGAACTTATACACCCATATGTCTTATTGCCCTAAAGGGTATAGTTGGTCTTAGGTTGCTTGTTGTTGTATGGAGTATGGCTATTCTAGGCATCTGTCTTAAAGCCTTTTGGGTGTATTGCCCCAAATGGGTTTCCTCAGTTATTTATATTACCATGGGATGGACGTGTGTATTGGCATTTACACCATTACTGAGTGTTTTATCACCTGCTGCTTTTGGCTGGCTGCTGGCGGGTGGTGTTATTTATACAATTGGCGGTTTAATCTATGCATTAAAGTTACCAATATTTAATAGCAAACACCCTTACTTTGGTACACATGAGATTTTTCATTTGTTCTGCTTAGGCGGAAGCATTTGTCACTTTGTCTTCATTTATCATTTTATTGCCTTAATGCCATAATTGATGGTCAAAAGTCAAAGGTAGGTTGGGGGATGAATGTCAAATGTATATACATCGAAATTCATCATTTAAAAGTTCTGAGGCTTTTGACCCTCTAATCATGCCATAAAATAATAATTTTTATTAGTAATACCTTGACATTACTAATGAGTTGTGATAAGTTAATAATAGTTACTATTACTGGAGGTGGTATATGAAAACTCTAAAGTACAGTCGTCAGAGAGAAGCTATCTTGAATTATTTAGCTCATACCAAAGAGCATCCCACTGCCGACACCATTTATATGAGCATTAGGGAAGCCTATCCTAACATTAGTTTAGGCACCGTATACCGTAATTTAAATTTATTAGTAGAACAAGGCGAGATCATGAAGTTTTCATGTGGAGACGGTTGTGATAGATTTGATGGTAACGCCAATCCTCATTATCACTTTGTTTGCAAAAAGTGTTCTAGAGTATTTGATCTTGATATGAAAATAGATTCTCTTAATCATATTAACCTTATTGCTAATGCAGGATTCAATGGAGAAGTCCTTGGACATTCCACTATCTTTTACGGGTACTGCCCTGATTGCAAGACAACATTATCATAAGTATCTTTTTACTGACATAAATTTATGTCAGTAAAGGGGTAGTAACATGAATACCAGTATGTTACTAAACAGTCCAAGATAAAAACACTGAAAACACGAAAGAAAAAATATTTAAAAAAATTATTAAATAACTGTTGACAAAGTAACAAACCTATTGTATTATAATATCAGTAACAATTACTATTATTAATTGCTTAATGATTTGGAAAGCAATACATAGTAATTACTAAGTACCATAAATAATAACATAAAAAATAAAAATTTTAATAACAAAAAGGAGATCAAAACTATGAAAAAATTTGTATGTCAAGTATGTGGTTATGTTCATGAAGGAGATACAGCTCCTGAATTTTGCCCTATCTGTAAAGCACCAGCTTCCAAGTTCACAGAGCAATCTGGGGAAATGACTTGGGCTGCAGAACATGTTCTTGGTGTAGCACAAGGTGCTAGCGAAGACATCATGAAAGATTTAAGAGCTAATTTCGAAGGTGAATGCTCAGAAGTTGGTATGTACCTGGCAATGTCCAGAGTAGCTTTAAGAGAAGGCTATGCAGAAATCGGTATGTTTTATCAAAAAGTTGCTTATGAAGAAGCAGATCACGCATCTAGATTCGCAGAATTATTAGGTGAAGTGCTGACTGACAGCACAAAGAAAAACCTTGAATTAAGAGTAGCAGCTGAGAATGGTGCTACTGCAGGTAAATTTGACCTTGCAAAACGTGCAAAAGCAGCTAACCTTGACGCTATCCATGATACCGTTCATGAAATGGCTAGAGACGAAGCTAGACATGGTAAAGCATTCAAGGGCTTATTAGACCGTTATTTCGGTAAATAATTAATTAGTTTATTATCTTATTTATATAGACAATAAAAACTTCCTCTGTGTATATAACTCCTATTATATATACAAACTATCCCGTATTTTTAGCAACCTTAATAAAAGGCAACGATTACCCCAAAATCGTTGCCTTTTCCCTTTTATTAATTCTGAGCGTAGCTTTGTCATTTCCAGCAGGCTTTGTCATTTCCAGCAGGCTTTGTCATTCTGAGCCCAAGGGGCGAAGAATCCCACTTTAAAATGAGATTCTTCGCCCTTTGGGCTCAGAATGACAGTTTTTGTAATGACCGTTTTGCAATGGCAGTTTTACAAACGATAGTCTTACAAATGACAGCCTTACAAACGACAGTTTTGCAACAGCCTCTTCTTTCTCTATAGCAAATATAATTTTTCTTTATTTACGATTTGCTGGTTCGATATTAATGCTCTTTCCTTTGATTTTAGCCTCTTTCATAACTTGAATAACTTCAGAAGCATATTCTCTTGGCACTTCAACAAAAGTATATTTATCATACATATCGATGCTGCCAATTAATTTACCAGGCATTCCCGTTTCGCCTGCAATGGCTCCTAATATATCACCTGGTCTGGCGTTCTGTTTCTTGCCAATATTGATGAACAGACGAACCATTCCTGCTTCAGCACCAGTATCACCAAAATCTTCATAAGATTTTATCTCATCAGCATGGTTGTCATCATCGCCCATAGCCAGCTTCAAGAAAGCTGCTGCCACATCAAGGCTATTATAATCTTCTGTATTGACACGGGCTTCGATTAAATCAATCATTTTACTTAAGTCTTCATTTGCAATTGTGGTTGCAACTTTATCTAATACTTTTTCGGCTTTTACCGCTGTTACATCATTAATAGATGGAATTGGCTGCACCATAATCTTTGTTTTGCAATATCTCTGAATGTCTTTCAGCTTATACACTTCTTTACCAACTACCAAGGTAAATGCTCTGCCATTTCTTCCAGCTCTTCCAGTTCTTCCGATACGGTGTACATAATATTCGTCATCTTGTGGGACATCATAATTAAATACAGCTTCTACATCATCAACATCAATTCCTCTGGCAGCTACATCAGTTGCAACTAAGATTTCAGTTTTTCCATTTCGAAAACTATTCATAACACGGTCACGTTGCTGCTGCTTTAAATCTCCATGAAGACCTTCTGCAAAATATCCTCTGCCTTGTAACTCAGAAACCAATTCATCAACCTGTCTCTTGGTGTTACAAAAGATTAAGGATAACTTTGGGTCGTACATATCAAGAAGTCTGCATAAAACTTCTTCTTTGTTCTTCGGTTTTACTTCGTAATAAAATTGCTCTATTTTAGGTACGGTTAATTCTTTTTTAACTACCTTTATTATTTCGGCATTTTTTTGATAAGTTTTTGCAATATCCATAATAGGCTTTGGCATAGTTGCTGAGAATAATACGGTTTGCCTTTCTTCTGGAACATCCTGTAAAATGGTTTCTATGTCTTCACGGAATCCCATGTTTAACATTTCATCCGCTTCGTCTAAGACTACCATTTTTACATTATCAAATTTAATTGTTTTTCTTCTCATATGGTCCATAACACGACCAGGTGTCCCAATCATTATCTGGGTTCCAGCCTTTAGAGAACGAATTTGCTTCGATATTTCTTGTCCTCCATAGATAGGCAGAACTTTAATTCCATGAAGAAAAGTAGCCAGTTTTCTAATTTCATCTGCTACTTGAATTGCCAGTTCTCTGGTAGGGCATAAAACGACTGCTTGTAAACGCTTATCCTTTGGGTCAACGGATTGCAGCAAAGGTATACCAAATGCTGCTGTCTTACCTGTTCCCGTTTGAGCCTGACCTACTATATCTTTACCTGATAGCATAACAGGAATTGCATTTGCCTGAATTGGGGATGCTTCCTCAAAACCCATTTCTACTATGGCTTTTAATATTGGTTCCATAACATTTAAATCTTCAAATTTTACTATCTGCATTATTAAATTCCTTTCTTTTCTCTGAGAATCCTTTTAATATTTTATCCTGCGGCGGTTGAATATAAACAAGGATTCAAAAATCCATGTTTCGTAAATAACATAAACCCGACATTTTTTCTTCACCCGCTAAGCATCTGCAAAAGGATATTTTCTCCAAAGAGAGAAAGCCCATAAAAAAAGCTCTTGGTCTATGGGACAGAGAGCTTATATATATTTCAATCTATATACTATTTTAATCTATTCCTTTGCTCTAGATGCTTAATCCAGATATTATACCGCTCCATATTATAACACGAGGCGCTTTATTCGTCAAATGAAATTATAAAATTTTCGTAATTTTCTTGTTAATTCCATCATTTTAATCAAATTGAGGTCACTAACTTAATAATTCTTTTCTCCACCAGTTTTGCCATCCCGGTTACTTCTTTTTCTGTATTTACATTAGGAATAAAGCCAGCTGCCATAGAAGCATGACCGCCACCGTCTCCCAAGCCCTTTAAGGCTTCCTTAATTATTTTACCTGCATCTACAGATTTTGATTCACTTCGTACGGAAAACTTTAATCCTCCCACTCTGTGGCTGTAGACCAATGTAAAATCTACTTCAGCCAAGGATAACAGAAAATCCGATATACTCCCTATGATAGCTTCGGAACAGTCAGCACCAATATTAGCTATACCCAGCCGTCCTTTTATTTTTAACGTGGATATTGCTTTCTTATATGCTGCTAAATCATTTTTACACAAACTACATTTTTCAAAGCTGCGGAGTTTATCTATATCTGCTCTTTTGTACACATAATAAAACATATCGATATCCAGCTCTGATACTCTTCTTGATAAGGTATTCGTGTCCATTTTTATACCATATGCCAGAGCAGTGGCTACATTCTTTGGCAGCTCTATGTTATTATCGTAAAAATAACCGGCTATTATAGAGGAACAGGCTCCAATATCACTGCGAATATCATAAAATAAGTAACTATCCACATCCTGCATTGGATGGTGGTCTATACAGCCAATTTCTTTTCCAATAAAGTCCTCCATGTTGGCATTTCCTTTTTGTCCATCCACAAGAATAATCTCATCATCAGACTCCATCTTTACTTCACCCATCATATATAATTCAATGCCAAGTTGTTCTATCATCTTTAAAGTATTATCTTTATCAATTTGACCAATATAGCAGATGGTTGCATGTATCCCCTTATTACTGAGTAAAACCTTAAGTCCAAAGGCAGAGGCTATTGCATCCTGATCTGGATAGTTATGCATCTGTATATATATATTATTTTTCTTTATCATCTTTAATAGTTCTTCAAACTTAGTCATTCCAATAATCCTCTTAATTCCAATATAAGTTAATTCCATTATAATGCATGTAAACTAAAAATGCAAATGATATACTTGTATTTACTACCTTTCATTTTGTACTTACTACCTTTCATTTTAAATCAGATAAGTCCGACCACCGTATACGGAAGTGGGGGTCACCCCTGTATACGGAAGTAGGGGTTACCCTTGTCTACGGAAGTGATGGTTGCCCCCGTCTACGGAGGTGGCGGTTGCCGCCGTCCACAAAGTAGGGGTCGCCCCGTATACAGAAGTGGTGGTTGCCCCCGTCTACAAAGTAGGGGTTACCACAGCTTACAGAAGCGGGGGATTTCCCTGGTAAGATTAAATAGGCGAAGAATCCTATTATCTTAAGATTCTTCGCCTATTTAACTTCATTATTTTACCCTGGCAATTAATTTATTATTCTCCACATCAATCAGTATGGTATCTTGAGGATTTAACCTATCACTTAATATTAACCTTGCACTTAAGGTTTCTACATTCTTTTGAAGATACCTCTTTAATGGCCTTGCTCCATAGATTGGATCATAAGCTTGTTCTGCAATAAACTCCTTGGCTGCATCTGTTAACTCTATGGTGATGTCTTGATTTAAAATACGTCTGTTTAAGTCCTCCATTAACAGGTTAATAATATTACTAATATTGTCTTTTGTTAGTGGCTTAAACATGATAATTTCATCCAGTCTGTTTAAGAATTCGGGTCTAAAATGTCCTCTTAGATCATTCATTACCATCTGCTCACATTCACCGGATATATTACCAGCTTTATCGATTCCATCAAGTAAATAGGTTGAGCCAATATTAGAAGTCATAATTAATATGGTATTCTTAAAATCAACGGTTCTTCCTTGAGAGTCGGTTATTCTGCCATCATCAAGAACTTGCAATAAAACATTGAATACATCTGGATGTGCTTTCTCAATTTCGTCAAATAGTACAACAGAATATGGCTTTCTTCTAACGGCTTCTGTTAATTGCCCACCTTCTTCGTAGCCTACATATCCCGGAGGTGCTCCAATTAATCTGGAGACAGAGTATTTCTCCATGTACTCGCTCATATCAATACGAACCATATTCTGTTCATTATCAAAAAGAGAAGCTGCCAAAGCTTTGGCTAATTCTGTCTTACCAACACCAGTAGGTCCAAGGAATAAGAAAGATCCAATTGGTTTGGCGGGGTCTTTTATACCCGCTTTTGATCTAAGAATAGCATCGGTTACCCTTTGTACACCATCATCTTGTCCAATAACACGTTTATGCAATTCTTCATCTAAATGTAATGTTTTATTTCTTTCACTTTCTGTCAATTTCGTTACAGGAATGCCAGTCCATCTGGATACGATTCTTGCTATTTCGTCTTCTCCTACATTTTCATGGACTAAAGAATGACCTTCTGCTTTCACTTTGTTCTCTTCTTCTTCCAGTTGTTTGGTCAGCGCAGGCAACCTGCCGTATTTTAATTCTGCTGCCTTATTTAAATCATAGTTACGCTCCGCTATCTGTATCTCATTATTTAAGGATTCTATTTCTTCCCTTAATTTTGAAACCTTCTCAACCGCTGCCTTTTCTGTATCCCATTGTGATTTTGATAAGGCAAAGCTTTCTCTAAGTTCAGCTAATTCCTTTTGAAGGTTTTCTAATCTTTCAAGACTTAAATGATCAGTTTCTTTTTTCAGCGCAGCTTCTTCAATTTCCATCTGCATGATACGTCTTTGCACATCATCTAACTCAGTAGGCATAGAATCCAGCTCGGTTTTAATCAAAGCACATGCTTCATCCACCAAGTCAATTGCCTTATCAGGCAGAAAACGGTCGGAAATATATCGATTGGATAAAGTAGCCGCTGATACCAAAGCACTATCTGTTATCTTCACACCGTGGAATACTTCATAACGGTCTTTTAAACCTCTTAATATGGAAATGGTATCTTCAACAGTAGGTTCATCAACCATAACCGGTTGAAAACGTCTCTCCAGTGCGGCATCTTTTTCGATATATAATCTGTATTCATTTAAAGTTGTTGCACCGATACAGTGAAGTTCTCCTCTGGCAAGCATTGGTTTTAACATGTTACCAGCATCCATAGAGCCTTCTGTTTTACCTGCACCTACGATGGTATGCAGCTCATCAATAAATAAGATAATTTGACCTTCACTTTTTTTCACTTCTTCCAGTACTGCTTTCAGTCGTTCTTCAAACTCACCACGATATTTTGCACCTGCTACTAAAGCGCCCATATCCAGGGAAAATATTTTCTTATTCTTTAAGCCTTCCGGTACATCCCCCCGAACAATTCTCTGGGCAAGTCCTTCTGCTACGGCTGTTTTACCAACACCAGGCTCACCAATAAGAACAGGATTGTTTTTCGTTTTTCTGGATAGAATTCGTATTACATTACGGATTTCAGAATCTCTGCCTATTACGGGATCCAGTTTTTGCTGTTTAGCACTTTCTACCAGATCAGAACCATATTTTTCAAGAGTATCATAAGTAGCCTCTGGATTATCACTGGTTACTTTCTGATTACCTCTTACACCTTGTAACGCCTGTAAGAAACTATCCCTTGTAATTCTAAAATCACGAAACAGCTCTTTTACCTCTTTATTGGGTTGTTTCAGCATACTTAAAAAGAGATGTTCCACAGAAACATATTCATCACCCATATGTTTTGCTTCATCTTCTGCATAAATCAGAACTTTATTCAGGTCATTGCTAATATATACCTGTCCACCGGATACTTTAGGACGTTTTTTTAATATACCTTCTACCTGTGCCTGAAAAACTTCTGTTGTAATGTCCATTTTTTTCAGCAGTTTTTGTATTAAACTGTCTTCTACCGTAATCAGGCTATAAAGCAGATGCTCCTGATCAATCTCCTGATGTCCGTAGTCCATAGCGATTTTTTCACATTGCTGCACTACTTCCATAGACTTTTGAGTAAATTTATTAATATTCATCTAAATCACCAACCTCTCGATTGTTACTTGCTTGTTAATTGTTTGTATCTGTTATACAAGTAATATAACACATGTAATAACTAAATTCAATACTTGTTTCATTTTTTCTTTATTACTAAACTATTATTAAAAGACATTAATGTTTGCGGTTGTACATTAAAGTTTACGGTTGTTTGCATACTAAAAAAATACTGTAAAGTTTATTTATAAGAAATGATTGTTCATGTATAAATAATTCTATAATTTTCTATGCAAATTTTCGATCATCTTCAGCAAGCATTTACCCGCAAATCAAATGAGAAAAAGCTACCATAAATGGTAACTTAACACGCATATTAATTATATTATTAGAATAGTAAAAAGTTAAAATAAATTCCAAGAAGACCAATTCCAATGTATCACTTTTGTACTGATAAACCTAATGAAGGTGGATTCGGTTGGGAAGAAGGTTGAGGACAGAAGTTGTTGGATGATAACCTTAATTGCTTTTTGTTTTCCGTGATATTCCTCCCTATTTTATAAATTCAGTGCTTTTAATTCCACTTACACTAATCCAATACCATCAGTTCCATCAACTAATTTCCATGGTTGTCCTTTTTTATATATACATAATAACCCACGTCAAATATTGTCGTTATCAATAGATAATCTTATACCAACAATACTTATAAATAATCATATTTCTTTTAAACTTTTAATACAAATATATATATATAGTATGGAGTTTTAAATAATGAAAAAAAACTATCTTATACTTCAATTAATTATAATCATATTAATGATATCTGTTTTATTATACCTGTTTTCTGGTATAATTTCTAAACCAAAATCACTAAAAGCAAGCACAATAGTAAAACATGATGTTACCGAACATTTGATTGTTTCACTTTTTTTACCATCGATAGGTAAAGCACTTGATGACTATTATTCAGAATATATTTCTAACAGCGTAAAATTATTTCCTTATTATGTAGATATTATTGATATTCAAAAATTGCTTTTAGGAGCAACTTCAATAAAATTTGGAGTTACACCACAAATTGGATCACACAACCCTGTCGGATATGATGAAATCACCTTCCATGTAAGTGCTACTGGCGATATAACATTAGATGCATATGAACATAAAAAAACTTATCCTCTACCAGCAGGGTTTGAAGATATTTTTTTTAAACCTTTACCTGATTAAATAAAAAATTACTGACAAGATAATACTTGTCAGTAATTTTTTTATATGTATAAATTATTAATAATGATATGAAACTTTTCCTAAGCCAAAATTAACTGCATCATTATAATCTTCTAGATAAAAATCCACCCAATATGTTGATAAACCAGTACCAGCACCTGTATCTTCAACTCTCCAAACTGAAACTTCACCAGCACTTGTTACTATAAAATCCATATCAGCTCCCTGATCACTGCTTACATTGTCTATATAAATATATGTACCAAATGGAATAACTGGATTAATTCTGCTATTTACGTAATGCACGGCACAATAGCCTATCTCCATTAATTTGCCATTTGCGCCAACTTCCCCGGGGGTACCTTTATCGTAATCAGCAGTAGCATCTTGATTAGTGCGATATGTTGCAGCATTAACTTTATTAGGTGCCATAGTCACCGTGAGTATCATTGACATTAAAAATAAAATAGCTGTGGTTTTGAGTTTTCTTTTAATCATAACTTCACTCCTTTTTTGATAATTCTATCCATTTACTAATTGATTGAGTTGCATAAAACCATTTTCCTTCTTTATCTATAAGTATATCTGTTAAATTACCAATTACATCTTTATCAGGAGTATTTAATTGTGTAATTTTCCAACCACACTCCTCTATTTCCACTTGCAATAAATATGAGTTACTATCTAAACATAAAATCTTATCATTAGACTGGTTATCAATAAAAGTTATTAAAGAATTTTTGTTGTCTGAGCTAAAAATAATTGAACCTGTATTGATATCATAAGTATAAATTTGTTTTTCAGTAAGAATATATAAAAAATTATCTTTAACTTTTATATCTAATAAATTACCTTCTAAATCTATATTATTTAGTTCTTCACCATTGAAAAAGTACATCTTAGAAGTACTGCCGAAATAAATTGTTCCATCTACTCCCACATCAACCATATCTTCAATTTTTTGCAAACAATCATTAGTAAAATTAAGTAAATAATCTTCTTTCAATTTGCTATCTATTGAGATTATATTTTTATCAGTAATTAAACAAGCTGTCTTTCCATTACTGCCAGAAGCTAATATTTGATCATAAGTAACTAGGCTTGTCCATATTTTAGTCTGTAAGTCAAACATTTCTACTTTTTGATTATAAATTACTAACATCTTATCTCTAATCTCATCTAAAAAAATGATATTTTTAATATCATCTTTAGCCTGTAGTTGATTCCATCCCCCTCCATTGTACTGATACATTATCGTTGGATTATATTCTATTGTATTTATCAATTTAACACCCCATAAAGCAACCATTGAAAAATCTCTAGTTTGAGTAATACCCATAACTTCAAAATCAGCCATTTCATTAATTAAACTGTCATCAAAATATAATCCTCCTCCTAATTGTAGTTTGTGTTTAGCGCTAATGATATTTCCCCTAGTTGCCTCAATACCAATTTGTGTTAGTCTATTTTCCATATCTGATGCAGTTATAATGATTATAGTTTTATTATCCATTTTATGTATAGTGTAATGATATCCAATAGCCCAAACTACTCCTTTTTTTATGCTATAACTCTTCTTCGCTAATTTTAGAACCTTGGGAGAATCTATTAATAATTCTTGCGAATCAATTAATTCGTTCTTAGTTTTTTTCAAGCCTACAGTTTTTGATGTTTTAATAACCCGCCCATTTTTAATTTGAATTATATAATGAGTGGATGAATCAGGTACAGCAAAATCTATATTCCAATTATTTCGTATTCCTTTAATTCCTTCATAATATTCTTTTTGACCTTCAACATCGGCACTAGTCATCGTATATAACATTACATCCTTATTTAATGTAAATGCGACTCTATATCCATTTTGATATGCCTCTAATAATGTCAAGCCTTCCTTACTAAATTGAAGTTCTTTTGAAAAGAAAATACATATTGAAATGAATATTATCAACGTCACAGCAAATAAAATTTTCTTTTTCATTTTCTTCTCCTTTAGTTATATTATAAAACTTGTCCACTTGTCCACAAAATAGTCATTATATTTTCATCGTATTTTTATATCATAAATATATATAAATCTATAGATTTTGACATAAAAGTATATAATTATATAAAAACTGAAAACACAAATATAACATTGTACTTGAATTTGAAATTTCAGCCAACTTGCTTGGCAAATAGATTAAGCAAGCGAACAATAGCGGATTCTTCAAGGAAAAGAATAAATTACACCCGAACAAACGGAGCTTTTCGAATTGCACTTTCAATTTGAGACACCCTATACCATAATATCACTAAAATCATATATTCTTTTCATTATATAGCACATTAGTCAATACCAATTCACGAGGGTAAATCTACAAGAGCCGTAACCTTAGTTGAAAGTGATGTTATCCACTATTGCTCGGATTTTGGATTATATTCCTGTGAATGGGAATATAATGATGTTAGAGATAGTAATAATTCAGATACATACCACTGTACTAGAGCGGAAGTGCAAAAAGATGGAGTTACAAAAGCTACAAGTGAAAATGCATATGAAATGAAGCATTTAATTGCAACTACTTATATTTTAGAAAATTTTATGGTGGAGGCAATATGAATAAAAAAAGATATATTTGCAGTTGTTGTATTTTATTTGCAATGCTTTTAATAAGTATAATATTTATTACCCAAAACCCAGTGAATAAAGAAAAAGCACTTCCAGTTCTATTCCTGCACCTGGTGAAAAGGTTGATAAAGCAAATGATATAAAAAGTATTTATTGTTTTCAAATTGCTGATACTTATCTAGATGATTCCATGCTAGATGCACTTTTAAAACAAGGCGATCCAATAGATAATTTTAAAAAGTTTAATAAAGATATAAATGAATCATTCGAATTTATTGAAATAACAAAACAACCTTTGGAAGTTGTAGGGACCTACTATGAAGGTAGTAATATATTCGTTGTTTCTCCAAGGAATAACAAAGATTTAAGAAATCAAATAGTAGATGTTGGTAACAAAGAGGTATATGTAACACCCTTGAAAGCAATTCAATTAGGTCAGACTGCATATAAGTTAGTTTCAGATTGTTTAGACATGGGTAGGGGATTTAATGGCGCAGATTTTTCATACTCAAAAGGGGATAATATTCCTGTTATATTGGGAAACGATTATAAACAATTCTATCAATTAGGAGATAATATTGTTGTTAATTACTTGAATAGAGATGTCACTTTAGACATTATTGGTTTCTTTAAATCAGATTTGCATTTAAAAATAAATAATAATAGCTATGATTTAGATACTTATATTTGTAGTCCGCATTTTGATATTATTGATGTCATTGATGATGAGGATAAGATTTTCCAACGGCGGTACTATTTTCAAAGGAATAATGGATATATTAGAATAGATAGTAACTTGATTACCGATGTATCTGATAAATCCAACCTAGAAGAAATTAATCTGGAGTCTTATACAAGTAAAATTCAAGATATAGCAGAAAAAAATGCTTTAGAATATATTTCAGTTGAGCGAATAACTAAAATGGAAATTTTAAACTAAGGATATCGAAGAGTGCTCTCAAGCCTAGTATATATAAGACTTTGTAGGAGCTTTTCCATGTAAAATTCTGTTGCATATTGATCCTTATTTTGCATATTACAATTGTTTTATTTCTGCCAAAGAGGAACTAAAAAAGAGACGCTTTCGTCCCTTATTTAGTTTACTGGAGATAAAGCATGAAATTTTACCACATTAAGGATGAATCACCATAATGGTATCTACAAGCTAGAATATAGATATTTTCATTATCAATTTTATTTCCAGATCATTTCTATCATGAGTATTTGAATTTATAATGATTATCACTTTGTTAACGTTTTGATATCTTGAAAAGCACAAAAAGAGATTTGTGCAACCAATTTTGCATACCTATTTTATACCTTCGGTTTAAATTTAGAGAAAACATTATTTTTTCGAACTATTTTTCCAAATTATACATATGAATATAATAGGATTTTGATGTGACAATGGTGGATATATGAATCGCGAAGAAAGAAACAGAATTATCAGTCATGATTATGCAGATTTACTTTTTACAGACCAGGGCAGACCATCTAATATTAAATTTGATGGGAATTTCACCACGAATGTAGTTAATAATAATCTATGGATAACACATATACCCGTGTCTAATATAACATATAATAGTTTATACAAATATGGTTATGAGGCTATGCCAAAGTGTTTTGGATTATTATCTACTCCTCCAAGCTGCCACATGCACTCCCTTCCTCTTTTAAACTCTTCCAATATTCTAAGGCTTAGAAAGACACCAGGCTTTGAATTAGAAGGGGAGGGCGTATTAAT
>ENA-UOOI01000154-UOOI01000154.1-fermentation-metagenome-genome-assembly--contig:-NODE-154-length-86747-cov-152.649622_pt1 | contig 86747 bp, 65 predicted proteins | sample MGYA00245779_ERZ724027 | MGnify/ENA primary metagenome ERZ724027 (study PRJEB28704, sample SAMN03018318) | fermentation metagenome | biome: anthropogenic terrestrial biome; feature: soil...
GCCGGATATACAGATGGACAGACAAACCTGCATCGCACAGGGCCACTCCGCTTAATGCTGCTCGGTTCCCCGCCTGACATGATTCACGGCGCCCCGCCGCACAGAGCCCGCCCATCTGCATATCCCGCCGCACGGCTCCTGCCTTGCTTTTGTTTCCGGCATCACTCGTACGATTATCAGACACTGTAATAGTATAAACGTTTTTTCCCGAAAATGCAAGCATTTTTCAAAGCTAGGCCGAAGCCTTTTCGAAAGATACAATCTGTGCTATACTAGGTATTGAAAATTGCCGGCTCCTCCGGTATAAAGGAGTGTTTGCTATGCCTTTTGGAGAACACATTCTATCCTATAAAAGTCAAATACTGGACAGTTTGAAAACCATGATTTCCATTCCTTCCGTGGTCAGTGAAGCGCAGCCTGGGAAACCTTTTGGCAGCGAAAATGCCCACGCTCTGGAAACAATTCTAAAGATAGCGAAAAATCTCGGCTTAGAAACCAAAAACGTTGGGAACTACGCCGGTCATGCTGTCTATGGAAGCGGAAACGAATATGCAGATGTTTTATGTCACATTGATGTCGTTCCCGCCGGAGACGAATGGCAGACAGACCCGTTTACCACTGTGGAAAAAGGCGGCCTGCTTTATGGCCGCGGCACTGCAGATGACAAAGGTGCCGCTGTGGTTGCGCTCTACTGCTTAAAAGCATTGAAAGATGCCGGTCTAAAAACCAAGCGCCGTATTCGTGTCATCTTTGGCTGCGGAGAAGAAGTCGCCAGCAACGACATTGAGCAGTACTATGCTTCTGAACCAATGCCGGTCTTTGGCTTTACACCGGACAGCGATTACGGCATCTGCAACCGCGAAAAAGGAATCCTACGCCTTGACCTAACGGGCGGAGACACACCTTCCGCTGTGCGCCACTTCACTTCCGGAACAGTTGTGAATGCCGTCCCTGCAAAAGCAGAGGCGGTTGTGGTCTGTTCCGCAGAACAAGCTTCCGCTCTCATGCATCTTGCAGAATCCGACACAGCTTTCAGCTTCACAAAAACGCCGGACGGCTTGTGCATTAGCGCGCAGGGACGTTCTTCTCACGCCATGCAGCCGCAGGAAGGAATCAATGCTGCCGAAAAGCTCATTATGCTGCTTTCAAAAGTTCTGAATCGCAGGGAAATGGGTAACCTGCTTTGGTTCCTTGCCGAAAAGGTCAAAACAGAATACGACGGTAACCTGCTTGGCATAAAACAGAGCGACAAGCCTTCCGGTCCGCTGACTCTTAACCTCGGCTTGGTGCGTGCGGGAACTGACAGTACTTATGCAGGGCTGGATATCCGTTATCCGGTTACGGCAAACGGTGAAACGATTCTTGCGCAGGTACAGAAAGTCTGCACACCATATGAACTTCGCTGCAGCCGGGCAAATGAAAGTCTGCCTCTCTATCTGCCGGAAGACAGTGAACTGATTCGCCTGCTGAAATCTTCCTATGCTACTGTGATGGGCAAAGAACCAAATGTGTATGCAACAGGCGGCGGCACTTATGCCCGTGAGCTGAAAGGCCGCGGTGTTGCCTTTGGTCCGTTCTTCCCTGATGAGCCAGACCGCCGTCTGCATAATTCAAATGAGAACATCGATCTTACACGTTTCATGCAGCATGCGCAAATCTGCCTGCAGGCTATGTATGATATGGCATTATACCCAAATGCAGAAAAGGCTTAAAAGTACTCTCCAAAAATACATGGATTATTAGGGACAGCTGTTTTGGCTGTCCCTATTTTGATTTTACCGAACACTTCCCATTACTTCAAGTTCATTCCTTGGAATTTTTAGGTAGCAATTTGATTTCTTATCCATAGTATGGAATAATGCCATCCTGCTTGGAGGGAAAATCTATGCAAAGCACATACCGGCACACGCGCCGCGCCTGTTACCTGGGATACCTGACACAGGGAATTGTCAACAGCCTGGCACCGTTGCTTTTTACCGTTTTTCAAACGGATTACCAAATTTCCTTTGCACAGCTTGGTCAGCTGATTCTGCTGAATTTTGGTACACAGCTGTGCATGGATTTTTTTTCTGTCTGTTTTGTTGACCGTATCGGAATCCGGCACTGCATCATCGGTTCCCATCTAACCGCAATGGTAGGACTCCTGCTAATGGGAATACTGCCAAATTTGATAGACCCCTTTACGGGACTGTCTATTGCAATGGTCTGCTGTGCAATGGGCAGCGGACTCATTGAAGACCTTGTCAGCCCGATTTTAGATTCCCTGCCTATTCCACAGAAAGCGTCGTCCATGAGTTTGCTCCATTCCTTTTGCTGCTGGGGTCAGGTCGCTGTTATTGCCTTAACAACACTTTCCCTGCATTATATCGGCAGTCAGCAGTGGTTCCTGTTACCCATACTTTGGGCATTGATTCCATTGATAAACCTCGTCCGCTTTTTACACGTTCCAATCCCGCCTGCTCTTCCTCCGGAAAAGAAAACGCCTGTCCGCAGTCTTCTGCATTCCCGGCTGTTTTTACTCTGTATGCTGATGGTTTTGTGTGCCGGAGCCAGTGACCTTACCATGAGTCAGTGGTCCTCCCTCTTTGCCGAACGCGGACTGGGGGTTGAAAAAGTCACAGGCGACCTGTTGGGACCATGTCTGTTTTCTGTACTAGAAGGTACCGGCCGATTGCTTTACGGTCTGTTCGGGAAAAAAATCAAGCTGCATACTGCGGTGCTTAGCTGCAGTGTTTTATGTGTCATTTGTTACTTGACCGCTTCCCTGTCCCCGTACCCCCTGCCCGCACTGCTCGGATGCGCATTATGCGGCTTTTCTGTTTCGCTTATGTGGCCTGGGCTTTACAGTTTGGCTGCACGTTCTTTCCCACATGGAGGTACCTCTATGTTCGGTCTGTTGGCTGTCTGCGGAGATATCGGGTGCTCTCTTGGCCCATGGCTAACCGGTCTTGCCGGCGCGGAAGATGCCGGATTAAAAAGAGGCCTGCTTCTGGCAGTCATTTTCCCAATCATCATGGTCGCTGGCATGCTCTGTTTCTGCCTGCGCGAACATCGACATTCCGACACAAAATCATCAAACCGATAAACTTTAGGTGAACTCCACTGAAAAAGTACCGCCGCATTGACAAACACCCGGCAGGAGTATATATTAATAATAATACTATTATCATGGTAGGATACGGGGGGGAGTTTATGCGCATATCAGCAAAGGGGCGTTACGCGATCGCTGCGCTTCTGCGCATGGCTCAGGCCGGAAAAGATACGGTCGTTAATATTACCCGTCTCTCAGAGGGATTGGGGATTTCCCGTATTTATTTAGAGCAGGTCTTTGCCCTGCTTAAACGCGCTCAGTTGGTCACTTCCATTCAGGGAGCACAAGGAGGCTACCAGCTGGCACATGCGCCTTCTCAAATCAGCATGCTGGATATCTTACATGCAACCGACATTTCTCTATTTGAAAAGCCCGGGAAAACACTCAGTGAGGATGCGCAGGATGCTGAGGCAGCACTTGACCTAGTTTCCAACCGTTTGGAACAGGCAGTTGAACAATCGCTCTCTTCTCTTCATCTTTCTGATTTGATGGAAGAAGCAGCGCGAAGTCAAAATAATTATATGTTTTTTATTTAGCAGAATTTACCGCAGGTATTCAAGATACACTGCGGTATTTTTGAAATTCCGTGTTTTATTGTTAAGGATTATAAACGTGCTTGACTATTTAGACTTGCATGTTATAATAAGGATATATTTCGATAAAAAATAACAAATCAGTAAAAAAATGGAGGCAATTAAGTCATGCGTTTTACTATTCCCAGAGACATTTATTATGGTCCAAATGCATTGGATGAGCTGAAGAAACTTTCCGGTAAAAAAGCTGTCGTTGTACTTGGCGGAGGCTCCATGAAACGTTTTGGCTTCCTTGACAGGGTCATAAACAATCTGCATGAGGCCGGCCTTGAAACATGCCTTATTGAGGGAGTCGAACCGGACCCTTCTGTCGAAACCGTCATGCACGGTGCAAAAGTTATGCAGGACTTCCAGCCCGACTGGATTGTTGCCATCGGCGGCGGTTCCCCAATTGATGCCGCCAAAGCAATGTGGACATTTTATGAATATCCAGACACAAAATTTGAGGATCTGATTACGCCTTTCCATTTTCCAACTCTGCGTAAAAAGGCAAAGTTTCTTGCCATTCCCTCCACTTCCGGTACAGCAACCGAAGTAACGGCTTTTTCAGTGATTACCGACTATAAGACCGGCATCAAATACCCGTTGGCTGATTTTAATATTACACCTGATGTGGCAGTCGTCGATCCGGCACTGGCACAAACCATGCCGCCAAAGCTGACCGCTTACACCGGCATGGATGCTCTGACACATGCAATTGAGGCCTACGTCTCTACAATGCATTCTCCGTTTACAGACCCTCTGGCACTGCAGGCAATTAAAATGGTATTTGAGTACTTGCCTGCATCTTATAAAGGGGATAAAAGTGCGCGTGAACAAATGCACTATGCACAATGTCTGGCCGGAATGGCATTCTCCAATGCAATGCTCGGCATTGTCCACTCAATGGCGCATAAAACTGGAGCAGCTTATCAAAACGGCCACATTCCGCACGGGTGTGCTAATGCCATGTATCTGCCAAAAGTCATTCCCTACAATGCAAAAATTCCAGAAACGCGTGAACGCTATGCCTCCATTGCCCGTGCTGTCGGTCTGACTGGAGATGAAGACAATTTGATACAAGCTCTGTGCAGGAAAATTGACATGTACAATGATTTGCTGGATATTCCCCATTCCATCAAGGACTATGGAGATGGGATGGTCCCTGAAAAGGAATTCCAAGAAAAGCTGCATAATATTGCTGCATTGGCAATCAGCGATGCTTGTACCGGTTCAAATCCGCGTCAGCCCAGTCAGGAAGAGATGGAAAAATTGCTGACTGCCTGCTATTATGATTTACCCGTTGATTTCTGAGCATGCATCTGTTCTGTCGAAATGATTTTGTTGAGAATGAGCTGTTGCAGAATTGCACAGCTCATTTTTTATGCACATCTTCTTATGTTCTTATGTTATTTTAAAAACTGAGCTGTAAAAGATAAAAGAAACTATTTCTTTAAACTTACATTCCAAAATCTATTTACTTCAATGGAACTTTGGTTTATAATTATAAACTATAATTTATTATTATATTTTGGCTATTTTAAAGCTTTATTTCATTAAATATTTTAATTTTATATGATAAATGTAAAAAAATATATCTTCTGAATAAATTTTCTCATTTTCTGCATATTCCCGTGTGAAAGTATTGTGAATTTGCAGATGAGTTTTCAAATCGTTTGATTACAGGACCCAATATAAGAATGTAACTTAAAAGCAAAACACTGTAAAACGAAGTGATGAAATGGTAACTGACGGCTGTAATAAAATCAGTTCGGCCGAGGAAGCACAGTTAAACGGTTTCATGAACGCTGCTCCCTGTGGACTCTGCCAGCTTGCATATGATCCAGACTTAACAATTCTCTCTGCCAATAATTTATTTTATACAATGTTTCACTACACACCCGCACAGGCTGCCGCAGAAAAGTTTTCCAACCTACGGTCTGTCTTAAAACCAGATACCTTTCAGTCTTTGCAAAATGCTCTTTCCCAGGCAAAGGCAGAAAATCTTAGTTTCTTTGAAATGAAAATTGACGCTGTCTGCCGAAATGGCCAGACAAAATTCTTGCTGACACGATGCAGTCTGCAGCAGCCGTTTGATGGGCATATGCTGTGGGGATTCTTTGATATAACAAAGCAGCAAAAGCTGTTAGGACAGTTATATTTAGGGAAGAAACTCTGTCTGGCAGCCAGCCAGCAGCGAGAATTTTCGTTATCCTGTTACAACCTTCATACCCACACACTGGTATTTCCCTATGGGCAGAAAATCAGCCAACAGATTCCAAATGTCCTTCATCAGGTTCCAGAACGTATATCTGCCAGTAAACTGCTAACCGATTCCAACAAAAAAATCCTAAATGAATTTTTTGCTTCTATAAGCACTGGTGAACTAGCCGGCAGCTGTGTCATTGCCATACAGCTGTCTCAAGCTGAAACTCCCTCATGGTTTGAACTAAAATATACACTTGCGCCTGCCTCAGCATATACCGATGCTCATGCAATAATCACTTGCCAAAATATCACAGAGCAGCATGAAAAAGAAATCACCTATGAACAGTACCGCCAATGTTGTGAAGAAATGCAGAAAGGTCATTTGATTTATTTCGAATGTGATCTCATGAATAACCGAATCGTTAGATTTGAATGTCAAAATTCCTCTTTACAGGCTTTAGCTTCAAGATCTCCTTATTATTCTGAATTCTGTAAAAATTTTTCTAATTCTATCTATTTAGAAGACCGCAGCCAGTATTTGAACTGCTTTTCCCGCGGTGCCTTGATTAAAAGTTACCAGAACGGGCATTCCCATGTCACAGCAGAATACCGATACACCTCGAAAAGCGGCAAGCTGATCTGGTATTCCAGCCATGCACAGTTAATTGAGGATTCATATTCCAAATCCTTAAAAGCATTTATAAGGGTCGCGGATATCAATTCACAAAAACAGTATCTTTTAAAATTGAAAAAAAATGCTCGTCAAGATCCCCTGACAAACTTGCTGAATCGGCGGGCATTGATTAAAAACATCCAACAGACGCTGCGATATTCACCTTACAACCAACACGCATTTATCATGATCGATGTGGATCATTTTAAGTATATTAATGATTCGTTTGGTCATCAATTCGGCGACCATGTTCTTCGGAACATCAGTACTGTTTTGCAGCGGAATATCGGTTCAAAAGATATTTGCGGCAGATTGGGCGGCGACGAGTTTGTCATTTTTTTGCACAGCATTTCTTCCATAAAATCACTTGCCAATCATATTGCCAGGCTTTCTTCCTGTATTCTTCAAAGATATAACAAGGATTTGACAGTCTCTGTCTGCATGGGAATTGCGATTGCGCCCAAAGATGGACGAAATTTTAATGAGCTCTATAAAACAGCCGACACAGCACTTTACCAAGCAAAACACAACGGGCCCAATCATTATGCGTTTTATCATAGTAATTAAAATGATAGAAGGATAGCTTGAAAAATCAGGAGGGTATTGAATGATCTATCAGAACTGGCAGGAACTTGAGTCTGCCTGTAAAAACTGCGAACAATGCGACTTAGCCCGCACGCGGACAAATCTGGTATTTGGAATTGGCAACCCTCATGCAGAAATTCTGTTCATTGGTGAAGGACCCGGTGAACAGGAAGACTTGAAAGGTGAACCATTTGTCGGCCGAAGCGGCCAGCTGCTGGATAAAATGCTGGATGCCATAGATTTAGACCGGCATCAGAATATTTATATTGCCAACATTGTAAAATGCCGACCTCCGAAGAATCGTGATCCGCTTCCGGAGGAACAAGAAAAATGTATTTCATGGCTGCGTGCTCAAACTGCACTGCTCCACCCAAAGATCATTGTCTGCCTCGGCCGCATAGCTGCCATGCGCATCATGGACCCAAAAATTAAAATTACCAGACAACACGGGCAGTGGATACAAAAAGGCAGTATCTGGATGATGGCCACTCTTCATCCCGCCGCCTTATTGCGTGATCCGCGCAAAAAGCCGGAAGCCTTTGAAGATTTTCTTGGACTTCGGGATAAGATTCAGGAACTTGATATTAACATTGGATTGTCGTAAACAACCAGATACTCCGTTTACTGAAAAGTTTCGATTGTTTTTTTACATAAAAAAGACTGCCACCAAAGCTCCACCTGCTACCAGAGCCGCACAAGCAATGGCTACTATACGAACAATGAATTTCCTTTTCTTTTCTGTCATAGGCCGGTCCTTTCTAAATAAACAGCTCATACTTTTTGATAGGATAAATACAACTATATTTTATAATAGTATCGACTTGCATGCAGAATGTCAACCTCCCTGCTAACTACCCAGCAGCAGAAAAGTTTACATAACTTGACAGCACATAGATGCCTCGTTAAAATAGATTATACTTGAGCGGTATAATTTAGTTTTAGGAAATAGAGGGAATCATATGACATTCACTCCAAACAGCAACAGGACGCGGCGCGAAGATCCGGCTGCCGGTTCCACCTATCGTCCGTACCGAGAAAACGGTTCAAGACCCTATAACAGGCCGAACTGCAGCACTGCTAATCACAATAACCGGAATATCTATTCTCATTCCAGCCACAGACAAGAGCCGATGGTAGACATCTCCTCCTACAGCAGCCGCAGACAGGCTGCCAATACCAAACGCACAGCGGCAGCCCGTCAGCGCCGTGTGGCTAACGCGCGCCGCAGACAAGAAGCACAGGTACGCTATCATGATGGGTTTGATCCGGATGATCGCGCGACTTCTGTTTCCCGTCAGCGTGCTGCCGCCGTTTCTGCACGCGGAGGCAATACTGGCATTCCCCGCCGACCGAAAAGGCATCATATCGTGCGCAATATCGTTTGTATTCTGCTGCTCCTTGCTATTCTCCTGTTTGCGTGGCTGACTGCTCTTTTTTCCGGTATGGACCGCACACATAACCCAACCAGTCAGAGTACCTATGCACGCACACCGGAACATTCCCCCGACTGGAGCATTAAATCCAGCCCTTGGGTAACAAACATCCTGCTGATTGGCATTGATCAGGATTCCGAAAACACCCACCGCAGCGACTCTATGATTCTGCTCTCCATTGACCGCAAGCATCAAAAGCTGAAAATGACCTCCTTTTTACGAGATACTTATGCAGAGATTCCGAATCACGGACGCCAGAAATTAAACTCCGCCTTTGCTTACGGCGGCCCTGCCATGACCATGCAGACATTGGAAAACAATTACCGCATCAAAATAGATCAATATATGGCAGTTAACTTTGACTCCTTTTCAACCATTATCAATGAAGTCGGTGGAATCGATGTTACACTCAATCAAGGGCTTTGTACACAGTTTAATGAAAATTTGGGAACGCATTTCACACCCGGTAAATATAAGCTGAAAGGAATACAGGCATTATACTATACCCGTATCCGCAACTATGGTAATGATTACGGACGTGCCCAGCGTCAGCGCGAAGTAATTGGCCAGATTATTAAAAAGATGGCAGCTTCCGGTCCCTTTAAATTAAACAGTGTTTTAAAAAAAATTATGCCGTTGATTTGGACAAACATTCCCGCGTCGCAGCTTTCTGCAATTTGCATGTTTAATGCACCTGCTGTATTCTTTAAACAGCAGACACAGCAAATTCCGGCAGACAACACCTTTCAGGGAGAAACACTGGACAGTGCCGGATGGGTGGAAGTCGCTGACATGGAGCAAAACTGTTCGCTGCTGCGGCAGTTTATCTATGAAGACAACAGTACAAACTGAAAGGTCTCACACCTTATAATTTCAATCGCTATGAGTTCTGCCAAGCAGGCCTGTAATGGGTCTGCTTTTTATTCCTGCTTTTCAGAATTGTAATTTTATGAAAATTCGTGTATAATAAAAAAATAATCTGTTCAAAAATTCGGAGGCAGAAACATGGAGAAAAAGACATTTTACATCACAACGCCCATTTACTATCCTTCTGGAAAACCGCATATCGGTCACAGCTACTGCACCGTAGCCAGTGATGCGATTGCCCGGTACAAGCGAATGCAAGGCTATGATGTCATGTTCCTGACCGGCACGGATGAACACGGCCAGAAAATTGAACAAAAAGCCGCCGCTGCCGGTATCACACCGAAAGAATATGTAGATGGCACAAGCAAGGTCTTTAAAGATTTATGGGCTCTGCTGGATATTTCCAATGATCGCTTCATCCGGACAACTGACAGTTATCATGTTAAAGGAATTCAAAAGATCTTTAGGCAGCTGCATGATAAAGGAGAAATTTACAAGGGGAAATATGAAGGCTGGTACTGCACAGACTGTGAATCCTTCTGGACAGAAACCCAGCTCAAAGACGGCAAATGTCCAGACTGCGGCCGCGACGTCAAGTGGGCTTCAGAAGAAGCATATTTTTTCCGTCTGTCGAAGTATGCCGACCGGCTGCTCAAATTTTATGAAGATCATCCTAACTTCATTCAACCGGAAAGCCGCAAAAATGAAATGATTGCATTTATCAATCAGGGACTGCAGGATTTGTGTGTTTCCCGTACCAGTGTACATTGGGGCATACCCGTTGACTTTGATCCCAAACATACTGTCTATGTCTGGTTGGATGCGCTGCCGAACTATATCACAGCGCTTGGATATGGCAGTGATGATGACAGCGATTTCAAAAAATACTGGCCTGCCGATGTTCAATTTGTTGGAAAGGAAATTGTACGTTTTCACACAATCATCTGGCCAGCCATTCTGATGGCGCTTGATTTGCCGCTTCCCAAGCAGGTATACGGTCACGGCTGGCTGCTTTTTGGGGACGGTACGAAAATGAGCAAGTCCAAAGGCAATGTAGTGGATCCATATATTCTGTGTGACCGCTATGGGGTGGATGCAATCCGCTACTTCCTTTTGCGTGAGATTCCTTTCGGAAGTGACGGCCTGTTTACCAATGAAGCATTAATTAACCGCATTAATTCCGACCTTGCCAACGACCTCGGCAACTTGCTCTCCCGCACAACTGCTATGGTGCAGAAATATTTCGGCGGCACGATTCCGCAGGAACAAAAAACTGCCGATCCGGACCACGAATTGGAGTCCATGGGCAATGCACTGCGCAGCAAATGTGACGCGGCAATTGACTCCTACCAATTCAGTAAAGCACTGGAATCTATCTGGCAGTTTATTGCACGCACTAATAAGTATATTGATGAAACGGCGCCATGGGCACTTGGCAAAGATGAAACTCAAAAAGCCCGTTTAGCGGCTGTGATGGACCATCTTTGTGAAGCACTGCGCATCGTATCAATCCTGATTTTCCCGTTTATGCCGAATACGACTCCAAAAATGCAGGCACAGTTGGGGCTTTCTGCAAAAGACTGTACCTATGAGCGCGCCGGCAGTTTTGGACACTTTCCAGTCGGCTGTATTGTAACAAAGGGAGATGCGCTCTTTCCCCGCATTGACGTGGAAAAGGAAATTGCGGAACTCAATCAATTAATTCCGAATCCCGCCGCAGAACAATCAAAAAATAAAGTCAAAGAAGAGTTGGCAGGTATTGCCCAAATCACGATTGATGACTTTGCAAAGGTGGAACTGCGTGCGGCAAAAATTATGGACTGTGAAAAAATCAAGCGTGCCAAAAAGCTGCTGAAACTCACGCTGGATGATGGCACCGGCGTACCACGCACCGTTTGCAGCGGCATCTCCCAATGGTACAAACCGGAAGATCTGATTGGCAAAACAATTGTGCTGGTCGCAAATCTGAAGCCCGCAAAACTCTGCGGCGTAGAAAGCCAAGGCATGATTTTAGCGGCCGATGCCGGAGAAAATGATGTAAAAGTTGTTTTTCTTAAGGATATCCCAGCCGGCAGCAAAATCCGTTAATGTAAATAAAATAAAAAACAGGGCTGCTGATTGCTATTTCAGCAGCCCTGCATTTACAGGGGGAAAATTGGGTGTCCTATACACATATATTTGACAGTCATGCGCACTATGATGATGAAGCTTTTGACAAAGATCGAAAGGCAGTTTTGGCTGAACTGCCGCAGAAAGGCATCTGCCACCTGATTGACTGTGGAGCCAGCCTCGACGGATGCAAAAAAGCGATCACATTGGCAAACCAGTATTCTTTTATTCATGCCGCTGTTGGAATCCATCCGGAAGAAATTGGTGATTCCCAGACTGAATGGCTCCCGAACTTAGAGCAAATGCTGCAGCATAAAGAGGAGAATAAAATTGCGGCAGTCGGTGAAATCGGCCTTGATTATCATTTCCCGGAAAATCCACCGCGCGAAAAACAGAAAGCTGCATTCGCCGCTCAGTTGAAACTTGCCAGCCATTATGGTCTGCCTGTTATCATCCACGACCGGGAAGCACATGCAGATACGCTGGAACTTTTGCAGCAATACCATCCGCGTGGTGTGGTTCACTGCTTTTCCGGCAGTGTGGAAATGATGCGCGAAGTCCTCAAACTTGGTATGTACATCGGTCTCGGCGGGGCAGTAACATTTAAAAACGCAAAAAAGCCTTTGCAGGTAGCAGCAGCCGTTCCACTGGACAGGCTCCTAAATGAAACAGACTGCCCTTATATGGCTCCTGTCCCCTGCCGTGGCCAGCGCTGTGATTCCTCCATGATTCCACATTCCGCTGAAGTCATTGCGGCTGCACGTGGGATCTCCGCTCAGGAAGTGCTGGATGCCGGATGCAAAAATGCGCAGGAACTTTTCGGGATTACACAATAAATAAACTGTGCAGATAGATCCAGCCTCCTCCCCACTCTATAAAATTTTTTTAAATTACCTTAATTCTGCGCTTTAGTATCTGACGAAGCATGAAAGGTACTTATTACTAAGAATCGGGTTATCCGTGGCGTTCGGTTTTCCCAGTTATGCTGCTGATAGGCATGAATTTGTATACTGTCTCCCGGATATAATACATATTGTTTGTCTTCCAAAAAAAGTGTTGCGACTCCTTCCAACACATATATAAATTTCTCTCTTTCGGGTGAATAGATTTCCGGGGCACGCTTTCCATCTGCATAAGGCATGAGGATAATGATTTGTGGCAGCATTGCCTCATTCACATTCTGTTTTGTTAACTTACACTGATAAAACTTATCGCTGACAGCATTAGGCTGCAATTCTATGCCATGTACGACGGGATCTTGATTTTTCGGCATCTGTCCATCTTCAAAAAGAAATGCCAGCGGAACCTCCAACACATCTGCAAGTTTCTCCAGGGAATCAAGCGCAATTGAAGAAATTCCACGTTCAAATTGGGATAAAAACCCAATTGAAAGCCCACAGGCCATACTCAACTGTTTCAATGTGAATTTCTTTTTAATTCGGAGTTCTTTCACCTTGGCACCAATTGCTGCATTCGCATTCATAGGCGTCACCTCTCTATTCCCTGTTATAATTCGGCTTTCTATCATAATAGTCGCCGATTCGGTGAATGTCAACAATTGTTGTAAAAGAATTGAAAATGTTGAAATTTTGAGATTGTTTTCATAGATTTTAATTTAAAATTTACATAATTTTTAGACTTTCAGCTTGCACATTGTGTTTTATGTGTGAAAATTTGCATTTTTGATAGATGTTTTATTTCTCAGAAATTGTGCAGACAATATTTTTCAGGCCTATTTCATGCTCTTCCGGACAAAATAAAATTCGGAAGGAGATGTGACGCTATGGCAAAGGAAAAAAGAAGGACAGAACGAGAAGATAACGATCTCCGTGGCTATTCGGATGATTATCTGAACGAATCAGATAATGTGGTTTCCACACAGGAATGTACCGGACTCATCATGGCACCGCCTGCATCGGAATCTGAAGCTGAATCTTTTACAGATCTTTATACCATTCCAAAGCCTGAAAACAAAAAGCCAAACGGCCTGCAGAAAGAAGAAAAAGAAAATCACGATTTTCAGTAAAGGTTGAAATGTTGTCAATGGGACTGCGAATGAAAATTTTACAGTCCCATTGGCATTTTTCAAATTTAAAGATTCATTCATACATCATATGCACTAAAATTATAGATTTTTTCGTCTACATGAATTTCAAATTTGAGAATAAATTTTCTTTGACATGAACATTGACAGCCACATTATGTAAAATCTTACTGCAGTTTCATTGATACAAATGATTCACAAGCCAATGTAAATCCCATTCTAATCTTATAATTACAAAAATGTCAAAAAACAGCAGTCACCACTTTTGAATTAATTGGTCCGGTTTTCAAGGTATTTCATCATATTCCAGCATGTTTTTCTTGCTTAAAAGTTAAAAAGCTGTTTGCGGTTGATTCACATGTGCCGAGGAATTTTTTAACATTGTTTTGAGTCGATTTCTCCATAAATTTTAACTTATGTTTATACATTAATATACAAAATAATTAATACTATTTTGTATATTATAGGCCTTGATGGAATTTGTTATGTATTCTATTATTATATATAGTTGAATTTAAAGAGGCAGTTATGGGATAATACTGTACAAAATACATAAGAGGAGGAAAAATATGATTACATTTTTTGTGGCTTTGGCTTTGCTGATTATTGGCTATTTCACATACGGAAAATTTGTCGACAAAGTCTTCCAGCCACATCAGTCTCCAACTCCCTGTCAGGCACATCCTGACGGAGTTGATTTTGTTCCTATCAGCACGCCGCGTGCATTTTTAGTCGAGCTGCTGAATATTGCTGGTCTAGGTCCAATTTTTGGTGCACTGGCAGGTGCACTATGGGGTCCAATTGTGTACATCTGGATTGTTTTCGGCACAATCTTTGCAGGTGGTGTACATGACTTTTTAAGTGGTACACTTTCCATGAGGCAGGACGGCGCTTCTATTTCTGAGGTTGTCGGAAACAATCTTGGAAAAGTTATGCTGCAGGTCATGCGAGTGTTTTCCGTAATTCTGCTTGTGCTCATCGGTGCAACTTTCACAACCGGCCCCGCCGGCCTGTTTGCAGAACTGACTCCAAATATTTTGACAAAGAATTTCTGGGTTGTAATACTTTTAATCTATTACTTTCTTGCCACGATGTTCCCAATTGATAAGATTATCGGTAAAATCTACCCGATTTTCGGTGTGTTACTGATTGTCATGTGCGTTGGTGTAATCGGTGGTATTTTTGCCGGTGGTTATCCAATTGAAGAATTGACATTGACAAACGAACATCCAGCAAAAACGCCATTCTGGTCCATGATGTTCGTCACTGTGGCATGTGGTGCATGCTCAGGTTTCCACTCCACACAAGCACCTCTGGTTGGTCGCTGCATTGACGATGAGCGCAAAAACCGCAGAATCTTTTATGGTGCCATGGTTGCAGAAGGAGTCATTGCTCTTATCTGGGCAACTGTTGGTATTGCATTCTATCATGGAACAAAGGGTTTATATGCAGCCGGTAATGCACTCCACAACAACCAGTCCGTTATGGTCTATAATATTGGTAAAGGTCTGCTGGGCCCTGTCGGTGTGATTCTTACTGTGGTTGGTGTTGGTATCTGCCCCATTACTTCTGCTGACACTGCATTCCGCAGCGCCCGTCTGACGATCTCTGACTGGTTTCACATTGATCAGAAAAGTATCCCTTCCCGTTTGAAGATCTCTATTCCGCTGTTTGCTGCGGGTGCACTGCTTACGCAGTTAAACTTCTCCGTTATCTGGCGCTATTTTTCATACTCCAACCAGACACTGGCTATGATTGTCCTTTGGACCGGTGCAGCTTATCTGTGCAAATGGAGAAAGGGTACATTATATTCTTTGGTTGCAGCAATTCCGGCAACCTTTATGTCTGCAGTAACTGCTACTTATCTCTTTATGGCACCTGAATGTCTGCACTTATCCACAGCAATTGCTTATCCTGTGGGTGTTATCTTTGCTGCCATTTGCTTTGTAGTTTATGTTGTAAAAGGAATTATTCCAAACATGAAACCAACTGACCGACTCTCCGGTATTCCTGCAGAATCCTGAGATTTTCCCTATAAAAGTTCCGGACAGACAAATAAGTCTGCTCGGAATTTTTTATAGGGATTTTCTTTTCCCCTACACTGTCCAGTGAAAAATTCTATAATTTTTATGTCTAATCGGTTATATATCTTAGAAAATTAAGTGCACTCTTTTTACAATCTGTTCATTAACTGTTCCTTTCTATTTTTTATATACTGGATATTGTAATCAGTACAGATTTTAATATAATAAAATGAAATAGCAAAAAATGGAGGCTTATGAAATGTCAAATCGGTATGAATTAAACAAGAACCTGGCGCAGATGCTCAAAGGCGGCGTCATTATGGACGTGACCTCGCCGGAACAGGCGGAAATTGCCGAGCAAGCCGGAGCCTGTGCCGTTATGGCATTGGAACGAATTCCAGCAGATATTCGTGCAGCCGGCGGTGTGTCCCGCATGAGTGACCCCAAAATGATACGAAGCATCCAAAAAACGGTTTCCATTCCAGTGATGGCAAAAGTGCGGATCGGTCATTTTGTAGAGGCACAGATCCTGCAGGCAATTGATATTGACTATATTGATGAAAGTGAAGTTCTGTCCCCGGCTGATGCTGTTTATCACATTGATAAAACGAAATTTGACGTTCCATTCGTCTGTGGTGCGAGAGACTTGGGGGAAGCGCTTCGCCGCATTGCAGAGGGTGCATCTATGATTCGCACAAAAGGTGAGGCTGGCACCGGTGACGTTATCCAGGCTGTTCAGCATATGCGCAAAATGAACAGTCAGATCCGCCAAATTCAAAATATGCGTGAAGACGAACTCTATGAGGCAGCCAAACAATTGGAAGTGCCGCATGATCTTATCCGTTCTGTACATGACAATGGACGTTTGCCAGTTGTAAACTTTGCTGCAGGCGGTGTTGCGACACCTGCAGATGCCGCTCTGATGATGCAGCTCGGTGCAGAAGGTGTATTTGTCGGCTCTGGTATCTTTAAATCCGGCAATCCCGCCAAACGTGCTGCTGCTATCGTGAAAGCCGTAACGAATTACAATGATCCGGAAATGCTTGCTGAACTTTCCACCGATTTGGGAGAAGCAATGGTCGGAATCAATGCAGATGAAATCTCCGTCTTAATGGCAGAGCGCGGCAAATAAGGGAGGACCTGTACATGAAAATCGGCGTATTGGCCCTGCAGGGCGCTTTTGCAGAGCATTGTGCCATGCTGCAGAAACTCGGTGCAGACAGCCGTGAAATCCGTCAGCGTGCTGACTTAGACGATTCGTTTGATGGTCTTATCCTTCCCGGCGGAGAAAGTACAGTAATGGGAAAGCTCATGAAAGAGCTTGACCTGCTGCAGCCACTTAATGAACAAATTGAGCGGGGGATTCCTGTTTTTGGCACCTGTGCCGGTCTGCTCCTTCTGGCCAAGCAGATTGAAGGGAATGAACCGACCTATCTTGCCAAAATGGACATTGAGGCAAAAAGAAATGCTTATGGCCGCCAGTTGGGCAGCTTTATTGCCTCAGCTCCCTTTGCAGGAATCGGCACCATTCCCATGGTCTTTATCCGCGCTCCGTATATTTCCAAAGTTTTTGGCAGCGCTAAAGCCTTAGCAGAAGTCGATGGGAAAATTGTAGCTGCCCAGCAGGGTCACCTATTAGTTACCGCATTCCATCCTGAATTGACACACGACACCCGTGTACATTCCTATTTTTTGAAAATGGTTCAGAGGGCTGCAAAAAAGGATTCCTGATTTTATTCTATTATTCTCTGCTTTTTATATTTGATTTGGATTTTGTCTGAATGAAATGATTTTTGAAAATTTTCTCTTATTTCTACCGTATTACCTTGCAAAAAAGAAATGAATCTGATAGATTAAAAATACAAAGAAATCATTTTGAAAATGCACTGTCAAATGCAGCAGGAAAGGAAGCGGAAATCATGAAAGAATTCACCTACACGATCACACAACAAGATGGCATTCATGGACGTCCAGCCGTACTTTTGGTAAAAGCCGCAAATGCTTTTCCCTGCAAAATTACTCTGCAAACAAACGGAAAATCCGCAGATGCCAAAGGAATTTTTTCTATCCTGAGCATGGCAATTCAGCAAGGCGACACTACTACAGTCGTGTGCAGCGGAGAAAAAGAAACGGAAGCTGCTGCTGCTCTTCAAAACTTGTTCCGGCATTATCTTTAAAAAGCAATAAGGTAAACAAACGAATTTACAGATGTAAAATATCAGAAATATAAAAAAGCTGCCCCCACATGAGAGGCAGCTTTTTATATTTCTGACTTTTCTTTTATAGCTCGATTGCATGTAAATTTTTAAGGGAAACATCCAAAATTGGAGCAGAGTGTGTTAACGCACCGCTGGAAACATAATCCACACCAATGTCCCGAATCTCCGCCAGATTTTCCTTTGTGATATTTCCGGAACATTCTATGACTGCACGGCCATTGACGATTTTTACCGCTTCACGCATTTGAGCAGATGTCATATTATCCAGCATAATAATATCTGCGCCGGCTTCCAATGCTTCCCGCAGCATATCAAGATTTTCCACTTCCACTTCGATTCGGTGAACAAAGGGCGCATATGCGCGCGCCATACCAATTGCTTCCTTAATTCCTCCGGCTGCACTGATATGATTATCTTTAATCAATATGCCGTCCGAAAGATTATAGCGGTGGTTGCAGCCGCCCCCTACCCGCACGGCATACTTTTCAAACAGCCGCATGTTCGGTGTAGTCTTTCGTGTATCCAGAAGTTTTGTGTTGCTGCCCGCAAGCAGCTCCACAGCTGCATGCGTATAGGTCGCAATTCCACTCATCCGCTGCAGGTAATTCAGCGCTGTGCGTTCCCCCGAAAGGATAACACGCATATCACCGGTCACAAGCGCCAGTTTATCTCCTTGATGAATTTGGTCGCCATCATGAAAAAAGCCCTGTACTTTTGTGGTTTCATCCAGCAGCTCAAAAACGCGGCGAAAAACATCCAAACCCGCAAGCACCCCATCCTGTTTGCACAGCAGGTCTGCCTGCCCCTGTTTGGCAACCGGCATCACGGCATTTGTCGTCACATCTTCGTTGGTAATATCCTCCTGCAGTGCCTGTAAAATCAGGGGGTCAGCATTCAGTTTTGCGGTAATGGGATTCACGCTTTTTTTCTCCTTTGTTTCTGCTGTTTAATCTCCGACTGCACTAAAAAGATATTGTCTGTAAAATACTGCGGAAGATTCCTGTAGGCAGACGGATGGAACAAATTGCGTTGCGGTGTGTGCATTTCATGAGAATGCACACGGATATCCTGTGCAGCACGTTCTGCGAACACCAGACTTTCAAGCAAAGAATTGCTTGCCAGCCGATTGGCGCCATGTACGCCATTACAGGCAGTTTCTCCCACTGCATAAAGATGGTCCATTGAAGTTTTACTGGAAAGGTTCACATGGATACCACCCATAAAATAATGCTGCGCCGGTACAACGGGGACCCAGTCCTTATGAATATCAATCCCCTCTTCCTGACAGCGTTCACAGATGGTCGGAAAACGCTTCTCAATGTCAGGGCAGTGCACGGTCTGCATGTTGAGCCAAACATGGCGCGTGTTATCTTTCTTCATCTGTTTATAAATTTCCTGTGTCAATAAATCTCGCGGCAGCAGTTCATTTGTAAACCGTTTTCCATTTTTATCCAGCAGTACAGCTCCCTCGCCGCGGACCGACTCGGAAATCAGGAAACTGCGGCCAGGCTTTTGCGAATACAGGGTAGTCGGGTGAATCTGCACATAGTCGATGTTTTCCAGCTCCACCCCATGCTGCAAGGCCAAAGCAATGGCATCGCCGGTCAAATGCGGATAATTGGTGGAATGTTCATACACCCCGCCAACTCCTCCGCTTGCCAAGACAACGTCCGGTACATAAATCGGTTCGATTGTTCCATCTGCTGTCTGCAAAACTGCGCCGCGGCAGCAATTCCCTTCACACAAAAGATCGACGAGTGTTGTGTGCTCTAATATGGTGACATTTTTTAATTTTTTGACACACTCCAGCAGTTTGCTGGTAATCTCTTCTCCTGTTTTGTCGCCATGGTATAAAATACGTGGAGAAGAATGCGCACCTTCACGGGTAAACTGCAGTTGACCGTCTTTTCGTGCAAAATCAACGCCGCATCGTTCCAGTTCCCGAATCACATGCTGAGAAGAACGAATCATGACCTCCACGGACTCCCGCCGGTTTTCATAATGGCCTGCCCGCAGGGTATCCTCAAAATAGGCATCATAGTCCTCGTCCCCCTTCAGCACACAGATACCTCCTTGTGCCAAAAAAGAGTCGCTTTCTTCCAAGTCCGCTTTGGTAATCATCAGTACGCGGGCAGTTTCGGGCAGGTGCAGCGCCAGAAACAATCCGGACACTCCCGTTCCGACCACTAATACATCATAACTCACATGATTTTGAACATTTGCCATATCAATCATTCCCTAATATTATAAAAATAGTATGAAACAGAATTGGCATGATAAATTTGTATCCGCAAATTTCCATCTTTGAGGCAAACTTACCCCAAAACAAAACCGAGAATTATGAAAGTTCCAGCATCCGCTTCAGCGGTGTATATGCACACCGAGCACGCTCTGTATCCATGTGAATTACAGGGGTTTCTGTTTCGAGCGCCCAAATGACTTTGTCCAGTGTAATCTGCTTCATATTCGGACAAATCTGCTCAGCATGCAGCGGATAAAAAGTTTTCTCCGGACTTTCATGTTCCATATCATAAAGGACACCATGCTCGGTACCAATAATAAATTCTTTTGCCGGGTTTGTTTTTGTATAACGGATTAAAGCTGCCGTGCTGCCCACATAATCTGCCAATGCAGTTACTTCCGGCCGACATTCCGGATGGACCAGCACAGGTGCATGGGGATGTTTTTCCTTTGCCGCCTGCACATCTTTCGCTGTCAAGAAGGCATGCGTCGGACAGAAACCATCATTAAAGATGAAATGCTTTTCCGGAATCTGTGCTGCCACGAAACGGCCCAGATTTTCATCCGGAATAAAAAAGATATTGTGGTTTGGCAGAGCTTTTACGATTTTCAGCGCATTGGCGCTGGTGACGCATACGTCTGCATGCATCTTCAGTTCCGCGGTGGAGTTTACATAACAGACAACCGCAAGGTCATCATATTGTGTCCGCATTTTTTCAATCTGCTCTACTGTAGCCATATGTGCCATTGGGCAGTCAGCATTTGGCGCCGGAAGCAGCACCGTTTTATTTGGGTTCAAAATTTTGGCACTCTCCCCCATAAAACGCACCCCGCACATGACAATCTTCTGCGCTTCTACTTTTTCAGCGACCTGACTCAGATAAAAAGAATCCCCCACATAATCTGCAATTGCCTGCACATCGCCGGTCACATAATAATGCGCAAGGATGACGGCATCCTTTTCTTTTTTCAGCTTTTGTATTTTTAACTGTTTTTCATTCATCCGTTTCAACTCTCCCGGCCCTCTGCCGATGCTGGGCAGCCCGCCTAAAATTTATGCTTATGAAGCAGTATAGCACATATATTTACATATGACAAGACACATTTACTGAAAGCATTTACGAAAAACTTTCTGAACAGAAAAGCAACAAACCTTGTGCAATCATTATGGCTCGTCCTCTCTCTTTTATCCGTATTTCTTAAACACAATACCTATATATAGGAAAATAATAATCTGCTGAATTGTCAGAAGTCAATTGATTACAGAATTTTGCTTGGGAAATTGTTACTGCATACATTGACAAAATCTGGGGATATGTGATACTCTTATGGTGTATAAAAGGATAGATAAGCTCTTTTATCTTGTAAAAATGTTAAATTGTAGGACTTGTCTACAGATTTCTGTCATTTGACAGTTGCACGGGCTCCTGATCAATATTTTGAAAGAAGACGTTTGATGATGAAAAAGAAACAAATCAAAAAGAGCGTGCATGCTTCTTTTCGCCCCGTTCTGAAAAAATCAGCCGCCTTTGTGCTGGCTTTTGCTGTCATGGTTTCGACCTTTACAGGATTCTTTCCCATTCGGGCGCATGCTGAAGACACGACCGATAAAGGCCTTGTGACAAACCTTGTGGATCAAAAGAGCGACCTGCAAAAAGGAGTCTCAATCGCTGACACAACCAAAACCGACACCGGAGCTTCCTATTTCTGGAAGAGCGATGCGACAGACTGGACAGCAAAAATCAACTATGATTTCAAAATTCCACTGGATAAAATTCAGGCAGATGCAATACACGAAGGTTCGACCTATAACCTGGATCTGCCGGCAACAATCTGCGCAGGAGCCCCAACTCGCACGATCCCAGTGACTGCCTATTTTACTAAGCCCGTCAATATCAACGATTTAAGCAAATCTTCTATGGATGTTGCTACACTCACAATTACAGATAGCAAAGCCACACTGACTTTTAACGGCACATCTTCGCTTGAAGCTTTCTATACTTCGCTTGCTGGTACCAGCGATATGGAGGATTATCTGCCGGAATTGAAATTCAGCATTTCCAGCTCTATATCGCAAAGTAGCATCAACAAAAATGGGCTTTCTGCTGTTCCTCTCTATTTTGGAGCAGCCGGTAGGCAAGCTTCTTACTTTACACTTGATTTGCAGTTTCCTGACAGTACCAAAAGTGATCCAATCATCGACCTTTCCGGTCAGCAGATTACGCAAACACAGACAGTTTCAGTGGACAATCAGAAGACTACTTTTACAGAAGTCAGCACCGGTGAAATCAAATGGAAAGCAGTCATCACCACAAACAACTGCCTTGAATCCGGGCTGGAATTTAAAGCGCCTCTGAATGGTCAGACCTATGTGCCTGATAGTTGCTTTTATAATGGCACGAAAATAGATTCATCTACTTCCGCTGTTTTAAATGCTGATCCGAACCAAGACGGTCAGCTAACTGTTTCATTCGCAAATCCACTCAAAACCTATGGATCCCAGATTACGATTACATACCGCACAAAGCCGGCAGCGGATTTCTTGAAAACGCCCACATATTCTTCGGGGCAGGCAACAACATCGGCTTCCACCGAGATAACTGGAAATGTTTCTGTCGGTCTCAGCGGCGGTGATTTGGCAAAGACATCGGCATCCGTTCCTTTCTCACAGATTATTGGGAATTGATTTTCAATGAAAATGGACGTACATTGACTAACGCTGTTCTGCATGATACCCTTGACCAAAATCAGGAACTTGTCAACCCGCAAGTATTTGTCAGCACAGCAAAAGACTACAGTAGAAACGATGCAAGCGTCAATACTAATACTACTGTTTGGAAAGATACAGCCGTAACAACAGAAGGAAATGGCTTTCAAATTCATTTAAGTGATAAATATCCGACAATCAATTCCCCTCTTTATATCAGCTATTTAACAAAAGTGAAGCCATCCTTTTTTGATCAAGAGAATGCAGAAACCGCTAAAATTTCAAATGACGCACATGTCGAATTCACAATGGAAAAGGGCAAAGCGGCGAGCTTTGGCCCCGGCCCGCAGTCTGTAACGCCCGGAGTATCCCCGATTTCCAAAAAAGGGGTTTACAACCCTTCTGATCAAACGATTACGTGGACCGTTACACTCAACGAAGCTTCTGCAGAATGGACTCATGTAACTGTTACGATTCCCATTGATACGGTGGAGAATCAGTTGTATTTAGACGGAATAGATCCCTCCAATCAGACAACAACTACCGAAGATACTGATGCTGCCAAAGGTATTGCTGTTAAAACCGGCTCTTTTGATGCCAATACGAATAATTGGAGTTGGAAGCCAGAGAGTTCAAGTGACAATCCAGCAAAGGTGACTGTTTCGACAACACACTATTCTTCGGGGGAGACTGCAGAAGCCACAAGCACCATTACCGTCCAGTGGGCAAATCCGGTTTCAACACCCGTTACCGATGAATTTTCAGAGCCCCAACCCAAAGTTCAACCTATCAAAGCACCAAAACAAATTACGTTTACAACACATCTCGTCAATGCGAAGGATTACAGTGGAAACACACCTCTTCCCACTGGCAATAATACGTCCAGCATTAAACCGTATAACATCACTCCCCACCTTGTCGTTAACCCCGGTCCTGACCCGGCGGAAAAACTCGTGAATACTGCAGACACCAACCCGACACCGGACAGCAGCGGGCATCAGGGCGGCCGTTTTGTCGTCACCAGCTATCAAAAAGACGCGGCTGGAACGGATAAAGATGTAACCGGAAGTTCCACGGTTAAATTAATTTCCGGTTATCAGTATGAAAAATGGGATACTGACACAGATGCAGCGTCTTTTGCAAAAGATGCAGACAAAAATTCCGTCCAAGCATACAGCCAGATGCTTTCCTGCAACGTGGTGAATGCCACCAATAATCCCTATAATTATCGGGACAAATCTCTTGAATTCCAACTGACCGTCAACCAAAATAAGCAAACATCTATTGACGGCTATTCTATTCAAGACACATTGCCCCAGAATATGAAATACGTGGGTATCACCAGTGCTTATACAACGGCTGACACGGCTGACGGAGGAACTACCAAAAACACACTGACTGTAACAGGTGGAACGGTCAACGGCATTACCGAATCAAATTCAGAGACTCCAGCAAGTGACCCCGCCCGACAAACTGTTAAATTTTTATTCAACGGTGACATTGCCAATAGTAAAACGCTGGTCTTTACATTTAAAGTGCAGTTTCCGGATGGAGACGCCGTTGCAAAGATGGCCCTTGATGGGACGAAGACCAAACGCTCCTTTACTCTCCAAAATGACGCTGACTTATTTGACAGTCAGTCAACGCCAACCAGTGTTGCCAATGTTACTGCCTCCACTGATGTAGACAGCATGATGATTAGTAAAACAATTTTGAAGAGCAATCCCAATACCCACCGGATTCAGTATCAGATTCTGGTCAACAAGGTCGGGGCAACCCTTAACAGTGGGAACAGCATCCCCATTATCGATACCCTGCCGGAGGGAATGCAGTTAATTTCAGGCAGTGTCGGCATCCGAACAGTTGCCATTGCACCGGATGGCAGCTATGATTATAATTCGGCAGATACAGAAAGTCAGGTCCCACCGACAAAGCTAAGCCGTACCGGCACCAACTACAACTACCAGATTTCAAATGATTCTTCCGGCACACCGCACGGTGTCATGACCGTCAACCTCAACGGGGATTATCTGACAAAGCCCTGCATGATTACTTATGAAATTGAGGTTGGCACCCTGATTCAAAGCGGAGAATATGCAAATGTTGCCTCTTTCAATGGTGAGGAGGATTCTGACAACTCCGGCGGCAATGTACGGGCAACAACGACCCTGCAAAGCGTTGATGAGGCCACTTCCCTCGCAACAAGCGACCGCGCTGTCGTAAAAATTCAAAAGACAGACAAAGACACAGGTGTTCCATTAGCTGGTGCACACTTTGCTGTTTACTGCAAAGACAGCACCATCTCCATGCTGAAAGACCCGGAAGAGCTGAAAGACCCGGGAGATAAGAAATTTGCAGAAGTTTTAACCAACAGCGGCGGCTATGCCGTCTTCCGTCTGCCGCTTGGAAACAGCTATCAGATTAAAGAAGTCGATCCGCCAAGCGGTTACACAAAAGACACCGATCCCGTTTTCAGCAGCGACGGTGCACCCATCACGCTCAGCAGCAGTGACGGCGGTGTTGTTTATCAGTGGGACGGCAGAAAATTCACAAGCGATACCGATGCACAAACCGCACCTGTCAAAAACCAACGCAATGACAACAGTTCCATTACGTTCTATGTACAGACAAATCCCAGTCAATCCAGCAATTCCGCATCTTCCACCAGTTCTTCCACTTCATCTGCAGCCAGTGCAGGAAGCAGTTCCTCTTCCTCCGCTGAAAGTTCCAGCAGTTCCTCGGTTTCCTCTGAGGCCAACAACGCAAAATGGACTATGGGCACCATGCCGCTGCACGGCGCCGGTGCTATCACTTCCGATTTGCCCGGACACCCCTTAAAAGGTGCGGTTTATGGGCTGTATGTAAATGACAGTTGTGATACGCCCGTCAAGGATGCCAAAGGAAACGTAATGACCGCAACCAGTGACAGTAACGGCAAACTGGAATTTACGAATCTGGCATGGGGTGCAGCGACTCCTTACTATATTAAAGAAATTACACCGCCGAAGCTGTTCAAGCCCCGAAGCAAAATTATTTATAAAGCGGTTCTGAAAACAGAAAATGATGTCACATTTTCCGGCGGTGATTTGGCCGGTACTGCCAGCCAGTTAATTATTTCTTATGACCCGCAAATTGGAGATTCCACGATAAACGTTAAAAAAGTGGGCGAAGACACCGGTGATGTCGGTTTAGCGGGGGCTGTTTTCGTCTTAAAGACAAAAGAAGACGGCAACTACTTTCAATCTGGCACGACGATAAGCGGAACGGGAATTGCTTCCCTCACAAAACTTCCGGCTGGAGATTACACTCTGCATGAAGCAACACCTCCATCCGGTTATGCAGCCGCAGGCGACCAAGACATTTCTGTGGGGGCCGGAGAGGCCAAGGACGTAACGGTAACGGATACAATCGATCACAATTCTGAAAATAGCCATGGTCATATGACTGTTGAAATGAAGTTTGACAAATCCAGTGATGACCAAGTGGTGCAAACCGAGCGCAATTTTATAATTCGTCTGCAAAATGGGGATGGAACGCCGCGGAAGGGTACCTTTACGTATCAGCGCAGCGACGGTAAAGCCGGTACCTTGAATTTTGACACCGAAGATTCTTCTTCCAGTCCAGTGAGCAGCATTACAAACCATTCTGCCGCGCTGCGCCGCGCAGGTGGATTCGCAAGCTCCGACAGCACGGCTGTCCTCCCGATGAAGGGAAATACAGACGCAATTGTAAATATTCCAAATGGGACGCACTTCACCGTAGTTGCACCGGAAATTGCCGGCTATGACCTCAAAAAAAGCGGTGATGATGCTTCTGTAAGCACATCAAACAAAGCGCCTGCTCTGTTTGATTATACGAAACAGGCTGGAACCAACAGCAGTTCCTCGAATTCATCCGGTAGTTCTTCAAATCCTTCCGGACCTTCTTCCAATTCTGGCACATCTTCCAATGCTTCGTCTAAAGGCACGAACCCTTCCGGCAGCGGTACAACTTCCAAAAATGCAGGTGCAGGTACACGAACCGGAAGCAGCGGCACTTCAAAGGGTACCAACGGTACAGCAGCAGGAACCAGCGGAACCAATGGTACTGCTGGAAGCACTAGAAGCATATCCAGTGCTGTAAAGAGCAACAGTAATTCTCTGCCAAAGACGAATGTACCTGACACCCTTCCATTCTGGAGCATCGGATTGGCACTCTCTTCCATTGCAACCGTTTTGGTAATCCGCTGGGGTATTCGGAAAAGGAAGCGTGAACGTAACAGGAGGGATTCATAAAGATGAGCAAGCAGAAGAAGAAAAAGAAAAGGAACATTGCCTTTCCCCTTTGTCTGGCAGTCTGCCTGTTGGCAGTAGATTTCTTCGCCTGCGGTTTGTTTTTTGAATTGACCAGCCGTTCAGAAAGCCGTCAATTCTACAGCAGTCTTGCCACAAGGACTGTACAAAGGTCCTCTGCGATTGACTTTGCATCTCTTAAATCCTCCTGTCCCAACGCAATCGCATGGATCTACAGCAGCGGAACGCCCATTAATTATCCAATTGTTCAGGGAAAGGACAACCGCTATTATCTGTCTCACCGAGCAGACAATACCAGCAACGAGAACGGGGCTGTCTTCCTAAATCAAAAGAATTCTCCGGATTTCACCGACGATAACTCGGTCGTTTTTGCTCACCATCTGGCAACTGGAAACATGTTCACTTCCTTGGAAAAATACCGGAGTCAAAGTTATTACAAAGCACATCCCACCATGAAACTTATAACACCTTCCGCCACCTATAAAGTGGAACTGATTGCAGGTTATGTGTTGAGCGGCTCCTCTCCCATGTTCCCCATCCGGTTCGCAACAAATGTAGAACAAAAGGATTTCCTTGATCATGCCAGAAAAAACAGTATCTTTAACAGTAAAGTGTTAGCTGCTCCGCAGGACCGGTTGATTACCCTGTGTACTTGCACTTATGATTACAAAAATGCCCGTTTAGCAATTGTCGGAAAACTCATTAAACAATAAGAATTCCGATTCCATAAGTAAAGGCCTCTGATTTTTACAGAGGCCTTTACTTTATATCTGTTATTGATATTGTCTAACGGCATACCCTGTTCTTTTCAGATATGCCAAATTTCGTCTGCATACTGCCGGACAGTTCGGTCACTGGTAAATGGCCCAGCCGCCGCGATATTCAAAAGGCATTTCTTTGCAAACTCATCCCGATTCACATAATCTCGGTTTGCGCGCAAACGCGCTTCACAATACGGCAGAAAATCAAGCAGCAGATAATAATGATCCGGTTTATGCCAGCTTGCACCTTTCAGAATAGAATCATACAGTTCACGGAACCATCCGGTTCCACCGTCTGTCAGTGTACCGTCGATCAGCGTATCCATAACACGTTTAATGCGTGGTTTCTCCATATACAGCTTTTGGGGATCATACGAATTTTCAATTTTTTGCAGATCTTCCACCCGCGCGCCGAAAATGTAGTTGTTACTCTCTCCGGCATTCTGCACAATTTCGATGTTTGCACCATCGTAAGTTCCCATTGTGACGGCACCATTCATCATAAATTTCATGTTACTGGTACCGGAAGCCTCGGTCCCCGCAGTAGAAATCTGCTCGCTGATGTCGGCGGCAGGGATTAATTTTTCCGCATAGGAAACATTATAGTTACTGACAAAAACGACCTGCATTTTACGGTTAACGGCATGGTCATAATTAACAAGATTAGCCACCTCATGAATAAACTTAATGATTCCTTTTGCACGGTAATATCCCGGCGCTGCTTTTGCACCGAAAATAAAGGTAGTCGGATAAAATTCTTGAATGCGGCCGTCTTTTAAACCAAAATAAATGTCCAAAATAGAAAATGCATTGAGCAGTTGCCGTTTATATTCATGCAGCCGTTTGACCTGAATATCAAAAATATTATTCGTATTTAAACCAAAATTATCTTTTCGGTACATATAATCTGCCAGTTGATCTTTCTTTGTGTGCTTAATCTGCAGAAATTGCTTGCGGGAAATTGGATCCTCCGCATAAGGCTTCAGCCTTGACAGTTGTGAAAAATCTGTTATCCATCCATCGCCAATGCGGTTTGTAATGAAAGAGGCAAGTTCGCGGTTGCACAAAGCAAGCCAGCGGCGCTGGGTAACGCCATTCGTCTTATTGTTAAAGCGCTCAGGATACAAAGCATACCATTCCGGCAAGGCACGGTGCTTGATAATTTCCGTATGGATTTTCGCAACACCGTTCGTGGAATGAGTAGAATAGATTGCCATGCGGGCCATGTGAACCATGCCATCCTGAATTATGTTGTATCGACTCGTATCGGTAATTTTCCTTTGGATGAGTTCATTGGAAAGACGGTTCTGCAGCATTACTACATACGGATAAATTTCCGGCAGAACAGACTGAAATAACGCAAGGTTCCACTTTTCCAGTGCTTCTGCCATAATGGTATGATTTGTATAAGCAAATGTCTTCTGTACCACTTGAAAAGCGGGTTCAAACTGCATATGTCCCTGTGTCATTAACAGACGCAGCAGTTCCGGAATGGAAACAGTCGGATGAGTATCATTGAGTTGAATGGCATAGGCATCAGCAAATTTGTCGTAATTCTCACCATATTTTTTGGTATATGCGGCAAAAATACTCTGCAGTGATGCACTGGAGAAAAAGTACTGCTGTTTCAGACGCAGGCGCTTGCCGCTGTCTGTGTCATCATTTGGATACAGTACCGCGGAAATTGCCTCCGCATCATTTCTCTGCTGAAAAGATTTGTTATATTCTTGTTCATTGAAGGAATGGAAGTCAAATGGAGTAACCGCCTCAGCCTGCCATAAACGCAAAGTATTCACCATTTTGCCGCCGTAACCGATTACCGGCATATCGTATGGAACTGCCCAGACACTCTGGTCGCCAAAATTGACACGGACTTTGTCCTCCTCGCGGCGAATACTCCATGGGTCTCCCCATGCAAGCCAATCGTCGGCTTCCTCTTGCTGGCAGCCATAGGAAAAGTGCTGCTTAAATAGACCATAACGGTAACGGATACCATAACCCATCAGTGGAATTCCATGTGTTGCGGCACTGTCAAGGAAGCATGCCGCAAGCCGACCTAGGCCGCCATTGCCCAAAGCATCATCTTCTACGTCCTCAAAAACATTTGGGTGAATGCCCGCGTCTTTCAATAGATCTTCCGTCTCATTCAGCAAACCCAGATTGAACAGGTTGCTGTGGATAAGCCGGCCCAATAAGAACTCTGCAGACAAATAGCAGACAGTTTTTCCTGCCACCGGTTTCTGCCAAACATCCCAGCATGTGTCTAAAGCTGCTTTTGAAACAGCGTGATAGAGTTGTTTTGTTGTCGCTTTACCTAGCTCTGTGTGGTACTCATCCTTCAGCTTCTGAATAATCGCTTTCTGAAATGGCTGCATACACATGATCCCCCTTTTATTTACTTCAAACTTTTCTGTTTTCTGCTGCCGCTTTTGGACATTTCTCCTCTGCGCATAGCTGCTTTTCTTGCACCGCAGACGGCAAACGTGCATACAGTTCGGACAAATCATGCATCTTTACGCTGAGTTCATCCGTCAACTGATTTGGTAAAAGCCGCCAGCGCCAGTTGGTCCCAATCGTAGAAGGAAAATTGGTGCGCGCTTCATTACCGAGGCCAAGTAAGTCCTGCATTTGAATCACCGCCGTATCTGCCACACTCGCATAAGCTGCACGGATGCATGCCGCAGGAAGGTCCTTTTTCTTACGAACATGCAGATAATCGCATGCAAAATGAAGGCTGCGCAATGGTTGGTGCCGGAAAAAGCCCACCAGTGTCTCATTGTCATGTGTGCCGCCGTAAACGACACTGTTCTGCGAATAATGACATGGCAAATTTAGATTCTCACTGCCGCTGTCGAATGCAAACTCCAGAATTTTCATTCCAGGATAACCTGCCGCTTCACGCAACTCTTCCACTTCCGGCACGACACAGCCAAGATCTTCTGCAATGATTTTGGAATCTCCCATCACAGCACTGATTGCACGAATCAGTGCTGCACCCGGGCCGCGGCACCACTCACCGTTTTGGGCAGTCAAGCTGCCATAAGGGATTGCGTAATAGCGGACAATTCCAATGAAGTGGTCCACACGGACAATATCATAGAGTTTCGCAGAAAAAGCCATTCTCTTTTTCCACCATACAAAACCATCTTTTCCCATCTCATCCCAGTTATACAGTGGGTTGCCCCAAAGCTGGCCTGTTTGACTGAAGCTGTCCGGCGGCACACCTGCTACCATTGTGGGCTGCCGTTTTTTATCCAGTTGGAATAAAGATGGATGCCGCCAAACATCCGCACTGTCAAGTGAAACATAGATTGGTATATCCCCGATAATGGAAATCCCACGTTCATTCGCATATGCTTTTAGTTTAAACCATTGCTCGGAAAATTTGAATTGGCAGAATTTCCAAAATTCTATATCTTGTAATAAATTTTTTCTGAAACTTTGAAGGGCAGCCGGCTGACAGGTGCGAATTTCTTCCGGCCATTTCAGCCACTCCTGAGCACCAAAATGCATTTTGACTGCCATATAGAAGCTATAGTCCTCCAACCAATCTTGATTCCGTTTACAAAAATTTTGGTATTCTTCTGTCTCACGATGGCTGCTGCGTATAAATGCTCTGCGTAAGATACGAAACCGATTTTGATAAATTTGGGCATAATCTATTTTGGTCGGATTATCGCCCCAATCCGGTGCACTGACTTCTTCCCATGTGAGCAGTCCTTCCTGAACCAGTGTTTCCAAATCAATAAAATAAGGATTGCCGGCAAATGCAGAGAAACTCTGATAAGGACTGTCTCCATAGCTGGTTGGCCCCAGCGGCAGGACCTGCCAATAACGCTGGCCTGCCGCCTGCAGAAAGTCGATGAATTGATAAGCTTCCCTGCCTAATGTGCCAATGCCAAATTGGGAAGGTAAACTGGCAACCGGAAGAAGCACGCCTGCACCGCGGCCAAGCCGTTCTTGTTGTTTTGGAATCTGCATGATTTTATCCATCCTCTTCTTGCATTTTGTACCGCAGGGTGCGAATTCAACCCTTTACAGCGCCTGCAACAACGCCCTCGATAATATATTTTTGACAAAAGGCATAAAAAACGACAATTGGAATAATCGCCAAAATCAACATGGCCATCATTGCCCCCATATCAATACTTCCATAACCACCCTGCAAATACTGAATGGCAACCGGAATGGTGGGATAATCTTTGCCCATAACCAGATAAGGCATCAGATAATCATTCCATACCCACATTGTATTTAAAATAGCGACTGTAATGATAGTTGGCTTCATCACGGGAAAAACGACTTTAAAGAAACACTGCATTGGATTGCATCCGTCTATTGTTGCAGCCTCTTCTATATCAATTGGAATTCCTTTGACAAAGCCCGAAAACATAAACACGGACATTCCCGCACCAAACCCGAGATACAAAACCAGGATACCGATCGGATTGTCTAAATGCAAGACATTTGCTACTTTTGTCATTGGGAACATGACCATTTGAAACGGAATGACCATAGAAAAAACAAAGAGGTAATACAACGAACTGGAATAATGCCCTTTCACACGTGTAATAAACCATGCGGTCATTGCTGTAAACAGCACAATAATCAACACTGCAAATACAGTGATAAACACTGAACGCCCAAACGCACTCCAAAAATGGATTTTTTCAATCCCGCTGGCATAGTTCTTACCGCCTACAAAAGTTTTCGGCTGGATTCCTGCTTCCCCCAAATCCCGCTTGAAAAATGTTGGAAACACAAATGGCTGGTCAGAAATAAAGAGTTTCCCCTTAAAGGAGTTCATCAAGACAATCAGGATAGGGAGAATAAAAACACAAGACAGCAAAATTAAAATAATTGTAATGATTCTATTGGCGGTTTTGTTCTGCCTGACCATCAGTTTTCGACCTCCTTTTCTCGGGTAGCGTGTAACTGAACAAATGCAATTACAGCAACAATAATCGTAAAGATAACAGCTTTTGCCTGACCAACGCCTTCATAGCCAGTACGGCTGTAGAAGGTTTTAAAAATATCCAACGCGACCAGTGCAGAGGTATCATCCGGTGCACCATTGGTTAAAGCCAAATTCTGATCAAAAAGCTTAAAGGAATTGGCCAGTGTCATAAACATACAGATTGTAATGGACGGCATAACCATCGGAATTTTGACATGAATCAGTGTCTGCCATGCCGATGCTCCGTCAATTTGTGCCGCTTCGATCAGGTCAGGACTGACATTCTGCAAACCCGCTATATAAATGACCATCATGTAGCCGGTCATCTGCCAACACATCAGAATAATCAGCCCGATAATCCCGTATTTTCCATCCGTTGTAAGTGTCTGATTAAACTTTGCCAATACGCCATTAAAAATGAGCTGCCAAATATAACCGAGTACAATTCCTCCAATTAGGTTCGGCATGAAAAAGATGGTGCGGAACACATTAGTCCCCCGCATTTTACGTGTCAGCAGCAGAGCCAATGTAAAACCAAACAGGTTAATCAGCACCACACAGGCAGCTGTAAAAATAAGAGAACGGCCTAGTGCTGAGAGAAAGCTGGCATCACCCGAAAAAGCCTTTATATAATTTGAAAATCCAACAAATTTCGCATCTACTATCGTCGTGAACTTTGCAAATGAAAGCCCAAAGCCCATGATAAATGGAATAAAGAAAGCAAGGATAAAGCAGACAAGTGTAGGAAGGGTAAAAACAGCCCAATACTTGCGCAGTGTTCTTTGCATAATGGGATTCCCCCTTAATGATTTCCGCAATTTTTAATTGCAAACTGTCAGGCAAAAATAAGAAAGCCACTTAAAAAGTCCTCTAAAATAATGCATGCAAAAAAATAGTGAGTGAGTTCTGCAACTGCACTCACTATCCGCTTTCTTACAAATGGAACAGCTGCTGTTTACTGAATCAATTACGCAGTAGCCGCTGCCTCAGATTTCCAGTCCTTCACAACTTCGTTTTTGACATCGCTCCAAGTTTTTTGGCCCTGCACATATTGGAGCAGAGCGGCACCAAACTTGTTTTTGAAATTTTGACTTGGGAAACAGGTGAAATCCCACGGCACAATCTTGACTTTTTTATTATTCTCCCATTGTACCACCTGTTTTGCAAGCGGACCGTCAGGTGATTTACCCTTAAAAGTATCATAAGGAGCGATAAAGCCCAAGCCGCCATCACTTGCACCCTTGGTAACATAGTCCATACCTTCACCGGTATAAAGCCAGTTCAGGAAGTCAATGGAAGCCTTCTGGTCATCAGCGGAAGCTTTTGTGTTAATGCAGGCAAAATTTTCTGTCCCAATACACAGGCCCTGATCCTGTTCGCCGGAATGGCCTGTGTAAATCGGCATGAATTTAATGTCATCTTTTCCAACAACATTTCCGTCTGTTTTACTGATGTCACTCCAGACCCAGCTACCATTTTGAACCATTGCCACCTGCCCAAGCGCAAACTCACCAGTGGAATCACCAACACTCTTACTGCCCAGCATTTTTTTATCGGTAACAGAGTTATTAAGATACAAATCAAAAATATTCTTATATTCATCAGAATACTTGAACTTGATTTCTTTCACACCGGCGGCAATATCAGTTTTGTTATCCTGCAGTTCATAAGTAATCGGAATATTTGCCAGATGTGTTTGCCAGCGCCAATCTTCGCCGGTCTTCAGCGATGTACTTGCAAATACGCCCTTGATGCCCAATTTTGCTTTTTTAGCCGTCATATCCTCGACAACCGCTTTCAGTTTTGCAAAATTGTTAATTTCGTCCATGCTTTTCGCCTTTGCGCCGTCCAGCTTAAAGTATTTGTTCATAATAGCCTGATTGTAAATAATGCCATAGCCTTCAACTGCCAACGGCACCCCCACAATCTTGTTTCCATCCTTCAGCGCCAGCGAAGTGTTTGTCAGGTGTTTGGTAATATCTGCATTTGTCAGATCTGCGTAATAACTTCCCCACGTCTTGTAACCAACAGGGCCATTACAAATAAAGATTGTCGGAGCATCACTCTTTGCCATTTCTGATTTTAATGTCTGCTCGTAAGTACCGGATGCTGCCGTCTGCACTTTCACCGATACACCGGTCTTTTGGGTGTAAGCTTTTGCAATTGCATTAAACTGGTCCGCTTGCTCCGGTTTAAAGTTCAAATAATAAACCTGACCTTTCCCGGAGGAAGCTGCCGTATTTCCCGTAGAACCAGCAGAACTGCCGCTGCTGGCCGTCCCGCCGCAGCCAGTAAGGGACGCAGCTACTAAAGATGCTGCAAGTGCTGCGGCAAACATTTTTTTGCCATAGTGCCTCATAGCCAATCTCCTTTTCACATACAACTTTATGTATTTTATCGTGACAGGCTCTAACGCCTTGTTGCAAAAACATCACCATAAATTTGGTAACGATTCCGGTAACGTTTTCGCAACTGTATATATAGTAGCACAGCATATGAAAATATGCAAGAGAAATTTGTGATATATTGCAATTTTTATTTAAAGCTCAATTCCTTTTTGTATGCATTATAATACTTTTAGAGAAAATTGTGCAAATTTCTCTTTTCAATTTATCTTATTTCTGTTAAACACATAATAGGAGTCATACGAAAATTTTTAGTCATTCTTTGGTGAAGCACAGGAACCTCCGGTAACGATTTCGGTTGGAAATATGACATGTTGGTTTGGTCCTTTTTTTTCTATCAAACTAATTAACACTTCCACCGTTTTCTTCGCAATTTTCTCTTTGGGCTGCCGGACAGTACAAATGGAAGGCTCATAGAACCTGGTAATTTCTGTACCATCATAGCCCATTACAGAAATGTCCTGCGGAATGCGCAGGCCAGCATGAAAAATGGCTTTGCAGGCACCGACTGCCAACTCGTCGGCAACACAAAAGATAGCTGTCGGCCGGCGTCGGCTGGACAGCAGCTCCCGAGTTGTCTCAAAACCACGCTGCATCGTGAACAGACCGCAGTAACGCACGAAATTGGGATCAAACCCTATACCGTTTTTGTTTAGTGCATCACAGTAACCGTGCAGCCGCTGGCTGGAAACGCCGCCTTGGTCATGCTCAATACCGCCAAGAATTGCAATATCTCGATGCCCGATGGAGCACAGATAGTTCACTGCTTCAGCGGCTGCCCGCCTGTCATCAACATGGACACTGGAATAAGCTGCATAGTCAATACCGGTAAGGGTTGTTGTACAAAATACGGTAGGCACCGGCAGACGCTGAAGCTGCTCCAGAGAGTGAATAAAATAACCTCCGCAGATAATGAGTCCCTGCAGACGCTTTTCCATCACTAGCTGCACCGCTGTATCAACACCATCAACGCCATTCATTACACGATGCGGAATCAGGGTATAGCCATGCATGTTGATTTCTTCTTCAAGAATATCTGAAAGGTCGGTAATAAACGGTGTGGCACTCCCCTCCATCAGCAGTCCCACCGCATTGCTGTGCGTACGTTTCAGATTGCGGGCAGCATTGTTGGGCTGATAATCACAGTCTTTCATCACCTGCTGAACACGCTCTTTTGTCGATGTACTCACATCTGGGTATCCATTCAGCACTCGTGAAACTGTGGTTACTGACACACCGGCCATTTTGGCTATGTCTCTGATACTCAATGAATTCATAATTTTCAACTTCCTATTTCATCTATGTGATATTCTGCTTAATCATTTTCTTTTTTTATGGTAACATCCGCAAAAATGCATGTCAAACAGAAATTCTGCTGCGGTCAAGTCTCCAGTCCGGTTAATAGCTGAGGTGAAGCCATTTCAGGAGTTCGTCCAAGCCTAAAATGGGACTTGGTAGATTAACCCCACCACCCTCTAACAGACATATCACAAAAATTGAAAAATAAAAAATAAAAAACACTGTCCTGTCATACTTGGATTTGTCCGTTAACAGGTAGGGAAGGGAAAAAATAAGGATCAGACAAAAACTGACGATAACAAGCGCAATCATGATTTTATTGCTGGCACTTCCTTCCTAGCACGTAGTTTCGTGCACAAAAATGTGACAAATGGAAAAATATACTCAAACAAAAGCCATAAAACAGGAATTGTTGTCTGTGTCACAGCAAGGTGCACGATTGAAGAAGGGAAGATAATGAAAGAATAAACTAAAATTAATGCCCCGATGACCAGCACCAGAGGTTTATAAGACTTAAGGGACAGAAGCTGTGATATGGCAACAGAGGTAGCATAAAAAAGAAGGGAAATCTTAAAGTATTCCAAGATTACCAATAAAATCACATACAAAATATCCAGCCTCTGAAAAGTTTCTGTAACGCCAGACAAACACATGGTTTCATAGGAAGGTAAAACAAGTTCTTCTGATATTTTGCCAAGCACAACAATATCACGGATGACAACTATCAAAATAACCAAAGCACCTACAAAAAATCCTGTCAAAAAGGATTTTTTAACTTTCTTTTGGTCCTGCACAGCAGGTGCAATCATCAAAAAAATGGAAGTCCCAAAAGGAATGGTCATAACCATATTGATGCACTGCAGAAGCTTGACAGGTGAAGTCGTTAAAACGGGAAAAAGGTTATGATAATTCATTCTTCTGCTAACTAAAATAGTTGTCAAAATCAGTGCAAAAAATCCAATGTAAGCAAAAACTGTACTGTACCGGACAATAATTTTTAATCCTTTTAAAACGGCATAACTACACAAAACGAGGAATGGTATTTTGATAAAAATAGACGGTGTTTCCGACATAACGCTCATTCGGAGGAAATCACCAGTATCCCTCAAATTCAAAGAGCAAAGAGTGAGAAAATACCAACAGTACAGTACAGAGATAAGACTGCCAACCGGTTTCCCGTAAACAACCCGATTGATTTGAATCAAGTTCTGATTCGGGTACTGTTTAATTAAATACAAATTTATAAAAATCATAGGCAAAGCTCCCACCATGCCCAATAAAAAAGCAATCCAAGTATCCTGATGCGTAACGGTGAGAGAAAATGCTGTCAGCAAAGCAAAAGATTCCACATAACAGACAATGGCAAACATAAATTGTGATGCGGTGATTTTATCATGATTCACGCTGGATCCCACTTTCATTTTTTAAATTGATTAATCTGACCGGGATCAGATACCTGTACTTGCACCGTAATGCTAGGTTTAATTTTTTTGTAAATCTGTTCCCAGTTATTTTTCATGCTGTCCCATTGTTTTGGATTTTTTTCATCAATCATCTTTCCGATTCCATAAATGTCTGTACCATAAACCTGTGACTTTTGAAAGCAGGCCTGCACTCGCTTCTGAATCGTTTCTTCACAAGCTGTCTGCAGCAGCATGCCAGCTTTGGGAAAGGCAACATTTTCGAGATCGGTCATTTCCCGAATACCGAGTTTTGCTGTGATTTTAATGGAAACCGACACATGATTGTTTTTGTCAAGCTTAGGGGATATTTTCCCGCTTCCTTCTAAAATTTCTAAGCTTGATCCACTATTCCCAACTTTCACATCCACTGTTCCGCTATGAATTTTATTCATGGTCCACAAATAGCCGCGGGTTTCCGGTTCGCTCATCTCGCCTACCATTTTGTCTTGTTTAAATGCAGCCATGCCTGAAAGGAGGAACTTTGGTTTCTTAGTGGTACGGTCAATTTTGACCAACCCGATGACGGGTGAAGTACCTTCACTTTCCATTTTGGAAGTAAAGTCCAGAATATCTGTTTCTACTGATTCAGAATTCGCCTTTTGATTTGCAATAAGCTGCGCCAAATCCATTGCTGGAATAGGAGACAAATCGGATTCCGTATTTAAAATTTCACCTGCCGTCGTATCTGACGTTAAGAGCCACACATCCAGTCTTGTTTCCTGATCGCGCAAAAAGAAATCCAGCTGCGGTTTAATTCCTTTTTCTGCTTCCTGCTTTCCAAATATAATAAATTGGTTGTGTCCAAAGAAAAGTCTGCGGCTGGTTTCATGTGTCAATTCTCGGATAATTCCCAATTCCGTGTCTCCGCTTTTTTGATAGTTCAGATATTTCGATGTAGGTGACTCTTTCTCTTTGCCGTTATTCGTTTGTCCGGTTTTTCCAACTTGGACCGTCATGGTGATCCCGCTTTTCCCTTTTGCAGCATCAACACCCACCCCAGCGACCAAAGAAATTGTATTAAGCTCCCTTCCGTCCCAGCATCCGGTGAAAGTCAGACAAATTGCCAAGGAAATTGCCACAACAGCAACTGTACGCCGATGTTTCATAAACATACACCCTTTCACTGCTTTTCTGACTGATCCTCTGCAGAAGCAGGAGGAATAAAAAATCTCCTTCTGGTTTTATCGCGGTGCGCGAATGTATCCGGTCTTTTCGTCATGGACCACAAGGGGGCACGCACAAAAAAGTCCTCTAAAGTATGCTTATGCATAGGAGCCAAACCCGTCAAATAAGGTACGCCGAAAGATTCTAATGAAGCAAGATGGATGAGAAGTCCCAAGGTACCCAAAGCAATCCCATAGCCTCCTAATACAGCAGATAAAACCAAGAAAATAAGCCGAAGGATCACAATGGCATTCTCACATTCCGGCGTGACAAATTCCGACATGGCCGTAATGGCAACCGTAATTAACATGGGGGCACCTACTAAACCGGCAGACACAGCGGCATCCCCCATGACTAATGCACCCACAATGCTGACTGCCTGTCCAATTGGGCGCGGAAGCCGCAGACCTGCTTCCCGAAGAATTTCAAATGCCAGCAGCAGTAACAGTGCTTCAATAAAAGCAGGAAAAGGCGTCCCTTCGCGAGCATTGGCAATTGTCAGTAAAAGGGTCGTGGGAATCAGCTCTTGATGGAAAGTAGTAATTGCCACAAAAATAGCTGGTCCAAACACGGCAAAAAAAAATGTAATATATCTTAAAATTCGAATGAAGCTTGCATAAATGGTGCGTGTATAGTAATCCTCAGCCGTTTGAAATTCTTCCAAAAATAACATGGGCGCTGTTAAAACAAAGGGAGTTCCGTCAACAATAATAGCTGCCCTTCCCTCTAAAATTTTTGCTGCGACAACGTCCGGCTTTTCGCTTTTTCCAATAGTTGGGAATATGCTGAAAGGTGCATCTTCAATATATTGTTCAATGTAGCCAGACTCCAAAATGGAATCGACATGGATACTCTTCAGTCTCTGTTTGATTCGGTCAATCAGTTTCGGGTCTGCTACACCCTTGAGGTAGACAACAGCAACCGATGTCTGTGTTTTCTCCCCAATCACCATTTCATCCATGCGCAGAGCCGGATTACGGATTTTTCTGCGCAGCAAAGATGTGTTTGTTCGATAATTTTCTGTAAACCCTTCCCGTGGGCCTCTCGCAACCGATTCTGTCTGCGGTTCTGTAACACTGCGCTTTTCCCATCCTTTGCTGCTAATGACCAATCCGTCATGAAAACCATCAATCAGGAGAACTGTGTCACCGCACAGACAGCTTTGAACTAAACTGTCTTCATAACAGTTTTCCGTAACGTCGCCGGAGCACAGAACCTGTTCTTTGATTTTTTCAATAAACTGGCGTTTTGCAGGAAGTGCTTCCGTCTGACCAAAAGAAAGAGTAAGTGGTTTCATAATACTTTCGGTGATAATTTCATTGCTCACCAAACCGTCAATAAAAATCAAAGCGCCTTTGACCAAGGGTTGAACCCCAAAGGAAAATTCATGTATTTTAATATCACTGCTGGTACCCAATATGCTGCTAAAAGTTTTCATGTTTTTTTTCAGGCTGGTAGAAAGTTGGGTATGCGGTACCGCCGGCGGTCTCGTATTTTGACGGGAACTATCCTTGGATTTACTGAAACTGCTGTTTTTTTGCTTCCAATATTTCAGTTTTTGAATAATAAAAGTGAGCATAGTTTGATTTTCCTTCTTTGTTGCAAATGATAAAATCTTATAACGAATATTGTTCCCGACTTCCTGAAAATATAAGTATCAAATTTGAAACTCCGCATGTAAATCAAAATTTTGTTCATTGATTTTAAGAAACAAATGATGACTGTCCATAAAATTTTTACATGATTTTCTCCCGAAATCAGACATAAAAACCGCAGAGCCAAATCACCTCTGTGATTGATCTCTGCGGTTTTTTCTGCTTTTGATGTTCGATTTTACGCAGGAAAAGCATTTTAGGAACTGCTTTCTGGACAGTCTTCTTTTTTTCCATGCTGTTCGGGCAGCTGCCCATTGTGTCCATCCTTATTTTTTTTATGGTGACCTTCAATCGGTACCGGCGTGTCCACCAGAACAATATCCTCCCCAATAATACGGATATCTGACCAGGGAATCACCCGGTCATCTTCCCTGCCGAACAGCCCGAAGAAGCGGAGTTTCCCATAAATGACCAAAGACAAGACGGAAGCAGTCACGGTATCGATTTCAATGTCGCACACATTTCCAAGCCGTGTACCGTCCCGAATATTAATCACTTCCTTCCGACGCATTTCATACATCCTGCTGCGCATACAGACCACCCCCTGCAGCATTGTTACGCAGGAACAGAATGCAATATTCCTTCTACTGTTTTGCCCGGCGAATAATCAGACAATGTTTTCCTATTTGTTGATATCGCTTTTGAACCAAGGCTTTGTCCCAGCGGATCGGACCTTTCTCAGAAGACGGGTCATCCACCCAATAGCTGCTTCCATCATAGCCGGTTAAAATCATACACGCTGTATTTTGAATCCATTTGCAGATAGATCCGTCCGGCTGTTTCCAGTATATGGAATAATTTGGTTCTTCCATATTGGCTGTCGCCCAAATCAGGACAGGCTCTCCCACAGCAAGCCTGTCCTTTTCCAACTGTTCCAGCGGTATGCCGCTTTTGTTTTCTGCACACAGTATCGGTGGAAGGAACTTGGAAATCATCCGTTGGAGCGGTGGCACAAAGCACCCCATGCTTCCCTTTTGGCGTGGATCTCCTGCAAAGAAATTTTCAGGATTTGGGCCCGTTTGAATACCATTTTCTTTTTTGAGTGGTTGTTTCTGGAGAGCAGCCACCAGTTCGTCCAGACTGGTCGGAATCCCCCAGTAATGCAGTACCATCAGAGCACTGACGACTTCACTGCCACAGGGAAGCAGATTTTTTTCACTGCAAAAAGGGAGAGCCAGTTGTACAGTATCTGCTGCGTGATTGGAAAAATCCCGTGCAGCTGCAGTTTGTGGTGGCAAAGCGCTGGCCGAAACAAGCCCCAGAGAACCGGCTGATACAGCTCCAGTAAGCAGCAAACTAATGATTTTGATAAAAAGATGTGCCCGCCGTTCTTTAGGTGTACATCTGTTTCCGTATCGGCGCGGCTTCTTCTGATTTAGCGCTTTCTCGGCAGGCGCGGCAGTTGTTTCCAGCATGTCCATCAACTCCTGCTGCTATTTTACTTTTCATTTCAGATAAAGTCTCGTACTCTCTGTCGAACCAGTTCAGTAAAATCGGAACAAATGCAAAAGCAGACTGGCCGCTGTGTATCTCCACACATTTACAGCCAGTCTACCCTATCAAAGCCCTTTATCCTGTTAATAAGTCCTTATTATCTTATTTTGTGAACAAATACAAAGTACCTTCGGAACGGTCAGAAGAATTGCTGTATGCACTGGAATCAATTGGGGTGGCATTTTTCTCGACATAAGAGATAAGCGTACTGTTGGTATTGCCCATGCCGCCCTGCTCAGAAACGAGGAAGTAGGTAATCTTGCCCTGTGCAACCAATTCTTTAAGTTTAGATACTGTGAGGGAATTGTCGCTGCCGAGAAAACCGCCGTATGCATAACATGGAAGCCCCGTGTCAAGAATCATCTGCGCAATAGAACTGGATCGGCAGGCGGTTAGCAGAAAACTTCCCTGTTTATAATTTTTTTTCAGGTAGGTTTCCAATCCGCTGCTCATGCCGCTTTCTCTGAACTGACTTTTCCCATTTTCAGGAAGACGATGAATCGCTTTATCGGTGCTGCTGCCCGAGAGAGCATCTTGGCGATTCGGACTACCTTCCTGTCCATCCCATGGCATACGGCTGCCGCCCATACCACCGCCTAAAGCGCTGCTGGTTGGCCCAGCTGCTGGAATTGTCGCATTGGGCGCCGTCTGTACCGGTGTCCATGCCCAGTAAGTGGAACCAGCCAGCATAGAAACTGCCAGCAAAGCCACAGCCATACGAAAGAATCCCCGCCGTACATTTTTGAGATAAAGAGCCAGCACTGCCGTACCCGCAACACCGGAAACTAAAATAAGCGGGGCAAGCCATCCGGGAACAGATTCATAGTGCAAAACATACAGGAAAGAAATGACAATATCGGCAAGCAAAACTGCCAGTAGAATCCACGGTTGTGCTTTCCAAAACTTGAGTGTTAAATGTTGCGGCTTTTGTACAGATTGAGCTGTTTCAGAAGTATTTTCAAGTGTTTCTGGCAGTCGTGCCGAAAAATCGTATCCCTCTTCTTTTGACTTTTTCCAGCGGTTCCGGAAGAAGCGGAACAGTTGTGTCAGACCAATTCCAGAAAGCGCAGCAACTGGCGGAGCAATCATACACAGATAGTATGGATGGAAAAGCCCAGCAAAGCTAAAGAACACACCCGCTGTCAGCAGCCACATGCCCCAAAAGACAAGACTGCGCTGCAAAGGATCTTTCCGTTTGAGTTTCTTCCAGCTAAAACAGCACACAAAAGAAGCAATGGCAAAGAGAAGCAGCCAACTGCCCTGTCCATAAAGCGCATTGCTCCATAAACGCAGCGGAGAGGCGGTTCCGATACTATTCCCGCCTCCGCCGTTCTGCATCATGCCTTTTGAATTACGCATACGGCTGGCATGAAATGTACGAGAATCAGTGGCTGCGGCACTCTTTGCAGACGACGCAGAAGAAGTGGTACTGGAAAAAGTTTGGTTTGTGTTCTGTCCACCGGCGAGACCATTCTGTTGGCCTTGACCTGCCGCCGGCATTTCGCCGTTGGAAGGCTTCTCGCCAGACGCTTTTCCAAAATTACTTTGGCCGCGGTTCATCCTGTCTTCGCCAACCAGCCGTTCTATGCCGTTGTGCCCAAAAACCAGTTCCAAAACAGAATTGCTGCTGGTGCTGTCCACATAGGGACGTTCCGAAGCAGGTGTCAAATCTACTGCTGCTACCCATGCAAAAGAAACCCCTAGCATTAGAACCGCAGCAATCGCACCGGCTAAAAATCGCTTCCCTACTTTTCCCTTTGTAAAAATGAGGTATGTCACAACAACTGCCGGAACAATAAGGTACGCCTGCAGCATTTTTACATTAAAGCCCACGCCAACCAGCACACCGCAAAGGAACAGCCACCGCCATTTCCCAGTATCAATGGATTTCATCAGGAACCATATGGACAGCAGAAGCCAGAAAATCAGCTGCATATCCATTGTATTGTTGCGGGAAACCAGCACAACACTCGGAGTACATGCAAAAAGGAACGCTGCTATCAGGCCAGTCGATTTTTTAAAGTATTTGGAAACAAGCAAATAAATCATCAGGCAGGAAAGCGTCCCCGAAACGGCCTGTGGCAGCAGCATTGCCCAGCCGCTGTAACCGAATATTTTGCAGGAAAGTGCCTGCATCCACAAGCCAAGAGGCGGCTTATCCACGCTGACCATACCTGCCGGATCAAAACTGACAAAGAAAAAATTATGCCAGCTCTGTGTCATACTTTTAACACAGGCCGCATAATAGGAATTTCCTGTTCCATTTTGTCCAATATTCCAGAAGTTTAGGAAAAAGGAAAATACCAAAATACCGATTAGTACCCAAAATGAAATCTCCGGCTTTTCCCATTTTCTCTTTTCTCTTAGCAGCTTTTTGTGCATTTTTATCCCTCCACACGAAAAATCATAAACAGATGCCCTGAAAACAGCGTTCCAAAGAACGTTTCAGTTGCTATAACTTTATCGTATGGGGTATAAGTGACCGTTAGCTGAACATTAAACGAATGTTCTGAAAAGTTCACAGCCTTTGAATTTGATGATTATTTATAGGTCTTTTTTGACTTTTTGCAAAGCCGCTTTTTCCAACCGGGAAACCTGCGCCTGACTAATGCCGATCTCACTTGCCACTTCCATTTGAGTTTTCCCCTGCAGGAACCGCATGGAAAGGATATGCTTTTCGCGGTCAGTCAGGTCGTGAATCGCCTGCTTCAGCACAATTTCATCCACCCAGTTGTTGTCATCATTATTATCTCCTACCTGATCCATCACATAAATAGTATCGCCGCCGTCCGAAAAGACAGGCTCATAAAGCGAAACTGGATCAACAATAGATTCCAGCGCCATGACGACATCGCTGCGGTCTATATTCAGTAATTTTGCCAGCTCATCCATGGTTGGTTCACGGTCATGCTTATTCGTAAATGCTTCTTTCGCCTTCATCGCCTTATAGGCCGTGTCCCGCAGAGAGCGGGAAACCCGTATGGAATTATTGTCCCGAAGGTACCTGCGGATTTCCCCAATAATCATGGGTACGCCATAAGTTGAAAACTTGACTCCTTGATTAATATCGAAATGGTCAATTGCTTTCATCAGGCCGATGCAGCCAACCTGAAAAAGGTCATCAAGGTTTTCTCCGCGGTTTGTAAAGCGTTGGATAACGCTGAGTACTAATCGCAGATTCCCTTTTATGAGTTCGTCACGTGCATTTTTGTCGCCATCATGCATTTTGCGGAGCAGTTCCATCTTTTGCTTTTCCGTCAGAACTTTAAGTTGAGAAGTATTAACACCACAGATCTCCACTTTGTTGTTTTGCATCATACCGCTCCCTTCCAGTTGCAGTATTGCCGCACAGGAACTGCTGTATGCAAAAACATTGCTTCCAGAAAGTGGTTGTGCTATACTAAATTGAAATCATTCCTAATTTAGAAAAAGATAAGCAGAAAGGTGAACCGGCATGCAAAGAAAATGGAAAAGATATCTCATCTATGTTCCCTTTGTAGCAGGGATAATCCTATTCCTGCTTTTATACAGGTACTCTTTCCCGCAAGGAGACGATTTTACTTTTGCTTCCCGCGGACGCACGCTGGCCAGTATTGGGAATTTTTACAAATATTACTACACATATGCCGGTTCCCGCATAGCAAACAGCTTTGCGCAGATACTGCTGTTGAACGGGCTTTTTCTTTGGAAAATTCTCACGCCGTTTGTCATTGAAGGAACTGGGCTTCTGTTGTTTTATGCCTCATGCGGCCATATCGCTCCTCAGGAAGACAGGTGGAAACGTGACTTTCCCTAGCGTGTATCTGCGCATTCTTTCCGGGGCTATTTCCACTGGCACATGGGCTTTTCGGCGATACATTTGTATGGATGGACGGTTCCTGCAATTATCTGTATCCCATGCTGTTTCTGCTGATTGGAGTTCTGCCGTTTTGGAATGCCCTGCGCGGCCGTCCGCTCAGCCGCCCCCTGCAGTGGATCTGCCCCATCTTTTTCGTAGTTGCGGGTTTAATGCATGAACAAATCGCGGTCGCACTTTTTGTCTTTTGCATGGCTTCCCTGTTTTTACTGAAAAAGCAAAAACCTATCTCACCTTATTTTTTAGTCCTTTTTATTCTAAGCGCAGCAATCCTGATTTTCACATTCACCTGCCCGGGTGCCTATTACCGGCTGTCCACCACTTCCTATGCCACAACCAATCATCAAGAGCTGCTGATTCGAAATCTGATAAACTATTTTTCCGTATTTAACGGTACCCTCTGGCCGGTTTCTGTCCTGATGGGGTTGTGCAGTCTGTACTTTTTGCACCAATGTCCCATGGGGCGGTTCCCGCGCCTGCTAAAACTGCTAATTTGTTTGGGGTGCGTCCTTTCTGCCTTGGCAAAACCTATTGGTCTGCCAGCAAAATCGATATTCTGGGTGTTCTTCTTTGCTATCTATTATCTTGCGATATTGCTTGGCTTTTTACTCACAGCCCACGAAATGCCGCAATACCAGTTCCTCCCAGCGTTATACCTAAGCCTGTGGAGCTCGCAGGCCATCCCCGCTGTGCTCGGCGCTGTCGGCCGCCCCATGTTCCCGTTAATCATACTGACCCTTCTGTTGGCTTTGAGTACAGCGGAAGGATTTCAAAACAATCATGTGATTTCTGTTATAGAAGTATGCGCGGCAGTGACAGCATTGCTCGCCCTTTTGCATGCAATCGGCCCATTTCAGAGCAATTTTGCAGCCTATCAAGATATTGAACGCCAAGTCAATGCTGCGCGCTTTGGCCAAAGCAATGTTGTAACTTTTGACCAGAGAAAACTGAACAAGCATTACTGTTACTTTAATGCTTTTAGTCAGGCATATCATTATGATATTCAGCAATACTATGGTCTCAACGCAAAAGTAAAAATTCGCTTCATTGCATCGGCAAGTCCGGATGCATAATAGCTGTCATATCGGAGAAGGAATTTGCTCATGACTTTTACCGTGCCTAATTATGTTCAAAATGTGCTGGATGCTCTGCATGCAGCTGGATGGCAGGCATGTCCGGTCGGCGGCTGTGTGCGGGACTCCCTGCTCGGCAAGGAACCACACGACTGGGATCTTGCCACAGCCAGCGAACCCCTGCAAACCAAACAAGCCCTCTCCGCGTTTTCCTGCTTGGAAACCGGTATGAAACACGGTACCATAACCGTACTTTCCGACCAGCATCCCATAGAAGTGACGACCTTTCGGATTGACGGCAGCTACAGTGACAATCGCCGCCCGGACAACGTCGTTTTTACACGGAATCTGCAGGATGATTTACGCCGAAGGGACTTTACCATTAATGCAATGGCTTGGGAAAACGGTGCACCTGTCGATCTTTTCGGCGGCATACATGACCTTGATGCAAAAATCATCCGCTGTGTCGGGAATCCTGAAGCCCGCTTTCAAGAAGATGGGCTGCGTATTCTGCGGGCACTGCGCTTTGCCAGTGTGTTGAATTTTACCATTGAGCCGGAAACAGAAAGTGCAATTCACCAAAACAAAGGACTGCTCCGCAATATTGCTGCCGAACGTATCAGCACCGAACTGTCAAAACTGCTGTGCGGACCTGGGGCCGGTCGCATTCTTGCAGAGTTTTGCGACGTTATTTGTACAATCATACCGGAACTTGCACCGGAAAACGGCTGCCCGCAGCACGGTCCGTTTCATTGTTATGACGTTTGGATGCATACGGTAAAATCCGTGGAATCTACTCCGCCGGAACTGCTTCCGCGGCTGACAATGCTGCTGCATGATATTGGGAAGCCTTCCTGCCGGACCACAGATATAGAAGGAATTGATCATTTTTACCGGCATGCAGAAGTCGGCGCACCCATTGCTTCCCTTGTGTTGCACCGGCTGCGCTTTTCCGGGGAAATCTGTCATCTCGCTGCAGAAGGTGTTCGCCGTCATATGCTTTTTATGGAACCGGACGAACATATCCTTAGGCGTCGGCTTCGGCAGTTTGGGCCTGATTTCTGCTTCCTATTGCTGAATTTGCAGCGGGCAGACACCAAAGCACAGTCGTCCGCCGTACAAAACCGCTTGAAGCTGTTAGATCAGTCGGAAAGGATTCTGCATTCCCTTCTGAAAAAACAAGTCTGCTTTTCCAGAAAGCAGCTGGCAGTAACGGGAACTGATTTGACAGCACTTGGGTTGCGTGGGCCTTCCGTTGGCCATGCATTGGAACTTCTCCTTGATGCTGTTGTGGATGGCCGCTGCCCAAATGAGAGGACCGAACTGCTTGACTTCCTGCAGCAGTCAAAAGCAAGTAAAAGCAGTAAAGAGCCGACACCATAAAACAGTGCCGGCTCTTTATTTATGCTTTATTAAAAAAATTGTTTTCTTTTATCACCCTACTTTCTCAAGGTCCCGCTTTAATCTGGCAATAATCCGTTTTTCCAAACGGGAAATATAGGACTGAGAGATGCCCAGCGCATCTGCCACCTCCTTCTGGGTATGCTCTTCTTTGCTGTTAAGGCCAAAACGCATTTCCATAATCTTTCGTTCACGCGGGGGCAGCGCATACACAGCCGACAGCAGCACACGGCGTTCACTTTCCTCCTCAATGCCGCAGCTAACCATATCGCTGTCACTGCCCAGCACATCTGCCAGCAGCAGTTCATTGCCGTCCCAATCCACATTGAGCGGATCATCAATAGAAACTTCGTTTTTCAGTTGGCTTGATTTGCGCAGGTACATAAGGATCTCATTCTCGATACATCGGGAAGCGTAAGTCGCAAGCTTGATCTTCTTTTCCGGACGAAACGTATTGACCGCCTTAATAAGACCAATTGTACCGATCGAGATCAGATCTTCTGCTCCGGCACCCGGCGACTCAAATTTTTTTGCTATGTAGACCACCAGGCGCAGGTTGTGCGTAATCAGCGGCTCCCTTGCATTTGGAACATTGGCTTCTATGTTTGCATAGATTTTTGCCTCCTCTTCCCTTGTCAGCGGCGGGGGCAGAGTGTCCGGACCGTTGATGTAATGTACCGGTGCGGCAAACAGTCGGCGGAGCCATTTTTTCAGTCTTTCCAACATGCCCATTTCCCTTTCTTCCTATTTGAATTGCACAAATTCTTGTATTTTCAGTTCCGCCGTCCAGCAGTGTCGGCGGAACCAAGGCTTGATAATCCCCGCCGGAAAGCTTCTTTTCCAGACAGGCAACATAGCACTCCGCACGGCAAACACCGCCTCCGGGAAAAGTCAGCGTACAGGACTCCGCCCGCCAAGCTCGTAAAAGTCCCTCTCCACCCACCGAGGTATAAGGAATCATCCGCGGCGGCGTTTCCGGCAGCGGCGGCAGGGCATTTTTTTCTGCCACAATCACCGGCAAACCAGAAAAGGGTTCCTTCAGCGAACAGCCTGTGTCTACTCGTGCCTGCAGAGAGCACTGTCGGCCGCCAAGCACCATTTGCACGCGGCAGATGGTATGCTGCAGCGGCCCACGGCCTGTCACCCGCTGCAGCAGCCGCAGCACAAAATAGCTCAGCAGCGTCAGCAGAATCAGCAAAAGCGGTGGCACATCAAAGTAGACAACGCTGTTTTTGACAAAAAGGCCGCTGGGCGCCAGAAAATACCAGACAGCCACCAGTATCCCCGCAAAAGCAAAGCTCAGCAGGAAGAAGGACAAGACCTGCCGCACAAATGCCCGTATTCCCTGAAATCCAAACGCTGTCAATGTGACAGGCAGGGAGATGCACAGCTTTATCAGGAAATCAGCTGCAGGAGGAAACGGAGGAAGTAAAATGACCAGAGAACTGAAAGCTCCAATCAATGCGCCCAGAACCAGCCTTGACCGGTGTACGGAAATGTGCAGGAATTTGGTAACAAGCAACAGCAGAAAATAGTCAATAAAAAGGTTGACTGCCACCAGCACATCCACATACACCGTCTGCAAGGAAATCACCTCCCTTTGTTGCTCAGTATAATCTCTCTGCAGATTGATATTTTGTCAAAGGCCGTCCCCAGACAAAGAAAAAGGAACCGGCTCTGTTTTGAAAACGAAGCCGGTTCCTTTTCGTCACTTGGCACCTTATTTTTAATTTCCAGATGGTTCAGGACCCGGCTGAATAGCCTCCGTTCCCTTTTCTCCTGTCCTTATCCGTATGGCATGATGAATTTCATAGCTGATAATTTTTCCATCGCCAACGTTTCCAGTCCATGCGGATTTTTGGATTGCCTGAATGGTTTTGGCTTCCCATTCCTCATTGGAAACAATAATTTCAAATTTAATTTTCGGAAGCATATTGATATGTACCCTGCTTCCACGGACATTCTCCGTATATCCCATCTGCGTACCGCAGCCCATCACCTGCGAAACCGTAAGGCCGCGGACTTCGATTTTTTGCAGAGCTTCCTTGACATCCTCCAACTTTTCTTCCCGCACGATCGCTTCAATTTTTATCATATTGATTCGCCCCCATCAGTCATCCAGTCCATTGAAGGACGGGTAAGCACGCTCTCCGTGCTGCGAAAGATCAAGACCGACTTGTTCGTCACGCCGACTGACCCGCAGCGGAATAAACAGCTTTACAATTGCTGCACAAATTAAAGTTCCTACCACTGCAAACACAATCGTAACGGCAATACTCAGCAGCTGGGCGCCAAACAGCCGTCCATCGCCAAAAACAAGTCCATTCCATTGTGCAACTGGATTAATGTCCCTGCGTGCAAAAAGTCCAGTTGCAATTCCTCCCCAAATTCCACCAATTCCATGACAGCCGAATGCGTCCAGTGCATCGTCATAGCCCAATTTCTTTTTGACAACGGAAACAGTAAAGTAGCAAATCGGGCTGACCAGCAGGCCAATAATCAAAGCAGCCCACACCGGAACGAAACCCGCACCCGGTGTAATGGCAACAAGACCTACTACCAGGCCTGTGCAGGCACCAACCAGTGTTGGCAGCTTGTTGATTATCACGTCGATAATCATCCACGACACCATGGCAGCGGCTGCAGAAACTGCTGTGGTGGTAAAAGCGTGTGCTGCAAGCCCATTTGCCCCAAGTGCACTGCCTGCATTAAAGCCAAACCAGCCAAACCACAGAAGTGCCGCGCCCAAGACCACAAATGGAATATTATGGACACGGTAATTCACCTGTTCATATCCACTGCGCTTGCCAAGAAGGATACACAGCACCAAAGCGCTGACACCAGAAGTAATATGAACGACATTTCCTCCGGCAAAATCGACGGCACCTAGTTTTGCCAAGAATCCGCCCTGCCCCCAGACCATGTGAGCGACCGGGTAATAAACCAGCATCATCCAAATCATTACAAACAGCGCAAGCGCTTTAAACCGCATGCGCCCTGCCACAGCGCCTGTAATCAGTGCCGGCGTAATGACAGCAAACATCATTTGAAAGACCGCAAAAGCCAAATGCGGAATCGTCTTACTATAAGGTCCGGCTCCCATTCCTACGCCGCGGAACAGGCTCCATTCAAATCCGCCGATAATGCCTCCATGATCGGCGCCAAATGCCAGTGAGTACCCAAACAAGACCCACATAACAATGGATACTCCCATGATAAAAAACGAAGCCATCATATTGTTTACCACATTTTTTCGTCGTCCCAAACCACCATAAAAGAAAGCAAGTCCCGGTGTCATCAACAGCACCATTGCAGCTGAAAATAACACGAAGCAGGTATCCCCTGTGTTCATACGAATCCCTCCATTTTCTTATAAAAAAAGATGCCACTGGAATACTTCCAGTGGCATCTTCGCCTTAAGATAGCTTTTATTATACAGCATGCTACTTCATTTTGCAAGGTATTTTCTTATCTTTACTTTCGAATGAAAAGTAGAGCTGGATAAAGCCTGGGAAATTTTATGAAGTCTTTCTTCCCTTTTTTCTACAAATATGTTACAGTAAGTCTAAGCAAAAAAGCATATGGCCAATTCAGTAATCAAATTGAATTGGTTGTCTATTGAAATGGAGGCCTTGAAATGAACATTTCTACAGTTGCATCCCTGAGCACCAATATGCATTTGGCACAAACGCAGCAAAGTGCTGAAGTTACAGTCATGAAAAAAGCATTGGATATGCAGCAAACAGAGGGTAATGAAATTACACAAATGATGCAAGCCGCTGACCCTGTCAATCATCAACTAGACATCTTGGCTTGAAGATAACCGCTCCGAAATTCGGGGCGGTTATTTTATTCTATTCTTTTAAAACGGTCCCTGTCTTTACGAAAAAGCCACAGTAAGGCCCGCAGGATTCGCTGCTGTGGTTCATTAAAATGTCCTCCATTATTCCATTGCAGTGTAATTTGCCTAGCAAATGGCTTGAGCAGTCGTACCGCATTGCGGGTACAATCTCCAATCTGCCGCAGTTGCCGGTTACGGACCTTTTCTTCACGGCGCCCAAGAGAAAAATAAACTTTCTTATTGCGAAACTCCTCCGCATGGTTTTTCAGCCAGTCCATAAATCCGTCATACCACAAGGAACCGGAGATGCTGCCGCATCGTCCAAAATGTTTATCCTGTGCTGAACCCCACAAAGCCGCCAATCCGCCAAGAGAGTACCCCAGCACTGCATGATCTGTGCCAATCGAAAAATTACTTTCTGCAAGTGGTATTGCCTTTTGTGTCAAAAACGCAAAAAAGTCTCCTGCTTTTCCTGTGAAGAGTTCACTGCTTTTCCATGGTGCCTGAGCAGGCCAAGGTGTATAATCGCTTTCCCATTCTGTATGCATAATACTGGCAATATAAAATGGTTCACAGTCTTTTTCAAACGACTTTTCTAACTGTGGTAGAATTTCTATCATCGCATTTCCAAAAGAATCCCCGGCACAAATCCACGCTGTCGGAAGCTTTTTATTGATAAATTTTTGTGGTGGCTGATAGATTCTCACTACCCGATTGTCACAAAAGCAGTCTACCAATTTCCCACACAATTCCATAATTTCCCCCTCTACTGTTAGCTCAATAAATCGTATTTTCATATAATGGACACCATTTCCAACATCTTATAAATCCAATTGTAATGTGTAAATATATCATATTGCAACGATAAAGTAAAATCAAATCATCTATAAATCATCTATAAAAGAGGAAATATGATTGCAAATTTTAAAAGTCCATCACAGAATCAATCGGTATGATAGATTGATTTCAAAGTACTGAAAATAGATATATTATGCTTCTTATGATTTCATTCTCCTTATTCATTCCATTTTAAAATTGAATTTCAATTTTAGAAATATAGTCTTTTATTGTTTTTTATGCGTTTTTATGTGATTTATTCTCTCTGTTTTGGAAATCAAGTCTTAAAATCAGGAATTTATTGTATTTTTTCAAGGAAATAATGTTGTTATTTTCCTAGCTATCTATCGATTTTTATCTAAAACAGACACAAATTATACTTTATAAAACGGTACTAACGGTTATTTTGGAAATGATACCTTTCATTTTTTGCATTTTTGTGTCTTCATATGTTGAAAATGATTGGTTATGAGTGTATAATTTTTGTAAATTGATTCCTGTCTTTTCAATTTTTCATTTACATTTTTATCTGTTCTTTGAACATAAAATTTTCAGATAAATGAAAATATGTATTTTCCGGTTTTCCGATTTTTGACTATATCTATCAAACAGCTTCTTGTCCGGCTGCATTCTGATGGGCAGTCTTTTGCATGGAAGCAAAAGGAGGAATATTATGTCATCACTTTCTGACAGGCGCCTAATCCTGATTGTAGATGGCAATAAGATCGACCGGCTGACCTTATGTCAAATTCTGACAAATGATTATGACATTCTTGAAGCCGACAATGACATGGATGCCATAAAAATTCTGCAACAGTATGGAAACGAAATTTCCGCAATTCTGCTGGACTTAATCATGCCGGTAATGCCCAGTTATGAGTTCCTTGACCGGTACCAGTCCGACAAAAGCATCGCAAACATTCCAACTATTGTAATTACACAGAAAGGAAACATACAGTCTGAAATTACTGCCCTTGCCCATGGGGCATCTGATTTTTTATCAAGGCCCTACAATGCAACACTGATTAAACAGCACGTGGCAAATATCATTAAGTTACGGGAAACTTCAGTATTTAACAGTTGGGCCGGTAAAGATGGATTGACACATATTGACAACAAAGAAGCATTTTACATACATGCGGGTAAAATGCTCCATCAATATCCTCAGAAATCTTATGATATGCTCTGCATCGATATCGAAAGTTTTCGGTTGGTGAATGATAATTACGGCGATGAAGCAGGGGACTATGTACTTTGCTGCCTTGCACAGATTTTAAAGTTCTGTGTACCTGCCGGTCACGTCTGTCGGTTGGGCGGTGATATCTTTGCAGTGATTCTTCCACGCCAGCCTGACTATACATTATTTGCCGAAACAGTGATGAACGAACTCCAAGCGTCCGTTCATCAAATGGATTTAAAGCTGAAATTCGGCATCTATCCGATTGAAGACAAAAGCATCTCCATTCGGGCCATGTGTGATCACGCGCGGGCTGCCTGCAAATCGATCAAGGGAAAATATGACAAACATATCGCCTATTACAACCGCAACTTGGATATACGCCAAACCGAGGAATGCCAGATGACAGCCGAGATGGGGAACGCCTTAGCCAACGGTGAATTTGTAGTCTATTATCAGCCAAAATATGATTTGGAAACAGAATGTCTCAGCAGTGCAGAAGCCCTTGTGCGCTGGCAGCATCCACAAAGAGGATTTCTTCCTCCGGCAGAGTTCATTCCCTTGTTTGAGCGGAATGGTTTTATCACACAGGTTGATATTTTTGTCTGGTCAACTGTGTGTAAAAATCTGCGAAATTGGATAGACAGCGGGCACAGTCCTGTCCCAATTTCTGTAAACCTATCCCGTATAGATATTTATAATACAAATCTTACAAATATCATTCATCAAATTTTAGAGCATTATGATCTGCCCCCAAAACTTTTGCATTTTGAAATCACTGAAACTTCCTATATGGATAATCCGAAGCAGTTGATTAGTACCGTTACTAAGTTAAAGCAAGCTGGATTCGATATTGAAATGGATGACTTCGGAACAGGGTATTCCTCCCTGAATATGCTCAATGAAGTACCGGTGGATACCTTGAAACTGGATATGAGGTTCATGCAGCAGTGCACTTCCTCCGGCAATGATGGAAATATCCTTTTTTTTATTATGAATCTTGCCAAATGGATGGACATCTCTGTCGTGGCAGAAGGTATAGAAAACCGAGAACAAATGCTTTTTCTGCGAAGCCTTGGCTGTAACTATGGGCAGGGTTATTATTTTGCCAAACCGATGCCTCTGGTTGATTTTCAAAATCTTTTAACGACAAATCAAGTTTCTGTTATGCACAACGGTAAAGTAACTACTCATTATGTCAATTCAAAACAATCATTGGATCCTGAAACACTTTTGCCCATTGATGAAGTTTGGAAAATGGATTCGATTTTTAATCGAATTTTCAATAACTTTATCGGAGCGCTTGCTCTGTTTGAATATCAAAATGGAAAGCTGCTTCTTATCCGGACAAATGAGTCTTTCCGCCAGTTGTTTGGTGCTGCTAATGAATATGTCGGAGAAAATCTGACTACACTTTTCTGCGCAGAAAATCCTCAACGATTTCGGGCAAAACTCTCTCTAGCAATAAAAGATAACAGTGTTGTCTGCGAAACTTTTTACACAATTCCTAAAAAAGACTTCGTAATTCATATTCGACTGCAGGTTATCAGCCACAACACACACAAAACACTTGTGCTGGCTTCTGCAAACCCGCAGTTATCCATAGCAGAAGAAAAATATCTGGCAGCTCAGCTTTAATAGCAGAGAAATGCCTAAAGTAAAGAAAATGATGGACTTGCTATTTATGAGTTAGAAGCAGCTCACAGAAAATATTTTCTGTGAGCTGCTTCTAGTTCGATATAAAAACATCATTATGGAAAAATGTGGGATTTTTCAATGAACTGTACAAAGCAAAACCGCTTAATTTCCACAAATAAGGTTCATTTCTGCAACCGCACATCCATGCTGATAATAAATGCGCGGTACACGCTTGCTGATTCCACAGACAATTTCATAATTGATAGTACCAGCCAAATTAGCCAGTTCCTCTGCCGTAATCGTCTCGTTTCCATCTGTTCCTATCAGAGTAACCTCATCTTCTTCTGTCACATCCGGAATATCTGTCACATCTACCATCATCTGATCCATACAGATACGTCCCATACTTCTGGCGCGTCTGCCACGAATAAGAACATCCGCTTTTCCAGAAAGGACCCGCGGATAACCGTCCGCATAACCGACAGGAATCGTAGCAACTTTTGTCTCCCGCGTTGTTTGGTAGGTACATCCATAGCTCAAACTCGTTCCGGCAGGTAATGTTTTCACCAAAGAAACCACACTCTTCAGCCGCATGACCCGCTGCAAATCCAAATCACTGCGCATTTTTCCGGATGGCAGCATTCCGTATAAAATGATACCCGGACGACACATATCCAGCTGAAACTCCGGATAATCCATCAGCCCAGCAGAATTGTCGCAATCACGGATACGGAAATGAATGCCGGCCTTGTCCAATTTTTCAATCGCGCCAGTAAAATTCTGGTACTGACGGCGCGTAAACGCTTCCCCATCGGTTCCTTCATCTGCAACTGCGAAGTGAGTAAAAATACCCTCCGGTATTAGGTTTTTCAATGCACAGACATTCTGGATTTCCTGCAATGACCTGCTGTCCCGTTCCGGTTCCTGATAAAGAAAACCAATTCGGCTCATACCCGTGTCCAGTTTAATATGCGCATGCACGCTTACACCGGCCGAGGCCGCTTCTCGGTTCAATTGTTCCGCATATTTTTTCGATAGAATTGCTTGTGCAATATTCAATTTGGCAAGCATTTTTGCCTCTGCCGGTGGCGTATATCCTAAAATCAGGATGGGAATTCCCACACCACAGGCACGGATTTGGATGGCTTCCTCTAAATTAGAAACAGCCAGCCACTGCGCACCTAGACGTTCATAAAGATGCGCAAGCTGTTCGGCCCCATGCCCATAAGCATCAGCTTTGACAACGCAGCAAATCTTTGTGTGGGGATGCAAGGATTTCCGAATGGCCAAATAGTTATGGGCAGCCGCATCTAAATCAATCTCCGCCCAAGTACGCTTCAGCGAATTATTCAAAATATTTTACACCCGATTCAAACAACTTTTGATCTTTTTCACCGGGCACATTTTTATACAAGTCAGTGCCGTGACGCTCGCTGTGGCCCATTTTACCCAGAATACGGCCATCAGGACTCGTGATGCCTTCAATAGCACAGACAGAGCCGTTCGGGTTCCATTTGGTCTTTCCATTTGGACAGCCGCAGGGGGCCGTATATTGGGTAGCAATTTGTCCATTCGCAATCAGGCGGTCCAGCACTTCATTGCTTGCGACAAAACGGCCCTCACCATGAGAAACCGGCACCGTAAAGACATCCCCTGCCTGCACAGCTGCAAACCACGGCGATTTGACACTGGTAACACGTGTATAAACCATACGGGAAACATGACGGCCCAAAGTGTTGAAAGTCAAAGTTGGTGCTTCCGCATTCGGTACAGTAATTTTTCCATAAGGCACCAGCCCTAGTTTAATCAAAGCCTGAAATCCATTGCAAATTCCTAATATCAAGCCATCGCGCTGTTCCAATAATTGGGTAACGGCCTCCGTAATCTTAGGGTTACGGAAGGTCGTAGCAATGAATTTCCCGGACCCATCCGGTTCATCACCGCCGGAGAATCCGCCCGGAAGCATGATAATCTGGCACTTTTGAATCGCCTCTGCCATGGCATCAATAGTTTCTTCAATGGCAGCCGGAGTCAAATTGTTCACAACCAGCACATCTGTCTGTGCACCTGCACGTTCAAAAGCTTTCGCGCTGTCATACTCACAGTTTGTTCCCGGAAACACGGGAATAAACACACGCGGTTTTGCTGTTTTGACCGCAGGTACTGCTTCATTACGCGTTTTATAAAGCGGAATTTCACGCGAAATCGGAACTTCTGCCGCATGACTTGGGAATACGTCTTCCAGAGTACCGCTCCATGCTGCCGTAAGATCGGCAAGCAGCATGCGTTGTCCTCCCAGCACAAAGACCGGATCTGGAATCGTGGTGCCAACTTTCACGGCTCCTTTCGGGAATGCTGAACCTGCAGCAAGCTCAACAATCAATGCACCAGAGCGGGGTGCAAAGAGCATTTGTGCATCCTCCATATTCCGGTCAAATGAAACACCGATCTGATTGCCAAACGCCATTTTAGAAACTGCAGCGGCAATGCCGCCTTCCTTGACCACCGAAGCGGAAAGCACAGCACCAGAAGCAATCAAGCTTTCAATCTTCCAGTAATATTTCCGCAGTGCTTCCCAGTCCGGCAACAAAGTTTCAGCATCCACAGGTATCGGAAAAGCAACAATTTCATGGCCAAATCCCTGCAGGGCCGCAGAAAGGGTCTTGCTTGCTTTCGTCATCGTAACAGCAAAGCTGACCAAAGTCGGCGGTACGTCCAGCTTTTCAAAAGTGCCGCTCATACTGTCTTTGCCGCCGATGGCAGGCAGGCCCATACCCAGTTGGGCAGCAAGTGCGCCCAACAATGCCGCTGTCGGTTTGCCCCAGCGTTTCGGGTCCTCTGTCATGCGCTCAAAATATTCCTGAAAGGTCAGCCGCGCTTTAAGCGGATTTGCACCCATAGAGCACAATTTGGAAAGGCTCTCTGTCACAGCCCATGCCGCACCATGGAATGGACTCCACTTGAAAATGCCGGGAAGAAAACCAAAGGCCATAGCCGTGGCATCATCCGTTTCGCCGGCTGTCGGAAGCTTGGCAGCCATACCTTCCTCCGGCGTAAGTTGATACTTTCCCGCAAACGGCATGAGCACCGTAGCCGCACCGATAGAAGCATCAAAGCGCTCGGCAAGGCCCTTCTGCCCGCAGACTTCCAGACGAGTTAAATTCTCGCGGAAAGCTTCTGCCAACGGCTTATTTTTGAGACACTCCGGTACTTGCTCCCGATAATTCTGTTCCGGATCAACTGGCCCAATCTCCACATCCGTTTCCTGTGTAACACCGTTGGTGTCCAAAAATGCGCGAGTAATATTGACGATCTCATCTCCACGCCAGAACATCTGCAGGCGTGGTTCTTTTGTAACAACTGCCACGGCGGTGGCAGAAAGATTTTCCTGATTCGCTTCTGTGATAAAGCGGTCGACATCCTTGGGATCCAGTACAACCGCCATACGCTCCTGACTTTCGGAAATTGCCAGTTCCGTTCCGTCAAGGCCCTCATATTTTTTCGGTACCTTATCTAAATGGATGCGCAAGCCGGGTGCCAGTTCTCCGATGGCAACGCTGACACCGCCTGCACCAAAATCATTGCAGCGTTTAATCATGTGTGTAACTTCCGGTTTGCGGAACATACGCTGAATTTTGCGCTCAGTTGGCGGATTCCCCTTCTGCACTTCTGCGCCGCACTCTTCCACACTTTCTTCCGTATGTGCTTTGCTGGAACCCGTTGCACCACCGATTCCGTCGCGGCCGGTTGCGCCGCCCAGCAGAACAATGATATCCCCGGGGACCGGTTCCCTGCGGATAACATTTGCCTTGGGAGAAGCCCCAACGACCGCTCCAATTTCCAACCGTTTGGCCACATAGCCGGGGTCATAGAACTCCTGCACCTGACCCGTTGCCAAACCGACCTGATTCCCATAGGAAGAGTAACCATGCGCCGCGCCGGTTGTGATTTTTCTGGTAGGCAGCTTACCGCGGAGGGTATCTTCCACGGAAACACGCGGGTCGCCGCTGCCCGTTACACGCATCGCCTGATAGACATAGGCACGACCGGAAAGCGGGTCACGGATCGCGCCGCCTAAGCAAGTTGCCGCACCGCCAAACGGCTCGATTTCCGTCGGGTGATTGTGTGTTTCATTTTTAAATTGAACCAGCCACGGCTCTGTTTTACCGTCAATCGTCACCGGTACTTCAATGGAGCAGGCATTAATTTCCGCACTTTGATCAAGGTCCGGAATCAGGCCACGCTTTTTGAGAACTTTCATGCCGATTACTGCCATATCCATGAGGGAAACCGGACGCTTGGTATCTTTTCCGTAAACTTCATCACGGACATCATAATAAGCTTTCAAGGCTTGTTCCATCACGCCGCTGACAGCACTTTCAGCAACGGAAATTTTCTTCAGGCGGGTACTGAATGTGGTATGGCGGCAGTGGTCGCTCCAATAAGTATCAATCACGCGCAGTTCCGTCACGGATGGGTCACGATGTTCTTCTTTTTGGAAATAATCCCTCACAAAATAGAGATCTTCAAAGGTCATGGCAAAGCCCATTTGGGTATAATAGCTCTTCATCTGCGCATTATCCCATTCTGTGAAACCCGCAACTCGTTTCACATCTGCAGGGCGCTGTACCTGCATCTGCAGAGTTTCAGGCTTATCCATAGAGGCAATGCGGCTTTCCACCGGATTAATCAGGTACTCTTCCATACGCTTCATGTCCGCTTCAGAAAGATTTCCCTGCACCGCAATAATTTTTGCAGTGACCACTTGCGGGCGTTCTTTCTGTGTCAAAAGCTGAACACACTGAGCCGCACTGTCGGCACGCTGGTCATACTGTCCGGGCAAATACTCTACTGCAAATGCCTGCCAGCCCTCTAATGGGCAGGTTTCCTCATAAACTGTATCCTGATTGGGTTCTGATAGAATTGTATCCCGTGCTTTGGCAAACTCTTCCGCTGAAAGTCCGGAAACATCATAGCGGTTGATAAGTCGCAAAGCAGTAACTTCCAGTCCAAGGTTCCGTACCAGATCTTCTTTCATGTGCTGTGCTTCTACATCGAAACCCGGTTTTTTCTCCACAAAAGCTCTGCTAACGTTAGACATCATTTCCCCCGTTCTGCCGGTTTCCCGGCTCTCTAAAGTGCTGAAATTCATAGTCTCTTCCACTGTACCAGCAGTGTCAAAAAGAGGTGAATGCATAGAAATCTTGCCGTTTTTTTATTTTATCATAAATATGGACTCAATAAAAGGGCAGAAAATGAAAAATCATTTTTTAAGTACAGAATATCAGATTTTGGCACTATAGCAGGCACGCTCTTACAAAATTTTATGTAAAAACCTTCCTGCAAACAAAAAGGACTGCCTCGGCAGTCCTCATGATCTGCAGAAAAGCAGACCGAATTTACTTATTTTGTGCTGCTTTCTTTGCAGCAATTTTTGCGTTATCCTCTTCAATGTCTTCTTTAATGACATCCCGCATCAAACGCACTTTAGAATGATCGATACGGTTCTGCGGAAGAATGGTATTTTCACAGCCAAGTCCGTGTTTGTTACCCTCGCTGTTTACCCACAAACGGTCGGCAACCGGCTGCCATTCTTTGGCACGTGCTTCGCACTTCGCACACAAGTCATGCACATCCTCTTTTTTGACCAAGTCCGTGGAATGAGCATCTGTTGCTTTTACAACTTCTTCAAGCTTATAAGGATTATCCAGCAGCGGACACGGGCGAAGCATATTCTCATTAAAGGGCTGATGCTTGTGGTACTCCATAAAGAGTGGAGAGCAATAAGCTTCCAGTAAAGTCTTGTCGTGAATATTCGAATCACTGTAATGAATAAACACACAAGGGTCAATGTCACCATTGGCATTGATGTGCAGATAGTAGCGGCCGCCTGCAATACAGCCATAAACATATTCGCCGTCAAGGAAGAAATCCATGGTAAAGAGTTCTTTTGTTTCACGGAACTTGCGAATCTGATGATACATGAATTCACGCTTCTCAGCCGGTACCATCAAATCCGTCGGAGCATCCGTGCCAATCGGCATATAGGTAAAGAACCATGCAAACAAAGCATCTTGATCAATCAGCCAATCAAAGAACTTTTCATCGCTGATTGCATCAACATTCTGGCTGGTATAGCAGCAGGAAACACCAAACGGGAGGCGATGGTTGCGCAGAATCTCCATTGCATGGATGACCTTCTGGAACGTGCCTTTTCCGCGGCGGGCATCCGTGGAGGCTTCCGTACCTTCCACGCTGATAGCCGGAACAAAGTTACCGACACGCAGCATATCCTCTGCAAATTTATCATCAATCAAAGTAGCATTGGTAAAGCAGAGGAAAACACAGTCATTGTGCTTCTCACACAATTTAATAATGTCATCCTTACGCACCAGCGGTTCTCCGCCCGTGTAAATATACATGTATGTGCCCATTGATGTGCCCTGATTGATAATATCATCAATCTCATCAAAAGAGAGGTTCAGCTTGTTACCATACTCAGCAGCCCAGCATCCGGTGCAGTGCAGGTTGCAGGCACTGGTTGGGTCAAGCAGAATAGTCCACGGGACATTGCAGCCATATTTTTTGCGCACAGTCTCCTGCTTTTTGCCGCCAATCAATGTTGCATTCACAATAAAGTTCGCGAAAATCGTTTGCAGCACGTGTAAATCCACTGTTGCGTACAGTTTCTTAATCAATTTGAACCAGTTGTTTTCAGGGTTATCAATAAAGCGATGGAACATCTCGCGCTGTCCCTTATACATATCATCCTTATCAAATTTGTCGATCATGTCAAGCAATTTAGGAATATTTTGGTCCGGATCTTTGCCCAAATAACCGAGGGCTTTTTTGATACCGAACTTTTCGAGCTGCTCTTTGAGTCCGAAATCTGCCATTCTTCTATTTCCTCCTAAGACAAAATAAATAAAGCCATAAAAGTTTGTGTGCTCTCATTTCCGTACAAAAAATGCTGTCTGCATTTGTTATGAATTTATTATAGAAACGAAAATTGTTTTTGTCCTTAGACAACCTGAAATTATAGTCAGAAAGTTTGACAAAATGATGAAATTGTCCTAAACCGAATCTCTATTATCATTTACCGGTTTGCTCCATATATTCTCGCAGCCGGTCAAATGTTTCCTCACTGATATCATGCTCCACCCGACAGGCATCCTCTGCAGCAGTTTTTTCATTTACGCCTAAGCCAGTAAAGAATGACGTAAGCAGTCGGTGCCTTGCATAAATGTTCTCAGCGATCTTCCTGCCAGCATCCGTCAGTGTAATAAGCCCGTTGTCCTCCATCGTGATATTACCAGCCCGGCGCAGAAGGGACATTGCACGGCTGATGCTGGGTTTGCTGAATCCCATCTCACGCGCAATATCCACAGAGCGGACGTAACCTCTGCGGTTCTGCAGGATGAGGATTGTTTCCAGATAATCCTCGCGTGATTTCTGCACCTTCAATCCTATCGTCCCCTTTTTAACGCATCAATCCTACATATTAGTTTATTGTATCAAAGTATCTGCCGGAATGCAAGCCGGATACCGCAGTTTCTTAAGGTTAAGAAGCATCTGCAGGAATTTCTTTTCAGATTACTCTAATTCTTTGCTGTACAGACACTTCTCAAGGGAAGACTTGAGGCCGCAGAAAAGCAAAATAAAGAATAGGAATGAAAGCTGTTGCGAAATCTGCAGTTGTTTTCTCTCTGTTAACTCTGGTCATACAATACCGTTCAGATAAATTCCCGTGAAATTCCTTCCTTTTCAGAGTATAATAGGGGATATGCGGTTAAAAAAGTGTAAAAAGCAGAAAGAAATCCTAGTATAAAAAAGGAGCAATCTGTTTATGACAAATCTTATATTTTGTTTAAATGCCACCGTTCCTATATTCCTCATGATGGTATTAGGCTGTGTTTTCAGAAAGTCCGGACTGATAAACGGAAAATTTGCAGATCAACTGAACGCATTTGTTTTTCGCGCCGCTCTGCCTGTCCTTTTGTTTCAAGATATTTCTGAATCGGATTTTTTTGCCACTTGGAATTTTAAATTTGTAGCTTTTTGTTTTCTGGTCAGCCTCGCCAGCATCTTAATTTCAGTCGGTCTATCCACTTTTTTGAAAGATCGGTCCATACGGGGGGAATTTGCACAAGCATCTTACCGCAGCAGTCTTGCTCTTCTCGGTGTAGCATTTCTGCTGAACATTTATGGGACAACAGGTGCCACCTCTCTGGTAATTATCGGCGTGGTGCCACTTTATAATATTGCCGCGGTCATTATCCTCACCATAATGAAACCAGAGCATGGTAAGATAAGCAAAGCGCTCATTTTGAAAGCTCTAAAAGGAATTCTCACCAATCCAATCATTATCGGCGTGATCAGCGGCATTGTCTGGGCACTGCTGCGGATTCCGCAGCCTGTAATCTTGAAAAGAAGCATTTCGACTTTTTCCGCTACAGCGACTCCTTTAGGACTCATTGCTTTGGGTGCAAGTTTTGATTATCACAAGGCATTTTCAAAATTGAAGCCTGCACTTGTATGCACAGTATTAAAGCTGCTGGTTTTTCCTGCCGCTTTTCTCCCACTGGCAGTTTTTCTCGGCTTTCGGCAGGACAAGTTGGTGTCTGTCCTGACGATGCTTGGTTCCTCCACCACAGTGACAAGTTTTACAATGGCACGCAGCATGGGACACGAATCAACTTTGAGCGCCAGTGCAGTCATGCTGACAACTTTTTTCAGTGCCTTTACACTAACCGGCTGGCTTTATATTTTAAAGATACTGATGCTCGTCTGAGTCCGTCTTCCGTTCACACATCATATGTAAAACGATATGTCCCGCTGCAGAAGTCATACAGAAGAATACCGCACTACACAGCAAAAGGGGCTGCAGGCAGGATACCTGCGGACCCCTTTTGTGAATCATTCTATAGCTCAAACTTTATAGAAAATTCAGCCTTTCAGTTTAGTCTTTCTGAGCGCTCTCGAAAACGACAAAGGATTGCCCACGCATTTTGAGTCTGCCATTTTCCAGCATACTTCTGCCAATTTGGAAAGCAATCTCTCCCTGCTCGTCCAACAGCGTATTTGTCTCCCGGCAGGAAGGATTCACCGCAATCACAAATTTGCCGCGCCGGAACACGAATGGATATTTTTTCTTTTCCGCATAAATGACCTCAAAGTTCGGCGTAGCCTGTAAATCCGGATTCGCATGGCGCAGGGCCAGCACCTTTCGCACCGTATTCAGCAAAGAATTGCTGTCCTGTTCCTGACTCTCAACGGTCGGAGCACAGTCACGGCCATCAACCGGAAGATACAGTTTTTCCTTTGCGGCGTTGGAAAAGCCGAGATTTTTTCCGTTCGTCCACTGCATCGGTGTGCGGCTTCCTGTTCTGTTGTATCCACCCTCCACGCTTTTGAGAGGAAAATACTGCATGCCGATCTCATCCCCGTAATACAGGAATGGTACACCCGGCATCAGCAGCAGGAATGCATCGGCAATTTTGCACTCCGATTCATCAAAGCTTCGTGTCATGCGGGGCGTGTCATGGTTGCAGGTGATGAAACTGATGTAGCCGGATGATTTTGACACGTTATATCTGGGAAGATAGTCATCCAGGAACTCCAGAATATCTCCTTGACCCTGCTTACTAAAAAAGCTTTGTTGGCTGCCATCATTTCCGGTTTTGCGGAAGAGCGAATAATATCCGCAGCCTTCATGGTTCAGATAAAAGTCCATATGAAAGCGTGCCTGACAAATTGCCTGCGCCGGATTAGACCACTCTGAAACCATAGCTGCCTCCGGATACTCTCGGTCAAGCATTTCACGCACATTTCTCCACAGTTCAGCGGTTGCCTGATGGTCTTCGTCATTTTTGACCAGAGAATCTGCCATATCCACGCGGAATCCATCACACCCTGCCTCTAACCAAAAGCGCATGATATCTTTCAGCGCTTCGCGCGTTGCCACACAATCCGGGTCTGTGTAATGTTTTTGCCACGGTGCCGTAATCTTGTTAAAGCCATAGTTCAGCGCTGGCTGCGAGGAGAAAAAGTTGAGCAGATAACAGCCGTCCCGCTCCGTTACACCGCACATTGAGCCGAAATCCGCAGGACGGTTCCAAACGGTATCTGTCCAGATGTAGCGGCTGCTGTAGGCATTCTGCTCTGCTTTTTGACTCTCCAAGAACCATGGATGCTGGTCAGAAGTATGTCCGGGAACTAAATCCAAAAGGATGTGCATCCCTCGTTTATGGGCTTCTGTAAAACAGCGCTTCAGGTCATCGTTTGTTCCATAGCGCGGCGCAACTTTTTTGTAATCGCGCACATCATATCCAGCATCCATAAACGGAGAATCGAAACAGGGATTTATCCAGATAGCATTGCAGCCAAGTGAATGTACATAATCCAGTTTCTCTGTGATACCATTAATATCTCCTATTCCATCTCCGTTTGAGTCATGAAAACTCTGCGGATAAATTTCATAAAATACTGCATCCTTCAGCCAGTTTGGCATTATAATTCCTCCATTATTATCTAGAATTTCATTCTTAGGGCTGTGCTGTGGTTTTTATGTAGGTGCAAACCTCTTTGAATTACACAGATTATACATCAAATTTGCTCTTGTATTCAATATTTTTATTAAATTCGTGATGAGTATCCGTAATAAATAGCAATAAATATAGAAATTAATTTTATAAATTGTACAGTATGCCGTATGATTGGACATCACATGTATGAATCCTTTGCCAGTACCGCAATAATGCAGAACGGTATTGCGACTTTTAGAATAGTAACTGCCGCAGAAGTTTTTCAAAAGGCAAAAACAGATATACCTTGAAGCGGTTTTTCCCAATCAAGGTGTATCTGTTTTGTCTTTTACAATTTATAATTTGTAAACTTTCGATATACAACTGCCATTATTTTTTCAGCATGAGCAAATCATATTTACATGCCTATCAGTATTTGTCGTTTCCAAGAGAAAAATCCTCTTCTTTAGGTTCCGGTGCTGCTTCAAGCACTGTATTTTCTGTCTTTGTATTTTGGTTTGCACCGTCACCGCGAATCTGGAAATAATCGACCAGTTTTTTCAGCACAGTTGCCTGTCCGGAAAGTTCCTCGCTTGCCGCTGCGCTTTCTTCGGCAGTTGCGGAATTGGTTTGAACGACACTGGAAATTTGATCCATTCCCTGGGAAACCTGCTGGATTGCTGTATTTTGTTGCTGAGAAGCACTGGAAATCTTGTGTACTAAATCTGTAGATATATTAGAAGACTCTACAATCTGGTTCATAGATTCTGCTGTTTTATTTGCTACTTCAGTGCCCGACTTTACAGACGCTATTGTATGTTCAATCATCTTCGTGGTTTCCTGAGAAGCTTCCTGCGTCTTATTGGCAAGATTGCGAACTTCGTCTGCTACAACAGCAAAGCCTTTGCCTGCTTCGCCAGCGCGTGCAGCTTCAACTGCTGCATTCAGTGCAAGTATATTTGTCTGGAAAGCAATTGTCTGGATGGACTTGATAATCTTTCGAATTTCTTCTGCAGAATTACTGATGTCCTTCATGGCATCAAGCATCTGATTCATGTTTTCCTTGCCGCGTTCCAGTTCTTGAGACGTTTCCACTGTCTTTCCAGAAGCCTTATCTGCATTTTCTGCATTCTTTTTAACCTGCCCGGAAATTTCCTGAATAGTAGATGCCAGTTCTTCCACAGAACTTGCCTGTTCCGTTGCACCTTGACTCAAAGCCTGCGCACCGGCAGCAATCTGCTCGGATCCACTTGTAACTCCGGAAGAGCTTTGATTAATCTGCTCGATGATTTGATTCAAATCTCCAAGGATTGTCCTAATAGACTTGGAAATCTCTGTGAAATCCCCATCGTATTCCGGCGGGTCATTCAAGGACAAATTCCCTTTTGAAATCTCCGTCAGGTAGGTATTAATTCCTCCAACAATTTTCTTTAATCGGTCAATTGTTAATTGTAACTGTGTAAGGAGGATTCCAGTCTCATCCGTTGCATCCGTCGTCGGAACATCCGAATGTAAGTCGCCATCAGACAGCAACGTCAAACGTTCTGCACAGTCTGTAATCGGTTTCGTAATTTTATTCACAGTCTTCACTGTAACTGCAATGCAAATGAGGGTGCAGAGAATAACAAAAGTAACCATAAGCAAAACTGTATAGCCGATAGAACTCGTCATTTCTTTGATTGGCGCAACTGCACCAATCGACCATCCATTTCCACCGGTAAGGGGCCGATAGGCACACACCCGCTTGACACCCTGATAAGAATATTTGTCAATTCCGCTTTTACCGGCTATCATTTCTGAGTAAACTTTTGCTGCCGTAGCTTTTGAAGAGTCCGATTTACTGTCATTGATAAAATTCTCTCGTTCGCTTACCAGTTCGGGACGTATATTAGCCACCATGGTTCCTTCTTTATCAACGACGAACACATTTCCCGAATCCCCTACTACGATTTTTTTCAAAGCATCACTGAAATATGTACCCGATTTACGCAAGACCAGTACAGACTGTCCGTTATTAACTGCTGTATAGACTGGGATAAAGACACCCCCTGAACTCGCCTTCACCGTCGTTCCAACCACAGGCTGCTGACTTTGCAGTGCCTGCTTAAAATAGGAATCTTCACTGTAATTCATAGACTTTAGATCATCATCCGTGCAGATTCCAGCTGTCCCAGAAGCAGAGACAACTGCTGCACCATCAAAGGAGTGGGCCTTGCAAAAATCTGTCAGTTGTTTCTGCAAATTTTTGTTTGAAGGAGCGCAATTAATGCTGGCCGCCTCACGACCATCCGTACTCAGATTTTCCAATGTTTTAGATACTGCCACATCTGCCATTTGACTAATACTGTTTAAGTCTTTATCAACATTCATCAGCAATCCATTATAACTGGCAAAAACACCAGTCAGAATGTTGACCACCGCAAGCAGAATCATACAGAGCGCTACCATACCTGTAATTCGGCCTCGCAGCGTTCTCTTTCTTTCTTTCAGCTTGGTACTCATCATTTTCCCTCCTTGGTAAAGCATTTACAAATACCATAATCATTTATTTTTAAATACATATTACCATAAATCTCTTATTTGTACAAGTTATTTGCAAATAATAATTTAATAATTATATGATATATCTATTAAAGATAGAAATGTTTTGTACAATTAGTGTTAAATATAAATTTCTTTTAATAAGTCCCCCTACCTGCAGGCAAAAAAACAGTCGTTTCTGTGCATTTTGCAGAAACGACTGTTTGAAAATTGAAAATTAAATATTGATAAACTCTATTTTACACAGACATGGTACATACAATATGTCATGTTGTTTACAGACAGGTAAATTCCTGTTTTTCCGTGCATTTTTGCCTTAAATCCAAAATAATAGGTATCTTTTCCACTGTCAAAATCAGTCTGCCTGTCATTGTTCTTTACCAACGTAGCTGCTACCGCAGCATTACCGGCACTGTAAGAAACTTTCGCACCCTCTGCAACAGTCACACGCGCCCAATAACTCCTGCCGGAAGGAATGGTAATGTCTTTCGTAGTGTCACAAACAAACGGGGCCTTTTTTAATTGAACGGTAAATAGATTCACTTCTGAATTATCTATCTGTACATATATTCCGGCTTTATCGCTTTTGCGACCTGAGGCAGATACCCCATATACCTGCCATATGGAAGTCTGCGTCTTCGCATCCCAAGGTTTGACAGGAGCATTTACACTGCCCACTAAACCATTTCCGCAGGTGACATGCTGCGGAGCGCTTTTGCTGTATACCTGAAAAGTAAGCAGACCGCCGCATGCAAGTGACTGCGTTCCTGTCAGACTAGAAACTGCTTCACCACTATAATGAACAGGAAAATTATTATTTCCCTCTGGCTGCGGCTGCATTGTCCCTTTCTCGGAATCTATCGGCGTATCCGCTACAGCAGAAATCGTAAAGTCTGCAGCCGCATACACTTCCGGCATCACATATGTGTAAGTATGCAGAAGACTGTCCTTCTCAACTGGGGAAAGTTGCACATGATTTGCGCAAACAGAAGGCACATGCTGTTGAAATCCTTTTTTCAAGGTCACTTGAAGTTCAAAACTGCTGCCTGCCACAACCCTGCTGCCTGTCGCTTTTGCCGTATAGCCAACACCAGCAGTGGGGAACGTCATCTGATAAACGGATATCTGACTTTTCTGAAACGTGCATGGAACGTCCCCGTCAGCAGCAAATGCGCTAATCATCATTCCGGAGCCCGTCATAATTGCCGCTGCCAAAACTGCTAAGAATCTTTTCCCAGTCGATTGCATATTATTCCTCCAAAACAAATTGTTTACACAAAGTTATGAGAGTAACTACCTGATAAAATTCTATCTTGAATACTATAACATAATTTGGATGATGGTGCAAGACGGTTCTTGAGGAATTTACAAGCTGCATAATTATGAAAAACTGAGCTGAGACTTTAGGAGCATCAGATGCTCACCTTTACTCCTCTCCGCCTATATGATAAAATGTGGATATCGCAAATATTTGCTGAACCAGGTTGGGAAAGTTTTCGCTTATTTTGCTGTGCTTCTCAACAAATATTATTTGAATAAGATTTATTGAGTGTATATTGATTTGAAAAGGATGTACTGCATAATGGCTATACGAAATATCATTTTTGATATGGGGCAAGTTCTCATTGATTACTGCCCAGAACGCTATACCGCCGCTTTTTTGTCAGACGGGTCATGTCATGAGGACTGTGAACTGGTTACAAAGGTTCTCTTTGAAGGTGAAGCATGGAAGCAATTGGACGCTGGCAAGATTACCGAAACAGAGGCATTGACAAAAATGCTGTCGCAGCTTCCCAGCAGACTGCATCGTTCGGCCCGTGCCCTGTTTTATGGCTGGCAAACTTACGTCCGCCCGATTCCAGAAACCAATTGCCTTGCATTTGCACTGAAAAACGCAGGCTACAAAATTTACATTTTAAGTAATACCGGTGTACGCCTGCATGTCTACAACCACCGCATCCCTGCTTTTTCTATTATAGATGGTGCCGTTTACTCGGCAGACGTTCAGCAGGTAAAACCGTACGCAGATATTTTTCGCACGCTTCTTTCCCGATATTCTCTAAAGCCTGAGGAAAGTTTCTTTATTGACGATAATGCTGATAATATCCAAATGGCAGCGAGTCTGGGCCTGCAAGTCCATCAGTTTGACAAAACAAAGTTTTCCACATTGGAGCAGGACCTTCACAGTGCCGGAATCAACTGGCAGTAAAGATGAAAGGCCCGTGCCAAATAGGTAAAAAAGTAAATTTCAGCAGAATGTCTTATAATGCTCGAATCATGCTGCCGCTTTTTCCGGTACACTTCCCCACAAGCAAAATACTGCGGGCAGCGGATTACGGAATGAAAAAACAAAAAATGGCCCTGCAAATAAAGCAATAAGCAAGGACCATTTGATATTTCAATGGTTTATGTATTTTTCATAATGATTCCCTCTACTAAATTGGCTACATGCTCGCAGGAGTCACAGCATGCTTCCAAACAGTCATAGGTTTGAACCCAACCGATTTTAGCTTCCGGCGGGACCGCAGCCTCTCCGTAAAGCTGATGAACGGTTGTTACATAAAGTTGGTCTCCGGTTTCCTCCAATGTATTGACTTCTACCACATTTCTATGGATGTGAGTGTTTTTTCGGAAATTGTAAAACTCCGAAAAAACAATTTTTAGGTGATCACAGCATTTTACAACCAATTCGGAAAACTGGAGAGCTTCCGGACAAATATGCTGGATATGGTACATATAAATCCGCATCAGCACTTCTTCAATATTATCCGTTATATCATCAATTGCCTGAGTCAGTTCAATAATATCTTCACGTTCAATTGGAGTAATGAATTCGCGGGCAAGATGCTGCATCATGTGATGCTTTTCACTATCCGAATTATGTTCAATGCTGTGCATTTCTTTCCTTTTATCGGGAAGCACATTGGGATTAAAATGATTTAGAATATCCTGCAATAAAGCTGCAGCCTTACAGGAATAGTCAATCATCGCACTAAAGCCATCGTAATAAAGACTTTTCTTCTTGGCCATGCTTCATAACACCCCGTTAATTCTATAAAAATCAAAGTAACTATTTTATTTTTATCTGTTAGTCCCTACAACAGCATGATACAGATTTTTGCGACCCCATAGCCAATCAGTCCACATCCGGGAAATGTCAGGATCCATGTAAGTGCCATTGTCTTGGCAACACCCCAATTGACGGCAGAAAAGCGTTTAGCAGAACCGACCCCCATAATGGCGGTTGTATTCGTATGTGTCGTACTCACCGGCCAACCAGTCAGATTGGAAATCAACAAACAAACTGCACCAGCCATATTGGCCGCAAACCCTTGATAGCGCTCCAACTTGACCATAGTCATCCCTACAGACTTGATGATGCGCGGCCCGGCAATGGCTGTCCCAGTTGCCATCGTAATTGCGCAAAGAACCATCATCCAAGTTGGAACATTCATAGCACCGCTTACAGTGGTAGCAGAAGCAGTTTTACCAATTGCAAAATACAGACCCATCAGAAGTACACTAATAAACTTCTGTCCATCCTGTGCACCATGCATAAAGGCCATGAGCGCCCCACCAAAGATCTGCGCACCTCGAAAAAAGGAAGATGTTCTGCGGCGGTCTTTTTTCCGGCAGATGAAACCGGTCAGCTTGGAAGCGAACCATCCAAGTCCAAAGCCGAGCCCTGCCGAAAGAGCCAAACCATACAGCACCTTTACCCATTCCTCACCATGGATACCAGCAAGTCCATTATGTACAGCAATTGCCGCACCGGTCAGGCCAGCAATGAGAGAATGACTCTGGCTGGTCGGAATACCAAATATCCATGCAACTCCCCCCCAAAGCACAATAGCAATCATAGCCGCACATAGTGCAATTGTTGCGCTGTGTGCATCATTTCCAAAATCAACCATCTTATAGATGGTTTCCGCCACTGTCGGACACAACTTTGTCATGACTATAATGCCAAGGAGATTGCAGCCAGCCGCCATAAAAATCGCTGCACGCGGTGAAATAGAGCGGGTGGAAACGCAGGTTGCAATCGCATTGGGGGCATCTGTACCTCCATTGACAAGTATAGCAGCCAAAATAAGTACCACTGATATGAGGAACGGCGGATTGCTGACAAGCTGCTGCAGAAAAGTGGAAAATGTGATCATCATTGCAGATCGTTTTCTCCTCGCCGAGGTCAGAAACTGACCAAGAATTTAACATGTTTTTTACAAAATCATAACAAGCAGTTTTATGATACCATGTTTTTCGGTGAGTTACAAGATTTTAATATTTATTTCTACTTTTTCTGCATCACATTATATGAGTTAATATAAATTCCTTTGAATCAGCGATATTCCAAAACATAACGCAAAAATGCACTGCTGTAAAGTTCCATATGCAGCAGTGCATTTTCGTGCAATTCAATTATTTTTCCTGTCACTTGAAGCTGAAGAAACCCGAGACGTAAATGATGATGCAGGAGAAAGACCAAGCAGAGAAGCAAATCTTGCTTCATGTTTATCACTGAGTTTAAAATTAGGATTGTTTTTCAATAAAGGAATGAAAGTCTGATTCGAAAAAGAATACATACTGGGATCCAATGTGCCATCCATTGCTTTAAAAGTGTAGCCATTCTTTATCCCATATTGAATAATATTTCCCACTTCGCTGAGTGTTGCTTTTTTTGTGCCTGCATTATGCATAAGGACAACACCACCACCGCGCTGCATTCCCCTTATGACATTGTCATAAATAGCCCGCCCGCTGGCAGCGCCCATTGCATCTTTAGAATCCACATCCCAGTCATAAAAGAAGAAACCGCGGCGCATCATTTCCTGAATAATTGCCTTATGGATACTTGCAGACATCCGCGGATTGTTGCTGCCGCCCGGAAAACGGTAAAACGGTGCACAGTGGCCATCTGTCTGCTGCTGAATAATTTGATGCATTTCATTGAAATCATCTAAGAACGCATCGACAGAAGCATAAATTTTCTTATAATTATGACAGGCACTATGCACAGCGCAAGTACTGCCTGCTTCATAAATATCCCGAATATAATGTATATCATTCTTCTGCCCCGGCTGATTGGTAAGGAAAAACGTAGCTTTCACATGATATTTTTTCAGCACATCCAATAATTTAGGGGTCAAAGCAGAAGGGCCGTCATCAAAAGTAAGGTATACAGTTTTATTTCCCACATTTTTCCATTGACCAACTTTTTCCCTGGCATACAGATTGGGAAACCTTGCTTTGTATCCAGTCAGGTTGATTTTTCTGACTTCAAAGGCTGCACCTTCCTCGGTCGGATCTCCTGTTGAAGCAGTGAATAAGTTGGATGTGCTTTTTTGATTGGTAGGAGAGGATGCAATATGGGCCGTATGGGCAGATTTTGTCCGCTGCAGCAGTATGGTGGTAATGCAATAAGTCCCGCCTATAACAGCCACTGTCAACAAAATACAGGCAGCAATAATCAACACATGGCGCTTATGTATTCGCTTGCGGCGATCTTGTGCACTCATCCTTCTATGGCAGAACATTTCTTTTACTCCCTTTTTGGCAAAATGCAAAGCAAACTTTTTTAGTTTGACATTATTTGACTGTATCCTTATTATAGTAACCCTCTGTTTTGTATTCCAGTTAAATGTTTGTTACTTTTGTTACAATTACTCTATTCAAGTTTCTGTTTTCTTTTAGACATGAATTTTCGGCTTTTTCCGGCGGCCGGTTTTTTCCGTAACATAAAAGATTCTGTTTCGTCCGTTTTCAGCCGGTACGCTGCTGACTTCAAACATATCTAGAGAGCGGATAAACAGGCTCAGTTTTTTAAAGCCATAATTGCGAACATCAAAATCCGGGTAACGCCGTACCAACATATTTCCAATGTCCCCAATCAGTACACGCCCATCTTCATCCGCGCTGTCATGCACCATATTATAAATTGTATTAATGACTTTATCCGGCGGAACCATCTCCGGCAAGGTTGGTTCATCTGCTTCTTTGCCATTTTCTTCTGCCTGTTGTGCCAGAACTTCTAAATAGCGAAACTTATTGCAGGCAGCAATAAAAGGGGATGGCGTTTTCTTTTCGCCCATACCAATAACAACCATGCCGCTTTCCCGCAGACGGGCCGCAAGGCGTGTAAAGTCGCTGTCGCTGGAAACCAGACAAAACCCATCCACATGGCCGGAATACAGAATATCCATGGCATCAATAATCATGGCAGAATCGGTAGAACTTTTTCCCGTCGTATACTCATACTGCTGAAAGGGAATAATGGAATTTTCCAGCAGCACATTTTTCCAAGAAGCCAGTGACGGTTTTGTCCAATCTCCATAAATCCGTTTATAAGTTGCGACACCATCGTTACTAATCTCGTCCAAAATATAGCGGATATATTTTCCGGAAACATTATCGGCATCAATGAGAACCGCAAATCGATTTTCTCCTGACATTGAAATCCCTCCTTTCGGGTCTATTAATCCTATTTTATCATATTTCTTTGATTTTCATACCCATAATCTGCTTTTATCAATTTTCTGTCAACTGTACCTGACAATTTATGCAATTCACAAGTTTTTAAAAGTCTGTAAAAAGCAATTTCCATTGACTCAGGAAATATTCTCGATTCCTTTATCCACATATATGCAGCAGCCGGCTTTTATAAACCATTTTTATGAGGACGTCCGGCATTGTTGCAGGCAGCTAAATTAACCGCCGGAATTCCTGCCCTGCAAATATATCTGCAAAAATGGTCGAAACGCACTAGGCATTGGATAACGCTTGACTAGATTCTCCGCATCCGCCCAAACCAGCTGGTTGTTTTCCGAAGGTGCCAACTGCACACGCCATCCAGTCATGTGCCATTCCACATGCGTAAAAATATGTTTTGAAGGGGCAAGCGGCTGCAAACGGATAGGTTCTAATCCTAACGATCGAGTGGCTGCCACAGCGTCGGCCTGTGAAAGGACTCCTTCAAACCCCGGCAGTTCCCACATGGATGCCAAAAGCCCTTTGGATGGCCTTCGACGGATTGCCAGCCTGCCGTCCATTTCCAGCAATAAAATTGTCTTCCGTTCCACACGGCGCGGTGGTTTCGGCTTTTTGACAGGAAACTGCAGTTCCTTTCCCATGCGGTGTGCAGCACAAAAATCAGCCACTGGACACAAGAGGCAATGGGGTGCCGCATGCGGGATACAGACCAACGCACCCAGTTCCATTAATGCTTGATTGAAATCGCCGCTGCGCGTGCCCGGCATGATGGGCAGCAGAACCCGCTCTGTCCGTCTTTTAACCGCTGGATCGGAAATATCCGAATCATCTGCTGTCAGGCGCATCCAAACACGCAGGACATTCCCATCCACTGCAGGAACCGGCTGCCCAAAAGCAATGGATGCCACCGCACCGGCTGTGTAGCTGCCAATTCCCGGCAGTGCAAGTAGTTGTTCATAAGTTGCCGGCAGTTTTCCGCCATACTGCTCCATCGCCTGTTTTGCTGCTTTCTGCAAATTTCTTACGCGGGAATAATATCCCAGTCCCTCCCAAAGCTTAAGGAGCTTTTCTTGTGGCAAAACTGCCAAAGAGGGGATGTCTGGAGCGGCTTTTAAAAAACGAGAAAAATATCCCTTAACTGCCTCTACCCGTGTTTGCTGCAGCATAATTTCGGAAATCCAGACACGATAAGGGTTCCTGTTATGCCTCCACGGTAAATCACGTGCGTTCTGTCCATACCAGTTCAGTAAAGGAGAAACTATATTTTTCATATTCATAATACAAGATTCCTATACAAAAAGCCTTGCCGGCATCTGCCGGGCAAGGCAACCTTTTTATAAAATATTTAGTTTTGCTAAAAGAATTTTCCACATTAGTTCAGCTTATCAGCGATATCACTGTACTGACTGTCCAATGCATTCTTCTTATCAGCCTTATTTTTATACACGTTTACCAATGCAGTCGCCTTTGTGACTGGTTCCAGTGTACCAGCGCCTGCCACACAACCGCCCGGGCATGCCATTCCTTCCAGCAGATAGCCATTTAGTTTTCCGGCTTTTGCCAAACGCATCATTTGACGGCATTCATTTAATCCCTGTGCCGCACGGACTTTGACTTCGCGGTCTGGATCCAGCTTCTTGATTGCCTTCACCACAGCATCAGCTACACCGCCGCTCACTGCAAATCCTCGTCCGGCTGCAGTAGCCTTATTGAGATCGCTGTCCGGAATATCTGCATTAAAGTCCACATTTTTGGCCTCGAACATCCCCATAATTTCTTCAAATGTAAGAACAAAATCGACGTCACTGCGGATAGAGCGGCGGCTGGCCTCCAGCTTTTTTGCAGCACATGGACCCACAAAAACGACTTTGCAATTCGGATGCTCTTTTTTGAGCCGACGCGCTGTCAGCACCATCGGCGTAAGGGCCATGGAAATGCATTTTGCGTATTCCGGAAATTCCTTCTTGGCCATCACCGACCATGCCGGGCAGCAGGAGGTTGCCAGGAAAGGTAATTTGTCAGGAACATTTTCCAGAAAATCATGTGCCTCTTCAATCGTACAAAGATCCGCTCCAACTGCCACTTCCTCAACATCGGTAAAGCCTAACTTTTGAAGAGCACCGCGCAGCTTTTCCGGTGTCATCTTTGGACCAAACTGCCCTACAAATGCAGGTGCCACCGCAGCATAGATCTCGCCTCCCTGCATAATAGCATGTACGACCTGAAAGATTTGCCCTTTATCAGCAATAGCACCAAAAGGACAACTGACCAGACACTGCCCGCAAGATACGCATTTATTATGATCAATTGTCGCACGCCCATATTCATCAGAAGAAATCGCATTCATCCCACAAGCGGCTGCACAGGGACGCTCAACTTTAATAATTGCATGGTAAGGACATACCGAAATACAACGTCCGCATTTAATACAGGCATCCTGATCAATTACGCTTTTTCCGTTTTCCTCGGAAATTGCATGTTTTGGGCAAACTTGCCTGCAAGGGTGGTCCAGACAGTTCTGGCACATTTCTGTGACATGCACAGATTTTTCTGGACATGCATTACAAGCAAACTTAATGACATTCACCAGCGGCGGGTCATAATACTTCTCCGCAATTGCACTTTCAACAATTCCATCAGAAACCGGTGCATGCTGCTCAACTGAGCGAAGCGGCAAACCAATGGCTAAACGCAAACGCTCTCCAACGATTGCACGCTCCAGAAAAATGCTGTCGCGATAGGTTGCACGTTCCCCAGGAATGATCTTATAAGGCACTTCTTCAATGTTATGGGAATAATCGCCTCCTTCATATGCAAGGCGGGCCACCTCAGTAAATACTTTACGGCGAATCTCCGTAACGGGAGAGTGTACTCCTCTAGTTGCCATTTCACAATCTCCTTTAATTCTTTCAGTTTATAAGTTTAAATTCCAACTTCTCTTATTGATAAAAATTTGTCAAACTCCTCTGCGCTTTCTATTATAACAAATCTATTATCATTTGTCTTGTAAAAAATCAAATTATCGCAATTTTTTATAGAATCGATCTTATAAAAATTTGTTACGTGTTTTCTGTTCATGCAAAAGTTTTGACCGTATCCATTGATAAAGCTCTCTATTTTTGCTAATATTATATTGAAACGTATGTTCACAATCCAACAGAAAGGAGTTCTGCCTAGTGAATCGCATCATCTTGCACAGCGACTGCAACTGTTTTTATGCCTCTGTAGAAGCTCTTTATCATCCTGAGCTGCAAGGGAAGCCATTTGCTGTTGGCGGGGATCCGGAAAAGCGGCATGGCATTATCCTGACAAAAAATCAACTTGCAAAGGACTGTGGCGTTTCTACAGGAGAGGCCCTTTGGCAGGCACGGCGAAAATGTCCGCAGCTGACTGTGCTGCCTCCCCGATTTGCCCTTTACATGCGCTATTCCCAAAAAATCAGGCAGATTTATCTGGAGTATACCGATCAAGTGGAACCTTTCGGATTGGACGAAGCATGGCTGGACATCACGGGAAGTGTCCTGTCTGCGGAACAGGGAATTCATTTGGCAAATGAAATCCGGCATCGAGTGCATAAGGAACTCGGCGTGACCGTCAGTGTCGGTGTGAGTTGGAATAAAGTTTTTGCCAAATTGGGAAGCGACTACAAAAAGCCAGATGCCACAACCGTTTTTCTGCAGAAGAACTGGAAGGACCGCATTTGGCCACTTTCGGTGGAAAATCTGCTTTTTGTCGGCAGCGCTACCCATAAAAAGCTGCTCCAATTAGGTGTGCATACAATCGGCGATTTGGCAGCAATGCCTCAAAAAGTTCTGCAAGAACAGCTGGGAAAAAGTGGGAACACCCTGTGGGAATATGCCAACGGATTGGATACCACCCCTGTTGCTCGATGGAGTAATCAGACCGTTGTGAAATCCATTGGCAATTCCACGACAGCTCCGCGCGATCTTACAAATGAAAAAGACGTTAAGAAAACTCTGCTGATCTTAGCAGACAGCGTTGCACATCGGCTTCGAAAGCAAAATTTTCTGGCTAAGACCGTATGTCTTTGGGTTCGGGATACCAAATTCAATTCCTTTACGCGGCAGCATACTCGGCAGCAGTTCACCTGCATTACACGGGAAATTGCAGAAGATGCCTTTGCACTTTTCCACGCAAATTACCATTGGTCACATCCAGTGCGCAGCCTTGGCATCACCGTTTCAGACTTTGCACCATCCAGCCAATGTGTTCAAACTAACCTGTTCCATGATGAAGTCACACGCGAGCGGTCTGCGAAGCTCGATGCAACAGTAGATGATTTGAAAAAGCGCTATGGTAACTCCTGCGTTTACCCGGCAGTCTTGCTGGAAGATAAAAATCTTTCCAACTTTGAAGCCAGCAATATCTCTGCTGTGCCATCCTCTATAAAAACAACTGACTAAATACTGCTCATGCAGTAACGAATACCTCACAATTACCTTACCAGAATGAGCAAAGGAACATTAACAGTAATTCGGCAGCCGCTCCGGCTGACAATATTTCGGCAAAAACACCCGCCAACGAGGAACCTGTTTTGAGCATCTTTGAGTATAAATATTAAAAATACATTGATACACAAAAATCCCCGGAAAGCCGCATAAGCACTGACTTTTCGGGGATTTTTCTCTTGGAGCAGAAGAGGGGAATCGAACCCCCATATTCAGCTTGGGAAGCTGATGTTCTGCCACTGAACTACTTCTGCATAAAAACCGACCAAGGTCATAACACGAATGCTAGTATAGCACAAGCCTAAGAAATTTGCAAGTCTATCCGATATTTTCATCCTGCCCTTTATGTCATCTGTCCTGTAGGAAACGCTTGTCTGCAATTGATAGGAAAGAAAGATTTTAAAAATTGCAGGAAAATCCTACGTGAATTTCATATTTCCCTCTAAGTACTATAAAATTTATAAAGGAAATTTTTCTGTCTCCAATCAATTTCTAGATAAAAATCAGCAAAATTATCAATAATATATAAACAAGTTTTCATCCGCAAAAATTCCTTATCGGCAAGTCCCATAGACGCAATTTATGGAAATATGCAGAGTAAAAATTTTCCTGTTAAAAAGTCTTCAACATTTTCAACCATGTTTTCCACATTTGGAACCGATTATACCGCCGATTCCCACTTTTGTTGGGGAATTTTCATCAGTTTCAACAAATCAACTGTTAAAAATTCTTATGGTTCTAAGTTTGCTAACGAACAAAATAGCAAACCGCTGAAACAGCAACTGCAAATCCGCGGTAAAGTCCACACTTACAATATAATTTCATAAAAAAATTCCACTGCAGAAGTTGAAAACTGCAGTGGAACCTCTCGATTAATTCTTTTTACATCTTATGCCTCAGCAGTTTGTATAAATTGACTGTTATACAGATCAGCATAGAAACCGCCTTTCGCCATCAGAGATTGATGTGTCCCCTGTTCGACGATATCACCGTGATTCATCACGAGAATCAAATCTGCGTTCCGAATTGTGGAGAGCCGATGCGCAATGATAAAAGCAGTACGGCCCCGCATTAAGTTGCCCATTGCTTTTTGAATCAGAATTTCTGTGCGGGTATCCACATTGGAAGTTGCCTCATCCAAAATCAAGATCTGCGGATTCGCGAGGATTGCACGAGCAATAGTCAGCAGTTGTTTCTGCCCCTGACTCACATTGCTGGCCTCTTCATTCAAAATCATTTCATAACCGCCCGGCAGTGTACGCACAAAATGATTGACCTGTGCGCTCTTGGCTGCTGCAAAGATCTGTTCATCCGTTGCGTCGTGGTTACCATAACGAATATTGTCCTTAATAGAAGCGTTGTACAGCCAAGTATCCTGCAGTACCATTCCAAAAAGTTTTCGCAGGTCAGCGCGCTTAAAGTCTCGAATATCATAGCCATCCACTAAAATGGCTCCTTCATTTACATCATAAAACCGCATGAGCAGTTTAACCATCGTTGTTTTTCCTGCACCGGTTGGCCCCACGATGGCAACCTTTTGCCCCGGGTTCACAATTGCAGAAAAATCATTAATAATAATTTTGTCTGGTGTATAGCCAAAATGTACATGTGCAAACTGCACACTGCCCTGCACATGAATATTTGTTTCTGTATCAGGTTGATTGGTTGTGTTCAGTGTAATAGCATTTTTGCTGTCTTCTGGTTCTTCTTTTTCCTCTAAGAAATCGAACACACGCTCTGCCGCTGCCGCAGTCGCCTGCAGTATATTGGAAATGTTTGCTACCTGCTGAATCGGCTCTGTAAACTGGCGCACATACTGGGTAAAAGCCTGTATATCACCGACGGTGATAATTCCCTGTATGGCAAACCAACCGCCAAGGATGCAGATGACGACAAACCCAATATTTCCGATAAAGATCATCAGCGGCTGTAATAATCCAGAAAGGAACTGGCTTTTCCATGCAGAACTATATAGTTTTTCATTATATTGAGAAAATGCCTGTTCATTGCGTTCTTCTTCGTTAAATGCATGGACAATGACATGATTTCCATACATTTCTTCAATGTGGCTGTTCACATGGCCCAAATAATCCTGCTGCTGCTTAAAGTATTTTTGGGAATGTCTGACCACTATCGTAATGACAAGAGCAGAAAGTGGGACAATGCATAGTGCCACCAATGACATTTGCCAATTTATGGAAAACATCATAATTAAAATACCGATAAGCTGTGTAACGCTGCTGATAATCTGTGTCAAAGACTGATTCAAGCTTTGGGAAATGGTATCCACATCATTGGTCAGGCGGGAAAGGACTTCACCGTTTGTGGTTGTATCATAATATTGAAAAGGAAGATATTGAATTTTCCTTGCTATATCCTTCCGCATGCTGTACGTTACATTCATGGTAACATCCGTCATAATCCATCCCTGCAAATAGCTGAAGGCTGCACTAATCAGATAGATAATTAAGAGGAAGGTCAAGATTTGCGCAACATGAACGAAATTAATTCCCTGACCGGTACCAGCAACTTTATTAATCAGGCCGTTAAAAATCTCTGTTGTGGCATTACCAAGGATCTTTGGACCGACAATCATAAAAATCGTCGAAATGATAGCAAAGATCAGCACTAACAGGACCCGAATTTTGTAACGTCCCAAATATTTCAAAAGCTTTCGGAATGTGCCGGAAATGTCCTTTGCTTTTTCACCGGGCATCATTGCCATCTGGCCATGTCCCATGGGGCCATGCTGCGGCGGGCGCTTGGAGGTTTGCGGCTTACTCATGCTAATTCCTCCTTTGTCAGCTGGCTGGAAGCAATTTCATAATAGGTTGGGCAGTTTTTTAGCAGCTGTTCATGTGTGCCGCAGCCCACAATTTTTCCGTCATCCAGCACAATGATTTGGTCTGCATCCATAATGGTGGAAACGCGCTGTGCAACCAAAAGCACAGTAGCATCGCCGCTGTGCTTTTTCAAAGCAGCACGCAGAAGAGCATCTGTTTTAAAATCCAGTGCAGAGAAACTATCATCAAAAACGTAAATTTCAGCCTGCGTGGCCAGTGCACGCGCAATAGAAAGGCGCTGCTTCTGCCCACCAGAAACATTGCCGCCTCCCTCTGCAATAGGTGTTTCCATTCCTTCCGGTTTGCTGTCGATAAACTCTGTTGCCTGTGCAACTTGAGCCGCTGTGCGAATTTCATCATCAGTGGCATCTGATTTTCCGTAGCGCAGATTGGAAGCAATGGTACCAGACAGGAGCTGTCCCTTTTGCGGAACATAGCCAATGCGCGCATGCAGATCTTTCTGCGTCACTTCCCGTACATCACAGCCATCTACCTGCACACTGCCGGAAGTTACATCATAAAAACGCGGGACCATATTGACAAGGGTACTTTTCCCGGAACCTGTTGAACCAATAAAAGCGGTCGTTTTCCCCGGCCGAGCCGTAAATGTGATGTCATGCAGCACATCTTCTTCCGCTCCTTTATAGCGAAAACACACATTTTTAAATTCGACCAAACCTTTTTTATCCGAATGAAATGCTTTCGGCTGCTGCGGATCCACAATAGTCGGCTGAGTTTCCAGCACGTCTGCAATCCGTCCAGCAGAAACAGAGGCACGCGGTACAAAAATAAAGATGGAAGAGAGAAACAGGAAACTGATAATAATTTGCATAGCATACTGCATATAAGCCATCATGTCCCCTACCTGCATGCTGCTGTTTGCTACCTGGTGGGCACCGACCCAAACAACCAGCAGGGAAACGCCGTTCATGATCAGCATCATGGCCGGCATCATAATGGTCATCAGCCGGTTAACAAAGCGCTGGTTTTCAGTTAAGTCTGTATTGGCCTGATCAAAGCGGTTTTCCTCAAAGCTCTGGTTGCTGAAAGCCCGCGTCACCATCAGACCCGTCAGGTTTTCACGCGCGACAAGGTTCAGCCGGTCAATCAAGACTTGCATTTTCTTGAAATGCGGCATGGCGATGGAAAAGAGCACAGCGACCAGTCCCACCAGTACAATGACTGCCAACACAATAATCCATGTCATGGAAACGCTCTTTCGTACAGCCATAGTAATACCGCCAATTGCCATGATCGGCGAATAGACAAGCATGCGAATTCCTATCATAACAACCAACTGCACTTGTGTAATATCATTGGTTGTGCGGGTGATCAGCGAAGCGGTACTAAATTTATCAAATTCCGTATTAGAAAAGCAGTTGACCCGGTGGAACACATCTCGGTGAAGATCACGTCCCAGTCCGGATGAAATGCGGGCAGCCAGCAAACTGACCAAGATGGCAGCCACTACACTGGCTAAAGTAAGGGCCAGCATCTTTAGGCCCTCTAAAATAATGTAGTTCCGTTCAATGGCGCCAGTATCCAGTCCAAGTTCTTTATAGAAAGACTGAACCAGCACAACACCGCTCTGCAATTTAATGGAATCCTGCATTGCTGCTGCCTTTTTTTGCGCATCTGCAAAAACCTGCTGGGGAATTCTTGACAGCATAGGTTCCATTTGATAGAGCTTAGAAAAATCAATTTTGGTTAAGTCTGTCTTACTGCTCCCTGAAGGCGTAGGAGCCTTGCTCCCCATTTGTTTCTGCAGTGTCTTCATGGTATTAATAAAAGTCCATGTAGTTTCCCCAAAAATATTGTTGACAGCTGTACGGTCCGCATCAGATTTCAGGGTATAAACATCCTCTGTTTGATTCAATGGATAAGTTTTACTATTACTGCCCTTTGGGACAATCTGATAATTCTGGTCAATTTGCTTTTTCTGAGCATCCGTCATAAAGTGGCGAAAGAGTTGCAGTCCCTTTGCACTGACAGCATTCGGCACCGCATCTTCAATACCACCTTGCTGGATACCAACATTAACAATCTGGCTCATGTAATTCGGCAATGACAGATCACACATTGCCTGACCAAAAAGCAATAAAATGGCCAACAAAAATGGTCCAATATATGCTTTGAAATAACGGGAAATTCTAGTCATATGTTTATATTTCCTTCTTCACAATCATTTTCAGCAGTTAAACCGCTTGTAATTTCGCCACTGCGTTGACTGCATCAGCCAATTCATTTAACAGCACAGTCAGATGCTCAATCTTTTGATGGCCCATCTTTTCTACGACATGATCCATGTATTTTGAAATACTGGATATCATAGACCGATAAAACTCGCGGCCATTGTCCGTTATGTGCACATAAACGGCACGCCGGTCTTCCATGCTGGTCCTGCGCTCAATTAACCCTTTGCATTCTAAATTCCGAAGCAAGTGGCTGATACCGGGGCGGCTGATTTTCAGATGCTGACTCAGTTCGCTGGCACGCACGCCTTTTTGGCTCTGCATACACATAACATGGTTAAACACCATGAACTCTCCGGGAGTAAGATCAATCAAATGCCGAAAACCATTTGTGCTTTTACGCACCCTACAGACAGCCGCATAAAGTTGCTGCCTGTCATTTTTTCCCATTCTCCTCTTCCCCTTTCATATGAATTTTTTACCCTTCAAGCAGTAAAGTTAATTAGAGTCAATTGTTTATAAGGATAAATAGTTTACTATAATTAACTATTATCATTATAAGCATTCTTTTTTGTAAGTCAACTCTGAATTTTTTGCATAGCAAAAGCCATGTTATCCTTAGATATCGGAAACATTTGGTAAGGATCATTAATATTTCAGCCAACAGGCAAATTTCTCTGAATAAATGGAATATGGGGTTCTCTTGATTACTCAAATGACTCAATATAAGATAATTTTCAAAAATATATGAAAAAAAATGCAGAAAACTATTGACAAGCATGCTGAAAAATGTTATTCTTTTAAAGCTGATTCACAAATCGGGTACAAAATTATTGCAGCAGATTTCTTGAATCGTGATTTGAATCATTAGCTCAGTCGGTAGAGCACCTGACTTTTAATCAGGGTGTCCGGGGTTCGAATCCCCGATGGTTCACCAAAGAAATATAATCCTTGATAGATGGCTGTTTTAAGCCGTTTGTCAGGGATTATTTTTTATACTGATATGCGTGTTAATCATATGTAGGTTTTAGCATTATCATTTTGTACACCTGATTCTAAAGGAGTGTATCAAATGGAACGTCAACAGAGTATTACCAGTATGGCATCATTATTCCAACAGTTTCAAACGCATAATAAGGTGAAAAATTTATCAGAAAAACGATTGATTACTATTATTGGAATCTAAAGTCATTTATTGATTATTTATCCAGTGAGAGCATCGTTTCAATTAATGATGTAAATTCAAGTGTTTTGGATAACTATATTCTATCTCAAAAGGAAAAATATAAAAACACAACGAGTATTAACACACACCTAAGAGCAGTAAGAGCATTCCTTTATTGGTGCATGGATAATGACTTCCTTAAACCATTCAAAATTCATTTGCTAAGGCAAAAGGAAGAACCTTTAAAACTCTATTCAGATGATGATATACAAAAGTTGATTGCAAAGCCCAATCTAAAAGAGTGTAGCTTTGTTGAATATCGTGGTTGGATAATGGTGAATTGGTTTGTTGAAACAGGATGAACCATAGTCAAGTAAGTAGACACAATTGACCTGAACCCCGAAAACTGAGCCAATAGAAAAGTTAGTCACAATATGATAAA
>ENA-UOOI01000156-UOOI01000156.1-fermentation-metagenome-genome-assembly--contig:-NODE-156-length-86524-cov-45.022736_pt1 | contig 86524 bp, 85 predicted proteins | sample MGYA00245779_ERZ724027 | MGnify/ENA primary metagenome ERZ724027 (study PRJEB28704, sample SAMN03018318) | fermentation metagenome | biome: anthropogenic terrestrial biome; feature: soil; material...
TTTAAATAGGAAAGGAGACGGAATTTTATGCATACAATGTGGAAAGGATCCATCAGCTTCGGATTGGTGAACATTCCCGTTAAAATGTTTGCGGCAACGGAAGACAAGGATGTTCACTTCAAATATATTCATAAGGAATGCAGGACCCCGATTCGATATGAAAAAGTATGCCCCACCTGCAACAAGAAGATAAAACAGGAGGATATTGTCCGGGGTTACGAATATGAGCCGGGAAAGTTTGTGATCATTGACGACAAGGATCTGGAATCCTTGCGGCAATCCACCGGCAAGGCAATAGAGATTCTTGATTTTGTAAATCTTACGGAGATTGATCCTATTTATTTCATAAAAACCTATTATCTTTCTCCGCAGGATACCGGAGAAAAGGCATATAATCTGCTAAGAGAAGCCATGAATCAATCCGAAAGGATCGCGATCGCAAAAATCACCATACGGGACAAGCAATCCATGGCAGCGGTACGGGTTTATCAGAACCTGCTGGTCATGGAAACCATTTTCTATCCGGACGAAGTACGTGACATTGTGCAGGTGCCAAATATACCGGAGGCGGGCAAGGCGGATGAAAAGGAGTTATCCATGGCGACGCAGCTGATTGATAATCTGACGACTGCATTCGATCCGGGAAAATATACGGATGAGTATCGGAAGGAACTTCTGGAACTGATCCATAAAAAGATCGAAGGGGATGAGGTGATCCTTCAGGAAAAGGCTCCCCGGCAGAATGTGATCGATTTGATGCAGGCCCTTCAGGAAAGCGTGAAGGAAACGGAACGGCTGAAACAACCGACCGACTCTCCTCCAAAGCCGAAACGAACTGCAAGAAAGAAAAAAACAACCAGCGGTTAAAAGGAGGAAACAGCATGGAATGGATTCCCCCTATGGAGCCGATATCAACCGGAACCCTGCCTGCCGGGCCGGAGTGGGTACATCAGATCAAATGGGACGGGATCCGGGGTATGACCTATTATCAGTCCGGTTCCGACAACGAAGGCCTGCATATCTTTACGAAAAGCGGCCGGGACCGGACACCATTCTATCCGGAATTGCATGGCATCCGGGATGGGATTCGGGCAGAGAACGCCGTTCTGGATGGAGAAATGGTGGTATTGGGGCAAAATGGCAAGCCGTCCTTCCATTCCAGCCTGATACGCGAGCAAGTGCGCAATTCAGACCGGCTTGCCCATTATACCCGGGCTTATCCGGTTGCCTACGTCCTGTTTGATATTTTATTTCGGAATGACCGCCTTTTAACCGGGCTGCCCTGGAAGGAGCGAGCGGAAATCCTGCGCGATACGATATCATTCACGGCAGGCTCCAATATCGCCATTACCGATGATTTTTCCGATGGACAGGCGTTGTTTCAGCTGATGAAGGAGAAAAACTGGGAAGGAATCGTATCCAAAAGAAGAGACAGCCTCTATCTTCCTGCGAAAAAGCACAGGGACTGGTATAAGCATAAAGCGCTGAAAAGGATTCTGGGTGCAGTATGCGGCATTCAATGGAAAGAGAATTTCCCAAACTCCCTGGTTTTGGGCATCCATCCGCAGGATCAATGGATCTGTATCGGAAAGGCTTCTCTTGGCCTGACCCAGAAAGACCTGGAAAGCCTGAAAAGATTTTCGAAGATCCAAAAACAAGAAAGCTGTCCGTTTCCCGATGCCGTCCGGTCCTCCGTGGAGGGTTCCTCCGTTCCCATCGTCTGGCTGAATCCGCAAATCACCTGTTGGGTCCGTTTTTTGGAGTGGACGGACAAAGGATACCTGCGGCACCCCAGGATTCTGGGATTTACAGACTTTCGGGCAGAAGAAGCAAACGGGAGGGAATGGTCGATGGATGAATGATTTCATGATGGATGGCAACAGGGTAAGGATTACAAACCCGGAAAAGGTGCTGTGGCCGGATTTAGGCATTCGGAAAATTGACTATATTACAACATTAATCGAAATGGGGCCATATCTTCTTCCTCATGCCAGGAACCGCCTGCTGACGGCAATTCGCTATCCGGATGGGGCGGGCGGGAAATCCTTTTTTCAGAAAAACACGCCGGATTATGCCCCGGAATGGGTGGAAAAAGCGGAATGGAAGGAGAATCAGTATACCCTGCTGAATTCCCTGTCCACACTGGCCTGGCTCGGCAATCAGGCGGCACTGGAGTTTCATACCGGATTTAACCGGGTGCAGATGGAAAATAACCCGACCGACTTGGTTTTTGATCTGGATCCTTCCGAGGGGCAGAAGTTTGAAGATGTTATCGAAGTGGCACTGGATATCCATGAAACCCTGATCGGATTGAATATCCAAAGCTGGATCAAAACTTCCGGCGCTACGGGACTCCAGATTTACATCCCCATCGGGCAGCGCTATGATTACAATACGGCCAGAAGAATCAATGAATTCTTTGGCCGCTACTTCAGTCAGAAATACCCTCAGAAAATCACTATAGAGCGCATGGTGAAAAAAAGGGGATACAGACTGTATTTTGACTATCTGCAGATGTGGAACGGAAAAACCATCACCATGGTCTATTCCCCACGGGCTACACCCAAAGGAACGGTTTCCATGCCGGTCAGCTGGGAAGAAGTCCGGGCGGGAATCCACCCGGAGGATTTCCATCTGCTCAACGCAACATCGCGGCTGAAGGAAAAGGGGGATCTGTTTCAACCGCTCCTGCTGGAGGAAAATGTCCAGAATATGGACTTCATACTGGAACACATCAATCGAAAAGAAAATAAACAAATGACTGAGAAATAGAATATCCACTTCGGAAAGAACATCACCCATTGGATTGCATATCATATAATGTAATATCCAATTGGAGGTGATATTCCGTATGTATTATGACGAATACGATATGTTACTGACCTGTCCGGCAGGAACACAGCCCTATACGATCCGTGCAGGAGATACGTTTTACACCCTGGCCCAGCGGTTCAACACCACCATGGCGGTCATCATAGCGGCGAATCCCGGTGTGGATCCGAACCGGCTGCAGATCGGACAGAGAATCTGTATTCCCGGTGGCACGACGCCGGGACAATGCCCGGCAGGGACCACGGCTTATACGATCCGTGCGGGAGATACGTTCTATGTACTGGCCCAGCGCTACAATACCACGGTGGCAGCGATCATGGCAGCCAACCCCGGAGTGAATCCGAACCGTCTGCAGATCGGACAGAGAATCTGCATCCCCGGTGGCACGATGCCCGGGCAATGTCCGGCAGGAACCACGCCCTATACGATCCGTGCGGGAGATACGTTCTATGTACTGGCCCAGCGCTACAATACCACAGTGGCAGCGATCATGGCAGCCAACCCCGGAGTGGATCCGAACCGGCTGCAGATCGGACAGAGAATCTGCATCCCCGGTGGCACGATGCCCGGGCAATGCCCGGCAGGGACCACGCCCTATACGATCCGTGCGGGAGATACGTTCTACACCCTGGCCCAGCGCTACCATACCACGGTAGAAGCGATCATGGCAGCCAATCCCGGAGTGGATCCGAACCGCCTGCAGATCGGGCAGCGCATCTGCATTCCCGGTGGCACGATGCCCGGACAATGCCCGGCAGGAACCACGCCCTATACGATCCGTGCAGGAGATACGTTCTACACCCTGGCCCAGCGCTACAATACCACGGTGGCAGCGATTATGGCAGCCAATCCCGGAGTGGATCCGAACCGTCTGCAGATCGGGCAGCGCATCTGCATCCCTACGGCATAGCAGTATAAAAAGATAAAACAGTATAAAAAAGATAAAGCAGTAGTTCCTTCGGAACTACTGCTTGTCTTTATCCACCTTTATCGTTTATCTGCCAGAAAGAATAGGCAAAGACTGTCCGGTCCGGCGTGGGTACCGATAACGGGGCCCATGGGGTGAATCCAGATATCTTTTACCTTATATTTGGATCGAATCATATCGGCCAGATGATTGGCATCTTCCTCCGCATCTGCATGGCAAATGAACACGATTTGATCCTCCGGATGGACAATGGTTTCCTCCATTTTTTCAAACAAGGCCCGAACGGACTTTTTCCTTCCTTTTACCTTGAATGCCGGAATAAGCCTGCCCTCCTCATCCACATGCAGGATAGGCTTAATATCCATCATGGTACCAATAAAAGCCGAGGTGCCGGAGATGCGCCCGCCTCTTTTCAGATGATTCAGATCACTTACGGTAAACCAATGGGCCAGCTTTGGCTTATTGCTTTCCACCCATTGGATAATCTCGTCCTTGCCGGCACCCTTTTCCAGAAGATCGACTGCATACCAGACAAGAAGGCCTTCTCCCATGGATGCAGAAAGGGTATCAATGATCGTAATATCTGCGTCCGGATACTTTTCCAGCAGTATGTTCCGGGCCAGGACGGCACTGTTGTAGCTGCCGCTCAGGGCGGAAGAGAAGCAGAGATAAATGATGGATCTTTTCTCTTTGACATAGGGAGTAAAAAACTTGGCATAGACATCGGCATTGACCTGGGTGGTGGTGGGCATTTCCCCGTTACGCACCCCATTGTAGAAAGCTTTGTAACCCATGCTCTGCCCAAAGTCATCCAAATAGTCCAGCCCACCGAAGCGATACATAAAATGGATGACAGGTATATTATGCTCTTTCACATAATGATGGGGAAGATCTGCGCATGAATCAATAAGAATAACCGGATTCATACAATCACCTCCTGTTTGATTGTACTGCTATAAATTATAAATATATTTCATGGCTTATTATAATATAGAAGAAGATAGACCGCAAGAAAAGTACAGGAAATCATTGTTTTCTGTCGCGGTTTTTTGTGATAAACTGCATATAGGGAAAACAGGGAGATCAGCCACCCATGTTTCTTATGGAATCCCGTCCATGTATTCATGCGCAGATGGGAGTGATTTTCCAATTTAAGGACAAGCGGAGGGTACATATGACAAATATTGTAGATCAGCTGGCGGAGGAGTTCCATATCCGTAAACATCAGGTTGAGAATACACTGAAATTAATTGACGAAGGGTGCACCATTCCCTTTATTGCACGATACCGGAAGGAAGCAACCGGCGGCCTGGACGATGCCGTCCTCCGGGACATGCACGACAGACTGCTCTATATCAGGGGCCTGGACGCACGCCGGGAAGAGATTGTCCATCTCATAGAAGATCAGGATAAGCTGACTGCAGAACTGCGGCAGGAAATCAAAAAGGCACAGACCATGACGGAGCTGGAGGATCTTTACCGTCCTTTTCGCCCCAAACGCAGAACCAGGGCAACCATTGCAAAGGAAAAGGGCGTGGAGCCTCTTGCCGATATTCTGTGGAATCAGGACAGAAGGGAAGGCAAGGCGGAGGAGCTGGCTCAGAGCTTCGTAAATCCGGAAATGGGGGTCAATACGGCCGAAGACGCCGTACGCTTTGCCCTGGATATCCTGGCGGAACGAATCTCAGACGATGCGGAGCATCGCAGATTTGTCCGGGAATACACCTGGAACCATGGCATATTGGAAACAAAAGCGGCAAAGGAAGAACCGTCCGTCTATGAAATGTATTACGATTACAGTGAGGCGGTAAAACGGATCGTACCTCATCGGATCCTGGCCATGAACCGGGGAGAGGCAGAGAAATTTCTTTCTGTAAAAATTCGGCTGGAGGGAGAAGAAATCATAGAGCGGCTGTCCAAAAGAGTGATTCTCCGGCCCAGCATCGGCCTCGAACTTCTGCAGAAGGCAGCGGAGGATTCCTATAAACGGCTGATCGCCCCTTCCATTGAACGGGAGATCCGCAAGGAATTGACGGAGAAAGCAGAGCAGCAGGCCATCCGGGTTTTCGGGGAGAATCTGCGCAATCTGCTGCTACAGCCACCGCTGAAAGGGAAAACCGTTCTGGGAATGGATCCTGCATTCCGGACCGGGAATAAAATTGCTGTGGTCGATGATACCGGAAAGGTACTGGATACGTCAGTGGTTTACATGACACTGCCAAACCACAACAAGGCCGGGGCAAAGGACACTTTAAAGAAACTAATCCGGAAACACCATGTGCAGGTGATTGCCATTGGAAACGGGACAGCTTCCAGGGAAAGTGAAATGGGAACCGCAGAGCTGTGCAGGGAACTGGACAGAAAGGTCTCCTATGTCATGGTAAACGAAGCGGGTGCTTCGGTCTATTCCGCTTCCAGGCTGGGCAGTGAGGAGTTCCCGGAGTACGATGTTTCCCTCCGCAGTGCTGTTTCCATTGCCCGGAGACTTCAGGATCCACTGGCGGAGCTGGTAAAGATTGATCCCAGGTCCATCGGTGTCGGTCAGTACCAGCACGATGTCAATCAGAAGCGGCTGACAGAAGCACTGAAAGGTGTGGTGGAGTCCAGCGTCAACAGTGTAGGCATAGATTTGAACACTGCCTCGGTGTCCCTGCTTCAGTATGTTTCCGGCATTACCCCTGCCATGGCAAAGAATATCGTTTCCTTCCGGGAGGAAAACGGGAAATTTCGAAACAGAAAGCAGCTTCTGCGTGTAAAGCAGCTGGGACCCAAAGCCTTTGAACAATGTGCCGGCTTTCTCCGGATACCTGGCGGAGAGAATATTCTGGACAATACCGGTGTCCATCCGGAGTCCTATGAAGCAGTGACCGGTTTAATGGAGAGGATGGATTGCCCGAAAGGCATGAACGAAGAAGGATTGAAGGAATTGGCTGCGAATTCAAAAAAATGGGATCTGAAAGAAGTTTCCCATTCTTTGGGCTTGGGACTTCCCACTCTTCAGGATATTGTCCGGGAATTGCAGAAGCCCGGGCGGGATCCAAGGGATGAGCTGCCGCGACCAATTCTTCGGACCGATGTCATGAAACTGGAGGATCTGAAGCCGGATATGATTCTGACCGGTACGGTGCGGAATGTCATTGATTTTGGCGCTTTCGTAGATATCGGTGTACACCAGGATGGATTGGTTCACATCTCTCAGATGTCGGATCATTTCGTGAAGCACCCGATGGATGTGTTGCAGGTCGGGGATATTGTAACCGTAAAGGTACTGAGTGTGGATATTGCAAGGAAGCGGGTTTCTCTGACCATGAAAGGACTGTAAAATGCTGTAATTTTATTCTTGCTTTTACTGTAATATTAATGATATAATCATGGATAAATGAATCATCAATAAACTTTCAGGGCAGGGTGCAATTCCCGACCGGCGGTAAAGTCCGCGAATCCTTGGAGAGTAGTCTTCAGAGGATGGATCCGGTGGAATTCCGGGACCGACAGTATAGTCTGGATAGGAGAAGGTGTTATATTTGTTTTCTGACGCTTCTGAAGGTTTTTCGGGAGCGTTTTTACGTTCATGGTATTTTTTATTTCTTTGTTATTTCTATATTTTCAGGAGGAGATATCTATGAATCACGATCGTCATGTCAGGGCAGCCGGGACTTTGAAAATGAATTGGAGCACCAGGAATCTGGTGAAGATTGCCATGCTTTCCGCCGTGTCCTTTGTACTGATGATGCTTTCCTTTCCCATCGTCGCTGTTTTTCCGGCATTTCTGAAAATGGATCTCAGTGATCTTCCGGCACTGCTGGGTGGGTTTGCCATCGGTCCGGCAGCCGGAGTTCTGGTTGAATTGATCAAGAACATCCTGATTATCCTGATTAAGGGAACCGATACCGTAGGAATCGGAGAGCTGTCCAATTTTATCGTGGGGTGCTGTTTTGTCGTGCCGGCCTCCGTGTTTTACTTGCGGCACAAGGATAAAAAGCATGCCGTTGTCGGGATGCTGATTGGTACTGTGGTTATGACGGTGGTGGCATGCTTTACCAATGCTTTCCTGATTCTTCCCCTGTATCAGAAATTCATGCCACTGGACCAGATTCTTGCTGCAGCGCCGGGCAATGCCATTACCAGTGTAAGGACCCTGGTTTTGTTTGGTATCGCCCCTTTTAACCTGTTCAAGAGCATTGTCCTGTCTGCGGGAACGATGCTGATCTATAAGAAGCTGTCCCCTGTTCTGCATAAATAATTCTCCGCAGGAGATTCCTTATGATATAATATGGGATATCATACCGGAAGGATTGGAGATTTCCTTTCAAAAATAAATTGATTTGGAGGTGAATGATTTTGATATGGATATCAGAGTCCGAAGAGGATACCCTGAGCTTTGGCAAACGCATCGGGGAAAACGTAAGACCGGGAGATATCCTCTTGCTGTATGGAGATCTGGGAAGCGGCAAAACCGTTTTAGCCAGGGGGATTGCCTGTGGCATGGGCGTTTCCGATAGGATTACCAGTCCGACCTTTACCCTGATGAATCCGTATGTCGGCAAATATCCGGTCTATCATTTTGATCTGTATCGTCTGATCCGGCCGGAAGAGCTTTATGACCTGGATTATGAAGAGTATTTTTATGGAGACGGGATTGCCATTGTAGAGTGGCCGGAGCGAATGGGCGGTCTGCTTCCGGAGGAATATATGAAAATAGGCCTGTCCCAAATGGATTCTGCGACCCGGAGGAAAATCACTCTGGAACCGTTTGGCAGTAGATTTGAAGAGTTGGAGGAGGTGCTTCGCCCTTATGAAGGTATTGGCCATTGATTCATCCTCTGTTGTCGCCGGCGTAGCCATTTTGGATGCGGACCGGCTTTTGTATGAGGAAGTTCAGCATCATGAAAAAAACCATTCGGTGATCCTGATGCCCATGGTGGAGCAAGCTTTGGACTCCTGTCAGCTGACACTGAAGCAGATCGATCTGTTTGCAGTTTCCGGAGGACCGGGATCCTTTACCGGCCTGCGCATTGGCATTTCCACCGTCAAGGGACTGGCCCAGGCAGTGGAAAAGCCTGCAGCAGCTGTCTCTACCCTGGATGCTCTGGCGTACAATGTGACAGGTCCGGAGGATGCATTGGTTTGTCCCGTTATGGATGCGAGAAGAGACCAGGTTTATACCTGCCTCTATCGCCGGGAAGGAAGCCGCTATGTTCCCCTGATGCCGTATTCCGCCCTTCCTGTGGAACAGCTGGCGGATCAGCTGATTCTCTCTCAAAAGAGCGTATACTTTGTGGGAGACGGCATTCCGGTTTATCGGGACAGGCTATCGGCAAGACTGGGGAAGTCTGCATGGTTCGTCCCCCCTTATCTCACCTATCAACGTGCTTCGGTGATCGGATGGCTTGGTATGAGGGAAGCGGCGGAAGGAAAAGCGGTCCCGTACCAGAACTTAAAGCCGTTCTACCTGAGACCGTCGCAGGCCGAGCAAAAAAGAGCCCGACAGCAGCAGGCCAGTGGAAAAGAAAAGAGGGAAACGCCATGAATGGGCAGATCGGACCCATGACCTCCGCAGAGCTGGAAGACATATCCCGGCTGGAAAAACTTTGCTTCTCCCTGCCATGGTCCAGGGAGTCATTACGGCTGGAGGTGGAGGAAAATAAATGTGCCAGATACTTCACCGTCCGGGCGGATGGCAAAGTCGTCGGATACGGGGGAATGTGGCTGATACTGGACGAAGCGCACATTACCAATATTGCGGTTCATCCGGATTACCGAAACCGGGGGTTTGGCCGCATGATTATGCAGACCCTGATGCAGGAAGCTTCCCGGCTGGGCATCGAACGTATGACCCTGGAGGTCCGGGTATCCAACCGCCCTGCCATTCACCTGTATGAATCCATGGGATTTGAGAGGGGAGGAGTCCGGAAAGGGTATTACAGCAACAATCGGGAAGATGCATTGATTATGTGGAACTTTCATATACGGGGGGAGGTTCGGATATCAAAATGAGAAGCAAAATAAATTATCTGACAGGCTTTCTGATTTCCGCTCTTGTTTTTCCGGTTTTGCTGGTTACCGGGATCCAATGGACTGCCTATAACGAAGCATTTTATGAAAGGCAGTATAACCGGCTGAATACCGCAGAGACCATCGGAATCTCCCGGGGGGATCTGTCCCGTGTAACCGGAGTGCTGGTGGATTACATCCGGGGAAAGCGGGACTCCCTGGACGTGGAAGCGGAAATTCGGGGAGAACGCCGCCTGGTGTTTAATGATCGGGAAACCGCCCATATGGTGGATGTCCGAAAACTGTTCAATTTTGCAGAACGGCTTCGGAAGTTTTCCATTTTCGGAATTCTGCTCCTTGGTACGATCCTGTATTTTAACAGTGGAAAGCATCCTCTCCGGTTTCTTGCTTCCTCTTACCTGGCAGCCGGTGCGGTTTTGCTGGTGCTGCTTGCTGTTTTGATTCCTCTGGTTCGTTCCAACTTTACCTATTATTGGGATCAGTTTCATTATCTGTTCTTTGATAATGATTTATGGCTGTTAAATCCGGAAACGGACATTATGATACAAATGCTTCCCGAATCCTTTTTCAATCATGCGGTACAGCGTGTAATGGTGTTTTTTGCAGGGGGAAGCATTATTTTGGCGATCCCGGCGATTTTTCTGCATCGGCAGTCCAGAAGGCAGCGCCGGAAGAATGCAGGGCAGGAAAAGCCGGCTTACAAATAAGAAGGAGAAAACATGTCGTATTTTCAACAAATGAAGGAAAAAGTAAATTCCATAAAGGAACAAAAAGAAGTTTTCATACTTGGCATTGAGAGTTCCTGCGATGAAACCGCTGCCGCTGTGGTTCGAAACGGACGGGAGGTACTTAGCAATGTCATTGCGTCTCAGATTGCCACCCACAGGACATATGGAGGGGTGGTACCTGAAATCGCTTCCCGAAAGCATGTGGAGGCAATCAATGAAGTCATCGGAGAGGCCCTGCGGCAATCCGGCGTGCCCAAATCCCGGCTGGACGCTGTGGCGGTTACCTATGGCCCGGGTCTGGTGGGGGCCCTGCTGGTAGGGGTTTCCGCAGCCAAGGCGTTTGCATTTGGATTGAACAGGCCCCTGATTGGTGTCCATCATCTGGAAGGACATATCAGTGCAAATTATATCCAGCACAAGGAACTGGTTCCTCCTTTTCTTTGCCTGGTTGTTTCCGGAGGTCATACCCAATTGGTCTCCGTAACGGATTACGGCTGTTATGAAATGATCGGACAAACCCGGGACGATGCCGCAGGAGAGGCGTTCGACAAGGTGGCAAGGGCATTGGGACTGGAATACCCCGGCGGACCGGCTGTGGATCGGCTGGCCAAACGTGGAAATCCCGATGCTGTGGCATTTCCACGGTCCCATATCAAGGATCATCCTCTTGACTTCAGCTTTAGCGGTCTCAAAACTTCCGTGATCAATTATCTGCACAACAAGGAACAAAAGGGAGAGACGGTCTCCTGTGAAGATGTGGCTGCCAGCTTTCAGAAAGCAGTGGTGGATGTACTCATAGAAAATGCGATGAACAGTGCGCGAATGCTGAATAGTGAGTGCATTGCCATGGCAGGAGGAGTAGCGGCAAATTCTGCCTTACGACAAGGAATGGAGAAAGAAGCGGAAAAAAGGCACATCCGTGTACTCTATCCGCAGCCCGTTTTGTGTACGGACAATGCTGCCATGATTGCCTGCGCCGGCTACTATCAGCTGCAAAAAGGCAATCTTTCCGATTTATCCCTGAATGCCGTTCCCCATCTTTCGCTGCCCGGACGGGCTTATTCGAAACGTCCGGAAAGTTTATGAATGGGATCTTTCATAAACCTTTCCATGGACAAAAAAGAAACGCTGGGAATAACCCGTGGGACCCGGATGTGGATAAGGGAGGAGATTCTCTGGAATTTGGCCTCGGGCCTGTGGATAACTCTGTGCATAATGTGGATATGCTGTTGTCTATAATATTCTAATAAATGAAACATGGCATGATTCAACATTCTTTTTTCAAAAACAACAATATTTGCATACTCTTTTGCTGTAAAATATAGTATGCCGTAGTTTGCTCAGGAAATGCGGATAATTTGAATCCATACGGAACATACTATATTTTGCCTTTATGAGAAGGAATCAGGGCTTATTTGATCCAAGCTGTTGATTCTTTTTTTGAACTGGAAAAAATCCAGGTCATATCGTCGATGCAAAGGAGCATTTGTGATTATGCCAAACTTGGAACAATTGAAACAACTTGCAGGGGAAATGGCCGTAAAGCAGATAACCGCAGCTCCGGGCAGGAACAGAAGATGTAAGCTCCCCAGGCTGGAGGAAGCCAATCAGATACTGATTCAGGCTTATCAATCCACAAATGAGGAGATCAAATCCAGGGGAAGCATCGTTCCGGCTGCGGAATGGCTGCTGGATAATTTCTATGTAATAGAGGAACAGTTTAAGGAGACACAGTATCATATTACCAGTGATTTATCCCGGAATCTTCCGGTTCTGACAAAGGGAGAGCATATAGGATTTCCAAGGATTTACGGAATTGCTGCAAAGATGGTGGAGTTTCTCAACGGAAGACTGGAGGAGGATACCATTGTTTCGTTTCTGGAGGAATATCAGGCGCACGCTCCGTTAACCTGCAGGGAACTTTGGGCGATTCCGTTGTTTTTGCGGATTTGCCTGCTGGAAACCATCAAGGATATCGCTGTGATGATTTCCGAGTCCATAAAGCTGCGAAAGCAGGCGGATGAATGGGCTGTAAAACTGGTGAACAGCCTGACCAAATCCAGGGAGGGCCCTGACTATCGGGATGAATTTCGAAAAGTGATCACCGAACACGATGCGGCGAATAAAGTTCTAAAACCAGTTTATGCAGAACGGCTGTTGCAGCGGCTGAGGGAGGAAGGAGGAGAAGCTGCGCCCATTATCCGATGGGTGGATGGGAAGCTTGCCGTGCAGCATACCAGTGCGGATGAAATCGTGCAGCAGGTTCATCAGACTCAGGCGTCCAGTCAGGGTTCCATGGGAAATGCGGTAACCAGTCTGCGTCTCATTTCCAATATGAGATGGGATGAAATCTTTGAGCAACTCAGCATCCTGGATCGCATCCTTCGTCAGGATCCCGCCGGTATCTATTCTGCGATGGATTTTGCATCCAGGAACAACTACCGTCACAAGGTGGAGCAGATTGCAAAAAAGCATCGTGCCAATGAATTGCAGGTTGCTGAAAAAGCATTGGAATGTGCGAGGGAAAATCAGGAGGATTCCCGGGAGAAGATGCGGCACATTGGATACTATATTGTCGATCAGGGCAGAAGTCTGCTGGAAGCAAAACTAAGCGGGAAACAATCCTGTCGGAAAACAGGAAAACGGAATGCAATTCTCTATTTCGGATCCATTGGTTTGCTGACGGCGCTGGGTATGGTATTGTTCCTGGCCGCTGTTTTCCATACTTCCGTCCGCCCGGGTTTCTGGAATATGCTGCTTGCTGCCGTTTTGTCCTTTCTGCCAATCCATAGCATTGCCATTGGTCTGGTCCATTGGGCCGCCACCAGAATATGCAGCCCATTCCACATTCCCAAGCTGGAACTGAAAGAAGGAATTCCGGAGGAATACCGTACCATGGTGGTCATCCCTGCCTTATTGACCAGTGAAAAACGGGTCATGGAGCTCATTGATCAGATGGAAGTGTTTTATCTTGCCAATCAGGAGGAAAACCTTCATTTTGCCCTGCTGGGGGATTACAAGGATGGACCGGAGGAAAAGACAGACAGCGATAATGTCATTGTGGATACGGCAAAACGGATGATTCATGAACTGAACCAGCGCTATGGACGGGAAAGGGAAGATATATTCTTCTTTTTTCATCGGTATCGCCAGTGGAACCCAAAGCAGAAATCCTGGATGGGCTGGGAAAGAAAAAGAGGAGCGTTGGTTGAATTCAATGCCTTGTTGTCCGGAAGCAGGAACACCAGTTATTTCGTCCAGGTGGGGGATTTGTCCATCCTGGGTAAAATAGTTTATGTCATTACCCTGGATGCCGATACCCAACTGCCCAGGGATGCTGCGAAAAAACTAATTGGGGCAATTGCCCATCCATTGAACAAACCAGTACTGAGCGAAGACGGAACAAGGGTCGTCGAAGGTTATGGAATGCTTCAGCCCAGAATCGGCGTGTCCGTGGACAGCGCCAGCCGTTCATTTTTTTCCCTGACATTCTCCGGACAAACCGGCGTGGATCCCTACACCACTGCCGTATCCGACGTATATCAGGACTTGTTTCAGGAAGGAATCTATACCGGAAAAGGAATCTATCAGCCGGATGTTTTCAACAGGGTAATGAAGGATGCCATTCCGGAAAACAGTGTATTGAGCCATGATCTGTTGGAAGGCTGCTACGTAAGGGCTGGATTGGTTACGGATATTGAGCTGATCGACGGATATCCCGCCCACTATATCGGATATACCATGCGCCTTCACAGATGGACACGGGGGGACTGGCAGCTGCTTCCCTGGCTGGGATCCCAGGTCCGCAATCAGAAAGGCGAGCTGGCCAAAAACCCGTTGAATGGAATCTCAAAATGGAAAATAGCGGATAACTTAAGGCGGAGTCTGCTTTCTCCCGCTTTATATGTCATTCTTATCCTGAGTCTTCTTATATTGCCGGGATCGGTAGCCCTGTGGCTTGGACTTGTTTTCCTGACCCTTCTTTTCCCGTTGATTACGGATCTGGCAGGTAAACTGCTGTCCCATAAAAGTGGAAATAATTCCGGACAAAGGCTCCATGGTGTGTTGGAAGGCACAAAAAGCCTGCTTTTTCAGATCCTTTTGGGCTTTATTTTTCTGGCTCATCAATCCCATGTCATGCTGGATGCTGTTTCCCGTTCTGTCTGGCGGGTAACGGTCAGCCATCAGAACATGATGGAATGGGTTACCGCCGCAGATTCTGACCGGAGATTCCGTGGGGAATTATCGGATTACTGGGATAAAATGCGGGCCCCGGCTTTGTTGTCTGTTGTCTTTTTCATCGCCACAATCACTGCAAGACCGGAATACTGGCCGTACAGCCTGCTGTTCACCGTATGCTGGGTCTCTTCTCCTTATATTGCCTATCTGGTCAGCAAGCCAAAGAATAGACGCATTCCCAAGCTTTCTGCGGAACAGGATTTTAAAATAAGGGGAATTGCCTATAAAACGTGGAGCTTCTTTAATGAATTGGTAACCAGCAAGGAAAATTGGCTGCCGCCTGACAATTATCAGGAGGACCCCCCCATCGGGGTGGCACACCGGACTTCGCCCACCAACATCGGCCTCTATCTTTTATCCATATTGACTGCCCGGGATCTTGGCTATATCGGAACTCTGGAAGCTGTGAAGAGAATAGGGAACACCATCGGGACCATGCTTCGTCTGGAACAGTGGAAAGGCCACTATTATAACTGGTATCATACCCAGACTCTGGAGCCGCTTCGGCCGTTGTATGTTTCCACTGTGGATAACGGGAATCTGATCGGCTATCTGATTACGTTAAGCCAGGGAATTGAAGAATTGTTCAGGCGGCCCCTGATTGGAAAGGAAAACATCGCCGGACTCCGGGATGTTCTTTCCCTGAACAGTAAGAAGCAGGATATGGAGCATCAAAGCCTGCTGAATACGCTGATGGACAGCGAGACCGTCAGCGTATCGGAGTGGCTAATGCTTCTGGACGACCTCAAGGGGCAGAGCAAGGCTGTGGATCAGCTGATTACGGAATATGAGACGGAGGAGGAACTGTTTTTCCCCTGGAGCAGGCTGCTTCAGAAGATTCCTGCCACTCTGCTGAGTGAAAAAGGGGTTTATCAGGAGACATCCCGGAAAATGTCGGAGCTGCTGAAGCAGCTGAACGGACCGATATCCCTCCAAAATATTTACGATAACTATCTGGGTATTTTGAAAAGTTTGTCTGAAACAATGGTATCCCTGAACCGGGATGCCTGTCAATCCTCCGGATTCCGGGAATCCGGGAAATGGCTGAAGGATATGGAGATTTCCCTGGCCGGATCCTATTCCGCCATCCGGGATTTTGCCAGTCGATGCCACAGACTGCGCAGTGAAATAAAGGACATTATAGACAAAATGGATTTCCGGCTTCTCTATGATGAGAAGCAGGAGCTTTTATCCATCGGATATAATGTGGAAGACGGTCATCTGACAAAATCCTACTATGACCTGCTGGCTTCAGAGGCAAGGCAGAGCAGTTTTGTTGCCATAGCCAAAGGGGACATTCCCCAAAAACATTGGTTTAAACTGGGGAGGTCCCTGGCTCTGGTCGGGGATCTTCGGGTCCTCATTTCATGGAGCGGCACCATGTTTGAATATTTGATGCCCCTTCTCATCATGAAAAATTATGACTATACCTTGCTGGATGAAACGTATGCCGCTGTGATTCGGGGACAGAAGCAGTTCTCGGAGCAGCGCCATCTTCCCTGGGGAGTTTCCGAATCCGGCTTTTATGCCTTTGACCTGCATCTCAATTACCAATACAAGGCTTTCGGCATTCCCCACCTGGGTCTGAAGAGGGGATTGATCAACGATATGGTTGTGGCTCCCTATGCCGGCATCCTTGCTTTGCCCCTGGAGCCGGCTGTTGCATTCCATAACATGGAAGTCCTGGCGTCGGAAGGCCTGGAAGGCCCTTACGGGTTTTATGAGGCGATCGATTATACGCCGGAACGATTGCCAAAAAAAAGAAAAAGCATGGTTGTAAAAAGCTTCATGGCTCATCATCAGGGCATGGCACTGATAGCCATCAACAACTACCTGAACAATAATGTCATGCAGGCCCGTTTTCATTCCGCCCCCATGATAAAGGCCACCGAATTGCTGCTTCAGGAAAGAATGCCGCGCAGGGAAATCTATATAAAGGATTATGAAGACCTGGTGAGCCCGGATCTGGAGGAGGGAAGGAAACATCAGGAAGCCCAGGCCAAAAGAACCATTCATACGCCGCATACTGTTCTTCCGGAAACCGTTTTACTGTCCAATGGCAATTACACCGTAATGCTGACCAACAGCGGGGGAGGGTTCAGTCAGTATTCCGGTCAGGCCATTACCAGATGGCGGAAAGACATCACCCGGGATGACTGGGGAGAGATGTTCTATATTGCGAATCTGAACTCCAATACCTACTGGTCCGCCGCTTATCATCCCGCAGGTATCCTGCCGGAGGATTACAAGGTCGTCTTTGAAACGGACCGTGCATCCTTCGATCGAAAAGACGGCAATATTGAAACCAGGATGGAAGTTGTGGTTTCTCCGGAGTATAATGGGGAAATCCGCCGTATTTCCCTTACAAATCATGGGGAAAGCGGTAGAATGATGGAAGTAACCAGTTATTCTGAGATTGTATTGGCTCCCTTTTCAGCCGATCTTGCCCATCCTGCTTTCAGCAATCTGTTTGTCCAGACGGAATTCCATCCGGAGCGGAATATTCTGCTGGCAACCAGGCGGCCACGGGAGAAAACGCAGAAATCGCTGTGGATGTTCCATACTGTTGTAGCGGAAGGAGAGACGGTGGGCAGCATACAGTATGAAACAGACCGTGCCCGATTTATCGGAAGGGGGAGAACCCTGAAGGATCCGCAGGTCATGGACCCGGAATTCCCACTGTCCGATTCCGCAGGCGCTGTACTGGATCCCATTATGAGCATTCGCAGAAGGATTTATCTTTCCGCGGGGGAGACGATTCGGATTTCCTATGTAACCGGAGTTGCGGATTCCCGTGAATCGGCCATTGCCCAGGCCAGGGAATGTCAGAGCCGCAATGTGGCAAATCGTGCCATGGAGCTGGCCTGGACGCATTCCCAGGTGGAGCTTCGTTATCTGAACATTTCGGCAGGAAGGGCCAATCTGTATCAGGCCATGGCCTCCCAGATTCTTTATAACAGGCCGCCGTCCGACTGGAAGCGGGAGATGACACGGAAAAACCGGAAAGGCCGGAGCACTCTGTGGGCATATGGAATTTCGGGGGATTTACCCATTGTCCTTCTGCGTGTCAGCAGGATGGAACATATGGAACTGGTGCAGCAGATGCTGACAGCTCATGAGTATATGAGATTGAAAGGCCTGCAGGTGGATCTGGTGCTGCTGAATGAATATGGAAGCAGTTACGAACAGCCGGTAAACGAGCGTCTGAGGGAACTGGCCGGAATCAGTCATGCCCGTGACCTTATGGATAAGCCGGGGGGCGTATTCCTCCGTCAAAGCAGTAACATACCGAAGGAGGATCTTTGTCTGCTGTTCTCCGCAGCCAGGCTGATTTTAAACGGGGATGACGGATCGATTTCCTCCCAGTTGCTGTTGAATAAGAAGTCCAATGAAACCATTCCTCCCCTGAACACGCAGGATATCGACTATCATGTGGTTTCCAAAAATGAAATTCCCCGGCCTGAGGGACTTGCCTACTTCAACGATATGGGAGGGTTTTCAGAAGACGGGAAGGAATATGTCGTTTACTTGAAGGACAGGAAGGTAACGCCTCTTCCCTGGAGCAATATCATCGCCAATCCTGAGTTCGGATTTTTGGTTACCGAATCCGGTTCCGGCTATACCTGGTGTGGGAACAGCCGGGAGAACAAGCTGACTCCCTGGTCCAATGATCCGATCCGGGATCCTTCCGGAGAAATATTGTACGTCCGCGACGACAATACAGGAGAATACTGGACCATTACCCCCATGCCGGTCCGTGAAGCGGAAAGTTACCGGATACGGCATGGGCAGGGCTATACCGTATTTGAACATGCCAGTCACGGTATGATGGCCCGGCAAACCATGCTGGTTCCCCTGAAGGATCCGGTAAAATTAATCTGCGTTTCCCTGAAGAACAATACGGATCAGCGGAGAAAGCTTTCCCTGTTCTTTTATGTGGAATGGGTCCTGGGCGTGAATCGGGAGGAAAGCAGTCCCTTTATCCTTACAGAATTTGATGGGAAAACGAACAGTATGCAGGCATATAATTACTATCAGGAAGAATTTGCAGGGCGGACCGCATTTCTGTCCTGTAACCGGGAAATCCGTTCCTATACTTCGGACCGCAGGGAGTTTATCGGGCGAAACGGATCTTTGGACCAACCGGCGTGCATGACCAGAGTGCACCTTTCCAACCGGGCCGATGAAGGATTTGATCCCTGCTCGGCCATACAGGTGTCCATCGAGCTTTCTCCCGGAGAAGAGGAAGATGTCCTGTTCTGTCTGGGACAGGGGAAGGATCCGGATCAGGTCCGGGAGATCCAAAGCCGGTATCCGGACCGAAAAAGCGCAGAGAAGGCATTGGAGGAAGTGAAAGCTTTTTGGGAAAACATATTGGGGACTCTGCATGTCAAAACGCCGGATCCCTCCATGGATCTTTTGCTGAACCGGTGGCTGCTCTATCAGGCCTATGCCTGCCGCATCATGGCGAGAACGGGCTTTTATCAGGCCGGCGGAGCCTTTGGCTTCAGGGATCAGCTTCAGGATACAATGGCTCTTGTCTACAGTGCACCGGAGCGAACCCGGGAGCAGATTCTATTGTCCGCCGCTCATCAATTCCCGGAAGGAGATGTACTGCATTGGTGGCATCCGCCTTTCCGGGGAGTCCGGACCAGAATCACAGACGATCTGCTGTTTCTTCCGTTTGTAACTGCAGATTACATTGAAGCAACAGGAGATGAAAGCGTGCTGGAAGAGCCGGTGGCTTTTCTTTCGGAAAGCGGACCGCTTGAACCCGGCGAACAGGATCGGTATGCCATTTATCAGGCTTCGGAAGACCAGTCCTGTATCTATGATCACTGCATCCGGGCTTTGGAGCATGCCATGCAGTTTGGCAGCCATGGACTTCCGCTGATGGGGGGCGGGGACTGGAATGATGGAATGGACCAGGTTGGAATGGATGGCAAAGGGGAAAGTGTATGGCTGGGCTGGTTCCTGTACGACGTTTTGAATCGTTTTCTTCCCATTTGCAGGAAAAGGGGGGATATGGAACGGGCAGAGCGGTATGCAAAAACAGCGGAAACCCTGCAAACATCCATTGAAATGAATGCATGGGACGGAGGATGGTATCGCCGTGCCTACTTTGATGACGGGACGCCTCTCGGTTCCGAAAGGAATGAGGAATGCCGGATTGATCTGATATCCCAGTCCTGGGCAGCTCTGTCCGGGGGAGGAAAGAAGGAAAGAGTCCGGGAAGCCCTGCGGGCTGTTCAGAATTATCTGGTGGATGAGGATGCCGGTCTCATCAGGCTTCTGACTCCGCCCTTTGATCAGTCGAACCTGGAACCCGGCTATATCAAGGGCTATGTACCCGGCGTCAGGGAAAACGGCGGACAGTATACCCATGCTGCCGTATGGTCGGTTCTGGCGTTTGCGGCGACAGGAGATGGCAATACGGCCTGGCGTCTCTTTCACCTGATCAATCCCATCAATCATACCGGAACCCATTTGGACGCCTCCAGATACAAAGCGGAGCCTTATGTCATGGCTGCGGATGTCTATGCCATACCGCCGCATACCGGAAGGGGCGGATGGAGCTGGTATACCGGAGCGGCAGGGTGGATGTACCGTACCGGGATCGGAGGAATACTGGGTTTTCAGAGGAAGGCTTCCTCCTTTACGATCCATCCATGTATACCGGAGGACTGGAGCGGTTTTACCATGGAATACCATTATGGCAGCACAAAATATCTCATTGATGTGGAAAATCCCAATAAGGTTCAGCAGGGAATTGCAGAGATGAAGCTGGACGGTCAGATTCTTTCGGATAGGGAAGTGCCTCTCTCCGATGACGGGAAGGAACATCATGTCAGGGTTCTCATGGGAAACATTCTGTAAATCCTGCAGATAGTCTTTTTCCACCGCGGGTTATAAATTACCGGAGCCATGAATATTTTGTACTGACTGTGATATGACTGGGGGTGGAACGTTGAAGGTTTACTATCTGTCAAAGCGATGGATATCAGCATTCTGGATCCTGCTCATCCTCTTGCTGCTTCTTATTTTTTTTATGAAAAGCAGGGAGGATTCCCTGCAGCCCGCTGTTTCCTTTTTATCCGCTTCGGACCGGGTGATTGTCATCGACCCGGGGCATGGAGGGTTTGATTCCGGCGCATTGAGTCCGTCCGGACTGAGGGAAGATGAACTGAACCTGAAAGTTGCCCGGAAGCTGAAAAAACTTTTGACGGATAAAAAGAGTAAGGTGATTCTGACAAGGGAGAACCAGCATGGAACCGCATCCAATAAATCCGCGGATATGAAAAAAAGGGAGGAAATCATCCGGCAAAGCAATGCAGATATCGTACTGAGCATTCATATGAATCATTTCTCAAAAAGCCAATATTTCGGCGCTCAGACTTTTTATATGACTGGCAGTGAGGAAGGAAAGAGGCTGGCAAAATGCATTCAGGGCAGGATGGTGGAAGATCTGATCGAGGGCAATCACCGGGTGGAAAAAGCAGTGGATAATCTCCGGATTCTAAAAGCCAGCCCTGCACCATCGGTTCTTGTGGAGTGCGGTTTCCTGTCCAACGCCAGGGAAGAGGCTCTCCTGAAAACGGAGGAATATCAGGAAAAGATCGCATGGTCGATTTACAGCGGCATTCTGAACTATTTTTCAGAAGAAAAGACATTTTATTGGGATGGGGATGAGAAGAATCCCCATCTTTTTCTTTTGTTCTGTTTCTTCCGGGATATCCGATTATATAACATCCGGGAATATGGTATAATGAATGTGGAGGGGCAAAGCATCAAATTGGTCCTTTCCTATCCGGTGAAAGTTGTTATATAATATAAAGGCTTCCACGAGACGATACTTTAAAACAAGGGGCGTACCTGCATGTTGGATGGGCTTTCCAGAATGTTTTCCTATATTGAACCGTATGTACAGTTTCCATGGGTCATCCGGCATATCATAGACATATCCATTGTGTCCTATGTGGTGTACAAATTGCTTCTTTTAATCCGCGAGACCCGTGCAGAGCAGGTATTAAAGGGACTGACCATTCTGCTGTTTGCAACGAAGCTCAGCGAGTGGCTGCAGCTGAACACCATATATTGGATTTTAAAAAATACTGCCACGGTGGGTGTCATAGCCTTGCTGATCGTGTTTCAGCCTGAGCTGCGTAAGGCATTGGAGCAGATCGGGCGGGGACGTATCTTTGACAGGCTTACGTTTATTCAGGAAGACAAGGATCCTCTTTTTTTTATCAATGAGATCGCAAGAGCTGTGCAGGATATGGCCAGGGCAAAGATCGGCGCCCTGATTGTCATTGAAAGGAAGACCGGTATCAGCGATGTCATCGAAACCGGCGTCAAAATTGACGGAGAGCTTTCGGGATCCCTTTTGGAAAACATATTTGTACCCAATACTCCTCTCCATGACGGAGCCGTTATTGTACGGGGATATCGGATTGCGGCTGCCGGGTGTTTTCTGCCCCTTACGGAAAACGGGAACATCAACAAGCAGCTGGGTACCAGACATCGGGCGGCTCTGGGCATTTCAGAGAATTCCGATGCCATTGCCATTGTGGTATCGGAGGAAACCGGTGTCATATCCATAGCCCATAATGGAAAGCTTACCAGATATCTGGATTCCAAAGGTCTAAAGGAAATATTGAAAAAGGTGTATGTCAAGGAAAAGGAACCGCGCTCCTTCATCGTGAAAAAGTGGAGGTCAAGGAATGAACAGGATGGACAATAAAAAACCATGGCAAAACAATCTGGTACTGAAAATTATTTCTGTTGTCATAGCAGTGATTCTATGGCTGTACGCCATCAGTGAGTTGAATCCCGAAACAACCCAGCCCATTTCAGATGTTCCGGTTATTGTTGTCAATGAGGATGCGTTGAACGACAGACAATTGTCATTGGTGGAAAAGCCGGTTGGTACCGTAACGGTCCGCATCCGAGGATTGGTTAATGATATCCGGAAAGTCAATACGGCAAATTTGAAGGCTATCCTTGATCTGCAGCGCATAGACTGGACGGGAACCCGTAAGGTGGAGCTAAGGATCGAAGGGCTGCGTCCCCGTGAGGTAAGACTGGATAGGATCCCGGAAATGCCATTGACCGTAAATCGAATTACGTCCAAAAGAATTCCGGTACAAGTAAATCAAAAAGGATTTGGAAAAGCTGCAGATGGATATTCTGCACATTTGCCAAGTGTGGAGCCTGAGAATATTACCATATATGGGGCCCAATCCCTGGTGGAACAGGTGGCGAAAGGTGTCGTCGAGGTGAAACTGAATGGCGATGCAAGTACGATTGAGCAGTCCATGCCTGTTCGCTTGATGGATGCTGAGAATCGTCTTATTTCCTCGGAATATCTGCATTTGCGTCAGGAAACCGTCATGGTGCGGATTCCAATTTATCCGATTCAGGAGATCCCGGTGAGGGCCAATATCACCGGTGCTCCCGCCAGCGGATTTGTGGTGGATAAGGTGGAAGTCCGGCCGGACAGTCTGAAAGTCGACGCTTCTCCCGGCATAATGGAACAGCTGGAATTCCTGACCACCCAGGAAGTAAATATTCAGGACGCAGTAAAGGACGTCCGTAAGACGGTGACGGTCAATAAAGTAAAGGGGTTGTATTTATCTTCCGATCAGTCCTACCAGGTCAGCGTCGTGGTTCACATTCGGGAGACCACGACAAATAAGGACATTATCCTGAATCAGATTGATCTGAAGAATATTCCGGAAGGTTTTCACGCGGAAATCATCAGTGCTCCGGTTACGGTCCGGCTGAAAGGGTCGTATACCGACATGAGCTCCCTGGATGAACGAAGCCTGACAGCTTCCGCTGATTTCGCAAAGATCGACCCGGGGGACGGAGGCTTTCACCCTGGCCAATATGATCTGCCTTTGGATATAAAGACTCCGAAGGAAGCGCAGATTGTCAGTAAATCCGCGGACAGGATATCCGTCCGGATAACGTCGGTTGCAACAGAAACGACATCCTCTGAAACGCCGAATCCGACGAAAGCACCGAACCCGACGAAGACACCGGAACCGACGAAAACACCGGAACCGACAAAAACACCGGAGCCTGCGGAAGCGCCATAAAACGGAGACAGACGGAACCCGGGCATCTGCCCGGATGCCCGGACAGATAAAAACAGAATCCGGGATTGAATTCGGGGTTGTGGTTTTTTGGAGTTTATGATATAATGATTGTTGTTGGGCGTCTGTAGCTCAGGGGATAGAGCGTTCGGCTCCGACCCGAAAGGCCGCTGGTTCGAATCCAGTCAGACGCACCAGTCATAGAAAATCCGGATCTGTTTCCAATCGGAAAGGTTCGGATTTTTGCTGTTCTCAGGCAAAAGAGATGTGCTCCTTCCTTCAGCGTAGGCATAATGGAACCGTTCTTCCAATTCAAGGCATGGGAAAACAGATAATATGCCAAAATATTATAAAATCAGTTTTCAACCAAATCATTCGGTGCTATAATCCTTATGAAATGCAAAGGAAAGGAAGGGACGCATTGAATTTACGCGTGGTTATGGTGGACAGCAGTTACAATGCGCGCAGGGACATTGACAGCAAGGTGAAATGGGTGGAAAATGATTTTGAACTGGTCGGCGAAGCTTCCAACGGGGAGGAAGCACTGGCACTTTTGCCCCATGTATCCCCTCACGTAATCTTTACAGAGATCCGTATGCCGAAGATGAATGGGATAGCCTTCATTGAAATGGCAAAAAAGCGCTGGCCGGATATCAAATATGTTATTGTCAGCAACTATGATAACTTTGACTATCTGCGGCAGGCCATGAAGGTCGGGGCGTACGATTATATCCTCAAGCCGGTGAAGCCGGAAGAGATCAATCAGGTTCTGAAGCGGGCAAAGGCGGAAATCGAGACCAATGTAAGAAGATATTTTTAAAAGGCAGTTTTCAACCTACAACTGCCCTTCTTAATATGTCTTATAAAATGGGAGCCCTGGGAGCTTTTATCGTACCATCCGGTCCAGACGGAAGCACGCCAGGATCATTTGTATTTTTTCCGTTCCCTTTTTCGTGATTTGAAAGCATTTTTCCTGTGATGAGGGACAGATATAATCCAAATCCCGAAGGACCATGATGGTTTCCCACACCTGCGGCGTATTCCGATGCCGAAAAAACGCCATCATATCCTTTATGGACATTTCAGTACGGTGACGGTATAATTGATACAGAATATCCGTTGCGTACAGGTATTGCGACTGCCCGATTCCCTGTAATATAATAGGTATGAAATCAAACTGCTTCTGCACATGGATTTCCTCCTTTGTTGAAAGATGGATATTTAATTATTATGCTTTTTACCGTAAAATATTCCATTGGGGAAGAAAAGCGGGAAAAATACAATGGGAAGGGTTTGGTTCTTTGATGTTGAATGATTGAGAGTGTTCCTCAAATCATTCGGATGAGCGAGGTATTTCCTGGTGAACAGTAAGCAGTATGAAATATTGGCCCTGACGCTTCGCTATTGGTTTGTGTTTTTGTTGGCTTATATCTTTATTCAGGCAACATACCGAACCTTGCGGGGTGTCATGTCCGGAAAATCGAACAGGCGTTCCACTGGCAACATTCCCTTTATATTGGTATTGTTCTCTCTGAGTGCCTTTGGGCTGCTGGCCTTCCGGGATCCGTCCGGTTTTGATAAAGATACGGCATTGCTGGGTGTCCTTGTCTCAGCAGTGATTCTGTTTCAATTTTATTTTCTGCACTATGTATTCCGGGGCATGGATGAAATCCTTCTTTTGATGGTGTACACCCTTGCCATATTGGGTTTTGTCGTTCTGCAGAGACTGACGCCGATGCTTGCCCTGCGTCAGTTGGAATGGTTTGCTGCCGGCAATGTTGTCCTTTTTTTGGCCATAATCATGATTCCACGCATCAGCAAGCCTGGCAGGCTTCTTGCTCCCCTGATGGTGCTGGGACCGGCAATCCTTTTTCTGGTGGCTTTTTTCGGGGAAAAATCGGGTGGTGCAGCCAGTAAACTGCCCATCGGAGATTTTTCCATACAGCCATCCGAATTTGTCAAGGTTATTTTTATAATCGTGCTGGCTTACTCGCTCAAGGAAACGCAAACGTTTCGGCAGCGAATCCCGCCATTGCTATTTGCGATGTTTTCCATTCTGGGGGTGGCATTGCAGAAGGATCTGGGGGGTGCACTGCATTATTTTTTGGTGTTCCTCTTTATGTATTACATGGCAACCAGCGACTGGATGCTTACCGCTGCTGCAGGTGGCGCCGGTATTGGTGCGTCAGTGATTGGGTATCGCCTTTTTTCCCATGTCCGGGTCCGGGTGGAAGCCTGGAAAAATCCCTGGGCAGATGTGGGAAGCAAAGGCTATCAGGTCGCTCAGTCCCTGATGGCCATGGGAAGCGGCGGCTGGTTCGGGATGGGCCTGAACCTTGGAGAACCATATGCCATCCCGGCATCCCGCACGGATTTTATTTTTGCTGCCATATGTGAAGAGTTCGGTATCCTGGTTGGAGGCATGGTGATTGGTTTATATATTCTTATTCTGATTCGAAGTATGCAAGAAGCTCTTCGCGCATACCGGGCCCCCGACATGCTTCTTGCAAGCGGCACTGCGATTTCCCTGGCAATTCAGGCTTTTATTATCATCGGAGGAGTGATCAAGATGATCCCTCTTACCGGCATTACCCTTCCTTTTGTAAGCTATGGAGGAAGCTCCATGATCGTCAGTCTCAGCATGATCGGCATCGTGGAAGGGGTATCTGTAAGAAATTTCCGAACAGCCCGGGAGGAGGAGCAGATGGATGAGACTGATGATGAAAAACCGGATGAGGATGAGGATACATGAAGCATATAAAGCGCAATGTCCGTGGCTCTTTGTTTGCACTGCTGGGGCTTTTCATGATTTTAACCGGATATTACTTCTATAATCTATTCGTTTACAGTGACCGGTGGTTTTCGGATCCCAACAACACGAGAATCAAGGTTGATATGGAGAATCCTTCTATTCTCCCGGGCAATATTCAGGATCGGAACCAGAATGTGCTGGTGGAAACAAAGTCTACAATCAAAAAAGACGGGAAAACCACCTATTATCGCAGTTACCGGGACGATTGCCGCTATGCGGCTCATGTGATCGGTTCCAAACGATATGGCATTGGCGCCGAGGTGCTCTATATCCGCTATCTTCTGGGATATAACAATAATCTGCTGGAACGGATCTATCAGAAAGCATTTCTGGATCAGGAAGTGGGTAATAATGTGATCCTGACCATTGACATGCAGCTTCAGAAATACATCACTGAAGTGATGGGTTCCCAAAAGGGAAGCGTTGTACTTATGGATCCCCGGAGTGGCGAGATTCTGGCAATGGTCAGCCTTCCGTCCTTTAACCCTGCACAGGAAAATGAGGAACCGGGGGAAGAAAGCCTGTTGAATAAGGCTTCCTATGGAAGATATCCTCCCGGATCCATCATGAAAGTGGTCACAGCCGCGGCGGCATTGGAGTCCGGGGAAGATATCCGTAAAGATACCCTGGAGTGCAAGGGCTCTACGGACGTTGGGGGCATCCGGATTAACTGCTATGGTCAGGAGGCACACGGCACAGTGGATCTTCCCCGTGCCATGGAGGTTTCCTGCAATGCCTATTTTGCCAACCTGTCCCTGGATATGGGCTGGAAGCAGTTGCGGGAGACCGGTGAGAAATTTGGATTCAATAAAAATTTTCTTTTTTCCGATATCAAGACGGCCAAAAGCCAGCTGCCTCTGACCCGGAATACCAGCCGGAAGGAACTGGCATGGTCCGGCGTTGGCCAGGGAAAGGTCCTGGTTTCGCCTCTCCATGTTGCCCTGATTGCATCGTCTGTGGCAAACGGCGGGGAGATGCCAAATCCAAAGCTGATTCATGGGATCCAGACGCGGAATGGCACCATTAGGTATTCAACGTCACATGGCACGTTGTCGAAACCGATATCGCCGGAAACAGCGGGAAAGCTGAAGGATATGATGATTCAGGCTGTGGAAAATGGTACAGGACGGAACGCACGGACAAGCGGAATGCTCATCGCAGGAAAAACCGGTACTGCAGAAACACAGGAAGATCAGAACCCCCATTCCTGGTTTATGGGGTTTGCACCAGCAGATGAGCCTACATTGGCGATTGCTGTTGTTTTGGAAAATGCAGGAACCGGAGGCGCAAAGGCTGCTACGATGGCAGGAAAAATACTTCGGAAAGCCGTTCGGCTTGGATACTGATAAATAAAGGATGATATGGCATGAGAAAAGAGATGGAAACCAAGCTGAAAAATCTTCCGGATACTCCGGGAGTATATATTATGAAAGACAAAAACAGCAAAATTATTTACATCGGAAAAGCTGTTTCCCTGAAAAACCGGGTCAGACAGTATTTCAGAGCCACGGGGCATACCGGAAAGGTAGGGGCCATGGTAGCCAATATTTTTGATTTTGACTATATCCTGACGGATACCGAAATGGAAGCATTGATTCTGGAATGCAATCTTATAAAAAAGCATCGTCCCAAGTATAATATTTTGCTGAAAGATGATAAGCACTATCCCTATATTGAGATCACTACGGAGGAGGAATATCCCCGGATCCGTCTGACAAGGAAGATAAAAAAGGATAAGAACAGATACTTTGGCCCGTATACCAGTGCAAGGGCGGTCCGGGAAACCGTGGAAGCCATCCGTAAAATTTTCACAATCCGTACCTGTAACCGCAAGATACGGGAAGGGCAGCCGGCAGAGCGCCCCTGTCTCAACTATTATATCAAGCAATGCTGGGGTCCTTGTCGCGGAAATGTGAAAAAGGCGGATTACCAGGCCATGATTAAAGATGTCTGCCGCTTTCTGGATGGCAGGCAGGAGGATCTCCTGGACGAATTTCGCGGGAAGATGTCGAAAGCAGCTGAAAATCTGCAGTTTGAAAGGGCATCTGTCCTTCGGGACCAGATCCGTGCAGTGGAAAAAATCCTGGAGGGGCAAAAGATCATTTCCACCTCCATGGAGGATCAGGATGTGATTGCCCTGTTCCAGGGCTTCAATCGAACGGCTGTCCAGGTCTTCCTGATACGCGGCGGTAAGTTGATCTCATCCGATCGCCATATTCTTGAGGAAACCGGGGAAACGGAACAGAAGGATATCATGGATTCCTTCCTCAAGCAGTTTTATGCCGACGCCACTTACTTCCCCAGGGAGATCTGGATCCAGCAGGATATTGATGATCATGAAGTTATCGAGGAATGGCTTTCTGAAAGAAAAGGGAGCAAGGTAACCATTCGCTGCCCACAGCGTGGAGAAAAGCACAAGCTGGTTCAGATGGCCGAACGAAATGCGGAGGAGACGCTTAAGACCTATGAGCGAAAGGAAGAGCGGGAAAAGGAACGTACGGAAGGGGCCGTATTGGACCTGAAGGAAGCATTGAACCTGGATCATGCTCCGGTCCGTATGGAGGCTTTTGATATCTCCAATACCCAGGGTGTCCAGTCTGTTGCTTCCATGGTGGTATTTGAGAACGGAAGGCCTGCCAGGAAAGAATACCGGAGGTTCCGGATAAAAACGGTGGAGGGGCCCAATGATTTTGCAAGTATGGCTGAAGTCGTGGAAAGACGATTTCGGAGGGGGCTGGAAGAAAGAAAGAAGCTGAAGGAAGAGGGCAGGGATTTTTCGGAAGGGAAGTTTTCCAAATTCCCGGACCTTATTATTATCGACGGCGGCAAGGGACAGTTGGGAGCTGCACTGGAACCCATGTGTAAGTTGGGGGTGGAGTCCATTCCGACATTCGGTCTGGCCAAGGAATTTGAAGAACTATATGCCCGGGGAGAGTCGGATCCCATTATCCTTCCGAGAAGTTCCAATGCCCTTCATCTTGTTCAGAGAATAAGGGACGAAGCGCACCGGTTTGCGATTACCTTCCACAGGAGCCTGCGGGATAAAAACGATCTTCATTCCGTATTGCTGGATGTCCCGGGTATTGGTCCCAAAAGGATGAAAGAGCTGATGAAGGCCTTCGGATCCGTGGAAAGGATGAAGAAAGCCGATTTGGAGGAACTGTCCAGGGTGAATGGGATGAACCATACAGCTGCAGAATCCCTCATCCGCTTCTTCCGGGACTGACAGCTATTTCCGATGATCGACAAGGTTGGCTGCCAGATGTCTGGACAGGGGAAATCAGAAAGTATATACTGAAACAGGTGATAGCCTTTTGGTGTAATAGAGTAAAAAAAGATCTGCGGGTGGAACGGCCGCAGAAACAGGAGGCAAAAATGGCAAAAAAATTGTATCTGTCGGAAACGGATAAAAAGATCAGTGGTGTTTGCGGCGGGATAGGAGAGTATTTCGGGGTGGACTCCACCCTTGTGCGCCTGCTCTGGGTCGCCATTTCCCTGACACTCGGATTTGGAGCCGGGGGATTGTTTTTCTATATCCTGGCCAGTCTGATTATACCCAAACGGCAGGAGAATACTTGAATACACGGAGGAAAAAGAGTTGAAATATCGTTTGATTGCCGTCGACCTGGATGATTCCCTTCTGGATCATCACCAAAGGATCAGTGAGAGGAATAAGCAGGCTCTTCGGGCCGCGCAGGAAATGGGAACCCACGTAACCGTTGCGACAGGGAGAATACCGGATTCCGCCATGCCTTTCATACGGGAATTGAATGTCACGGTACCGATTATCGCCTATCAGGGCGCATATATCAAGGATACCATGACCGGAGAAACTTTGGTGAAAAATCCGATTCCAATGGAGTATGCTTACCGAATCATGGAGAAGTGCAAAGAGGACAATCTTTATACACAGGTCTATGTGGAGAACAACTATTTCTTTGAACAGGAGTGCCCGTACAGCCAGCTCTATCAACGGATAAGCGGATTGAAAGGCAAAGCGGTAGGGGACTTGAGGGCTTTTCTGAAGGAAGAGCCCACCAAGATACTGATCATGGATGAGCCGGAAAGGATATCCGCTTATTACCAACAGTTTCAGGAACGGTTCGGCGGACAGCTGCAGGTTACGGTTTCCAAGCCAATCTTTCTGGAGATGACTCATATCAATGCGACAAAAGGCAATGCTCTAAAGCGTCTTGGCTCCATACTCGGTATTCCCCGGGAAGAAATCATCGCAATCGGAGACAGCTACAACGACCTGTCCATGATTGAGTATGCAGGCCTTGGGGTTGCAATGGGAAACGCCCCGGATCCTGTAAAAGCCTCTGCGCAGTATGTAACGTCAGCGAATGACGAGGATGGCGTGGCTGAGGCGGTGGAGCGATTTGTATTGGAGAGGGGGAGCTTAAAATGAGCAGCATCCCGATTGATCACCTCATTCAGGCTCTGGATCTGAATGTGATCTACGAAGGGAAGGCCAAGTCCGTGGACATCGGGACCAGCGACATTAACCGGCCTGGCCTGCAGTTTGCGGGATTTTTCGATTATTTTGCCAAAGATCGGATCCAGGTCATCGGGAAGGTGGAGATGACATACCTGGATAGTATGGATCCGGCGATTCGGGCAGAACGTCTGGACCATTTTATCGGTTCCGGCATTCCCTGTCTGATTATTTCACGGAACATGGATATTCCCCAATACCTGCTGGACTCCGCCAGGAAATTTGGCTGTCCCATTCTCCGGTCCAAAAAAGTTACCACGAAACTGATTCATAAACTGATCAGCTATCTGGATTCCGAATTGGCTCCGAGGATTACACGCCACGGAGTTCTGGTGGATGTATACGGGGTGGGGATCCTGCTGATGGGCGAAAGCGGCATCGGCAAGAGTGAAACCGCTCTGGAGCTGATTAAGCGCGGTCACCGTCTGGTAGCGGACGATGCAGTGGAGATCAAGAAAGTGGCTGAAAACCGTCTGATTGGAGATTCTCCTGAGTTGATCCGGCATTTTATGGAAGTCCGGGGCATTGGCATCATCGATATCAAGGCAATGTATGGTGTCGGGGCGGTCATCAACAGCAAGGCAATCGATATCGTGGTTTATCTGGAATTCTGGGACAATAACAAGGAATATGATCGTCTGGGCCTGCACGACGAATATACCGAGATTTTAGGGGTCAAGTTGCCCAAAATTGATCTGCCCGTCCGGCCGGGAAGAAACCTGGCCATTATTGTAGAGGTAGCCGTCCGGAACTGGAGACTGCGGCATATGGGATACAATGCCGCCCAGGAATTGGATAACCGCTTGAATTCGCTGATACAAAGCAGTGACGATAAACAGGACTGAACCGGGAACATTCCATCGCGGAAGAGAATCTGTCATACCCTGGCAAACTGAGTAATATAAATGAGATAAATGGTTCTGCCAGGGGGGGGAGTAGCTGGATGTGGCGATGGAATCACGGTAAAGTGTTACCCGTTCTTTTATTGTGCCTGTCATTGTTGTTCCTGCTGGCTGCGCCGCCTTTCCTGTCCCACAGACTGAAAGACAAAAGGGCAGAGGATCCGTTTGAACCCGAAAAACCTGAATGGACCGGAATCCTCACCCTATGGGACATTCCCTATGTTTCCACCGGAAAAGGAAGTGCTGCCCGATGGCTGGAAGGTCCGATCCGCCGCTTTGAAAAGAATTATCCCGGTGTATTTATTGACGTCCGGTCTCTTTCCACGGAAAGGTTGGCGATGTACCTGAGTGGGGACAAATCCAATGCCATGCTGCCGGATATGATTTCACTGGGAATTTATGAGCAGCCGGTACCGGAGAATGATTTTGTGGATCTGCTCCCGGATTTTAAGGAAGGGGAGCTGAATGGAATTCGTGATATTGCTGTGAAGCGTGTCATGTCCGGCAGCCGGATGGTCGGTGTTCCGTGGATGATGGGATCCTATGGACTGGCAGTGAAGGAAGAGGCCCTTTCGGACGAAGATTTTACATCTTCGTCGAAAGCCCTTGATTATTCATCCCTGGATACTCTGGTAAAGAAGATTTCTTCCCAAAAAACATCGGGTGGGAAGAAATCCGATGGGAAGAAAAAGGATTGTTACGGATTTTGTTCCTATGCAGACAGCAGCCGCCCCATCCTGAGTATGATTTATGGAAAAGATGGGAAAATAGGAGGAAACGACGGCTTCCCCCTGCTGGAGCGTTGGAGTCGGGAGAAGGGAATCCTGCCTCCGGATTGGGAGCAGTTCTCTTATTCCTCAGCTTTTCATTTGTTTGCCGTTGAGCAGCAGGCAGGAGTTCTGCTGGGAAGCAGTAAATTCATCTATGATAACCGGAGCCTGCAGCAATCCGGGAAGGGTGTGGCAATGCGGGTTTTTCCCGTCCCCATGGGGCAAAGCGGGAGATTCTATCAGGATCAGATTGCTGCTTATGGAGTGTTACGACAGGACTCTTCCAAAAAGCAAAGACTATGTACTCTTTTTCTAGAGAGTCTTCTGGAGGAGGAAACGCAGAAACAGCTGACGGATTTGGGCATGTTTTCTGTTCGGAAAGATCTGCAATTATATGCAGAAGATGAGGAAATGAAGATTCTTGAGGAATCCTTGTCGCAGACTGCCATCGGTCCCTTTGGAGATGACCGGAATCGAATCAATGCTTTTTGGGAAAAGCAGAAGAACAGGGAGCCTGCCCCTGCCGATTGATGTTCCATGGAGGAATTCGGCATTGATGTTTTTCGTAATTGTTGCCGGGAAAAGGAACGGCAAGACATCATTTTAATAACAGGAGTTTCAGAATATGAATCTTGATAATGTATTTGAAGCACTAAGTAAAATCTTTCCGCAGGATCAACTGCTGCGAAATGAAAGCATGAAACGGCATACGTCCTTCCATATAGGGGGACCGGTGGATCTTATGATTTTACCGGAAAAAACGGAACAGATACAGGGTGCCCTGGCGATATTGAGGGAAAACGATGTGCCGTTCATGATAATGGGAAACGGTACCAACCTTCTGGTGCGGGACAAGGGCATTCGCGGAGCCGTTATCAAGTTGGCGGCCGACAGATTCAGCCATGCGGAAGTAAAGGGAGAGACGATCCGGGCGCAGTCCGGTATCCTGTTATCCGCCCTGTCCGGACTTGCATTGCGTTTTAGCCTGCGCGGGCTGGAATTTGCCAGTGGTATTCCGGGATCACTGGGCGGTGCAGTTGCGATGAACGCCGGAGCATACGGGGGAGAAATGAAGGATGTGGTTGAAAAGATTTCCATTCTGGATGAGGATGGAAATCAGACCGTGCTGCAGGGGGAGGAGATGGCACTTGGCTATCGGACCAGCATTGTTCAGAACAGCCGGAAAATCATCCTGGAAAGCTTTTTGTCGCTGAAGAAAGGCGATTATGAGGAATCCCGTAAAATGATTCAGGATCTTACCAAAAGACGACAGGAGAAGCAGCCCCTGTCGTATCCCAGTGCCGGGAGTACTTTTCAGCGGCCTGTTGGATACTATGCAGGCAAATTGATACAGGATGCGGGGTTACGGGGGCTCCGGGCAGGAGATGCACAGGTTTCGGAAAAGCACTCCGGATTTATCATTAATCTGGGAAATGCTACAGCCTGTGATGTCCTTGAGTTGATTGACAAGGTGAAAAAGCGTGTCCGGGAGCAATCCGGTGTGGAATTGCAGCCTGAGGTCCGGATCGTAGGTCAGGAGTAAGGAAACAGGAGGATGTTTTTTGTATCATATCATAGCGGATTATCATACACATACCCGGTATAGCCACGGGAAAGGATCGATTCTGGACAATGTGGAGGCAGCCCGGGAAAAAGGGCTAAAACAAATTGCCATTTCGGATCATGGATTCGGTCATATGGGATTTGGCATGGCTCTTTCCGATATCAGCAAAATGAGAAAGGAGATCAGCAGCCTCAACCAGCGTTTTTCCGACATTGAAATCCTGATGGGGATTGAAGCAAACCTGACCGGCATGGATGGTACCATCGATATACCGGACAGCGAGCGAAATGCGTTTGACATGATTCTGATGGGGTTTCACAAGGCAGTAAAACCAGCCGGCATACGGGACGGATGGCAGCTTTTTCTTCGTAACGGGCTGGACAAGCTGATTCCCTTTCAGAGGGAAGAACTGACGCAAAGAAATACAGAAGCCCTGGGGAAGGCCATGGAGCGATATCCGATCAGGATTCTGACTCATCCTGGTGCAAAGATTCCCATCGATTCCGCAAAGCTGGCAAAAGCAGCAGTAAGAAATGGTACTGCCCTGGAGATCAATGCAAGTCATGGCTATATGACGGTGGAGTATGTCCGAACCGCGTTGAAGGAAGGGGCATTCTTTGCAATCAGCAGCGATGCACATGTGCCGGAGAAGGTCGGCGTATTTGACAGGGCAATCGCCATCGCAGAGGCAGCCGGTGTGCCCCCGCAGCGTATCATTAATTCAGAAGAGTACATACAGCAATATTCAAGATGATTTCAGGACGAAGGATAGGAATGGAGGGCATTCATGCGTTTCATCATTGTGACCGGTCTGTCAGGAGCAGGGAAAACCCTGGTGATACATTATCTGGAGGACATGGGCTATTTCTGTATTGATAATTTACCACCCAAGCTCATGCCCAAATTTGCGGAGCTGTGTTATCAGTCGCAGGGCAAAGTAGATCGGATTGCCATTGTGGTTGATATCCGCGGCGGAAGGTTTTTTGATGATTTATCCGAATGCCTGGATATTATGAAGCAAAACGGTTACGCCTATGATATCCTGTATCTGGAGGCATCTGACGATGCATTGGTACGCAGATATAAGGAGAGCAGAAGGGTTCACCCCATGAGCAAGGAAGGACGGCTGATCGAAGGCATCCAAATGGAACGGGACAGGTTGAAGAATCTTCGAAAAAGCGCAACCAACATCATCGATACCAGCAATCTTCAGCCAAAGCAGCTCCGGGAAGTCGTCCGGGAGTTGGTTTCCGACGACAATGATTACGAAGGACTGATTATATCCATTATCTCTTTCGGTTTCAAACACGGGATATTGCCGGATGCAGATATGGTATTTGACGTCCGTTTCCTTCCAAACCCCTTTTATATTGAAGAATTGAAGAATCACACAGGAAAGGAACCAATCATCCGCGATTATCTGTCCAAATTTCCCGAAACGCATGTTTTCCTGAGAAAGGTGGACGAGATGCTGGAGTTTCTGATTCCTTACTTTATCAAGGAAGGGAAAAACCAACTGGTTATCGGAATTGGCTGCACCGGCGGACGTCACCGGTCGGTGGCCGTTGCGGATTCGATCTGTGAAATGCTCCGTAAGAACGGTCATCATGTGATCCTGGAACACAGGGATATCAATGAAAAAGAGGGGTGATCTGATGAAAAGTACCGCCTCCACATCCTTTTCATTCAAGGCAAAGAATGAAATCTGCCGCGCCACTCCAAAAAGGAACTGCTGCAGGCTGGCCGAACTGGCTGCCCTGATTCATACGAGCGGTACCATCCGTCTGGCGGGGAAAGAACGGGTCAGTCTGAAGATCAGTACGGAAAATGCATTCATTGCCCGTCGTATTTTTACACTGATCAAGAGCCTTACCGGAGAAAGTCCGGAGATTCTGGTACGCCGGAATCGTCGTTTCCGGAAAAACAACAACTATGTCCTCCTGATTGCAAAACCGGATGTTGCAAAAAAAATACTGGAGGATACCTGTATATTGTTCCAGGATGCCGAAGGCAATATGAGGAGCCAGTCGGACATTGACAAGAGACTGGTGCGCAGACCATGCTGCAGGAAATCCTACCTGAGGGGAGCCTTTTTGGGGGGAGGGTCGGTCAGTGACCCCAGGAAAGCCTATCATCTGGAACTGATCGCCCATTCCGAAAAATACGGAGAAAGCCTTTGCAGGCTGGTTCGTGAATTCGGACTGCATGCAAAGCTGATTGAGCGGAAGAATAATTATGTGGTCTATCTGAAAGAAGGAGAACACATCGTGACCCTGCTGAGCCTGATCGGTGCCCATACCGCGCTTCTCAACCTGGAGAATATCCGGATCTACAAGGATATGCGCAATCATATCAACCGCATTGTCAACTGTGAGACAGCCAACCTCAGCAAAACGATCAATGCTTCTGTCCGTCAGGTGGAGAATATCGAATATATCCGGGATCGGATCGGCTTTTCCTGTCTTCCGCCCAATCTGAGGGAAGTCGCTGAATTAAGGCTCAGCTTTCCCGATGCCAGCCTTAGGGAGCTGGGGGAACGGATGATACCCAGGATGGGAAAATCCGGAGTCAATCACCGCCTGCGGAAATTGGATCAGATAGCGGAGGATCATCGGGGAACCAGAGGATGCCATGAGATTTAAGAGGAATATGGAAAAGAAAGAAAATTTGTGGTATAGTATGTTTGGGGAAATTGCTTAATGAAGTCAGGATAAACTGGAGGGCGACGACTTATGAACAAGGATTTTCAGGAAACCATGAAGTTCAAACTGGAAAAAGAGTCTTCAGATACGCCGAAGGAGATTTTCCAAAAAGTTTTCCAGGCTTTGAAGGAAAAAGGCTATGATCCCATCAATCAGCTGGTTGGTTATTTTATTTCAGGGGATCCGACCTATATTACCAGTTATCGGAATGCAAGGGCACTGATCCGCAGATTCGAGAGGGATGAGCTTTTAGAGGAGCTCGTCCGTTTCTACATGGAAAACAATGTCGGGGAGGATAAATGAAGGTAAATATTTTGGGAGATACCGGAATATCTGTTTCCGAGATTTGTTTTGGATCTTTGACGATAGGCCCGATGCAAAAGAATCTTACATTGGAGGAAGGTTCCCGGGTATTGGATCGGGCAATCGATCTGGGGATTAATTTTATTGATACGGCAGATTTATATGATACCTATCCCTTCATCAGGAAAGCTTTGAAGAGGAAACCGGATCTTGTCGTGGCGACAAAATCCTATGCCTATGATATCCCTACTGCGGAGAAAACGTTACACCGGGCCCTGAAGGAGACCGGGCGGGATTATATTGATTTGTTCCTGCTTCATGAACAGGAAGGTCCTCTTACATTAAAGGGACATGCAGAAGCTTTGGAATATTTCAACCGGCAAAAAGAAAAGGGAGTGATCCGGGCGGTTGGTATTTCCACGCATTTTGTTGCCGCCGTCCGGGCAGCTGCCAAAATGGACAACATTGATGTCATTTTCCCCATTCTGAATGTCCGTGGATTGGGCATTGTGGACGGAAGCAGGGAGGATATGGAGCAGGCAATCGCGGAAGCCTGGCGCATGGGGAAGGGTATTTATACCATGAAGCCCTTTGGCGGCGGACACCTTATCAAGGATTACAAAAAGGCGTTGGATTATATTACTGCATTTCCCTACTGCCATTCCGTTGCGATTGGAATGCAGCGTATAGATGAGGTGGATGCCAATGTGCAGTATTTTACGGATCATACCATACCCGACGGCCTGGCGGAGAAGCTTCGCCAATATGACAGGGAACTCAGCATTGAGTATTGGTGTCAGGGCTGCGGGGCATGTGTGAGAAGGTGCAGGCAGGGCGCCTTGTACCTGAAGGACCACAAGGCACATGTGGATAAGGGCAAGTGCATATTATGCGGGTACTGCGGATCCGTATGCAAAGAGCTTGCCATTAAGGTGGTCTGAGGACATTTCCGGGCATTATGTATTGATTCCAGGGGCACTGCAAGGCAAAAGAAGGGAGATGCCCATTTGAAAATCCTATCCATGGATGTCGGTGACAGGAGAATTGGTATGGCTGTAAGCGACGATCTGGGCTATACCGCTCAGGGGATTGCGACCCTTATGCGGCGCAGTTCTCAATATGATCTGGAACAAATAAAAAAAACGGTGGATCAGTACCGGCCGGATTGTATTGTTATGGGACTTCCAAAAAATATGAACGGAACTCTGGGATTTCAGGGAGAAAAAGTCAAACAATTTGCAGAAGAGTTAAAGTCTGTATTGCAGCAGAAGATCGTGTTCTGGGATGAGCGGCTGACTACGGTATCGGCCCATAGGGCAATGCTGGAAGCGGACATGAGCCGGAAGAAACGCAGGGAACGGGTGGATCAGATCGCAGCAGTATTGATTCTGCAGTCCTATCTGGACTGTCAGAATCAAAAATGAGGAGGTTATCATGGAAGATCAGCTGCCTCATTTCATCGAATTGGTGGATGAAAACAATGTTATTACGACTTTTGAATATAGGATGTCCCTTGATTACAACAACCGTGAATACATTGTCCTGGCATGTCCCGAAGAGGATACCGATTCTGGTGAAGGGGATGAAATCGTTATTTTAAGAGTGGAGCAGGACGAAAACGGAGACGATTATTATGTCGGAATTGAAGCGGAAAAGGAGCTGCAGGATGTTTTTTCCGCTGTTACGGAAATCTATGATCATTAAAATTTAAATTTTTTTGTCCAATGTATTTTTCCATTTCTTGCCTATGATAAATAAGGAAAATTGGCAGATCGGGTATTGATTCTGAAAATCAGATATGTTATACTAAGCTTTGTGATTACACACCTTGTCAGATTGTGCTGTGGGTGCCTGTTTCAGGTTACGGGACAAGAGGATGGCAAGGGAGGAAAAACTCGAGGAGGTGAATCAAATGGCTGTTGTTACAATGAAGCAGCTTCTGGAAGCAGGTGTTCATTTCGGACATCAGACCCGCAGATGGAATCCCAAGATGGCTCCTTACATTTTCACAGATCGGAATGGTATTTATATCATTGATCTGCAAAAGACCGTGCGAATGTTGGAGGAAGCCTATAATTTTATCCGGGATACTGTTGCGGATGGGAAGGATATTCTGTTTGTCGGCACCAAGAAGCAGGCTCAGGAGTCCATTGAAGCCGAAGCAAAACGCTGTGGTATGTTTTATGTCAATCAAAGATGGCTGGGTGGTATGCTTACAAATTTCAAGACCATACGTACCCGTATTGACCGTTTAAATAAGCTGGATGACATGGAAACCAATGGCGCTTTCGATGTGCTTCCCAAGAAGGAAGTCATTAAGCTGCGTCTGGAGAGAGAAAAGCTTGAGAGGAATCTGGGTGGCATCCGGGAAATGAAAAAATTACCTGCCGCATTGTTTGTGGTGGATCCCCGGAAAGAACATATTGCCATTGCAGAGGCCCGGAATTTGAACATCCCTGTGGTAGCGATTGTGGATACCAACTGTGATCCGGATGAAGCAGATTATGTTATCCCAGGCAATGATGATGCGATCCGCGCGGTAAAGCTTTTTGCGTCCAAGATTGCCGATGCTGTTCTGGAAGGCCGTCAGGGTGAGCAGATGAGCGAAGAATAGTTTGGCTTACAGGGGGGAAGAACGGGGTGGCATGACTCCTTCTTCCTTTTTTAATGAATATTTGTATTTTATTTTACCTTGAAGGAGGAAAATGATATGATTTCTGCATCCAGCGTCAAAGAGCTGAGAAATATGACCGGCGCCGGTATTATGGACTGTAAAAAGGCATTGCAGGAAGCAGATGGCGATAAAGAAAAAGCAATCGATATTCTGAGGGAAAAGGGAATATCAGCTGCAGCAAAAAAGGCCGATCGGATCGCAGCGGAAGGGATCGTGGAGTCCTATATCCATATGGGCGGCAGGATCGGTGTCATGGTTGAGGTGAACTGTGAAACCGACTTTGTTGCAAAAACCCCGGAATTCAAGTCTTTTGTGAGAGATATCGCAATGCATGTTGCTGCAACCGATCCGCAGTATCTCAGCAAGGAGGACGTCCCGGAAAAGGATGTCGCCAGGGAAAAGGAAATTCTCAGGGCGCAGGCATTAAGTGAAGGCAAGCCGGAGAAAATCGTCGATCGGATGGTGGAGGGGCGTCTTGAAAAATATTTCAAGGAAATCTGTCTTTTGGAGCAGGCATTCGTCAAGGATCCGGACAAGACCATCCGGGATATTGTAAACGAGCAAATTTCCAGGGTCGGCGAAAATATCCGTATCCGAAGATTTGTCCGGTATGAAATGGGAGAAGGACTGGAAAAGCGACAGAACGATTTTGCAAAGGAAGTTATGGGTCAGGTCCAGGGCTGAAAGGAGAAGAGGAACACTTTCGTGTTTCTCTTTTTTTAAGAGGGAAGAAGGAGATTTCATATGAATGTAGAAAATACCAACAAACCCATCTACAACAGAGTCGTGCTGAAGCTGAGCGGTGAAGCGCTTGCCGGCAGGGCAGGCCATGGCTTTGATTATGACATCCTGAACGACATCTCCGATGAAGTCATTGAAATCAACAATCTGGGCGTACAGGTCGCCATTGTTGTCGGAGGCGGTAATATCTGGAGAGGGCGAAGCGGCGTTGGCATGGATCGGAGTACGGCGGATTACATGGGTATGCTTGCCACGGTCATCAATGCTCTTGCCATGCAGGATGCCCTGGAGAAAAAAGGCATGCAGACCAGAGTCCAGACAGCCATTGAAATGCGGGAGGTGGCGGAGCCCTATATCCGGAGAAGGGCAATCCGTCATCTGGAGAAAGGAAGAGTCGTAATATTTGCCGGCGGCACAGGGAACCCTTTTTTTTCAACGGATACCACAGCAGCTCTCCGTGCTGCGGAGATCGAAGCGGAAGTGATCCTGCTTGCCAAGAATATCGATGCGGTTTACAATGATGATCCCAATAAGAATCCAAATGCGAAAAAATTGGACCGCATTCGTTATATTGAAGTCATTAACCGCGGCCTGGCCGTGATGGATACCACAGCCATTACCCTGTGCATGGAAAACAAAATACCGATCCAGGTTTTTGGCTTGAAAAAGAAAGGCAATATAAAAGCTGCAGTATTGGGTAAAAGAATCGGAACGGTGATAAAGGAGGAATAAGTCATGGAGGAAGTGTACAAAGAAGCAAACAGCAAGATGGTGAAGTCATTGCAGGTGTTAAGATCCAATTTGGCAGGCTTAAGAGCCGGCAGGGCAAATCCACATCTGTTGGACCGTATTGTGGTGGACTATTATGGCACTCCCGCTCCGCTCAATCAGATTGGAAATATCTCCACTCCGGAGCCGAGACAACTGGTTATTGCTCCCTGGGAGTCCAGGATGATCCCCCTGGTGGAAAAGGCGATCATGAAATCGGATATCGGCATTACTCCCAGCAACGATGGGAAGGTCATCCGACTTATTTTCCCTGAATTAACAGAAGAAAGAAGAAAAGAGCTGGTAAAAACCGTTAGCCAATATGGCGAAGAATCCAGGATTGCCATTCGAGCCATCCGGAGAGAGGCCAACGATACCATAAAGAAACAGAAAAAGCAGTCTGAGATTACAGAAGATGAGCAAAAGGACAGCGAGAGCAAGATTCAGGATCTGACCGATGATCACATTAAAAAGGTGGACGAGATCGTAAAAGAAAAAGAAAGGGAGATATTGGAATTTTAACCTATCCTGATTTTATTGGCGAAACTCTGGAAAATGTGAAAGGAGTCCTTGCATCGGAATATCCAACAGCCCGATATCAGGTCCTTTATTATGGTCCTCCAAGAAAGCGGCTGGATGTTGCACCACCTGACCGCATCTGTCGGATCATCCGGCAGAGAAGCAAAGATGACGATCAGCTGGAATTTACCGTTTCCCCATTTCAAGGGTTGGAATGAAAAAGCAGCATTGGCTGCTTTTTCATCGTATGGGAGTTGAAAGCGAAGGATGAGATGATCAATGGGTTTAAAAAGCATTATCATGGGAAAAAATAGAAAACATAGCCGGGCTCTTTATGAAAAGGTCCGATCCAAGCCGTTGCCAGCGCATGTCGCCATCATTATGGACGGGAATGGTCGTTGGGCGAATCTCCGGAATTTACCAAGAACGGCAGGGCACCACCGGGGTGTGGAAACCCTGCGCGGTATCATCCGTACATCTTCGGAGCTGGGGATCCGATATTTGACACTTTATGCATTTTCCACGGAAAATTGGAAGAGACCGAAGTCGGAAGTCCGTTATCTGATGTCTCTTATCGTTGAGTTTCTGCAGAAGGAGATTGAGGAGCTGAACGAAAACGGAGTAAAGATCCATATGCTGGGCCAGTTGGAGGAACTTCCTGCCGATGCGGGGAAGGAAATCCGCAAAGCCATGGAAACGACTCGCAGAAACAAGGGCCTGCAGGTAAACATTGCAATCAATTACGGAAGTAGAATGGAGATTACCCTGGCTGCAAGGTCGATTGCAGAAGATGTATCCCATGGCAGGCTTTCTGCGAAAGATATTGATGAGGAAAAGTTCTCCCATTACCTGGAAACCGATGGCATACCGGATCCTGATTTGTTGATACGGACCGGCGGTGAATATCGTTTAAGCAATTTCCTGCTTTTTCAGTCCGCTTATACGGAACTGATTTTCACAAGAAAGGATCTTTATTGGCCGGATTTCACCCGGGACCAGTACTTAAAGGCTCTTATCGAGTATCAGAAACGGGTACGGAAATTTGGAGGAATTAAGAGAAATTAAGTGGGAAGAGGAGATTTTGGGTTGAAAAAAATGAGTGAGCTGCAAACCAGAATATTGTTCGGCGGGATTGGCGTGCTTTTTTTGATTCTGATGCTCTGGATCGGAGGATGGATATTTGATCTGTTTCTGATTGCAATCGCTCTGATCGGCGCCAGAGAGGTCTATTTTGCGTTTGAAAAAAAGGGATATGCGCCTCAAAAACAGGCTGGGTATCTGATGATTATCATTTTTTACCTGCAGCACCTGTATTGGTCAGGCAAATATGATTTTGTCCTAACGCTTACCATGGTGATCTTTTCATTGTCCCTGTGCGTGTGGAAGAAGGATGTCCATCCCAATGACATGGCCGTTACGGTGCTTGGTTTCTTTTATCCTGGCATAGCCTTAGTGTTTGCTTTTCTTCTTCGGGATTTTACGCATGAGAATTACCTGCTGATATTGGCACTGGCATCTACTTTTGCCACAGATACGGCTGCGTACTTTGTCGGAAGAAAATTTGGCAGCAAAAAGTTATGCCCTTCCATCAGTCCGGGGAAAACAGTGGAAGGCAGTGCAGGCGGTCTGGCAGGCAGCGTTCTTGTTACCATTCTGACCGGACTTGTTTTAAACCTGGTATACCACAGCCAGATTGCCGTGATCCATTTTACCGTCATAGGCCTGCTGGGTGGCGCCATTTCCCAGGCAGGGGATCTGACGGCTTCTGCTATCAAAAGGTATTGCGGGATAAAGGACTATGGGAACATCTTACCGGGGCACGGCGGAATTCTGGATCGGATTGACAGTTTGCTGTTTACCCTGCCTGTGGTCTATATTTATGCCCTGTTATTTTTGATTTGACACGGACAAAAGAGGGAGAATAACATGAAGAGAATTGCTGTGCTGGGCTCCACCGGTTCCATTGGAACCCAGGCTCTGGACATTTTGGGGCAATACCCAACGGAGTTTGAAATCAAGGCTCTATGCGCCTATGGAAATATCGATGTACTGGAGAAACAGGCTCTGCGGTTTCATCCCGGGAAAGTCGGTGTTGTTCTTCCCGAAAGAGCGAAAATCCTGCAAAGCCGCCTTCCTCATAAAACAGCAGTCCTGTCGGGGAGAAAAGCCATGACAGAAATTGCCTCCCTTCCGGACATTGACATGGTCCTGGTGGCGGTTGTGGGAATTTCCGGGCTAAAGGCTACCATTGCGGCCCTTGAGGCGGGTAACTGCGTTGCCCTGGCGAACAAGGAATCCCTGGTGGCAGGCGGACAGCTGGTAATGGATGCAGCCAAAAAAACGGGTACCAGGATTCTGCCTGTGGACAGTGAGCATTCTGCTATATTTCAGTGCCTTCAGGGAAATACCGGAGGAAAGGGGAAAGCCTCCTTCTGGGCTCCCGGAGAGCCGGAGCCTCCGGCCATCCGCAGGATTTTATTGACTGCCTCCGGAGGTCCTTTCCGCGGAATTGACCGGGAAAGTCTCCGACATGTCCGGGTTTCCAGTGCTTTGAAACATCCCAGGTGGAATATGGGAAAAAAAGTCACAGTGGATTCCGCCACACTGATCAACAAAGGATTGGAAGTCATTGAGGCGAGATGGCTTTTTGGAGTGGATTTGGATCAGATCGAAGTTTTGGTCCATCCACAGAGCATTATCCACTCCATGGTGGAGTTCCCGGACGGCGCGGTCCTTGCCCAGATGGGAATGCCGGATATGAGGCTACCCATCCTGTATGCCTTTACATGGCCGAAACGTTTTTCCACACGGCTGCCTTCCGTCGACTTTTTTGAGCTGGGGAGCCTTACCTTTGAAAAGCCGGATGTTTCCCGGTTTCCAGGTCTGGCTCTGGCAATGGAAGCTGCCCGGATCGGCGGCACCATGCCGGCGGTACTGAATGCCGCCAACGAAGTTGCAGTGCAGAAATTTTTGGAAGAATCCATATCCTTTCCAGATATTCCCCAAATCGTGGAGAAAGCCATGGGATCCCATCGGGTGGTTTCTTCTCCTTCCCTGGAGGATATTTTTGGGGCGGATCAGGAAACCAGAGATCTATTACAAGAAGGATGATGGTAGATGAAGATTTTAATCTCTTTGGCCTTTCTCAGTATCATGATAATGATCCACGAAGTGGGACATTTTTTGGCTGCCAGGAGTGTTGGGATTTTTGCCGAGGAATTATCCATTGGCATGGGGCCAAGGCTGTTGAAAATTCCCGGAAGGGAAACGGAATACTCCCTGCGTCTGCTGCCCATAGGCGGCTATGTGCGTTTTTTGGGGGAAGATGAAGAAAGTGACGATCCCAGGGCATTCAACAAGGCCAAAGTATGGAAAAGGATCGTCACCGTTGTTGCAGGTCCACTGATGAATATCCTGCTGGCGGTTCTGATGCTGACGGTTTCTTCCCTTACGTTCGGCATCTTTGATACGGACCTTCCCATCATAGAGGATGTCATCTCTGGTTATCCTGCCGAAAAGGCTGGTTTGCGTCCGGGGGACCGCATTTTATCTGTTGGGGATATGGATGTTTCCAAGCTCAAGGATTCGGAAGCCGTGCAGAAAATTCGTTCCTACATCAATGAAAACGGATCGGATCCGTTTCAGGTTATTCTGGAACGAAGCGGGCAGACAAAGCATCTGAAAGTCGTTCCCAGCTACGATAAGGAAAACAACCGTTATCAACTTGGCTTCTATTTCAAGGTGCGAACCAGAAAGCCGGGATTTTTGAAAGCAATTGCAATTTCCTTTCAGCAAACCTTCCAGATGATCGGCATGATGTTGGCTGCGCTGAAGGACCTGATCTTTTCCGGAACCGGCGTTAACGGCCTGATGGGTCCGGTGGGTCTTGTCGGTGAGATTGGGAAGGCAGCTCAGGCCGGGATACAGCAGCTTCTGAATCTGGGCATTGTCATTACGATCAATCTGGGAATCATGAATCTGGTTCCTTTTCCGGCACTGGATGGAGGGAAGTTGCTTTTGCTTGTGGTGGAAGGCCTGCGGGGGAAGCCCATGGATCAGAGCAAGGAAGGCTTTTTCAACCTGATCGGTTTTGTCCTGCTGATGATATTGATGGTTGTGGTAACCTACAAGGATATCATACGATTCTGATGAGCCATGAGATAACGCTGCAGGCGGCCCTTATTGATCATTGAGCCATGGTGGGATTTTTATTTCACTCTTGCACATCTTTCGATTGAATGGTATACTTTCTAGTGTGTGAATAGGAATTCGGCGATAGAGTGGGTCAAACCCACTCTTTCATGTTATAGATGAAATTGGGAAAGGATATGGCATAGGCAGAAAATTAAACTGTTTGAAAATGAGTTTACGGAGGGAATCATGTCAAGAGGTAGAGTGGAGCATCTGACGGAGCAGATGGCACTTCCCGTTGTGGAGGATTTGAATTGTGAGCTGGTGGATGTGGAGTACAAAAAGGAAGGAAGCCAATGGTATCTGCGTATCTATATCGACAAACAGCCCGATGGGGTAACAGTGGAGGATTGTCAGGAGTTAAGCGAACGGGTCGGGAAATTGCTGGACGAAAGCGATCCGATTCCTCACAGCTATTTTCTGGAGGTTTCTTCTCCGGGGTTGGACCGTATTTTGAAAAAGGATGCGGATTTTGAACGATACAAAGGCTCCAGGGTGGATGTTTCCCTGTACCGGTCAAGAAAAGGCATAAAAAAGTTTACAGGAGAACTGATCGGATGGAAGGACGATCAATTGGTAATCCGGGATCAGGAAAAAGTTTATTCCTTCCCGCGATCGGAGGTCGCTGTCGTCAGATTGTCGATAGAATTTTAAGCAGCTGTCAAGGAGGAGAAAAATGTCTGGGGAGTTTTTAGAAGCGATTGAGCAAATATGCCGGGAAAAGGGCGTCGACAAGGATGTTCTGCTGGAGGCCATCGAAGCAGCCCTGGTATCCGCATACAAAAAGAATTTTGGCTCTGCGCCCAATGTGAAGGTAATCATTGATCGTCAGGCCGGAGATGTCCGGGTGTTTTCCCAAAGGAAAGTCGTGCCGGAAGTCCAGGATTCCCTGCTGGAAGTTGACGAGGCAGAAGCGAGGAAGCTGAGTCCCGGAGCCCAGCTGGACGACATCGTGGATGTAGAAGTTACTCCCAGAAACTTCGGCAGAATTGCGGCTCAGAATGCAAAGCAGGTCGTCATGCAGCGTATCCGTGAAGCGGAAAGGGAACAGATTTTCAATAAATACAGTGAGCAGGAAAATGAGATTGTAACCGGATTGGTCCAACGTGTGGAGAAGCGGAACGTATTCATTGATCTGGATAAAACGGAGGCCATTCTTCCTCCCGGTGAGCAAATGCCGGGAGAAAGATATCGGGTCAACAATCGCCTTAAGGTCTATATCACTGAGGTAAAGAAAACGACAAAGGGACCGCAGATTACTGTTTCCCGGTCTCATCCCGGTCTGGTCAAGAGATTGTTTGAACTGGAGGTTCCGGAGATAGCGGAAGGAGAAGTATTAATAAAGAATATTTCGCGTGAAGCAGGCTCCCGTACCAAAATCTCGGTTTATGCGGAAGATCCGAACATTGATCCGGTTGGATCCTGTGTCGGTCACAGAGGAATCCGCGTTCAGAAAATTGTTGAGGAACTCCGGGGGGAAAAGATTGATATCATCAAATGGAGCGAAAATCCAATGGAGTATATATCCAGTGCTTTAAGCCCTGCCAGGGTTTTGGATGTTTTGCCTTCCCCATCGGAAAAATCCGCCATGGTCATTGTCCCGGACAATCAATTGTCACTGGCCATTGGGAAGGAAGGCCAAAACGCCAGGCTGGCTGCCAAACTGACAGGCTGGAAGATTGACATAAAAAGCGAATCCCAGATCCGCCCATCCTATGAAAATCCGATACCGGAAGAACAGGAAGAACAGGAAGAACAAGAGGAACAAATGGATGAACAGGAGCAGGCGGAACCGCAGGATGGTGAATCCGATTGAAAAAAAGAAAAATTCCCATGAGAATGTGCGTTGGCTGCCGTCAAATGATGCCGAAAAAGGAATTGATTCGTATTGTGAAAAGTCCTGAAGGATCCATTGATCTGGATCGGAAGGGTAAGGCCCCCGGGCGGGGAGCCTATCTTTGCCGAAAAGAAGCCTGCATTGACAAGGCAGCAAAAAGCAGGTTACTGGAAAAGGCTTTTCATCAGAAGATGGAGCAGGAAGTATATGAGAAGCTGAAAACACAATTGAATGAAGGTGAATCCTATCGGTGAAAGTTTTTTTTCTCTGTTGGGACTCTGTCAAAAAGCAGGGAAAGTGGTTTCCGGAAGTGTTCTGTGTGAAAAAAACATCCGATCCGGCAAAGCCCGGCTGGTTATCATCAGCAGCGAAGCGTCCGGAGCAACAATCGAAAATTTTTCCTCTCTGAGCCATGCCTGCCAGGTTCCCATGATCATTACGGGGACCAGGGAGCGGCTCGGCAGGGCAATTGGTAAGTATAACAGGACAGTATTGGTTATATTGGACAGGTCCTTTCGGGACATGCTATTGAAGGAACAGAATGAAATCCGGCACGGGGGTGATGAGAATGGCAAAAATCAAAGTGTATGATACAACAAAAAAGGTAAACAGAAATGCCAGAGAGCTTATCGGTAAAGTGGATGAACTGAAGTCCGATGTGGACCAGTATATCCGTTTATTGAATGAAGCAAAAGCAAAGGCAGAGAGGAAAGCCCACGAGTTGGAAGAGAAAAAGCGGCAGCAGGAATTGGCTGCAGAACAAAAGCGGCAGGAGGAGGAGTCCCGACTGAAAGCCCGGAAACAGGAAGAGGAAAAGCAAAGGGAAGAGCAGGCGAAAGCCCTGGAAGAACAAGAGCCCAAACAAAAGGACGCGGAGAAAGAGAAGGCCGAAGAGCAGCAAAAGCAAGAAAAGCCTGAACAAAAAAAGCAGGATTCCGTAAACCGGAAGACGTCACAGGATCGAAACAGAAAGGATCAAAGGACGAAAAAGCCGGAGGATCGCACGAAAAAGCCGGAGGATCGCACGAAAAAGCCGGAGGATCGCAGACATCGTGAAACACAGGAGACCAGAAATCATTCCGGTAAATCAAAATTTGACAATCCCCGTAAGGAAGACCGTGCGAAAAGAAATGGAAACCCGCGCAGCGGGGATATCGTGGGCCGGTTTTTGGCGCAGCCTCCAGTGACCGCGGACAAAGAAAAAAGCGACAATGGAAAGGGACCCGGCCGTTATGCCGGTCAAAGCAAAGACAAAAAAAAGAAAAGCCGAAAAGATTATTGGGAGGAGTTCAATTATCATAAATTAACCAAGCACAGCCGGAAGACAAAAAAAGGAAAGCAAAACAAACCCCATTCCGCTATGGTGATACCGGAACGGAAAAAAGCCATAACCATGGGGGACAGGATAACCGTAAAGGAACTGTCCGAAACAATCGGAATACAGGTGGCGGAAATCATCAAGAAGTTGATGGGCCTTGGCATTATGGCGACCATAAATATGGATTTGGATTACGATACGGCGAATCTGGTTGCCTCCGAGTTTCATGTTGAGCTGGAACGGAAAGCGGTAAAGACATACGAAGAGCAGCTGAAGGAAGAAGACACCCAGGACACGGAGGAGAATCTTATCAAACGCCCTCCTGTTGTTACGGTAATGGGACATGTGGATCATGGCAAAACCTCTCTGTTGGATGCCATTCGTCATGCCCACGTTATTGAAGGGGAAGCCGGAGGGATTACACAGCACATCGGGGCCTATACGGTAAACGTCAAGGACAAGATGATTACCTTTCTGGATACACCTGGCCATGAAGCATTTACTTCCATGAGAGCCAGAGGGGCTCAGGTTACGGATGTGGCAGTCCTGGTGGTGGCGGCCGACGACGGGGTCATGCCTCAGACCATTGAAGCAATCAACCATGCGAAGGCAGCCGGGGTACCCATCGTTGTTGCCATCAATAAAATGGATAAACCAGGCGCCAATCCAGACCGGGTCAAGAAAGAATTATCCGAGCATGGTCTGGTAGTGGAAGAGTGGGGCGGGGATACCATAGCCGTACCGATTTCCGCACTGAAAAAAGAAGGAATATCGGATGTACTGGAAATGATTTTGCTGGTGGCAGAAGTGCAGGATCTCAAGGCGAATCCAAACCGACTGGCAAAAGGCACCATTATTGAAGCCCAGCTGGACAAGGGCCGCGGACCGGTGGCGACAATACTGGTGCAGAACGGAACCCTTCATGTAGGAGATTCCATAGTGGCCGGGACGAAGTATGGGAGAGTCCGCGCCATGATGGACGACAAGGGATGTCGAATCGAAAAGGCGGGCCCTTCCATGCCGGTTGAGGTATTGGGACTGAATGATGTCCCGGATGCAGGAGATATTATTTATGCTGTGGAGGACGATAAGCTGGCAAAGCAAGTCAGTGAGGAGCGAAAAGCAAAAAAGAAAGCCGAGCAGGTTAAAGTTGCGCCTAAGGCGACTTTGGATGAATTATTCAATCAGCTCAAGGAAGGCGAGATAAAGGACCTGAACCTGATTATCAAGGCAGATGTGCAGGGCTCTGCAGAAGCGGTCAAGCAGGCTCTGGAGAAATTGTCCAACGACCAGATCCGGGTTCAGATCATTCATGACGGTGTCGGCGCCGTTACGGAATCCGATGTCCTGCTTGCTGTAGCCTCCAATGCCATCATTATTGGCTTTAATGTCAGGCCTTCCGCGAGTTCCCTGGATCTTGCAGAAAAGGAAGGCGTGGATATTCGGACCTATCGGGTGATCTATCAGGCCATTGAGGATATCGAAGCCGCCATGAAAGGAATGCTGGATCCGGAATTCAGGGAAGTCGTCATAGGCCATGCCTCTGTACGGACAACCTTTAAGATATCCGGTACGGGAACCATAGCAGGTTGCTATGTTAACGATGGGAAAATTACCAGAAATGCCAGCGTTCGGATTGTCCGGGATGGTGTTGTGGTAAGCGAAGCGAAAATTGAATCCCTGAAGCGGTTCAAGGATGATGTCCGGGAGGTAGCTGCCAATTACGAGTGCGGTATCGGATTGGAAAACTATAATGACATCAAGGAAGGCGATGTTTTTGAAGCCTTTGTTCAGGAAGAAATCAAGAGATAAAGGATGATGAAGGATGGCCCAATATCGGATCAATCGGATTTCAGAGGAAATTACCAGGGAAGTCAGCGATATCGTTCGTACCGAAGTCAAGGATCCGCGGATTTCAAAACTGTTTTCCATCGTAAAAACAGAACTGTCCGGTGATCTGCACTATGCCAGGATTCATTTCAGCGTCATGGGTACGGAGGAAGACAGGGAAAATACGCTGAAAGGATTGAAGAAGGCTTCCGGATTTATCCGCAGGGAACTGGCCAGTCGCCTGAATATCCGGTTTACGCCGGAACTGCAGTTTATACCTGACCAGTCCATTGAATACAGTGTGGAAATATCCAAAAAAATAAAGGAGATTCATCAGGATGAGGGAAATGAACATGACGATTGATACCATTCTTTCCCTCCTGAAAGAACCCGTAAGGATTGCTGTGATTGCCCATATTCTGCCGGATGGGGATACCATAGGGTCCTGCCTTGCCCTGGCAGATATGTTGCGGGCAGAAGGAAAATCTGTTTCCCTTTTTTGCCAGGACACTCCGTCGGCGACTCTGGGCTTTCTGTATGGGCTAACGGATTTTAAAGGGGAAGAAAGGATTGGGCAGCCCTATGATCTTGCCATTGCAGTGGACTGCAGCGACATGGAACGTATGGGGATATGCTCTGCCACTTTCCATAACAGCAGACATACCATGAATATTGATCATCATCCCGGTAATGCTTGTTTTGCGGAAGCAAATTATGTGGATCCAAAAACATCGGCGACCGGGGAGATCATCTATCGGATTGCTGTCCGCATGCCCGGCCCCATTGGGAAGCATGCGGCAGAAGCCCTTTACACCGCCATAAGTACGGACAGCGGCAGGTTTTCCTTCAGTAATACTACCTCTGATACCTACCGTATCGCTGCGGAACTGGTGGATTGCGGCATAAATGTGGAGGAAATCAACGATTTTCTTTATCAGTCCTTTCGCGTGGAACGAATCCGTCTTTTATCGAAAGCCCTGGGCTCTCTGGCACTTTATGAGGACGGGAAAGTTGCCCTGATGACAATATCCAGGAAAGATCTTCTTGAAGCCGGGGCAAAGGATTCCGACACGGAAAGCATTGTAAACTATGCAAAGAATATAGTCGGTGTGAAGCTGGGCATCTTCCTCCGGGAGATGCCGGACGGCACCACAAAAGCCAGTTTTCGTTCCAAAGGAGATATGGATGTCAACAGGCTGGCCGGGCTGTTCGGCGGCGGAGGTCATAAAAAAGCCTCCGGGGCCAATATTGCAGCAAGCCTGACCGTGGCAAGAGATGAAATACTTGCTGAATTTCATACCCGATACAAGGAGTTGGTATAAGGATTGAATGGTGTAATCAACGTCCTGAAGCCTCCCGGAATGACATCCAGTGATGTTGTGGTTTACCTGAGAGCAAAGCTTGGAGTCCGGAAAGTCGGTCATACCGGAACCCTGGACCCGGAAGCGGCCGGCGTTTTGCCCATATGTCTGGGAAAGGCAACCAGAATATCCGATTATCTCATGCACCAGGACAAAGTATATCGTTGCGGTATGAAACTGGGCATTCAGACGGATACTTCCGATCTGACCGGAAAAGTGACTGCGAGAACAGATCAATTTCCCGAAGAAAAACAGATCATGGAATCCATGATGTCCTATCTGGGTGAGTCCGATCAGGTCCCACCCATGCATTCCGCCATCAAAATGGGAGGAAAAAAGCTTTATCAGCTGGCCAGACAAGGCGTTACGCTGGAGGTTCCCCCAAGGAGAATACGGATTCAACAAATCCGGTTGCTTTCCTTTCATCCACCTGATTCCATACAATTTGAGGTCTCCTGTTCCAAAGGCACATATATCCGTGCATTGTGCAGGGATATCGGCAACGATCTTGGATGCGGTGCGGTGATGAGCTTTCTGATCCGAACGGGAACCGGACCGTTTTTTATTCAGGAATCCAGCTCCCTGGATGAAATTTTGCTGGCCATGAAGCAGGGGTATTTGTTCCGGCTGATCCAGCCAATGGAGAAAGTTCTGGATCCGATTCTGCCAGCCATTTTTCTGAAGGAGGAAAGCTATGAAAAGATCCGCCATGGGAATTCTGTTGGCGTGGAATTCCTTCAAAGAGCCATGGATGGCATTGTTCCCGGAAGACCTTGCCGCATCTTCTGTGGAAAGACTTTTATGGGAATCGGATACTGTAAGTCAAGCGGCAATAATGAGTTCATAGGAATGAAGAGTGTTCTTTTGTGAGGAGATTATGAGGGTAGTTTTTAATTATGACAAAAATAACAGGATAAGCCAGCCCTGCACGATTGCACTTGGTACTTTTGACGGCATTCACCAGGGACATCTTCAACTGATTGAAGAACTGAAAAAGCAAAAACAACGGTATGGTTGTCAAACCATTGTCTATACCTTTTTGACTCATCCACTTCAGGTTTTGGAGCCAGAAAAGGCTCCCTCCCAGATTATGCTTCTGAGTGAAAAAATAAAGGAATTTTCCAGACTGGGAATTGATATTTTGGTACTGAATTCTTTTGACCATGCTTTTCTGCATCAAACACCACGCATTTTTATGGATCAATTGTATGAAAGATATCATATCAAAGCCATTGTCGTCGGATTTAATTTTCATTTTGGATATCAGGGAACCGGGGACAAGGCCTTTCTGGAGAAGGAATCGAAAGAGAAAGGCTGGGATTTGATCTGTGTTCCTCCTGTACGATTTGAAGACAAGGTGGTAAGCAGCACCCTGATTCGAAGCTTCCTTTCAGAAGGGAAAGTGGAGGAAGCTGCAAAAATGATGACCAGGCCATATTGTATCAGAGGAAAGGTGATTCATGGATATGGAAGGGGAAGGGAAATGGGCTTTCCCACTGCAAACCTTCAGTTTTCCAATCGGAAGGTTCTTCCAAAATCCGGAGTTTATCTGGCGAAATGCCGTTTGAATGGGAAAATGTTCTGGGGAATGACCAATGTAGGACGAAACCCCACCTTTTCAGCGAAAGGGCTGAGCATTGAAACTTACCTTCCGAACTTCGATGGTGATTTATATGGACAGACTATGAGTATTTTCTTTCTTACCCGTCTGCGGGAGGAAATGAAATTTGAACGTGTTTCGGATTTGACAAAGCAGATGAAGCAGGACGTAAAAAATGTCAAAAAGTTGATTTACATTTCCAACTGGTTATGCTAAAATAGGTTTTGTGGCCTATGGGCCAACAAACCATTTTCCCGGTTCTTCGAATCTCCGACGGGTTACTGGGATTATGGGGATAAAGGATGAGGAGGTGAAATTCATGGATCAGAAAAGAAAGCAAGAGATCATCGAAACTTATCAGCTCCATGATGGGGATACCGGTTCCGCCGAAGTGCAGATTGCTCTTCTGACAGAGCGGATCAACCATTTAAACGAGCATCTCAAGGTGCACAAAAAGGATCATCACTCCAGAAGAGGATTGTTGATGATGGTTGGGCGCAGAAGAGGATTTTTGAATTATCTGGTGAAGAAAGATATCAATCGTTATAGAAAAATCATCGGGGAATTAAATTTGAGAAAATAGCGGGGGCGGAGTTTCCGCTCTCTTATTTTGCTTGCAGGATGTACAGACTTACCTGTATTTTGTATGCCATAGGACTAATAACACAGGCCGTGGAAATAATACAGGTACCGCATCGTATCAATAGGATGCGGAAGTGATATGAAAGGAGGTCGCGATTTGGAACATAAAATTTACAAAACAGATCTGGCCGGCCGACCCTTAACGGTGGAAATTGGAAAAGTGGCCGAACAGGCCAATGGAGCGTGTATTGTACGATACGGCGATACCGTGGTCCTGGTCACGGTCACGGCATCGGACACCCCCCGGGACGACATCGATTTTTTCCCACTCAGTGTGGATTTTGAAGAAAAGATGTATGCAGTAGGCAGAATTCCGGGCGGTTTTATCAAGAGAGAAGGCAGGCCGACTGAAAAAGCCATTTTGACTTCCAGGCTGATTGATCGACCGATCCGGCCCTTGTTTCCAAAGGGATTTCGGAATGATGTGGTGGTTGTTGCGACGCCATTGTCCATTGATCCGGAGTATCCGCCGGAGATTTTTGCAATGATTGGTTCTTCTGTTGCTCTGAGCATATCCGATATTCCATTTGCCGGACCAACCGGGTCCGTTTCCATAGGAATGGTGGATGGAGAATATGTGATCAATCCCAACAGTGAGCAGAGGCAAAAAAGCAGGCTGGATCTTACCGTATCCGGTACCGGCGATGCCATTATGATGGTGGAAGCCGGAGCCAGTGAGGTCACGGAATCCGAAATGCTCGAGGCCATTCTCTTTGGCCATAAATATATCCGGGAACTGGTTGCCTTTCAGGAGGATATCGTTCGGGAAGCAGGATTGCCCAAAATGGATTATATCTCATTTCTTCCTGCAGAAGACCTGGATCGGGAGGTACGGGAATACGCCACGGGGAAAGTTACCACCGCCATAAGCGAAATGGACAAGCAGACACGTGATAAAAAGATGGACGCGGTAACGGATGATGTCCGGAATCATTTCGCGGATGTTTTCCCGGAATGCAGTGGACAAATCGACGATGTGATCCATGATATTTCCAAAGAAGTCGTAAGAAGACGCATTTTAAAGGATGGCATCCGTCCGGACGGACGGGCCATGAACGAAGTACGCCCCCTGTCCTCTGAGGTCGGGCTGCTGCCCAGAACGCACGGATCCGGACTTTTCAAGCGTGGACTGACTCAGGTGCTTACTGTATGCACATTGGGGCCCCTGGGAGATGAACAGATCCTGGACGGGCTTTGGGATGAAGAGTCCAAGCGTTATATCCATCACTATAATTTCCCGCCATACAGCGTTGGTGAGGCCAGAAGCCCAAGAGCACCGGGAAGACGGGAAATTGGACATGGACATTTGGCGGAGCGGGCACTGGAGCCCATGATTCCTTCGGAAGACGAATTTCCATATACCATCCGGCTGGTGTCTGAGGTCTTAAGCTCCAATGGATCCACTTCCCAGGCCAGCGTCTGCGGGAGTACCCTTGCGCTGATGGATGCCGGCGTACCCATTCAGGCACCGGTTGCCGGAGTTGCCATGGGGCTGATCCAGGATGAGGAAACCGGTAAAGTGGTCATATTGACGGACATTCAGGGTCTGGAAGATTTCATGGGAGACATGGATTTCAAGGTTGCCGGAACGGCCAAAGGTATTACGGCCATTCAAATGGATATCAAGGTCAAGGGGATCAGCCGTGAAATCCTGGAGCAGGCACTGGCTCAGGCAAAGGAAGGCAGGCTGTTTATTCTGAATTCCATGTTGCAGGTTTTACCCGAACCAAGGAAGTCTCTGTCACCTTATGCCCCCAAGATCATTCAGACAACGATTCCCATCGATAAAATCCGTGATGTAATTGGTGCAGGCGGCAAGGTCATCAACAAGATCATTGCAGAGACCGGGGTCAAGATTGATATTGAAGAGGACGGACATGTCTATATTTCTTCTCCTGATTCGGCTGCAGCGGAAAAAGCGCTGAAAATTGTGGAAAACATTACAAAGGACGTGGAAGTCGGAGAAGTTTATACCGGAAAGGTCAAGCGAATCATGAATTTTGGTGCGTTTGTGGAGATCCTTCCGGGCAAGGAGGGCCTGGTTCACATATCCAAACTGGCTCATAACAGAGTGGACAAAGTCGAGGATGTTGTCAAGGTAGGGGATGAATTAACCGTCAAGGTCATTGAGATTGACAGCCAGGGACGCATTAATCTTTCCCATAAGGATACCATACCACCTCCGCCCAAATCCGATCGGCCGCGGCAGGAAGGTTCCGGGAAAAGGCCCGGCAATCATCATCAAAACGAAGACCGTTAAGAGGAAAACATAAACTTTTTTAAGTTTATGTTTTCTTTTTTGCTCATATCTTTTTATCGAATGAATATCAATACAAGTAGACGAAAAGATATGGGAGGTGGAACAGGTGAAGGTATTTTTTCTTTCCTTTCGCAGGAGAAAAGTCATTCTTTTTGTGCTCGTTGTTCTGGTAATCCTTTTGCTCGTATGGCTGTTTCTCCGTTCAGGAGACGCCGGGGCTGTCCTGAATCCAACGAAGAATACGGCGATCTACCAGGGAGAGGAAAGCAAGCAGAATATTGCACTGGAATGCAATGTGGTCTGGGGTACGGAATATATTGAGCCGATGCTTGATGTTCTGAAGGAAAAGAACATCCACATTACCTTTTTTATCGGAGGGGAATGGGCTAAAAGCAATCCGGATCTGATGAATCGGTTTGCAAAGGAAGGGCATGAGATTGGAAATCACGGTTACAGTCACCAGCATCACAATAATCTGAACCTGGATGGGAACCGGAAAGAAATCCTGGATACGGAAAAGGTGATTGAAGCGGAAACTGGCATCAAAACCACGCTGTTTGCCCCTCCTTATGGAGAATTCAACGATACGACCCTGCAGGCTGCAGATTCCCTTGGTTATCGGACGATAATGTGGAGCATTGATACCATTGACTGGAAAAGGGACGGAAAAGAAAAGATCCTGCAGCGGGTAATGAAAAATCCCCATAATGGCGCTTTGATTCTGATGCACCCCACAGCAGATACCGTCGCGGTGCTTCCCGTAATCATCGAGAAACTTCAGGGACTGGGTTATCATATCGGAACGGTTTCCGATGCCATTCAGGGATGATTCCACTCATCAAAACAAAAAGGCTTGTCAGCAGAGGTATGGGATACCTCTTTTTTTTATGTTTTATGAACGGAGCCAGCTGTCAGTAATCCCATTATTTCCCTCAGTGAACAGGTAATAATTCCCATAGCCGCCATGCACATCGATTTTGGAGACGTCATACTATGGTAACAGAAAAGGGAGGTTTCAGCATGAAGCAGGAATTAAAATTTACCTTTCTTGGAGGAGACGATCGTCAGAAACTAGCTGTTTCCATACTGGCACAGGACGGCTTCCCCATCAATGTCTATGGATGGAACGATATTCCTCATGAAAAAAACGTTCGTATTTTTAAAACACTGGATCCGGAATTGTTGGACTGCAACGTGCTCATGCTTCCTGTCCCATATGGAAAAGCGGGGAAAATTCATATCCCGGATTCTTATCCGGAGGTAGCGCTTTTGTCTCTGCTTCAGAATCTGAAGCCGGGTACAGTGATCATTTTTGGAAAAGAAGACAAGGCATTTTCTGAGATTGCGGGTTCGTATCCATTCTCTTGTTATGACATTCTGAAGGAAGAATCCTTTTCCGTCCGGAATGCCATTCCGACTGCAGAAGGTGCCATTCAGAGGGCCATGGAACAAACCGATATTACACTTCATCAGGCAAATGTGCTGATTTTGGGGTATGGACGAATCGGAAAGGTCCTTTCCCGCATGCTGCTTGGAATCGGATCCCATGTTGCGGTGGAGGCACGAAGCAGCGGGGATATTGCGTGGATTGAGGAAAGTGGATGTCAGGCGGTGTCTCTTGACAGACTGGATGATATACTGGGAACGCAGGATATCATTTTCAATACGGTACCGGCTATATTGCTGGATCGTTCCAGGCTTGGCAAACTCAGCCCGGAATGCAGGATTATCGATCTGGCATCGCATCCCGGAGGAGTGGATTTTGAAGCGGCGGAGGACCTGGGAATCCATGCCACGCAGAATCCCGGCCTGCCGGGACTTGTTGCACCCAGAAGTGCCGCACGGGTAATCTGTCAGAGTACCATGGATATTTTGGAACGCCACTTTCAATACGATGGAACGGGAGGAGAATCAAATTGTTGTTGAAAGGAAAAAAGATTGGATTTTGTGTGACCGGGTCTTTTTGCACGTTGGATGCGGTACTTCCCCAGATAAAGCTGCTGAAGGAAGAAGGAGCCGAGATTTTCCCCGTATTCTCCAACGCCATAGCCACAACCGATACCCGGTTTACCACAGCCCTCGCCTTTCGGGAAAAGGTCGTGGACATTACCGGGCGGGAACCGGTGGATACCATAGTTGAGGCAGAGCCTTTCGGACCCGTTCGAAAAATGGATCTGATGATCATCGCGCCCTGCACCGGAAATACGCTGGCAAAACTGGTAAATGGGATAACGGATACGCCTGTATTGATGGCTTCCAAGGCGCATCTGAGGAATCAGAGACCACTTCTGATTGCAGTAGCCACCAACGATGGCCTTGGCAACAATGCAAGGAATATCGGCATGGCTCTGAATCTGAAAAATGTTTTTCTGGTTCCCATGTTTCAGGATAACCCGTCAAAAAAGCCAAATTCCCTGGTATCGGATATGACTCAGATATTGGAAGCATCCAGGAAGGCAATGGAAAAATCACAGATTCAACCTGTTATGATTGAGAAAAAAGAAAATCCATAAGAAAAACAGATCGATTTTGTTGTATAATTGATAGAGTAAAAAATGGACGCATACGAGAGGAAATGGGACAGATAGGGAGGGCGCCTATGAGAATTGAGATACAGAAATTTGGGGGTACATCGGTTGCGGAATCAAAAACCCGGGAAATGGCTGTCCGGAAAATCATCAATGCCCGGAAAAGCGGATTTCAGTCTGTGGTGGTTGTTTCTGCCATGGGCAGAAGGGGCGATCCCTATGCAACCGATACCCTGATTGATTTTATAAGGGATATTTACCGGGATATTCATCCCAGGGAAATGGATCTTCTGATGTCCGTGGGGGAGATCCTGTCTTCCGTCGTCATGGCCAATACCCTGCAGGGCAAGGGATATGATGCGGTGGCGGTTACCGGCAGGCAGGCAGGTATCCTGACGGATGAAAACCACGGAAATGCCGACATCCTGGAAGCCCGGCCGGATTATATTGTTCACCTGCTGGAGCAGGGAAAAATACCGGTGGTCGCCGGCTTCCAGGGATCCACCAAAGGCGGGGAGATCACTACCTTTGGCAGAGGCGGAAGCGATACAACGGCAGCCATACTGGGAGAAGCCCTGAAAGCGGAATCCATTGAGATCTATACCGATGTGGACGGAATTATGACGGCGGACCCGCGAATTGTAGCTGATGCATCCACGCTGAGAACGATCAGTTATTCTGAGATTCTTCAGATTGCAGATCAGGGAGCAAAGGTCATCCATCCCAAGGCAGTGGAGATTGCCATGAGGAGCGGAATACCGATTATCATCAAAAACACCATGACCAATTCTCCCGGAACGGTGGTCTCTTCCCAACCGGGACGAAAGCAGCATCAAAAATCCGGTCAGTTGATCACGAGTATCGCACATATGACGGGAAGAACGCAGTTTACCATAGAAACGGAAGGGATGAAGGATCAGAACGATATTCTGGTATGCTTGGCGGGCAATGGGATCAGTATTGATATCATAAATATTTTTCCGAATCAGATGGTCTTTACCATAGAAGGTCATGCCACAAAAAAGACATTGGAGATATTGGAGAAACAGAAAAAGCCTTACCATGTCATCGAGAACTGCAGCAAGATTTCCGTCGTTGGAGATCGTATGCGGGGAATTCCCGGTGTCATGTCCAGAATCATCCAGGCATTGACTGCAAGACAGATCGAAGTGCTTCAGACTTCCGACTCCCATTCGACCATTTCCTGCCTGGTAAAGGGAGAGGATACGGTTCCTGCTGTTCTTGCCCTTCATGAAGAATTTAAACTTTCCACACAATGAGCCGTCAGGGCTCATTTTTTTTGCCTGCCTGGAAATACTAAGGCCGACATAAATTGTGAATGGAAAGAAAAACGGAGGCAAAAATGAAAATGAGAGATCAGGCACAGGGCACGGGCCCACAACCGTCCGGCCAGGCGAACACCACCGGAACAGCAAACAATATAAAGGAAATGGGGGCACAGAACATCCCGGCGGCAAGGGAAAGCAATATCCACTGTCTGACCATTATCGGACAAATAGAAGGCCATATGGTATTGCCGCCCCAAAATAAAACCACAAAATATGAGCATGTGATTCCCCAGTTGGCGGCCATTGAAGAAAGCAGTGAAATTGACGGACTGCTGCTGATTCTGAACACGGTGGGAGGGGATGTGGAAGCCGGCCTGGCGATTGCGGAAATGATCAGTACCATGTCCAAACCTTCTGTATCGCTTGTTTTGGGCGGTGGTCACAGCATCGGTGTTCCACTGTCCGTATGCACGGATTATACCTTTATTGCTTCCACCGCCACCATGACCATTCATCCGATCCGAATGAGCGGCCTTGTGGTCGGAGGACCGCAGACTTATGAATACTTCAATAAGATGCAGCAAAGGATATCCAGCTTTATTACAAACCATTCTTCCATTACGACGGAGAGATGGAATGAACTTCTTTACCGAACGGGAGAATTGGCAAATGAAGTGGGTACCGTTCTGATTGGACAGGAGGCGGTTTCCAACGGCCTGATCCATGAAGTCGGCGGAATCCGAAATGCCATGGAGAAGCTGCGGGAACTGATCCGTTTGAGAAAAGGGGAATCAGAATGATTCTTCACACCATAGTGGATCCGAATCTTATCTGGCAGCAGAAAGAAGAAATACAGACGACCACGGAAATCGAATATCATGGAATCCGGATGGAAGTGATTCCGATGGATGAAAAAACCGTTCAAATCAACCGGATATTCAGTACCAACCTGAAGGACTATCTGAATCCGGTCCTGCAGCCTGGATCAAAACTGGAATATACCCTCAATCCCCGGGAAGAATCGTAAAGCCCCGGGATTTTTTTGTTCGTTTGCTTTTTTTCCATCTATATGGATTACATGCCCAGGAAGTGATATAATCAATTTATTGATGAATCCTTCCGTTCCATATTACGCAGGACCTGGGAAGGAAAATCCCGGGATGCTGACGAATATGGAAGACTGAGGTGATAATAGTGAAGAAGAAGAAAAGGACTAAATCCATCACTCAAAAAAAAAGAAGAACACATGAAATTGCAGGGGTTCTTGTTGCATCATTGGGCCTTTTCTTTGGGCTGACTGTATATTTCAGGGAATATTCCGGAGCCGTGGGGCATGCACTGTCCGGTGTCCTGAGAGGCTTATTCGGGCTGACCGCTTATCTGCTGCCGGTCCTGACGGTAACGCAGGGGATTTGGATCATTCTTTCAAGGCACAGGAAAAGCAACAGCAGGAAATGGGTTTTGTCTTTGGTTACCGCCTATTTTCTGCTCTGTCTTCTTCATTTACTTTATTTTTCCAGTTTTATAACGGACAAAGGGATGAAGCCTTTTATCCTATCCTCGTACCAGGAGGGGAAAGGACAGGAAACAAAGGGGACCGGTGCAGTCTGCGCACCGTTCAGTTACCTGGTTTACTCCCTGTTTGGCTTGCCGGGCGCCTTCATCTTTATCATAACTGTGATGATGATCAATCTTATGCTGCTGACCAATCTCTCTTTGAGGCAGGTTGGTTGCCGTGTCTATAGGCTTCTTCACCTTGGTGCTGTGGGAAAGGGCATCGTAAAGTTTGGCAAAACGCTGTTGATGGCTGCAGAGAAGCAAAAAGTCGTTTTTGAAGAGAGAAAGCTGTTGACAGAGCCGGCCCAATCGGTAGGCGAGCCCAATGGTCCCGGATCATTTCCTTCTCCGGAGGCAGCCGAAGCCGGCGGACAGGATGGGGATTCACGGGCATCGGAAATCAAAATCATTGATTTTCTGAAGGAAAAGGAACAGGAGAAAAAAGACGGGCCGGATCAGGCGGAAAGTCCTCAAAAGCAGGAAGGCAGGAAAGAGGCACCGCCTTCTGAGATAAAAACGCAGCAGGAATCTCTCCCCTATATGACTCCTCCGGTCTCTCTGCTGCAGGAACCGGTGCAGAAAAAGAGAAGTGCGTTGCTGGAAAAAACCGTTGTGGGAAATGCCAGGCTGCTGGAAGAAACCCTGAAGAGCTTCGGGGTCTCCGCCAAGGTGAATCAGGTCAGTCGCGGGCCGGTTATCACCCGGTACGAGCTCCAGCCGGCTCCCGGTGTAAAAGTCAGCCGTATTGTCAGTCTATCCGATGACATTGCATTGAATCTGGCAGCACCCGGTGTGCGGATTGAAGCGCCTATCCCGGGAAAAGCCGCCATCGGCATTGAAGTGCCCAACAAGAATGTTGCTCCGGTGCTGATTCGTGAAGTATTGGAATCGGATAGCTTTTTCAACCACCCATCCAAGCTGGCCTTTGCCCTTGGGAAGGATATCGCAGGGAAGAATATCATAGCGGACATCGCCAAAATGCCGCATATGCTGATTGCCGGGGCAACGGGATCAGGGAAAAGCGTATGCATCAATTCCCTGATTGTCAGCATTCTGTACAAGGCGACTCCGGATGAAGTCCGGCTGATTATGATTGATCCCAAAGTGGTGGAATTGAATACATACAACGGCATTCCCCATCTGATGATACCTGTTGTGACCGATCCCAAGAAGGCGGCCGGAGCTCTGAACTGGGCGGTGCAGGAGATGGTCTCCCGATACAGGAAGTTCGCCGATAAGGGAGTACGGGATATTGGGACTTACAATGAACGGTTATCCGCAGAGGAGACCAGGCTTCCTCAGATTGTGGTCATTATTGATGAATTGTCGGATCTGATGATGGTTGCGCCAGGCGATGTGGAAGATGCCATATGCAGACTGGCTCAAATGGCCAGAGCGGCCGGGATCCACCTTGTCATTGCAACACAGCGGCCTTCGGTGGATGTCATTACCGGTGTCATCAAGGCTAATATTCCTTCCCGGATTGCCTTTGCCGTTTCCTCACAGACCGATTCCCGGACGATTCTGGACATGGGTGGCGCGGAAAAGCTGCTGGGCAGGGGAGACATGTTGTTTTATCCGTCCGGTCTGAACAAACCTATCCGGGTACAGGGTGCTTTTATCACGGAAAAAGAAGTGGAGTCTGTGGTGACCTGCATCAAGAATCAGAATGCGGGCCCGGATTACAACATGGAAGTAATGGAAGAAACCGCAGCAGAGGAGGACGGCAAACAGGACGATTATGAAGATGAGCTGCTGCCGGATGCCATTCAAGTGGTCATTGATGCGGGACAAGCCTCCATTTCCATGATTCAGCGCAGGCTGCGGGTAGGATATGCCCGTGCAGCCCGCCTGATCGACGAAATGGAAAAGCGCGGACTGGTCAGTGGATTCGATGGCAGCAAGCCAAGAAATGTTCTGATCAGCAAAGAAGAGTTTGAAGAGCAGTATAAAGAGGGATAAAACGGAAGGAGAAGCCTTACTTGTGGAATAAAGTTGGAATGGTATCCCTGGGATGTGCCAAAAATCAGGTGGATGCGGAGATTATGCTGGGACTGCTCCGCGAAAATGGTTATGAGATTGTAAATAAATCTTCCCAGGCGGATATCCTGATTGTCAATACCTGCGGATTTATCGGGCCTGCCAAGGAGGAGTCCATCAACACAATACTGGAACAGGGGCAATACAAGGAGACAGGGAGATGCAGGGCGCTGATTGTTTCCGGCTGTCTCGGGGAACGTTACAGCAGGGAATTGATGAAGGAAATCCCGGAAATTGATGCGGTGGTCGGGACAGGAAACTACACCAGAATCATTGAAGTGTTGGAGGATGTCCGGAAGGGAAGACATCAGGCTTATCTGGGGCATTTAAATGATTTCACGGACGAGGGCCTGCCCAGGATCATCAGCACCACCGGCCCGGTTGCCTATCTCAAGATTGCCGAGGGCTGTGACAACCATTGCTCCTATTGCATTATTCCCAGACTTCGGGGCAGATTTCGAAGCAGAAAGCCGTCTGCCATCGTAGAAGAAGCAAAGAGTATGACGAAGAAGGGAATACGGGAATTTATCATTGTAGCACAGGATGTTACCAGATATGGGGAGGATTCAGAAGGGGAGTTTCATTTGATCACGCTTTTGAGGGAGCTGTGCCAAATACCGGATCTGAAATGGATCCGCCTGATGTATTGCTATCCGGACCGGATTACCCCGGAGCTGATGGATGAAATGGTAAGGCAAGATAAAATCTGTAACTATCTGGATATTCCGATTCAGCATGTAAACCCGAAAATTTTATCCGGGATGAATCGGGATACAACAGAACACCAGATCCGGATTTTGCTCAAATCCCTTCGGGAGCGAATGCCCGGGATTGTCATCCGGACATCCCTTATGGTTGGGTTTCCCGGGGAAGGAGAATCTGAATTCCAGGATCTTCTGGACTTTGTGAAGGAAGGACATTTCAATCATGTGGGAGTCTTCGCGTATTCCCGGGAGGAAGGCACCCGGGCTGCAGATTTTCCCAATCAGGTAAAAGAATCGGTCAAGGAGGAGCGAAGAATCCGGCTGATGGCTGCACAAAGGCAGGTATCCAGGAAACGGATGGAGGCCCGGGTGGGTCAGATCTGTGAGGTCCTGGTGGAAGGCAGGGAAGGGAAAGGCCTGTATTATGGCAGGTCCTGCGGAGAGGCTCCGGAAGTGGACGGGTTGATTTATATCAGAAGCCAGACCCCGCTTCCGATCGACAGCTTTGTAAACGTCGCGGTGAAGAAGGCCTATGATTATGATTTAGTGGGGGAAGTCTATGAATCTCGCAAATAAAATAACAATCTTTCGGATCCTACTGATTCCATTGTTCTTACTTTTTATGCTGGTGCCCTTTCCAGGCAATAATGTTTTTGCTGTAATCCTCTTTCTCCTTGCTGCATTTACAGACAGTTTGGATGGGCATATCGCAAGAAAGAGAAATGAGATTACGAATTTCGGTAAATTTATCGATCCTTTGGCAGATAAGCTCCTTGTCACTTCTGCATTGGTTTGTCTGGTGGGAAGCGGTAAAGTACCGGCAGTTGTCGCCATTATTATCATCAGCCGGGAATTGGTGATTACCGGATTTCGCCTTCTGGCTGTAAACGAAGGAAAGGTCATTGCTGCCAGCTGGTGGGGGAAAGTGAAAACCGTTACCCAGATTATGGCGATTACTGCATTGATTCTGGATAATTTTCCATTTCGATATATTGGAATTCCCATGGATCAGATTCTTCTGTATGCGTCTGTCTTGTTTACCATTTTTTCTGGAGTGGATTATATCTATAAGAACCGGTCGGTGTTTCATTGAAACGAATGAGATCATACGGGAAGCAGGAGGCTTTTTATGAATGCGGAGATTATTGGTGTAGGCAGTGAATTGCTTTTGGGTCAGATATCCAATACAGATGCCCAGTATTTATCCAGGCAGCTGTCCTCATTGGGCATTGACGTGTATTGGCATACGGTGGTGGGAGACAACCGGGACCGGCTCCTCCGGACATTGCGTATTGCATCAGATCGTTCGGATATCATTATCACAACCGGCGGACTGGGCCCTACCATGGACGATTTAAGCAAGGAAACGGTGGCGACGTTTCTGGGATTGGATCTGGTGCTGCATCAGCCCAGTCTGGAACGGATACGGAACCATTTTTCGGCGATGGGCAGAACGATGACAAAAAACAATGTCAAGCAGGCTATGTTCCCCAAAGATTCCATTATCCTGCAAAATGATATCGGAACGGCTCCCGGCGCTGTCATGGAAGCCAACGGGAAATCCTATATTGTTCTTCCCGGCCCTCCTTCTGAGCTGCAGCACATGTTCGACCACTATGCCTTCCCGTATCTGAAAAGGAAAAGCGGTCAGGGCATTTACTCCAGAGTGCTTCGGATTTATGGAATCGGAGAGTCCGCAGTGGAGGAAATGGTAAAGGATCTTCTTGTAAATCAGAAAAATCCCACTTTGGCACCTCTGATTGGAGTAGGCGAGGTAACATTGAGAATCACCGCCAAATCTTCTTCCCCGGAAGAAGGTGAAGCATTGATCCGGCCCATGGAGCAGGAAATTGAAAAACGCCTGGGAACAGCAATCTATGGCTTCGATGAGGACCGGATGGAATCCGTGGTGGTGAATTTGCTAAGGGAAAAGGGCCGTACCTTGTCCGTGGCAGAGTCCTGCACAGGCGGACTGGTTTCCAATCGGATCACCAATGTCCCCGGAGCCTCGGATGTTTTGCTGGAAGGCTGCGTTACCTACAGCAATCAGGCAAAAATCGCGCGACTTGGTGTTTCTCCGAAAACCCTGAAAACTTATGGAGCCGTCAGCAGACAGACCGCTTTGGAAATGGCAGAAGGAATCCGGAAAACTTCCAAATCGGATATCGGCATTGCCACAACAGGAATTGCAGGCCCGGGAGGAGGTTCTCCCCAAAAACCGGTAGGTCTTGTCCATATAGCTATTGCAGATCAAAATGGTGCCTCGGCAAAGGAACTTCACCTGGATGGAGACCGGATACTGATCAAAAATGGAGCTGTCATGCACCTGCTGAATGAGCTGCGACTTTATCTCCTGTCGTTGAAGTAAGAAACTTATTTGACGGATCGGTCGGTATATTATATAATGAAACCGGAACAAATGTTCTGTGCATATGGGGGGATAGGTATGGATAAACATAAGGCATTGGATATGGCCATGGCGCAAATTGAAAAACAGTTTGGGAAGGGTTCGATCATGAGACTGGGAGAATCCACTCATTTAAATGTGGATGTCATTCCAACGGGAGCTTTGGGCCTGGATATTGCACTGGGGGTAGGCGGCATTCCCAGAGGCCGGGTTACAGAAATATTTGGACCGGAGTCCTCCGGAAAGACGACAGTGGCGCTGCATGTCATTGCGGAGGCTCAAAAGAGAGGCGGCACAGCAGCCTTTGTGGATGCAGAGCATGCGCTGGATCCGCAGTATGCAGCCAGGCTGGGAGTGGACACGGAGAACCTGCTGGTTTCCCAGCCGGATACCGGAGAACAGGCTCTGGAGATTATGGAAGCGTTGGTTCGCAGCAGTGCCGTGGATGTGGTTGTCGTCGATTCCGTTGCCGCTCTGGTTCCCCGGGCTGAGATCGAGGGAGAAATGGGAGACTCGCACGTGGGCCTTCAGGCCAGATTGATGTCTCAGGCTCTCCGTAAGCTTTCCGGTGCCATAAATAAATCCAGGACAGCAGCGATTTTTATCAACCAGCTGAGGGAGAAGGTTGGTGTGATGTTTGGTAATCCGGAGACCACTCCCGGAGGACGTGCCCTGAAGTTCTATGCATCCATCCGCCTGGATATCCGAAGGATTGAAACCCTGAAGCAGGGCAGCAATATGGTCGGCAGCCGCACCCGGGCGAGGGTGGTAAAGAATAAGGTGGCTCCGCCATTCAAGCAGGCAGAATTCGATATCATGTACGGTGAGGGGATTTCCAGGGAAGGATCCGTTTTGGACATCGCAGCAGAACAGAACATTATTTCCAAAAGTGGCTCATGGTATTCCTATGGTGATACCCGTATTGGTCAGGGTCGTGAAAATGCCCGCCAATATTTAAAGGATAATCCGGAGCTGACCCAGACGATTGAGGACCGTATTCGGAAGGAGCTGCATCTTGATCCCTCTGCGGCGCCGGATGAAGAAAAAGATGACAAGAAAGACAGTTCCGGGGAATAAGCTTCTTTATGGAGCTTTCCTTTTTTTGTCTGAGTGGAGACTGGATTGGGGATTTGGCCCAATTGCGTGCAATTAGCTTGACATACCTGAAAAAAGGTTATAAAATATTTATAATTGCTGAAAGATTCAGTAAGATTATTTTGTTTTTTAAGGTGTAAGACCAATGATATTGATTATATTGCAATTACACTGGATAGCCGAAAGGATCCATTACCCGATTTGATTGTGCAGACAACGAAGCAAGGAATGAGGAGGTGTACCTTATTAAGGAGCTACTACAATTATTGATTGTCCTGGTAGTAGCCATTGTATGTATCGTCCTCGGATATTACTATCGAAAGCGGATTGCGGAAGGCAAGATCTCCAGTGCCGAAGAAGCCGCCAGGAAGATAGTTGAGGAATCAGAAAAACAATCCGAGGCAATGAAACGTGAATCTTTATTGGAAGCGAAAGAAGAAGCCCATAAACTGCGAAGTGAAGTTGAAAAAGAGAGCCGTGAAAGGCGAAACGAAGCACAAAGACTGGAAAGAAGGCTGCAGCAGAAAGAAGAGAATCTGGACAGGAAGTCCGAATCCCTGGACTCCAGGGAATTATCTCTTGGCAATAAGCAGAAAGAGATCCGAAAAATCCATGAACAGGTTGATTTGCTTCATAAACAGCAGCTTTCTGAGCTGGAAAGGATATCAGAGCTGACAAGGGATCAGGCAAAAGCACAATTGCTGGATAGTGTGCAAAAGGATATCACCCATGAGGTAGCTGTAAAGTATCGTGAAATCGAAGCCAGGACGAAGGAAAGCGCCGATAAAAAGGCGCGGGATATCATCTCTCTCGCCATACAGAAATCTGCTGCCGATCATGTTGCAGAATCGACCGTTTCAGTGGTCACTCTGCCAAACGATGAGATGAAAGGCAGGATTATCGGACGGGAAGGACGCAATATCCGCACACTGGAGACAGCTACCGGGATTGATTTGATTATAGACGATACCCCGGAGGCGGTTATACTGTCCGGGTTTGATCCAATCCGCAGGGAGGTTGCCAGGATTGCCTTGCAAAAATTGATTGTTGACGGAAGAATTCATCCTGCCCGGATTGAGGAAATGGTGGAAAAGGCAAAGAAAGAAGTCGAAGTCCAGATACGTGAAGAAGGGGAACAGGCTGTTTTCGAAATTGGACTGCACAGCATCCATCCGGAACTTGTGAAATTGCTGGGCAGACTGAAGTACCGCACCAGTTACGGACAGAATGTACTCAAGCATTCCGTTGAAGTGGCACGGTTGGCCGGGATTATGGCTGCAGAGCTCGGTGCTGATGTAAAATTGGCTAAAAGATCCGGTTTACTCCATGATATCGGAAAAGCCGTAGATCATGAAATAGAAGGATCCCACACCCAGATTGGTGGCGATTTGGCAAAGAAATACCGGGAAAGTCCAGAAGTGATCAATGCGATTCGGGCACACCATGGTGATATTGAGCCTATAACCACAGAAGCTGTATTGGTTCAGGCGGCAGATGCTATATCGGCAGCAAGGCCGGGTGCCAGGAGGGAGGCTCTGGAAGCCTACATTAAAAGACTTGAAAAATTAGAGGAAATAGCAAATTCCTTCGCAGGAGTTGATAAATCGTTTGCGATACAAGCAGGTCGTGAAGTCCGTATTATTGTAAAACCGGATAAAGTAAGCGACGATCAGGCTACATTGATGGCTCGGGAAATAGTCAAGAAAGTTGAAAAAGAACTGGAGTACCCAGGACAGATTAAGATTAATGTCATCCGCGAAACGCGGGCAATTGATTATGCAAAATAAGGAATCAAAAAAAGATGTGGCAAACCACATCTTTTTTTACAATTACCAAACTTTATCCTACTTGCTTTTACAGTGTCTGTGCAAATAGATCGTATTTTTACAATTACTATAATATTCCAATCTTCGTACTTTTGATCCCTTTTGAATGCCCTTCCCACATTTCAGGCATACATAATTGTTATGGTATATAACATCGTCTTTTACATCGATATCTAAATTGCCATACTTCTTCCAGCTTTTCCAGCCCGTCTTACATAGAACAGCCCGGCTGTCATAATCTGCATAGACCCATCGCAGGATACGATGAAAATGGAGGGGATATTTTGTATATTTTACGTATTGCGGGGGAACGCCCAGCTTCAACGCATAATTTTGAAAGGTTTCCTCAATGACAGACTGTAATGGATCCCCGATTTTTACAGGCTGAAAGGCAATCTTCTTTTCCTTCATCTCCAATCTGGCCTGATTGAACATATACCCCTGGCAAATCTCCACTCTTTCTTCCGGCTGCAAACGAAGCTTTTTCAACAGGGAGAAAACAATCTGACTGGACTTCACCAAATACTCCCTGGACAGAAAAAGTTCGCTGCTATAATAGGAAATCGGAATAAAGTCGTATGCAAAGTCTCCGGTTTCAGTACGCATTGCACCAATACAGGTTCCGCCAACCAGGCTTCCGCTGCCTGAATCATCTATCTGAATCATCTTTTCACCTCACGCCAAAAATACTTTCCGGGAAAGGAACAGGAAAACAAAATCTTTAGGCTAGTGTTTGTATTTCTTCTGTAAACTATCACAAATGTTATAAGCGGGGGAAGAGCCACCCTCTGCGAAATTCTCCATGTCTCTTTAAAAAGTTGCGCCCATGTGGTAAAATAGCTATGGAAAATGGCAACGAAGGAGCATTATACGATGGAAAAAGTGGATCTGATCAATCGTATCGAATCCGGCTATAAAAGAATGAGCAAAGGACAAAAGCTGATTGCTGAGTTTATTTTAAAAAATTATGATAAAGCCGCCTTTATGACGGCTTCTCGTTTGGGCTCCATCGTTAGTGTCAGCGAATCCACTGTTGTCCGATTTGCCAATGCCCTTGGCTATGACGGTTATCCAAAACTACAGAAAGCTTTGCAGGAGCTGATTCGTAACAAGCTTACCACCGTTCAGCGTATCGAAATGTCCGATATCGATCAATCCAGGGTGTTGAAAAATGTTTTAAAGGCGGATATGCATAATATCCGATTGACGATAGAGGAAACAGACAATGTGGTATTCGAAGCCGTGATCAACAAGATCCTTCAGGCCAAAAACATTTATGTGCTCGGCCTGAGAAGCTCTGCTCCTCTTGCTCAGTTTATGGGCTATTATCTGAACTTTATCCTGGATAATATACGGGTTGTAACTTCCGGGGTCAACGATGTTTTTGAACAACTGATTCATATCGGAGAAGACGATCTTTTAATTGGGATCAGCTTTCCTCGCTATGCCAGCCGTGCCATTGAGGCCATAAAATTTTCAAAGAAACGTGGAGCAGACACGGTCGCCCTGACGGATAGCAAGCTTTCTCCTCTTAATGCCTATGCAGACTATTCCCTTTTGGCGCACAGCGACATGGCTTCCTTTGTCGATTCCCTGGTTGCTCCACTCAGTCTGATCAATGCGCTTATTGTTGCAATTGGGGTTGCAAAAAAAACGGAGATATCCAATGATTTTCATGAATTGGAGGATATTTGGTCTCATTACAATGTCTATGTCGGAAAAGGCGAGGAGGACCCAGGGAAAGACCAGTTGAATTAGAGTCGCTCCCTGGCAGGATCATTATGTATATTTATCTGATTCGTCATGGGGAAACCATATGGAATGCGGCGGGGAAAGCACAAGGTACCCGGAATGTCCCGCTTTCTGATCGGGGAATTCAGCAAGCGGGTGCCCTGGCAGACCGGCTGTCCGGAGAAAAAAGACTATCTGCCTTATTCTGCAGTAACCTGAGAAGAGCATATCAGACAGCTGCTGTTCTTGGAAATAAATTGGGCCTTGTTCCGGAAAAAGAGAAAACACTCCGGGAAGTCTGTTTCGGAGACTGGGAAGGTCTTACAATCCGACAGATTGAGGAAAAATACCCGGGGCAGCTTGCACTTCGAAATACAGATTTTGATTTTTCACCACCGGGGGGAGAATCCATCCGATCCGCCCGGGAGAGGGTTCACCGCTTTTTTGCCCTGCTTCAGGGCAAACATTTTAAAGAGGAAAGTCAGGTTGTTATTGTAGCACATGCTTTTTCAGCCCGGCTGCTGTTGCTGGAACTGATGGATTTTCCACTGGAATTTTTATGGAGCTTTCGGTTGGATAACGCAGGGATCAGTTTGCTGCAAAGGAATTCACAACGGAAAAGGATTCTTTATCTCAATGATACCTGTCATTTGCACAGGATGTGAACCGCTTCCTTTTTGGGATGCACGACACAAAGGAAAAGCAGAGGAAGGCGAACAGGAAAGGAAGCATTGTTGTGAAAGGACTCGCCGGAAGCAATCAGAATGAGACTTCGGTAGGATTGGGAATCGTGCCGTTTAGGAGTGAAAGAATGAATAAATATGTAGCCACTGCCAATGGCAGAAAGAATGTAAAAGAAGGGGCTCTTTTCCGGGATGGTTCGGATCGGAACCTTGTTATTGCCATAGATGGTCCTGCAGGAGCCGGAAAAAGCACCGTAGCAAAAAGGCTGGCAAAAAGGCTGGCAATTCTCTATCTGGATACCGGAGCCATGTATCGGGCTGTAGGACTGCGTATTCTGGAAGCCGGCAGGAATCCCGCGGATCCATCGGATGTTCTCCCACTTTTGGATCATACGGAGGTCGCAGTACAGTATGAAGGCGGAAGGCAGGCTGTTTATTTAAACGGAAGGAATGTAACGAATAAAATCCGGACACAACAGGTTTCCGGAGCAGCATCTGCCGTTGCCGTCCTTCCTGAAGTCCGTAAAAAGCTGGTAAGCCTTCAAAGGGAAATTGCATCAAACGTTTCACTGGTCATGGATGGCCGTGACATCGGCACTTATGTATTACCGGATGCGGATATAAAGATATTTTTGACGGCGTCTCCGGAAGAACGGGCACGGCGGAGGTGGAAGGAACTCCGGCAAAAGGGAATGAACCCGGATTATGATGATATCCGTAAGGAGATCATGGAACGGGATCGAAATGACAGCAACAGAAGTTTTGCGCCTCTGAAAAAAGCAGAAGATGCTTTGCTGATTGACACAACCAATAAAGCGATCGATGAGGTAATCAATGAAATAGAAGGCCTGATTCAGGTGCAACGGAGGTAATCATTTTGCTGTACTGTATCGCAAAAATTATACTGCTGCCTTTTGTTTGTCTTTTTTTTCTGCCGAGAGTGTCGGGCATAAAAAACATACCAGGGAAGGGCAGTGTGATTATTTATTCAAAGCATACATCTATTCTGGATCCGATTATACTGGGATGCCTGCTTCCCAGAAGAATTCATTTCATGGCGAAGCAGGAGCTTTTCCGTTTCTTTCCCGTACGGGTGATTTTGAAAGCACTGGGGGCGTTTCCGGTAAAAAGGGGCTCTGCAGACATTGCCGCGGTCAGGATCGCTCTTCGGACTTTAAAGGAAGGAAAGGTATTTGGTATTTTCCCGGAGGGTACCCGGAATAAAAACAGCGAATTGCGGGAGTTTAATCATGGGACGGCAGCCATAGCTCACAGATCCCATGCGGCCACCATTCCCGTTGCCATATCCGGTGGATATCGGCCTTTTCGACCCATCCGGGTTATTATCGGGAAGCCATTGGACTTTACCTCCTATTATGGGGAAAAGAACAGTTCAGAGCTGCTGAAGAGCATGTCGGACAAACTGGCGGAAGCCGTATCACAGATTACTCCCGGGTAATCCTGGAGCCTAAAAAATATTATTTGAAATTATTGATTGAAAAGAAGGATTTAGTCAAATAATATCGAAAAGTAAATATTGAGAAACAGTTACCATACGATATCATTCCTGCTATAAGATATCCTTGATGAATGCATTGCTGCAAAATGATTCTTTCTAATTTATACTGCCCGAGGGGGGTTGCTATTGAGGAATGCCGGGACATTTCAATAAATGCAATAATATGTGAGTAAGTCCAATTTTGGACAGGGATATCGGGGAAATAAGGGGAATATCGGATGACATCTGAACAGGGAAGGTACAATCGTGGAATCGATGGGGATCATCGACTTAATGAAGGTGGCAGCATCCGATTGTATGGATTTAAGGAGGAACTGAAAAATGGATGAAAAGAATGATGAGATAATGGAAAAAAATACAGCGGAAGCTGTTGTCAGAGATGAAAAGAAAGACGAGATAGTGGAAAATACAGCAGAGACCGGAGATCAAAAGAAAGATGAGATCATGCAAAATACAGCGGAAGCTGTTGTCAGAGATGAAAAGAAAGACGAGATAGTGGAAAATACAGCAGAGACCGGAGATCAAAAGAAAGATGAAATAGTGGAAAATACAGCAGAAACTGTCGAAGAAAAAATGGATAGCCATACGGAAGAAAGTACAGCACAATCTGCCGGTGAAAATAAAGAAGAGAAAGAAGAAATGGAAGGGTCCGAAAACGAGCCTTCCGATGCAGCAAAGCCCTCTGAGCAGGAAACCGTGGAACCTGCCAAACAGGAGTCTTCTGCTCCAAAGGATGCAACGATGGAAAACTTTGACATTGTATCTCTTCATCCAGGACAGGTGGTGAACGGGACCGTTCTTAAGGTTACTCCTGATGAATTGATTGTAAATGTAGGATATAAGTCCGACGGTATCGTCACCAGGGATGAAATCGCCTTACAGGAAGACAAGACGGTGGAAGACTCTTTCCATGAGGGTGACAAGATCAAGGTTGAGATTCTGAAGGTCAATGACGGGGAAGGCAATGTTGTCCTTTCGCAGAAGAAAATCATCAAGCATCAAATCTGGAAAGAAATCGAAGACGCTTATCAAAATAAAAAAGAAGTCACGGGGATCGGAAAAGAAGTCATCAAGGGCGGCGTGCTTGCTGATATAAGGGGAATCTCTGCATTTGTCCCGGCCTCCCAGCTGTCGGTGCGTTATGTAGCGGATCTGAGCACATTTGTTGGTCAGGAACTTCGTCTCAGGATTCTGGAAACGGATAAAAGGAGAAGCAGGGTAGTCGCATCCCAGAGAGTGATATTGGAAGAGGAAGCTGCGGAGCGGCGAAAGAAGGTTTGGGATAATATTCAGGAAGGCGAGAAAATCACAGGCGAGGTAAAGCGGCTGACGAATTTTGGAGCTTTTGTTGACATTGGAGGAGTGGATGGCCTGATCCATATATCCGATCTGGCATGGGGCCATATCAGGAGCCCAAAGGAGGTCGTTTCAGAAGGCCAGAAGGTGGAAGTCATTGTTCTGTCTGCCGATCAGGAAAACAATCGAATCTCACTCGGTTATAAGCAAACCAAGCCGCATCCGTGGGATAATATTGAAGAAAAGTATCCGGCTGGACAGATTTTTGAAGGAAAAGTTGTCCGGCTGGCGTCCTTTGGCGCATTTGTTGAACTGGAACCCGGTGTGGATGGATTGGTTCATATCTCTCAGATTTCCGACAAGCACGTGAATAAAGTGGAGGATGTTCTGAAAACCGGAGAAACCGTCTCTGTGAAGGTTTTGAATGTTAAGCCCAAGGAAAGGCGGATCAGCCTCAGCATTCGGGAAGCTGCTGAAAAAAAACAGGAAGAAGCTCCCAGGCAGAAGGAAAGTCCCTATGTAAAAGAGGAAATGACCGTTCGTATGGGCGACTTTTTCCCGAAAAATAAGAAAGATTGAAGATAAAGATCAAAGATAAGGAATAAAATTATTACAGGGGGCCATACTAAAATCGACCTCACAAATGATATATTGAGACCCCCTTTATATTACGCCGTGTTTATTCACGGCGTTTTTTTTATGCAAACGAATGGAATTGATTTTTTGAATGATTTGCTATATGGAAGGAATACTAAAAAGGAAAATCCATTGATAAAGAAAGAAGGGTTCTTCCATGACAGGGAATCAAAAGAAAGCAACACCTGCTCAGAAGGAATATCAGGAATTGGCTAAAAAAACCGTTCCAAAGCGCAAAGTTGTCCCCAATACCATACGGGCATTTTTAGCAGGCGGTTTGATCTGCACATTTTCGCAGGGGCTGCAGGAAATATTTATACATTTTTTTCATTTTGAGAAATCACAGGCGGGTAACCCGGGATCTGCCGTACTCATTATGCTATCTGCCCTTCTCACAGGATTGGGAGTTTATGATCATATTTCCCAATGGGCAGGCGCAGGCACAGCCGTACCGATTACCGGCTTTGCCAACAGTATTGCATCGGCAGCCATTGAACATCGAAGCGAAGGTTATGTATTGGGCGTAGGCGGCAATATGTTCAAAATAGCCGGACCGGTCATTGTGTTTGGAACCTTTTCAGCCTTTGTTGTTGCCATTATCAAGTTGACCATCAAAGCGATAGGAGGGATATAATGCTGGTAGGACGGCAATCCTGGAGATTTGACAATCCGCCTGTTATCCTGGCTTCTGCAGCAATAGGCGGTCCCTTTGAATCCAAATCCCCTCTGGCAGATGATTTTGATGCGTTTCATGATGATATCTGGCTGAAGCAGAACAGCTTTGAAAAGGCAGAAGTCAAATTGTTGGAGCATGCCTGCCAAAAAGTGCTGGAAAAAGCCGGATTGCAGAGTCAGGATATTAATTTTCTGATAAGCGGTGATTTGGATAATCAAATTACAGCCAGCAGTTTTGCTGCAAGATCCCTGGCTATTCCCTATATAGGAATGTTTGGAGCCTGTTCCACTTCCATGGAGGGGCTGGCGGTCGCCAGCAAACTGCTGGACAATGGCGGTGCCAATTACATTCTTACGGCTACGGCAAGTCATAATGCAGCTACGGAAAAACAATTCCGTTATCCGACGGAATACGGCGCCCAAAAACCTCCTACTTCACAATGGACGGTAACGGGAGCTGGTGCGGCAATCCTTGGGAAAGAAGGCAATGGACCGAGAGTCACATCGGCAACCATCGGCCATGTTGTGGATATGGGCGTAAAGGATCCATTCAATATGGGAGAAGCAATGGCTCCTGCTGCAGTGGATACCATAGAAACCCATTTGAAGGAGATGAATATCGAACCGGACTATTACGACCTGATCGCAACAGGCGATCTTGGATTTACCGGCTATGCCATTGCCAACAAACTCTTTCAGAAACATGGAATCCAATTACGGGAAGGTTTGTATACGGACTGCGGGATGCTGATTTACGGGAAAAATCCCAAAGTGTTTTCAGGCGGAAGCGGCTGTGCCTGCAGTGCAACCGTTACTTACGGAAACTTATTGAACCGGATGAGGCGGGGGGAACTGAAAAGAATGTTGATCGCCGCAACGGGCGCCCTCCTGTCGCCTTTGTCCTATCAGCAGAAGCAAAGCATACCGTGTATTTCTCATGCGGTATCGATCGAGTCTATACAGTAAAGGAGATTGGAAATGAAACAATATTTATGGGCTTTCCTGGTAGGCGGAGGAATTTGTGCGGTAGGCCAGATTATGATGGATCTATTTCACATGACTCCGGCGCACACCATGACGGCATTGGTGGTTGCCGGTGCTGTTCTTGGAGGCCTTGGCCTGTATGATCCTCTGGTGGAATTTGCCGGTGCAGGGGCCACAACCCCTATCTGCAGCTTTGGAAATTCCCTGCTTAAGGGAGCCATGGCAGAAGCGGAAAGGGATGGCATCATAGGCGTTCTGACCGGGATATTTGAAATAACAAGCGCCGGAATCTCTGCCGCGATTATTTTTGGCTTTATTGCATCACTGATCTTTCATCCGAAGGGATAAAAAGATGGGAAAACTCAATAAAGAAGAGAAAAGGCTGCACTCCAGCCTTTTTTTAATGCTTTCAAAATGGTGCCTCGGGGCGGAATTGAACCACCGACACATAGATTTTCAGTCTACTGCTCTACCGACTGAGCTACCGAGGCAATGGTGGGCCTTCAGGGACTTGAACCCCGGACCGACCGGTTATGAGCCGGTTGCTCTGACCAACTGAGCTAAAGGCCCATGGTAAAAATGGTGACCCCTAGGAGATTTGAACTCCTGTTACCGCCGTGAAAGGGCGATGTCTTAACCGCTTGACCAAGGGGTCCAATGGTCGGGGCGACAGGATTCGAACCTGCGACCCCCTGGTCCCAAACCAGGTGCGCTACCAAACTGCGCTACGCCCCGCTGCACTTCTCGGATGACCTACAATAATATACAGCATTTCATTCATACTGTCAACCATTTCTTCTTCCCATCTTCCCATTTTCATTTATTGTGTTATAATACACAGTGTAACATGATGAATGGTGTTGCAAAAAGGGTTAATTGACAAGATAAGGAGTGAATCCTATGGATATCCTGCAAGAATGGAAGGAACAGGACAATTCCTGGAACATCTCTCTTTCCGGAGAGATCGATATTTATAATGCACCCGAGCTGAAATCAAAACTGCTGGGCCTGCTGGAACAAAAAAAAGGAGATATACGGATTGACTGCAAAGATCTGAAGTATATCGACAGTACCGGGCTGGGAGTGCTGATCAGTGCACTACGCCACGTTAAGGATTATGACGGAAACATTACAATCCGGAATCTGAAGCCGTATATTCAAAAGATATTCCGAATCACCGGGTTGGACAAGGTATTTATGATTGAGGCACAGGAGTGAGAAGATGGATGAGATAAATTTAAAACTGCCGGCAAAGCCGGAGTATATATCCGTTGCCAGATTAACCACCTCCGCCATTGCCAACCGGCTGGATTTCCGTGTGGATGAGATCGAAGACCTGAAAGTGTCTGTCTCGGAAGCGGGTATCTATCTGATGAACCAGATTTCCGGGGTTACTTTCCTGACGTTCGATTTCCTGATCCATGAGGATCGTCACAGTATGACAGTTCATGTAAAGGCCATCGATGGAGTCGGCAACAAGAATTCCATGGGAAAGGAAACTGAACTCAGTCTGTTCATTATCGAGTCGGTTACAGACCATGTAAAAAAAGATATGGATCAGGGAGTAATAAGAGGCTTTTCAATTTATAAAACAGGTGGGGGAAGTCTTGAATGAAAGATAATGCCGAAGCCCGGAAGAAGGAGGAACAGGATGACCTCTTGCTGGCTGAATACTGCAAAACACGGGACATTGATCTGCGAAATGAACTTGCCGGCAGATACTTGTATATTGCTGAGATTCTCTCAAAGAAATTCTCCAACAGAGGCCTCGAATATGACGATTTGTATCAGGTCGCATCCCTTGCCTTGCTAAAGGCCCTGGAACGATATGATATTACAAAGGGATACAAGTTTTCCAGCTTTGCCACCCCTACCATCGTAGGAGAAATCAAGAATTACTTCCGGGATAAAAGCCGGATTATCCGACTGCCACGGAAAGAAAGCGAGCTTGTCAAAAAAATAGAAAGTGCCAGGACATACCTGTCCAACCAGCTGGGTCATTCCCCAACCCCTACGGAGATCGGCGAATATCTGGGCATTACTTCTGAAAAGGTTCTGGAGCTGATGGAGTCCAATTACGAGACAAAAACAGCTTCCCTGGATTATTATATTGACACAGAGGGGGAAAACGACCTCATGTCGATGATTGGACAGGAAGAAAAAGAATATCGCCGGATAGAGGACAAGGATTTTATAGACCGGGTGATGGAGACGCTGGACGATAAGGAAAGAGAGATCATCACAGAACGCTTTTATGATGGAAAGAGCCAGAGGGAAATAGCAGAGGAGATGGGTGTTTCCCAAATGTATATTTCCAGGATGGAGCGCAGAATACTGGAACGTTTCCGCAGGTATTTGAAGAAAGACAGTTAGAACAGGTGCCTGTCTGTTTCATAGCAAGGGAAAGAGGGTAAAATAATAATTGCAGCTTTGAAAATTGGGAGGCAATCCTGTGGGCATTTTGTTCTGTGAAAGAATTACCGGATGTGATTCAGATTGTATAAGAGCCATGATTCGCAAAATGATGAATTGCATCAAAGCCTGGAAAAGTTTGTCGGACGAAGAGGAATACGAGTTTTGTCTTATATTGAACGAGTTGATTGCCAACGGGACGGTTCACGGCAATAGAAGGCTTTGTGACAAGACCATTACTGTTCGGATCGAAGCCGTCGATTCCGACACAATTGAAATCACAATCCAGGATGAAGGGACAGGATTTGATTATCGGCGTTTTTTCCGGGAAGGGTATCCCTGTGATATGAATCCCTATTCGGAGCGGGGACGTGGATTGAAACTGATCCGGGCAATTTGTGATGATATCATGTTCAATCAGACCGGAAATCAAATCCGAATCTTGAAGGTCGTAAAAAAGAATGCTGAAAAGTAAATGAATTTAATAAAAGTTAAGCTTTTTTTGTATTACAGAAGGATTTTCTTGTTTTGAAGAGAATTATATACCTTAGTAAAGTAAAAAATCTGGAAGGATTGTGTTTATGGCAGCATTCTTGGTGATTGGTCGGCGCAAGGTAAAGTTCCGATTTTTTGTCTTCCTGGCATTGCTGCTTTCAACAACTTTCTGTATTTATATGTTTTTGGCAAAGAAGGGGCCCCCGATTGCTTCCGCCTATACAGCTGTGAATCATGGTGAAATCAGCATGACATACCGCAGTCCTGCGATTATTGTACGGAAAGAATCCCTCTACACTGCTCCCTCCTATGGAAAAGCGGTACCTCTTGCAGCAGACGGTGCTGCCGTTCAGAAGGACCAGCCGGTGGCTGTATTGTATAAGGAAAGCTACGATTCAGATAAGGAAGGACAGCTTTACACCATTCAGGAGAAAATCACTCAGTATCAACAGAATCAACTGCCTGGCCAGGTTCTGGATGGTGATGTGGAAAAGCTGAAGACAGATATCAATACATTGGTTCTGAGTGTTCAGGAAATAATTCGGAAGAACGATTGGGATTCCATGGCGCAGAAAGAGAATCAGCTTCGTACCCTGCTGACGCAGAAGCAAAAACTGTTGGATCTGCGAGCAAAGCCGGATTCTTATCTGAAAGAGCTCTATAATGAGGAAGCAGATATCAGGCGACAAATGAAAGACTGGACGGTTTCCGTTCAGGCGCCGGAGTCCGGATTGATCAGCTTTCAACTGGATGGATACGAAAACATCCTGGGTATCGATACAGCGGATCGGCTGACGAAGGCGGATTTCAAGCAGATACTGGAGCAGCCTTCTCCGGAAGAAAAAAATAAGAAAGGGAAAGAAGCAAAAGCACAGCAGCCTTTTTTCAGAATAGTGGACCCTCATAGTAAATGGTACGCTATTGTTCCAACCGGGAATAAGGAACTTTACCTTAACAAAGGGGAAGAAATACAGGTATCCCTGGGAGGGGATGATCCTATGCCTGCAAAAATCCATCAGGTCCACAGGGAAAAAGGCAATTCCTTTTTTACAATGGAGTTTTCAGCCGGGGTGGAGAAAGTCATGAATAAGCGAATTCTACCCATTCAGATTCAGAAATCGGCCGAAGGTCTATGCGTTCCGGAAAAAGCCCTGATGGTTCATGCCGGGAAACGGGGTGTCTTTTTAAAGAATGGAAGTGAGAACCTTTTTGTCGAGGTAACTGTTCGGGCTTTGTCTCATGGACAAGCTGTTGTGGAGTCCGTTTCGGATAATCTGGTTCTGAAGCTCCATGACCAGGTGATGTCGGGCAGAGGACGGGAGTGATGTTATGGATATAGAACAAAATATCAATCGGATCCATCAGAAAATCGATGCGGCTCTCCGCAAAGCCAACCGGGCAAACGAAAATGTAACCCTGGTTGGCGCGACAAAGACTGTGGATCCAGAGACGATACAAGAGGCGATTTCCTATGGCTTACAAGACATTGGAGAGAACCGTGTCCAGGAGATGATGGCAAAATACGATCGGATCAACGGTGCAAAATGGCACATCATAGGTACTTTGCAGCGTAACAAGGTGAAGTATGTCATTGACAAGGTGGCTATGATCCAGTCTCTGGCAAGCCTGCCACTCGCCCGTGAGATTAACCATCGCGCACAGAAAATCGGCAGAGTTATGCCGGTTTTGGTTCAGGTGAATCCGGCCAACGAGAAAAGTAAATCCGGTCTTCCCACGGAAGAGGTTGCTCCTTTCATCGAGTCCATATTCAACCTGAAAAATATAAAAGTGATGGGCCTGATGATGATCGCTCCTTATGCGGAGAATCCGGAATCCGTGAGACCCTATTTTTCCATAACGAAACAATTGTTTGATGAGGTAAGGCAATGCCATTATCCGCATACCGATATGCAATACCTCTCCATGGGTATGTCCAACGATTTTGAAACAGCGATTGAGGAAGGATCCAATATGGTACGCATCGGTACCGCTTTATTTGGGAAAAGGAGGACAAAGGAATGGCAGGAAAATTCATGAACAGGTTTTTAAACTTTATCGGCTTGGAAGAGGATATCATAGAAGAGCCGGAGGAGGAAATGGCAGGGGAATCCCAGGAACCCTCCAGGGAAGATTTGATTGAGCCTACGTTTCAGTCAAAAAACAAGAAAGGCAAGGTAGTGAATATTCATCAGTCGTCTTATGTTAAAGTAGTGGTCTATCAGGCACTGACTTACGATGACACTCAGAATATCGTTGATAATCTCAAGAATCGGAAACCCATCATCGTGAATCTGGATTCCCTGGAACAGGAACTGGCCCAAAGGGTTCTGGATTTCATGAGTGGAGCAGTCTATGCGCTGGATGGCACAATCCAAAAAGTTTCAAAAAGTATTTTTGTTCTGGTTCCCAGCAATATTGATATCGTAGGAAATATTCCGGAGGATTTCAAGGGGAAAAGCTTTTATACACTTGGTACCAGCGCAGATAAGGAATAGGAGACCACAGACTTGGCGCGTCTGTTCATAGCTTCCCTTCTGAGAAGAATTGGGTTCTTTTCCGATATCCGGTTATGCTCATCCTTACCCAGTCTGCTTCTTTGTTCTTTATACGCCCGGAGGATCGGGAATTCAGGGCCGTGAAGCTGCTTACCAGAATAACGATACGATAAACGGCCCTTTCCGGCGGTTGGCAGACCGTTCCTTGCCATTTGAAAATTCTTAACATATTGAAAGGGAGGAAGAATTCTTATGCCACTGACACCGATGGATATTCACAACAAGGAATTTTCCAGAAAATTCAGAGGGTATCAAGAAGATGAAGTTGACGAATTTCTGGATGCCGTTGTGGGTGAATTTGAAAAGCTTCATAAGGAGAATATAGACCTGAAGGATAGGATTCATGCATTGGAGGATCAGATCAGTCAATATAAAACCATGGAGCATACTTTAAAGGACACCCTGGTAACCGCACAGAAGACAGCGGATGAGGTAACGGCGCTTGCACGGAAAAAAGCCGGGATGATACAAAAGGATGCGGAAGATCAGGCACATCACATAGTGGAAAGTGCCAATAACCAGGTGATTGAGATCCGAAAGGAATATCAGGAAGCTCAAAAGCAAATGAAGCTTTTCCAGTCCAAATATCGTTCTTTGCTGGAGACGCAGATCGAACTGATCTCCAATGATGTTGCGGCAGCAGACGATCCAAAGCCACCTGAAACAAAAGAATAGCAATTTTCCAGGGAGGACATACTGAAATATGTCCTTTTATTTTTTCATTGTTGCCGGATGCAAAGGCTTTTGGTATCCGGCAGCTTCAGGAGTGATGGATATGAAAAACAACGAGCAAAATTATCTGAAAGACAAGCTTCAAAAAAAGACGGAGCATCAGAAGGAAGCTTTAATGCTGCACAGGGAACTTGGACTGGAAGATTCCCTGAGAGAATTATCAAAGGAATTGTCTTACTATGATAACCATCCGGCTGACATTGGCAGTGAGACCTATGAACAGGAAAAGCAATTTGCTCTGGACAGACATTCCGCCCGACAAATCAATGAAGTAAATGCCGCCATAAAGCGAATGGAGAAAGGGACGTATGGGTTCTGCGAATCCTGCGGCAGGGAAATCAGCTTTGAGAGACTGGATGCCATCCCGGAAACCAAGCTATGCATGGAATGCGAAGAGCAACGCAGGACAGAAATCAGGAAGGAGGAATGGAGCCGAAAGGCAGAACAAATCTCCCAGGAGCCTCCGATTCCACAGCTTTCGTCCGGAAATCAAAGCGCTTCCTATGACGGGGAGGACGCTTTGAAGGATACACAGGCTTATGGCAGCTCAAGCGGCCCACAGGATGTTGCCACAAACAGCCCTGTGGACTATAGGCACACCTGGTCCGAGAATCAGGAAGATCAGGGATATGTGGAAGAGGTGGACCGCATCAGCAATGAAGCTTATCGGCAGCAGTTACCGGATAGCAGGGATAATGATCCGGATCCATCCATAAAACCGGCAAAAGAAAAAATGGTTCCGAAAAAAAGGCCGGTGAAAAAGAAGTAAAGCGATAGATGGAGAATGTCTGGGGAAGCCTCCTTATGGTATAATAAGCGGGTACCAAATAAAAAGGAGGCTCTTCATGCTGGAAATATTTATTATTCTCTTTCTTACAGCAGCGGATCGAATCACAAAATATCTGGCAGTTCATTACCTGAAGCCACTTCAGACCGTCCCCATTTGGAAAGGGGTTTTCAGCCTGACTTATGTGGAAAACCGGGGCGCGGCCTTTGGAATTCTGCAAAATAAGAGGTGGTTCCTGGTAGCTTTACCATTGGTGATTATCGCAGCAATTATCATTTATCTGGTCACACATCGGGAGGACAGTCTGCTGAGCAAAATCTGCCTTGCTGTTATTCTGGCCGGTGCCATCGGAAATTTACTGGACCGTATCCTTTTTGGTTATGTGGTGGATATGTTTCAGCTTGTTTTTATTGATTTTCCGGTGTTTAACGTAGCGGATACCGCAGTGGTATGCGGTACGATTCTGCTTGCCATTCAGATACTTTTTATGGATGCATCCAAATCGTAAAAGGAGGTGATGGAATGGAGAGGATTCATTTAATTCCCACCTCGGAAGATCGTGGGCGGAGACTGGATCAATATCTTGCTGAGAAACTGCCGCAGTATTCCAGAAGCCATTTTCAGAAATTCATCCGGAATGGCCTGCTTACCGTGGGAGCAGAACCTGTCAAGGCAAATTACCGTATCCGGGCAGGAGAACAGATTGTTGTTTCCCTGCCCCCTCCGAAGGAAATGAGAATTGCACCGGAAAATATAGATCTGAACATTGTTTATGAGGATGAGGATATTGCTGTCATCAACAAGCCTCAGGGTATGGTGGTCCATCCTGCTCCCGGCCATGAATCCGGGACTCTGGTCAATGCTCTGTTGTATCATTACGACGAATTATCCGATCTCAACGGGAAATTCCGACCCGGGATTGTTCATCGGATTGATAAGGATACCTCCGGACTTCTTGTGATAGCAAAAAACAACTTTGCTCACAGCAGACTGGCAGAGCAATTGCAGAAAAAAGAAGTCAGCAGACAATACCTGGCTCTTGCCGAGGATAATATCAAACAGGATTCCGGTACTATTTGTGCCCCCATAGGTCGGAATCCGGCCAATCGAAAGAAAATGGCGGTTGTCGCATCAGGGCGAAATGCAGTGACCCACTTTCGGGTCCTGGAACGATTTGGTTTCTGTACCTATCTGGAATGTAAGCTGGAAACCGGCAGGACTCATCAGATACGGGTTCATCTCCAGCATATTGGCCATCCTGTTATAGGAGATCCGTTATATGGAAGGCATCATCAGAAGTTTTCCCTGGACGGTCAGGCCCTTCATGCAGCCCGATTATCTTTGATTCATCCCCGAACGGGGGAGTATATGGAGTTTTCGGCACCTCTTCCGGAATATTTTGAAAAGCTGCTGAAAATATTGCGGCAGCAATAAAAAATTT